>FKKE01004293.1_pt1 | contig 34755 bp, 33 predicted proteins | sample 1106331 | NCBI WGS metagenome assembly FKKE01 (sample SAMEA3931202, study PRJEB13176) | freshwater metagenome | biome: Drinking water system; feature: drinking water; material: freshwater | place: China | collected 2013-02-06
GGAGCGGCGATGACCGAATTTGACCGCCAGTGCCGCGAGCGCATCCGCATCCTGGCCGAGCTTCAATCGCTCTCTACCGAGACCGACACGGAGAAGGCGCACAGCCGGGCGGACGATTTGCTGCTTGAATATCTGCGATTGATTGGGGCGGGCGACATAGCGGATGCGTGGGAGGCGACGGAGAAGTGGTATGCGTAAGCTGGCTGGCATTCTATGGAACTACTGCGAGCGCAGCGGCATTGACCTGAAGTGCGCCGCTCCCTACGTATTCGGCCTAATGATAGGTCGCTGGCCGCGATGGAAACGTTAGCCACACTGCCGCCAATCAACGTCGTCCTTGAGCAGTTGCGGTTGGAAGCGGAGGCGCGGGAGCGGAAGACGGCCAAGCCGAGTCTGGAAATTGAGCGGGACTGGCGGACGTGGTTGCGGGCGGTGGGGCCAAAGACGTTCACGGGAAGTTTTGCGCCGTTTCACGCTGAGTTCTGGGATTGGTATTGGGGACTCGCGGAGCGGCGGCGGAAGGGCGAGCCGTTGGGAGAGAACGAATCAGTCTTCCTGGCGATCTGGGCGCGCGGGATGGGCAAGTCCAGCCATGTGGAATGGGCGGCGATTGCTGAGGGCGCGCTGACCGGTAAGGGGTACGTGCTCTACGTCTCCGGCACTCAGGCGCTGGCAGAAGGTCATGTCGCGGCGATTCGGGAGCGGATCGAAGGTGAGAACGTTGCCCGGTACTATCCGCACTTGGCCAATCCGCAGGTTGGCAAGCACGGCAATCAGTATGGCTGGCGGCAGGATTTCCTGCGGACGCGGGGCGGCTGGGCGATTCGGCCAATCGGCTTGGATGTCGGAGTACGCGGTGGGCGCGTGGGCGATGTGCGGCCTTCGCTGGTCGTGTTCGACGACATCGACGATCACTCGGATTCGCCGCTGGTGGTACAGAACAAGCTTGAGACGATAGCGCGCAGTATCATTCCGGCGGGCACGAAAGACACGATCATTCTCGGCGCGCAGAACCTGATTCATCGGAATTCGATCTTCAATCAGATCGTCGAGCGGCGAACGAGCGTGCTCAGCCGTCGAGCGGTCTCCGGCCCGTTCCCAGCGTTCGAGGGCTTGCGGATTGAGCCGCGCCAAACGGAGAGCGGACAGCGCAATGTGATAGTCGAGGGGCGGGCGACGTGGGCGGATATTGATTTGGCCGCGTGTCAGAAGTTTCTCGACGACTCCGGCCTTGAGGCGTTCCTTGCCGAGTACCAGCACGACTTTGCGGCCAGCGAGCAAGGGCGCGTGATCCCCGAATACGATGAAGCGGTACACGTGATTACGTGGTCGCAGTTTGAGGCGGTCTTTGGGCAGCGGCGAATTCCTGAGCATTGGTTGTGCGAGGCGGGTCACGACGTAGGCTTCACGTCCGGACATTTGAGCGCGTGGACGTTTATCGCCACTGCGGCGATGAATAGCCGCTTGCCCGGCGCGAGGTTCCGGTATCGGGGGCTGACGTTCACGGGCGTCGGAGTGGACGAGCAGGCGGAAATCGTGCAACGGGCGCTCTGGCCGGGTGAGCAGGTGAGGCGCTGGCGGATGAGCCACGAGGCGCTATCAGAGCGCAAGACTTACCGCGAGAAGCACAATCTCCCGTTTCAGCCGTGTAACAGCGCGAAGACGGCGGGCGTGAGCCAGTGGCGGCATTTCCTGCGCGTGGATCGGACGAAGCCGCATCCCTTCTTTGCCGATGAGCGACTACCGGACGGGGCTTATAGACTGGGCGCTCCGGGCTGGTTCGATATTGTTGACGACGATCAACTGCTCAGTCCGCGTGATGACCGGGGCTTGGCGACGCATCGGCGGCAGACGGTAGGCTGGCGGTATCGGCCTGACGTGCTGGGCGCGGGCGGGATGTCGCAGAATCTGCCGATGAAGGCGGACGACGACACGGCGGACAGTACAAGGATGGTGACGGCGACATGGGCGGCGAGCGCGGCGCCATTAACCGAAGCCGAAGCCCTGGAAGCCGCCTTGCCCGAAGGCTGGCGCATCCAGAACGCGCCGGAGTACGGCAATGATTGGGCGCGCGAGGGGTGGGAGATGGCGCGGGAGATCGAGGTCGCGAAGGTCAGGAAGCGGCAGAAGGCGGCGCAGCCGGATTTGAACGATCCGTGGGAGCGGCGTTCGCCGATAGCGAACATAGACGGCGGGTTCTGGCCTGCCGGGTGGGATAAATAGGAGTAATCAATGTCCGATTTAAGACTGATGGATTTCCCGGAACTCTACCCGGAGGTCGCGGCGAAGGCTGCGGCTACGCTGGGCGTCCCGGCGTCGAGCAAGGTGACGGACGCGGTGCGCGAGTCTGCGGAGGCGCCGGGCAAGCCTGCGCCGGTTCAGACGGCGATGGAGCAGGCGATAGCGGCGGCGGCGGTCGCTGTATTGGCGCGGCTGTCGGGCCGTTCGGTCGCTGCGGCGAAAGCGCCTGAAGTTCAAGCGGCTCCCGTGGTGGAGCCGAAACCAATCAAGAAGAAGTGAGGTAAACGACAATGCCAACGGCACAAGATCATTTCAACGGCGTGCGCGCCGGTCTGTCGGCGGTCAACTGCGCGACCCTGTTGGGCGCGACGGATGACACATGGAACAACAACGCGACGGTGACGCTGGTGAAGACGGCTATCCGCGCGCTGGCGCCCGTTGCCGGCGGGTCTGACGACCTGAAGGAGCGCGTGTGTCGCAATCTCGACATTGCGGTCAACAGCGGCGCGATGGCTGCGACGCACACCGCCACGTCGAAGGCGACGGCGCAGGCGCTGTTCACGGCGGTCGACCCGTCATTGCCAGCCACGTACACGGGGCAGTTGCTCTCTTGATCGTGTCTCTCGTTCTCGGCCTTATCTCCGTCCTTCTGATTGTGTCTACTCTGGCCTGTCTCTGGCAGGCCAGAGCTTTTTCCAGGGCGGAAGCGTCCTGGCGGGAGCGTTACGACCGGCTTGACGCAGAGTGGCGGGAGCGCGAGCGGCTATTGGTTGACCGCTTGCTGAAGATGGCGAAGGTCGAGCCGATAGCGTCGCGCGTCGAGGTCGAGAACGTGATCAAGTTTCCCGACCCGGAGTTGCCGCCGCTTTCACCGGAGGCGCAATTGCTGCGGGAGGATGTGATCAAGGAAGAGATCGAACAGATGCGCCCCGACCTGGCCACGCTTCAGTCGTGGCAGATACGCGAACTTCATCCGACGGTGTGGAGGGAGTTCGAGCGGCGATACGAAGAGCGGCACACGCCCTTACGAGCATAACCTGTGGCCTTAGCCTTACCCGTCCCTCAGTCTCCCAACTACGCGCCGCTTGAGCCGCTTCAGGCGGCCATCCGGCGCAAGCAGGGCGATAAGACTGTCGAGGTCACAAGGGCGTGGTTCCACTCGGTCAAGACGGAGCTTGAGCGCGAGGAAGAGGCGACGTGGAACAACCAGATTTCGCTCTGGCAGCTCACGTTCGGCTTCATCGCGGGCAACGCTTTGGGGCGGCGGGGCAAGAACGGCTCGTGGCGGTGGATTCCTTTGCCGGAATCCACCGACCAGCCGATTTACGGCCTGAACCTGGCGCGCTTCTACAGCCGCAACGTCAAGGCGAAGTGGACGCAGAGCAACACGGACGTGATCTGGCGCGCCTCTTCGGACGCGGACGAGGCGGAAGGGGCGGCGAAGGCGGCGACGCACGTTCACGACTTTTACCGCTCGCGCCTTTACACGCAGGACTTCCGGCAGACGGAGGCGGCGTTGGCGCAGTGCGGGAAGTACGTCAGGTATTACTACTACAGCGAGGACGCGAAACGATATGCCAGACGAGCGGTCACGGAGCGAAAACAAGTCCGGTTCGGAGACGGAGCCTATTTCTGCGTTGATTGCGGATATGGGGGAAGCGCCGGAGAGCTTGGCGGCGCTGGCTTCGCGGCTGAAGGACTGCCGGGAGGGTTGCAGTCTAACCCAGATGCCGGATGGGCCACGAGCGGGGCAGTGGATGATCCTGCACAGCCAGGAATGCTTGACGTACAGCCCGGCGCAGCCAACGAGATCGGAATTGCTGCGGGAGGCTTGGGCTTCGACGGTGGGACAGTAGCGGGAGGCGTCTGCCCCCATTGCGGAAGCCCCAACCTCGAAATAGAGCCGCCCGCCTCGCTTGAAGTCGAATCGCTGGCCGGTTACGAGCAATACGAAACCGGCGACATCGTGTGTGAGTGCGTGCCGCCGTTCGAGGTCAAGCACGACATCGCGTTCTCGCCCCAGGATTCGCCCTACCTGATCCGCAAGCGGCGCGTGCGGACGGCTCTCTTGCAGAGCAAGTTCCCGCACGTCCAGATTTCCAGGTCGCGGTCTGACGACCGGGGCTTGCAGGCCGCCGATCAGTTGAAGCGCGCGGCCTACGACCAGACGCCGACGCGAACCGACTCCGGCGACGACCCGGCGACGGACTTCACGCAGGTTTGGCTCGACCCGTGCCTGTACGGGCATCTGATTCTCAAAGAGGCGTTCCAGACGGTTGCCGGCGAAGAGATGCCCGCTGGGACGCGGCTCGCCGAAGTGTTCCCGACGGGGATGTACCTGGCGTTCATCGAGGGCGTCGAGGGCGTAGTCGAGGTCAGGGACGAGCACCACCGCGAGTTCTTCGTCGGCGGCGAGTACGATAAGAAAGCGATGTCGGCGCTCGGCGCGGGGCTTGAGGACGTGGTGCAGGGCGGGATGCAGTACAACCTGGTGATGAGCATTATCTACATGCAACTGCGCTCATCGGCTCTGCCCGCGACGCTCTTCGAGCAGAAGCTTTTGCCGAACGGCGTGAGCAGCTACCTCGGCAGTCTCGCCAACATCCCGGTTGACTCGACGATCCTGGACGGTCGCCGCTTGCAGGACGCCGTTCATCAGCTTCAGCCGCAGCCGCCGTCGCAACAGCATTTCGGGTACGCGCAGCAACTCAACAACTACATGCAGTTGGCGAGTTGCGTAACGGACTTTTCGGGCGGCTTGCCCGGCGTGAACAACACGACGGCTACAGGGGCGCAGATCGCGGCGGCGAACTCTCAGGGATTGTTTGCGCCGCAACTCGCGCTCAAGGCGGAAGTGGACAGGGAGGGCGCGGAGCGGATTCTCGCGCTGTTCCGCAAGTACACGCACGATCAGGTTTACGTCGCCTTGTCGGGCAAGCGCGGCGAACAGGCGGGGCGCTGGCTCTCGGCGGCGGACATTGAAGTGGACATCTACGCGGAGGTCGTGCCGGACTCCTACTTGCCGCAGACGAACATGGAGCGGCGCGAGCGGTGGGACGGCTTCCTCGCGCGCGTCGGCGGACTGCCTGGCCTGCGCGCCGCGATGCAGGAGATGCCGGGGCAGGTGGAGCGGCTGGCGGAACTCTTCGACGTGGACTTGGGTGGCGAGGACTACACGGCGGCGGCGCAGCTTTGCCGCGCGCGGATTGAGCAGATGAAGAAAGCGCTCCCGTCGCTCCAAGTGTGGATGCAGGGGATGCCGCCAATGCAGATGGCCGCCGACCCGATGACGGGCGAGATGATGGCCGTTCCGGTTGATCCGATGCAGGAGGCCGGTAATTTCCTGCTCGGCATCCTTGAACCGCCGGTTGAGAAAGAAGAATTGGGCCATATGTCGTCCATCCGGTATTTGCGCAGCTGGCTAACTGAGGACGAGGGGTTGAAGGCGCCGCCGGAGTTGCGCGCGGGCGTCAAGATGATGATCTACGCGCACATCGAAGGCGTGATGGCGGAAGCGCAAATGACGGGCCTTGTGGGCATGATGGGACAGCCGATGGCCGCCCCGCCGCCGGAAGGGGAACAGAAAGAGAAGAAGCCGGGCGGGCAGACGAACACGAACCCGCAGGCGGGACAGATGACGGGGCAGTCGAAGAAGCAGATGCCGCGCAAGAGCGTGACCGATCAATTGGTGCGCGGGGCGCAGATGGGAGCGATGGCTTAATGGAATCACCTTTTTTAGTTGAGGTATGGAGAGAGAGGCATAGCGAGAACGTCTGTTCGCGCGCCTACTCGGACGCGGTTGTCTACACCGAAACCGCGCCGAATGCGCGCTATCGGGATGAAGTGGTCTTTGGCTACGTCCCGTTTGATGGCGACGAAGTGCGCTACATCAACGAGACTGAAGACGCCGTAACGCTGGCCATTAAGTCTCGCAATTTAGAGTTTTGGTGGGTAACGACCGTGCGCATGCTCACCGTGGACAAGCGGCAGGCCGAGATCGTTGACGAGCCGGCGGGCGTGGAAGACAGGCGGTTTCTGAAAATACGCCGAAAACATACGAAGGTGGCCGATTGAGTTCTTACAACGTGGCGCCGAACGCGCCGATGGACACGCGCTTTCAGAAGTTCCTTGAAGGCGTCGAACTGTGGAGCGTTTACAGCCAGAACCACGAAGAGGCGTTGATCAAGGCCATTCTTGACCGCATCGGCACGGAAAATCGCTGGTGCTGCGAGGCGGGCGCGGCGGACGGGCTGTTTATGAGCAACACCCGATTGCTCGTTGACGACGGATGGTCGGCGCTGCTGGTCGAGCCGGACGAGGACGATTTCCGAAAGCTCAAAGAGCAGTTCGGCGACCGCGCTGACGTACATCTGCGGCAAGGCTTCCTTGTCTCACGACCGGAGAACGCGCCTGAAGCCAAGCTTGATGATTTGCTTGATGGCGTTGGCGCGCCGCGCGATTTGGACGTTTTATCGTTGGACGTGGACAGCAGCGAGTATTATCTCGTGCTATCGCTGACGAAATTCAAGCCGCGCGTCCTCGTCGTCGAATACAACTCGCTGGCCGAGCCGATGTTCATTCCGCCCCTGCGCGGCCCCGGCCAAGCCGGGCACATGGCGATGCGCTACGTCTGCGAGGCGCGCGGCTATGACGTGGTTTGCCGGACGCCGACGAATCTGATTTGCGTCAGGAAAGAGTTGTCGCATCTGCTGATGGATGACGCGGCGCTGCCCGAAAAAGCGAACTCGCCCGAAGTTGTGGCCGGACGCGAGGCCGTCGCGCAGTCCAACGGCCACGGGCGATTCCAGGTCTTTGCCGCCGGACGCTGGCAGGATTATTACGACGGATGCACGGTCGAAGTCCTGCCCGAAGAGCAGGAGATGGCGAGCGCCGGCCAATTGCCTGCGCGTTCGCTGAAGAGTGAAAAGCGACCTGTGCGGATCGCGCTGGCGATGTCCACGCCGCGCATCGGCTATCTGGATTGTTTCGAGCAAATGCTCGATCTGGCGCACGCCGCCGGGATTTCGCGGTTCAGGGGACAAGGCGTTTATTTCACGCACTCCCTGTCCCGCGCAATTCAAGGCGCACTGGACTATCGGGACAAGGAAACGGGACAGGGCTTCGATTACATCCTGACCGCCGACTATGACACGTTCGCGACGGCGGACGACCTGAAGGCGATGGCCGAAACTCTGGCCTACCACCCGGAGATTGACGCGCTCGCGCCATTGCAGGCCAAGCGCGGCGGCTTCCTGGAAGTGCTGGCCGGGTGGGAAGGCTCGCGCGACCTGACGGCAGATATTGTCTTGATTGATCAGGCGCACTTCGGCTTCACGCTGTTCCGGCGCGAGTTCTTTGAGCGGCTGGGAAAGCCGTGGTTCCGCGAGAGGGCGGACGAAAACGGCGAATGGGGCGAGGGGCGCGTAGACGGCGACATCGGGTTTTGGAATAACGCAAAAGCGTGCGGGCTGGCCGTGGCGCTCGCGCCGCATATCGTAATTGGGCACGGTGACGAGTGCGTGGCCTGGCCCGTTATCGTCAACGGAAAAATCGAGAAAAAATATCAGCACGTCAACGACTGGATGGCGATGAAGAGGGCGCCGGAGGGGGTGGGCGTGATTGCAGCGCAGGAGGGCGTGAGCGCATGATCCGATTGGTGAAGAGCGAGTTCCAGCGGCATTTTGATCTGATCGAAGACTTCATCCCGGAGTATCAAGAGTGGGGATACAAGGGCGTGCAGATTTCCGGGCGATTCCTTCGCGCCGACCCCGATTTCGACGACCTTGCGCTGCGTCTGAAGGCTATCCTGCCGAAGGATGCGCGCTTAGTCTGCTGGGATGGCCATGTGGCAAGGATGATGTCTTATGCTGATCGCTATCTGCTCGTGTTCGGCAGCCATGAATGGCCGCAGGTAAAAGAGGGCGCGGAACTGCCTGCGCTGGAACCGATCTTCCTGGCGGATGGCGCGGGCGAAACAGTCTACGACATGCGCGCTTTAGGCGGGTTGCCAAGCGGAGTAGGGCTGACAGTTCGCGTGGATAAGCGCACTCACCGGCTGGTTATACGCAGAGAGGACGAGACGGAAGAAGAAAACGTCGTCCGCGTTGAGCCGTTGGAGGAAACCGATGCCTGCTGAATATCTCGCCATCAAAGAAAGCCTGCTCAAGCGCGGCAAGCCAATGCGCAAAGCGAAGCGTCAGGCCGCAGCAACATACAACTCCCGCCACCATGAGAACCCCGTCGGCCCGAACTACGAGAGCCGCCAGCGCAGGCGCCAGAAGGCGAAGCGCAATTTTAGGGGCGGAACGGGGAAATGCTGAATGACCGAAGAGCGATGGCTTAAGCTCCTGCAACTGTTCTATCAGGGCATTAACTTGATAGCCGTGGGACTTAAACGCCTCATCGAAGAACTCAAACAGGAGCAAGAAGCAGCCAAGCAATCATCCGATAACAATTCATAGCAGTCTTTAGTTAAGTCCGCGCACTGCCAATAGGCCGCGCGCGAAAACAGACACTTAAAGCCCGCGAGATTTCGACCAAACGGTCGGTCTCGCGGGCTTTTTTTTATTTTCACCACACGAATGCCTGAAGAATTTTCCGCGAGTACCGAATCGGTCAGCGCGCCCGATTCCGGCGGGAGTCCCGCCGCAGCCACAGCCGCGAGTGGCGAGAGCGTAAGTGACGTTTCAACGCAACCAGCCAGCTTACCGGAGACGGGCGAAGCGACGCTTCCGCCCCCCGCCGACGCGCCAATTGGCGCCGGTTGGAGTCTGGAAAGCGCATTGGGCGCTGAAACCGTAGAGTCGCAATTACCGAACGAGGACGCCGACATCGAGGCGATGCTGGGCGAGCCGGGCTTAGACCCGGAGCGCACGCCGGGCTTGGTGCGCGCCTTGCGCGACGCGCGGGCGCAGATCAAGAACCTGAACGGCCAGTCATCGCAGGCGCGGCAGCAGTTGCAGCAACTGCAATCGCAATGGGAGCAGTGGGGCGGCGCGGACGGCGTGAGCCAGTCAATGCAGTTGTTGACCGGGCTGATCGCCGACCCGCAGCAAGGCCCGACGGCCTTCCTGAACCAAATCAGTGAAAGCGCGCTGCCGTCCTATTGGGCGATAGCGGATGATTTCGTCGCCAACGAATCCGGCTACCTGATCGAGAAGCTACAGGAGCGCGGATTATTGCCGACGGCGCAGCCCGCCCAGGCGATAGCCTCTCCCGTCCTCGACGCCGACACCTTAGCGAGCATCCCCGAACACCTCCGCGACACGGCTAAACGCCTGGCGCTCGAAAAGCCCGACGTGCTGGAAGACATGCTCCTCCGGCCCGAAGGCGTGCGCAACTTCGACCTCGAACGGGAGCTGAAGCTGGCGCAGATGGACGAGACGCAGCAGGCGCAGGCCCGCGCGCAGTGGGAGGCGCAGGTGCAGACGGCGCAGAACGAGGGGATGCAGTCAGTCCGCAGCCTCAGCGACCAGTTCGAGGCGACTCACTACCAGGAATTAGCGAAGTGGCAGCCTTTCGGCCCGGACGGCGCCGAACTCAACCAGACGCTCTACACCGACATCGTGGAGGGCGCGCTCGCGCACATGCTCAAAGACCAGAAGTTCGGCCAGATGCACGACGACGCAGTTCGGATGCTTTCGACCGCGCCGCTGCTCCGGCTGCACAGGGAAGGTTTGAAAGCCGCCGACGAGGAGCGCAAGGCCCGCGGCCTCGCCGCGCAGTTCAACGCCCGCCTGGGCCAGTTGATCGCGCAGCGCGTGAAGGCCCTGGATTCGGTATTCCGCAAGGCCCGCCAGTTCGATGAACTCAACCGGAACAATACGCCTCAGCGCACGGAAGTCCCCGGCGCCGCAGCGACCGCGAGCAATAGCTCTTCGGGCGTCCCTCGGCTCAACCCCGACGGTTCGCTCTCGAAGGAGTACGTCCGCGAACTCGCGGCCCGCGTGACTCGCGCGCAGTGAGGCGGGAGGAAACAAAATGCCAACAGCGGTAAACATCGCCACGATAGCTCCGGCATTGGAGAATCTGGCGGCTGAGGGCCTTCGCGATCAATTCGAGCAGGAAGGCCCGACCTACAGCATGTTCAACATGGGGAATGCGCCCTTCGTCAACGGCAAGGGCTTCCGCATCCCCTCTTACCTCAGGCCGCCCACGGGCGTGAGCGGCATCGCGGAGGGCGGCTCCTTCAAGCAGCCGTCCGCGCCGACCTTCGACGACATGTACGTGTCGCCGATGAACTACTCGCTCCCGTTCGAGATCACGGGCCGCGCGCTGCGCAACTTCAACAGCAGCGAGGCGGCGATTGAGAACTTCAGCGACTACATGCAGAAGCTGACGATGGCGCTCAAGAAAGAGGCGAACATCGGCTGCTTCGGCGACGGCTCGGCGCTGCGCGCGATCTACAAATCGGGCACCACCACCGTCACGCTCTACAACTCGACGGCGCACACGCCGACCGCCGGGTACGGCTCGACCAAAGGCGCCATCCACATGCGCGTCGGCGAGTCCTACGACGTGTACGACTCGACGCTCGCCACTTACCGGGGCACGACCACGCCCAGCGCGAAGACGAACACCACGATCACCATCCCGGCGGCCATCGCGGGCGCGACTGACGGCGACATCTACCTGCTGTCGAATTCGCTCTACAAAGTGCCGCGCGGCCTGGCCTACATCGTCAACAACGACACGGGCACGTTCCAGCTTCAGAGCCGGAACACCTACCCGGAGCTGAAGGCCGTTGTGGAAGACCTGAACGGCGCGGCGATCACCGTCTCGACGTTCAGCAAGACCAAGCGGCACCTGATCGCCCGCGCCGGCGTCGGCAAGGCGAAAACCGTCGTGGCGATCATGTCGCTCGCGCAGGACGACGCCCTGACCCGCCTGGGCCAGAACTTCAAGCGGTGGGACGGCAAAGACAAGGAGTTCGACGGCAGCTTCGACACGTTCAAGCACGGCGACACCGTGGCGAAGATCGACCCGGACTGCTGCGAGGATCGGATTTACCTGGTCGTCCCGAATGAGATCAAACGCTACCAGGAGATGGCTTTTGGCCTCTACCAAGCCGACGGCAATTCGCTCCGGATGCGCTCAGGTTCGACCGGATATGGGTCGGACGCCTACACCGCCGCGATTGGAGTTTGGGAAAACTATGGCGCAGAGGAGCCTCGGTGTAACGCACTGATCAAACGTGCAGCCGTTGCAGGACTCTCAACTCAGGTGGCCGCGAGCGCCTAGTATCTAAACCGGTAACTGAATTTTGATGTAAGATGGCGCACTTGATGGTATAATAGCAGGCGGGTAGCTAGAGATTGCAACTCGAACGTCAGAACCCTACTGACTGCTGCCCGCCTTACTATAGGGACTCTATAAGAAGCACGCCTAGCCTACATCATTCATCTTCAATTTAACCCATAGGCAAGCTACCTCAGCTTGCCTTTTTGCTGCCCTGAAATACGGGCGCAAGGAGTTACAAAATGGCCACTTTGGCTTCTACGAATTTAACGTCGGCCATCACCGGCGACAACTCGCAGCCCATCGCGTTTGGCGAGGGCGGCCTGTTGGTCGAGGTCTTCGACTGCGCGGGCGGCTCGGTGGACGACACCGTGGCGCTGACGCCGCGCTGGATTTCGGACGTGCGGATCGTTCTCACGAACGCCTGCGCGACCGACAACCTTTCGCACACGGCGGCGAACACGAGCGCGACCCTCACGCTCAAGGCTTCCGCCGCGACCACACTGACGTTTATGGCCGTGCTCATCGGGCGGCGATAGGAAAACAAAACGTGATATAATCACGACGGAAGGGCTAGGGTAGCTCCCGAAAAGCAGTTAATCCTGCTGCCTGCCTTTCCGTAACCACAGGATGCAACGAAAGGATGGTTGCAATGCTCACCGAAAAACTCTGCCCAAAGTGCAAGCAGGTTAAGACTGCTTCTGATTTTGCCAAGTCTGCGACAGCCGCGAGCGGTCTGTATTCTTACTGTAAGGAATGCTCTAAGCGAAGCTGCAAAGAGAGGCGCAAAGCGAATCAGCGCGCAGGTGCGCCCTATCCGCGCGTGCGCCGCGATCCTGACCCGGAAAAGACTTGCACGCGGTGCTTGCGCGTTCTTCCTATAGGTCAATTCTATAAGCAGAAAGATGCGGCTGACGGCCACACGGCGCATTGTGCTGAATGCCAAAGCGTAGCGGCTCGCGCTAAATACCAAGCGAACAAGTCGCGCTATGCCGAAGCAGGCAGGCAATATCGTCAGCGCAATCAAGATAAGCTGCGCGCGTATTTTCGGGAATACGACGCTACGCGCCGAGACCGCCAGAAGGATAAAGCGAGACGGCGACAGACTTATGCAGAACGCACCCCGGAGACAAGGCAGCGTCACCTAAATACTGCACGCGCTACGACCGCACGATTGCGTAAGGACGCGTATGCGCTACTAGGAGGGCGATGTTACTGTTGCGAGATGGATGACATTCGCTTTTTGACGATAGACCATCCCGGTAACGACGGACATGGCGACATCGGGTATGGGTCGTCACGTGTCAGTGGGCGCTTGCTTCTGCAACGCATTATTACTTACGGCGACGCGGGCGGACGTTATCGCTTGGCCTGCTTTAATTGCAACATGGGGCGAGCAAAGGCGGGACACGGCGGGGAATGTCCGCACCATCCGTCATTCGATGCTCAGCGTAGCCAACAAGAAGCAGACTACGATGCCACACACACCAAAGCGCAGCGACGGCGCAGGCATTATGACCAGCAAATTAAAGAGCGAGTCTTTGCTTTGCTTGGCGGACGGTGCTATTGCTGCGGCGAAACCGTCTCGCACTTCCTGACTGTTGATCATATTCAAGATGACGGATACATAGACAGGAAGCGAGGCGCGCACAAGATGAGTACTTACACTTTCTGTAAGCATATCCTCTCGCAAGAAAGCTCTCATGTGCGGTATCGCCTCGCTTGTTACAACTGCAACTGCGGTCGCGCAATGCGCGGTGATGGCGTGTGTCCGCATCATCTGCTCCAAGCGATCTAGTCGGCGCTTTTAGCTTGATAGCGCGCTAATACAAAACCATCAACCATTTGGCAGGCACTGATCGCCTGCCTTTTTTCTGCCCAATAGCAGAAAGGAGCGGTAGCCATATAGCAACTTTGGCCTCCACGAACATCAGTAGTGACAATTTCGCCAAGCCGTTCCCGCTTGCTGGGGGCTTCCTACTGGAAGTCTGGCAGGCGGCGGGCGGCGCCGTGGACGACACCGTGGCGATTACGCCCAAGTTCGGGCGCTACGTCGTTGCGGCAATGTCCGGGCATTCGTGCTCGAACAACGTCGGCACGAACGGCACGTCAACCAACGTGACGCTCACGCTCACAGCTTCAGCCGCAACGAGCGTGACATTCCAAGTTTGGCTGATCACGAAAAACTGAAGGATGAATCCACATCCAATTCATCGTAGCCACAGCGTTTTCGATGTCGAATCGGAGATCGTTGCGGCGAAGAACTGTCCAACGCCGGTTGATCTGTCTTCTTTCCAGAAGCGGATCAATCTGGCTGTTGGGCTGGCCAGTAACGGAAAGCCGAAGATTCGGATAGTTTGGGGACAGGACTTCGAGCAGACAAAGATGATTTGCTTCGGAGCCTGGCGCCTGCGCTATCCGTTTTACCGCTATGCTGAAGGCGGCGAAATCCACGACATCGGCATCCCGCGTTTCTTCGTCGAAGAACTCCACTCCAACGCCGAACTCAACCATAACGGCGCGTGGGACTCTGCGCGCTACTCCTGGATTGATGGCGCCGGGAAAGTGGATGCGCTCGGCCCGATTCCCGAAGACGGCTTCTACACCGAAGTCTTCCAGATCGCCTATCACGACAACCTGTGCTGCGGCGGGCGGGAGATGGTCAAGGGCGAGAAGTGCCTCGGCGCCTACCGCGAGCCGAACGACTCAGACCTTCAGCGCATTCGGCGAATGGTTCAGCGCCGCGAGCAGGCGTCGAACGACGAACGCGCTCCGACGGCTGAGCTTATCGCCAAACGCACGGCTGACGCTGCGGCGAAGCGCGACGAGCGGTGGGAGAAGGGAATCCGGGAAGTGACGCAGGATTTCTTCAGGCAGCATAGTTGGAAATTCGCCGAACACGATCCGACCAAGTTACGTCACGGAAGGTGGCATTTCGTTGGTTCCGGTCACTCCAAGTCTGGCCTATCTCAAGACCAAATTGCGCAGGCGCGACGCCGCTTGCGCGAAACCAATCAACAACCTGAATCAAATGACACAAGCGATAGCGCCCGCGCCGCTTAATGCGCGAGAAGCTTTTCTAGCCAACTCTGTGGACAGCAGACTTGGCGTCGATGTTCACAGCCTGCGCTTCTTCGTCCAGATGGGATGGACGCGGCTCAACGTGGATTCGCACGGCGTTCCGAACCGCACGCTGTTGCGCGGTGAAATCACACCCTGCGGCAGTTTTCAGCAGAAATCCAACCTGCTCGAAATCCCGGAAGGCGCATTGATCACCGGCTCGGAAGAGCGCGACCGCGAAGGCCGCACGGTCTACGGGCGGTACTGGCGCCCGGCGTGGTTCGAGGCCGAGCGACTGCTCGACATCGAAGCCGCCAGCGAGCGCAAAGATGGGCTGGTGGAAGTGAAGGCGCTGTCCGCGAACCCGCGCCTGTACCGCGAACTGGACTTCAATGAAATCTTCTTTCCGGCGGGGCTGGGCGCGCTCCCGGAGACGAACGGCGACATGCTCCGGCATTTGGAAGGGCGCGTCGCGGCGATTGCCGCCGACCTAGTTCCCGCCGTGCCGCCCTACGCCAAGCGCGACGTGCTCGACATCGGCGCGGAATTGATCACGGCGGCGAAGCTTGCGCAGCAACTGCAATTGTCCCGGCTCAATTACACGCACTCCTGCATGAAGATGCCGCCGTCGGAAGAGCAGTACAAGCGCGGCTACGACGCGGTTGACGAGGAGATGATCGTCCGCACGGGCGTCCCGCGCATCCACGAGGCCGACCTGAAGGTGGCGACGGCGATTCACACGCTGGCCGACAACCAGAAGCGTGACGGCGGGCAGGACGCTGCGCTGCTGGCGATGGTCGAGGCGCAGCGCGAGCAGAACGCGATGCTCAAGGCGCAGATGGAAGAGTACAGGGAATTGGTCAAACAGTTGATGACGGAGCGGAGCGCGCCGCAGATGGAAGAGACCGAAGCGAAAAAGCCGCGCCCGAAGTCGCTGGTCAAGCCTGACTATCAAGCCGACAAGTAATGCCGACCAACATTCAGAACTTGAGCGCCATCCGTGTCACGCTCGGCCATCCACTGCCGAACGCGCCGGATGACCAGATGCTGCTTCAGCGCCTGCTCGATCAACTCTCGCATCACACGGCGCAGCTAGCCGCCAGTCCCGCGCATTGGGCGATTGAGAGTTGCCTGATTCCAGCCGGAGCGGACGTGGAAGACTACGTGGTCACTGGCGCGGCTTTCGGTCGCCCGTTCCTCGTCCACACGGAAGACCGCAGTGAGCCGAATCACACGCGCCGGGAAATTCCGTTCACGCTGATGCAGAATGCTGATCGGCTTTACACCGGCGGGCAGAAGGCGACGGGTGGCGGCACGAAGCACAGCGCGGCGGAAATCATCTTCTACCGTCGCGGTACGGTGACAAGTCCGTGGTGGGCGCGACTTGTGCCGATCCCGGCGACGAGCGGTGATTATAGGGTCTATTACGATACGGTGTATGAAGGGGCATCCTTATCCGATGCCCCGGGGCTTCAATTCTTTCATCATCTGGTAAGAGTGCAAACCGCTTTATCCGTGTTGCCTTTTTGCGCTTGGCAGGATGCTGCGCCGGAGAAGAATGCGAAGACTTGGCAAATGCGCGTCCTGGCCATCCGGGAGATGCTGTTGCACGACGAAGCGATCTATCAAAAGCAATTTAATGAGTACCGCACGCAGTCCGTCCGAGAGGGGGTTTCTTCCAAAATTCCGTATGGATGGACTGAAGAACCCGGCGGTGTCGGAGGAATGGTTTCAGGCTGGGGGTACTGAGTCATGGCGGTAACATACGGGCAGGTAGAAAGAAGAGTCCACTTACTTCTCGGCAACGTGAAGGGCGCCGACATTTCCACCGTGGAAACCAATTACGCCGCCGCCTCGTCTTCGTCCAACCGCCTCAACCCGGACTTCGCCTTCACCCCCGTGCGCGACGCCATCGTTAACGCGGTGGAAGACCTCGTGGTGGCCATCTGCGAAACGCCGCGACACCCGGAGCGGCAAATCTACCAGGGCGTCACGTCGGCGCTCGGCAACCGCGTCAACATCCCGTCCACGGACTCGCTCGGCAACCAGATCATCGGCCTCTGGGGTCGCGTCCGCGACGGCTCGGACGGCAAGAGTTGCCAGCCGCGACCACTCGACGACGTTCAACAGTACAACAACTTCTCCGGCTCAATCTATTCCGGCCTCGATCCCTACTGGTACGCCTTCAACGGCCAGCAGATCGAGCACACGCGCACGACGGTGATCATCAACGTCTTCACGTTCACGCGGCCCACGTTCACGGCGGGCGACCAGGTTCCGCTCTGGGACTACCACGAAGAGGCGGTGGTGTGCGGCGCCGTGGCGCGTATCGCTCCGCGCGAGGGCGTATATATGGAACTCTATAACGCCTGCTTGCGGTACTGGGAGGCGCATATTGCGCAGATCAGGAGCCAGGGCAATCAGGCCGCATTAGCCGTGCTCGCCGCGCCCGCAACCAACTGAATGCCGATTTCCCTGACGCAATACATCTTCTGGTTGATCCTGTTCAGCAATCAGTGGTCAGCCGAAGGCTACCAATACAACTGGAACCGTCCCGGTCTTGACCCCGCCTATCGGGGCTGGTGGTGTAAGCCGGACGGCTCCGAAGCGTCCAGAGACTGCCGCCTCGTGATGGCGACGACCGCGCCGCCGCGACCGACTCAGCGAATTCCGCGATGACATTTCCGCAGCTTATCGAACAGGCTAAACGCCTTGCCGGGGCTGGTTCCGGTTCGCCCGACTTATGGGCGGATAAGGAGATTGACCTTGCCGCATGCAAAAACATCGCGCTGGCCGAACTTGCGCACGAGGCGATGCATGATGATGCGCGGCGTCACCTGCTTCAGCAAAACTATTCGGTGGCGCTCGACGCGAACGGCGAGGGCGATATTATTGCAGCCACGGGCGCAGTTACATCGGCGGCGGACATTATCCCAGAGAGCATCTACTTCGGGAACGTGCGCGACGCCGAGAACAACGTCCTTGTCCCGCTCCGTCACTACAGCGACTTCCTGAAGCCGCAACTGAGCGCGTTCGGTTACTACTGCCTGAAGGGGCGCAAGATCGCCACACGCGCTATTGGCGTCTATGTCGCCAAGTCTGAAGACGTAGCGCCCGCGCCTACGCCGCTGACCATCCTGGCCAATTACTCGTCCACCGATTTGACCTACTGGCCCGCCGAATTCGACGAAGACATCGTAAAGAAGTTGGTTACGGTCGTGATGCGCAAGGTGGAGCAACCGAAAGCCTGATGCCGGAACTGATTGATATTGAATTCACTGTAACGGACGGCTACTGGCCTTCAACATCGAATCTTCCGCCTGATAGTTTCTGGCGCACTATCAAAGCCGGAAGCAATATGTGGCTCCGTCCGGGCAACCGACTGGAAGTGGCCAACGGTATCGCGCAGACTTCGGCGCAGAACGTCGGCGCGCGAATCTTCACCGTGAATACTCAGCGCGGCGAGATAGCGGGTGGGCTGACGGGCGGGAGGTTGCCGTACAACGGCCTGATCCGCTACCTGAACGCCGTCTTGATGTTTCTCTCCGAGCAGACATCGCAGCAAGTCTATCTCGACGAATCTGCGCTTTCCGGCGTCACGACATCCACGACCGCCGGGCGATTGCGCATCGCCATTCCGGGGAGCGGCGGCAGCTATACAACGGTGGATGCGGGCTTTGACCCTCCGGCGACAGGCACTGTGACGAGAACGGTTGCGGGTGGATCGAAGGGGATGAACGGGCAGATCGGCACAGCCCTGTGCGCCTGGCGCTCGGCCACGAACGCCGTTTCCGGCCCGTCGGCGACCACCTACGACACGTTCACCGCCGCGTCGAACGAAGGTTTTACTGTCGCATTGCCCGCCGCCATCAGCGGACAGGACGGGTGGGTGATTGCGGGCACGCGCTGGGATGACCTGACGGCTGAGTTGCGCGTAGTTCGGTATATTTACATTACCGCGCGCGGCACGTTCACGGCGACGAACGGCAGTCCGAATCTGACCGCCGGTTCGGGCACGTTCTTTATGCGCGACCTGCGCGCCGGCGACATAGTGACGATTGGCGGCGGCAGTTACACCATCAGCGCCGTCACGTCGAACACGACCGCCACGCTGACGGCTAATTACACCGGCTCGACGGGTTCGCAGACGGCCACGATTACCACCGCTTTCGCTGACTGGTATGACAGTGAACTCGGCGACCTGGTTGACCGCAACGCCATCAAGCCGCCGGTTGCCGCCGGAATCCTGCAATTCAACAATCGCGCATTTCTTTGGGGCACATATGGCGCCTCCGGTAATCCGACCGGCCCGGCGATTACTCCGCTACTCGTCAATAACCCGGAACACGTGGCGGCGGGTGTGCGCTTTAACATCCTGACCTCAACCGGCGCGGACATCGTAAACGTCCTGCCCGGCGACGAGACGCTCTACGTGATGACGAAGGGCACGCTCGAAGTCGTCACCCTGCGCGACGACCCGAACGAACCGTACAGCGTCCGCGCATATGATGGCGTGGCGGGCTTCGTCAGCCCCGGCAACGGCGTCATCTTCAAGAATCGCTTTTACGGTTACTCAGGCCGTCCGATCCGCACCACGACACAGTTCAGCGCGAACGACGTGGATGTGGAATTCGCGCAGGCTGTGGATACGGACATGGCGGCGTGGAGCGCGCAAAATGTGGTGGTGCTCGCCGACCCGGAGAATGCGTGCGTGCTTTATTGCCACTTCGTTGCGGCGATTCCGCCCGCTTCGGAAGGGATCACCACCGTCATTCCCTACATGGCGCAGATTGGGCGTTGGGGCGTCCCACATCAATTCGACGGGCAGGTGACGAGCGGCGTGGTGGTCAACGGGCAACTGTACCTCAGCCTCGTGACCAGCAGCGGCAATTACCGGGTTCAGACGTGGGAAGGCGGGAGCGGCGCGTCGAACGCCTACATTTCAACGCAAATCGTTTCGCAGCCGGCCCGCTGGCGCATCAAGAGTTTTCTGTTGAACGGTCGCGCCGATTCGCTCGTGGCGCTCACTCATTCGCCCGCCGGCACAAGCACCGACACCTACACGACGACGTTAGGCCCAAGCTCATTTATGTACGAGGAAATATTCGCCAACCTGCAACCGGCTCGCGGGCTGCAAATCAAGCTCAACTTCCCGGCGTCGGGCGGTGCGTTCGACCGGCTGGCCGTGAGGGGTTATCCGCTCGCGGCGAGGCGGTGATGGACTTGCGCGTTCTGTCGCCTGAAGACTACCGCGCTGCGTGGGAGATGCAGGGCGACGACTACCCGTTCGAGCACTACGCTGAATGCCTCGCGCTGCCGTCCTACCTGAACTTCGGGCTTTACGTCGGCGGCGCGCTGGCGGCAGCGATCACGCTTGAGCGCGTGTCGGATACCGTTGCGCGTTTCCACGTTGCGAAGGCGGCGCGAACAATTGGCGTGCGCAGGCTTGCGCAGACGCTGACCGATATTAAGGACTATCTGTTCGCCAGTGGCTTTGACATCGCAGAAGCGGCGATCCCGCCCGCCAACCGCGCCGCCGCTTTCCTGGCCTTGCGCTGCGGGATGCGCGAGACGGGAACGGAAGAGGGCAAGCGAATTTTTCGGATAAACAGAGAAGCAAATGGGAGCTAACCAACCAAGAGCCGTAAGGACGCCATACGAAGGCACGCAGTCGCAGGCTACGACGAACAGCTACGGGTTCGCGTCGCAAGACCCGAATAACCCGTTCGTGCAAGCTTACCTGGACGCGCCGATTGACACCGATCCCGGCGTCGCCCGCCGCGCGGACGTGGCTGAGCAGGCGATGCAGAACCGGTGGAATTCGGCCTTCGCGTCCAACATCCCCCAGGCGCTGCGGATGCAGCAGATGGACACGGAGTCGCGCAACCTGCGCGCGGAGGCCGCCGCGCAGCAGCAGCAAGCCGAGTACCTGCGCAATGCGCTGAACCTCAGTCGAGCGGAAAGACTGTTGCCGCAACTGGTCAGCACTGGTGGTTCGACGACCGGCTCGCAGAGCGGCTTTGGTACGCAAATCGGCACGCCGCAGGGCGGGTTCTGGAACAGTTTTACCGGCGGCTTGGGCGGCTCGCTCGGCGGCTTTCTCTGATGCGCTGGTTCGTATTTCTCTCGCTGGTCGCGGTCACTTACGCGGCCTACCTCGCGCTGGTTCCGCGTCCAACACGCTGCCGCTACGAGACGGCCAACGCGACAGCGGAAATCAAACTGGCGTTTTATTCCTATCAGGGCATTTGGATAGTTGCGCTCCTGCAATGCTGGCTCGCGCCGTCCGCGACTCCGCAATTAACGCTCCCAGCGGGCGCGGCGCTTTTTATCTGCGGGCGGCTGCTCGCAGCTTGGGCGATGCGCGTCAATCCGTGGTTCACGAAAGACGTGAGATGGGCGCCGGGGCAGGAGATGGTCACGGCGGGGCCGTACCGCCTGATGAGGCATCCCGGATACATTGCATTCATCTGGTCAGCGTCTGGGATGGCGACGCTTTTGGGTCAGCAGTGGGCGTGGACGCCGTGCGCCATTTATTGCGGCCTGATCATTCGACGAATGTGGCGCGAGTCGCGGTTTCTGGCGACGGTAACAACTCAGACTCTTGGTAACGACGGCAACGCAACAGCGGCGTCTCGTGATCGCCAATAGGCGCGCATCGGTACTCGAATGAGCGGCCAGCGCCGACGGTGGAGCGATCCACGTATCGCACTTCCATGGACTCGCTTAACGGCGTGGCGACAAGATCGCCTACTCTGAATCGCGGCTCCATAGCCGCATTTTATTCGCAATGAAAAGTTTTGTCATCATCTGCGCGACACTCTACGCTCTTGCTTGGCCGGTCTGCGCTCAAGCCAAATACAAAACCACGACCTGCGTCATTGATCACGTTGACGACGGCGACACCATCCTGTGCAGCGTTGGGCGCGGTAAGCGGCAGGCGCGCGTTCAGTTCGAGTTAAATCGCGGCCTGTGGGCCAACAAAGACAAAGAGAAGCCGGTTCCGCCGCGAACGTGGCGAAGGGGGATTAAATAATGCAAGGCACAAAATTCAGACCGGGTGAAGACGCGGAATTAAGCCTCAGCGCGGCTACAACCGGCACAGGCACGGAAAAAGCATTCAATGATTGCCGACAGGTGGCTTGGGACTTGATTGGCGCCGGCACAATCAGCGGCGGCACGGTCAAAATCGAGAGCGCGCCTACGTCCGGCTACGCCGGCACATGGAACGAACTGGACAGCTTTGACGCCACGGCTGTGACCGGTGGCGCAACGCTGCATAACAATTACCCGGGGCCGCTGGCGTTCGTTCGCGCGCGCGTGTCAAGCAATATAACCGGCGGAGGGACGATCTCTGTCAGGTTTAATGGGCTGCTGGGATAAGTGTCGGGGAGCATGCGTTAGATGAAACGATTGATTATTCTTTTTGCGCTACTTTGCGCGCTTGCGTCCGGCGCTTTTGCGACCGACGTGACCGTGGCGGCTCAGGCGCTCTCGTCCGTGCCGTTCAACCCGACGAATTTGCCATCGGACGTAACGGTCAGCAACGTTTCCGTCACTAACGGCAGCGCGTCCGTGACGTGTTCGGCCTGCCTGCGTTCGCAGTGGGTCGGCGTCGGCGGGTTCACGATTGCCATCAACAGCACGGCCTACACGGTCTCGGCGGTCACGTCCACCAGTGCGCTGACGCTGACCGCCAACTACGCGGGTTCCACGTCCAGTGCGGCCACGGTCGTCTGGTACAAATACGTCGAACTGCGCTTCTACGCGGATCGCACGTTCATCCCCGCCGGCAGCACCCAGCCCGTCCAGCCCGGCGCGCCGGGCGGCTCCGCGTGGTATCGCCGCGTCGCTTGTTCCGTCGTCAGCGACGGCGCGAATAACGGCCTTTACATTCCCGCCGTCACGCTACCAGCGACGACCGACGCGACCGCGCCGACCAACACGGCGCGCTTCACCGCCGCCTTCTATCGGCCCGACGGCTCACTGATCGCGCTCTACGGCTGCTTCGACTCGTTCAGGATTCCGCCGACCACGCCGACGACCTGGGCCGCGCTGTGCGCTTACAACTCGCCGCCCGCCATCGTCCCGCCCGCAAATGAAGCCTACACGAAGGGGCAGATCGACGCCCGCTTCCCCTCCTGCTCCTCCGGGCAGATGCTTTACTACGCCGCCACCGGCAACATTCAAAGCTGTCTGACCGTAGGCTCCGGCCTGTCCATCTCCGGCGGTACGATCACGGCACCGGGCGGAGCGGGCACGGTCACGTCCTTTTCGTCCGGCAACCTCTCGCCGCTGTTCACGACCGCCGTAACGAACCCGACGACGACGCCGGCTCTCGCGTTCACGCTGAGCAATCAGAACGCGAACCTTTTCTTCGCCGGGCCGACATCGGGCGGAGCTGCGGCTCCGACATTTCGCGCGCTCGTCCAGGCGGACATTCCGGCGACGGCGCTGTCGCAGGTGCGACAGGCCCTGAACGCGAAGCTCGATTACGGCGCGGTCGGCGACGGTTCAACAAACGACACGACGGCGATTCAGAATTGCTTGAACGCTTCGGCGGCTTCGGGCGGCAAGGAGTGCTACGTCCCGGGGACGGCGAACGGCTATCTGGTGACAGGGCTGACGCTGGCCGACAACGTGCGACTCGTCGGCGACGGCGGATGGGCCGGGCGGACGTTGATCAAATCCACGTCGAACGCGCCGATTATCACGGTCTCCGGCACGGCCTTCAACGCGGCGATTCGCGGCGTAAAAGTGCAAGGTTCGGTCTCGGCTACGTCTGCGCAGATCGGCGTCAACCTGGCCGGGAGTGAATATTGGGGCTTCCTGATTGACGACCTGTGGATTGAGAACACGGGCGGGACGGGCCTCTACATCTCGCAGCCGTTCTCGTCGGATTTCCGCAACATCTTTTTGACTAACACCGTCGGCTACCCGCTGACGTATGACGCGCCCAACCGCCCGGCGAACACGTTTACGAACATTTATGTCGGTACGTTGCGGTCGAGCGCCCCGACCGGCTTCAGGATCAAGGCGGGCGAGTTCGCCTGCGTCGGCTGCAACGGCGTCAACAACTTCGTCGCCGGGTCGAATTGGGCGGTGGTCGGCAGGAAGAACGGCGTGGACGGCGACACGACGAACGAGTCCGCTTACTTCTACTGCACCCACTGCAACCTGGAAGCGTGGGTGTCGCGCGGGATCAAGCACTATTACAACTCCAAGAGCGAACTCGACGGGGCCACGGCGTTCGCGTCCGCGTCCGTCGCCACGCAACTCGACGGCGGCATCAACAACTCCGTGACCACGATCACGGTGGACTCCACGACGAACTTCCCGACGGCGGGCAAGATCAAGATCGACTCGGAGGTCATCAGCTACACCGGTCTGACAGCGACGACCTTCACGGGCTGCACTCGCGGCGCGGAGGGGACTTCAGCGGCGTCGCACTCGGACAACGCGGCGGTCACACACAAGAGCAAGATTCCGCTCGAATACGAGATGGACAACTCGCTCAACCCGCCGTTCTTCCCGAAAGCCTACATCTCGGACACCGTGGTTTTCGGCGACGGGCCGGAGACCAATTACGAGTGGGACGCGGCGGTTCACTCCAACGGCGTCCCGCCCTTGCAGGTCGACGGGCGCGGCGCCGGAATCAGTCCGACGAACGCCGCGCAGCCGTTGGCGACCTACTACGACACGACGAATAGCAAGGTCGAGCCGCTGTTCCGGGCGGACGGGTCGTCGCGCACGTTCACCGTGACGGCGACGGCCAACGGGACGTTCAATCGCCCTGGTGTGCGTTACATCGAGGCAAACTGCGCCGCGCCCTGCACGATCACGCTCCCGTGGCCGGGCTGGTACAACATCAAAGAGCCACTGGTCATCAAGGACATCGCGGCGGCGGGGACGAACAATGTCACGGTTCAGGTAAGTTCGGGCGGCACGATTAACGGCGCCGGTAGCTTCACGATGAATCTGACCGGGCAGGCGCTGTACCTGATGCCCGACGGCAACACCGGCGCGGGCGACTGGCGCGTGATAGCGAACTATCCGGGCGACCGCGTTCCCTACATTCAGTCCGGCGGCTCGCCGAACTTAGACTTCTTCCCGACGTGGAGCACGACGACCGGCCAACTGTCTCTTTCGAGCGGAATTTACAACCTCTCCGGTTCGACCGTCTTCACCGGCGCCCAACTGTTCAATACCGACGACGCAAGCGACATCGGCGCAGTGTCGGGCAACCGTCCGCGCACGGGCTATTTCGGAACTTCGGTCTCCATCGGCAGGAGCGGCGCCGAGACGGGCGATCTGATTCTCCGCAACGCGACGAACAGCAACACGACGACGGTCAGGTCGGGCGCGCCCGGATCGAGCATTGCATTCACGCTGCCGGCGACGCTTCCGGCTTCGGCGGGATGCCTGGAAGTGAACTCTTCCGGTGTGATCACGCAGACCGGATCGGCCTGCGGGTCAGGCGGCGGCGCAATCGGCGGGTCGGGCGCAGCCGGGCAGGTTTCGTATTTCAGCGGCGCGTCCACGATTGCGGGTGAGAACGCGCACTTCTGGGACGCGGCGAACGACCGGCTGGGCATCGGCATCGGGACTTCGCCCGCGACGCCGTTGCACGTCCTGGCGGACGCCTCAAATCTGGGGCTGAGGGTGAAGGCGAACGCGGCCTTGCTCAACGTGGACGTGACGAGCGACGGCACGACCGGGATTATCGGTACCACCACGAATCACGGCCTTGATCTCTACACGAATTCCGGCGCGGCGATCCACATTGACGGCGGAACGGCGCGGCTAGTGGGCGTCAACCAGGCTTCGCCCGGCGCGCAATTGCATGTCACGAGCACGGCGAACGGCACCATCGGCGCCATCGTCGCGGGCACGGCGAGCGCGACTGCTGACCTGCTGCGGTTGCGCAAGGGTTCGACGGACATCTTTAAGTTCAATCAGTCGGGCATCATCCAGGCGGGCGCGTCCACGTCCGCCGACGGGCAGGTGCAGCTTTACAATTCGACGAACAGCAACTCGGTGATCATCGCGCCGGGCGTCACGTCTACGAGCTACGTCTTGACGCTGCCGCTGGCCGCGCCGGGTTCGACGCAGTGCCTGCAAATGGACTCGTCGGGGAACGTGACCGCGACGGGGAGCGCCTGCGGTTCCGGCGGCGGCTACGCGACGATTCAGGAAGAGGGGAGCGGGCTGACGCAGCGCGCGACGCTCAACTTCGTCGGCGCGGCGGCGACGGCGGCTGACGACGCGGGCAACACCCGTACCAATGTCACCTTCGACGCGACGATCAACGCGCTGGCCGCGTACAACACGAACGGGCTGGTCACGCAGACGGCGGCGGACACGTTCACGGGCCGCACGATCACCGGAACGAGCAATCAGATACTGGTCACGAACGGCGATGGGGTGAGCGGCAACCCGATTATCGGCGCGCCGCAAGACCTGCACACGTCGGCGTTGTTTCAGGTTGCGGCGCTCGGCGTCGGCACCACCGCGCCGTCGGCGGGCGGGATTGACCTGCTCGGCAAGACGATCTCGACAGACGCGAACAACACCGTGGCCGGGCTGAACACGGTTTTCAGTCTGACTAAAAACAGCGCGCTGACTCGGACGTACTACGGTGAACGCCTCAAGCCGACGATCAACGCGGGCGGCTCGAACGCCAATACCACGCTCAACGTGTTAGCAGTGGACACGACGAACACGAGCACGACCGGCGTGTCCACGAACCTGCTCAACCTGGCTTACGGCGGCGCGCTGCGGCTCAACGTCGGCTCGGACGGCGCGACTACGGTGACGAGCGCCTCAGCCTCGGCGTTCAGTGTGGGGCCAAACGGCGATACGAACCCTCAGTTAAGGGTCGTCTCCGACACCGCTTCGGCGGCGGCGGGGCTTTCGATCACCGGCGCCGCGGCGGGTAGCGGCGTGACGCTGCAAGCGATTTCGAGCGCGACGGATGAGCCACTGGCTATTGGCACGAAGGGCGCGGGGGCGCTGCAACTGGCTACGGGCGGCACGTCCCGGATGCGGATCAGTAGCACGGAGGTAAAGCTCCCGTCTTCGTTATACTTCGCCATTACCTCCGGCGCAGCCAGCGCAACCTCCGACGTGTCGTTGGAGCGCAAGGCGGCATCCGTTTTCCGCGTCGGTCAGGGCGGGACGAGCGCGAGCGCCGCTGGCTCGCTGATTATCGGAACGACCACGCCCGCGATAGGAACTTCCGGCGCCGGAGTGTTCGCGATGGGCGGCTCGACCGCGCCAACGTCGCGGCCCGCCGACACGGTTCAGGCGTGGGCCGCAGATTACGCCGCAGGAGATCACCGCTTTTATCTGCTCAGCGAATCCGGCGCGCTGGCCACGCTCATCGGCGCCAATGCGGTGGGGACGCAGCCGAACAGTGGCACGGATCAGGCGGGCGCGAATCTAACGCTCTTCGGCGGTCAGGGCACCGGGAGCGGGGCGGGCGGTTCAGTGGTCATTCAGACCGCGGCGGCTGGCGGCAGCGGCTCATCGGTCAATTCGCTGACTACTCGCGCGACGTTCCCTTCGACCGGCGGCATGATCTTCCCGGAAATCTCCGCGCCGGGCACTCCCAGCGCGAACAACGTCCATCTTTACGCCAAAGACTCAGGCGGTGAAAGCAAGCTGTTTTTCAAATCCGATGCCGGGACGGAGTACGATCTGAGCGCCGGCGGCGCCTCGCTGCCTGTCGCCGACACTACCAGTATCGTCGAGGGGTCGAGCGACAACACGAAAGAGATTCGTTTCGAGGTTGACGGATTGACCACAGGCACGGTTCGCGTGCTCACGCCGCAGGACGCGAATTACACGCTGGCCGGCACGAACATCTCCAACACGTTCACTTCTCAGCAGGTCATCAATCCCGGCACGACGCCGCAGATCGCGCTGAACCTCGGCATCGACGTGATCGGCTCGACTGGTACGCGCGACAGCCATCAGATTCAGTGGATCGGGCGCTCGGACGACGGTTCCAGCCATGCCGTCAATTGGATAGCCTTCACCGATGTGACGAGCAACGCGGGGGCTTCGACGTGGACGCTTCAGAGCCGCGTAGACCTGGACAGTTTTGCGACGCGCTTTTCGGTCAGCGACGCGGGCGCGGTCACGGGCGGGACGTACAACAAGGTGACGATTACGGCCCCGGCCAGCGGTTCGACACTGACTATCGCCGACGGCAAGACGCTGACCGCGAGCAACACCTTGACCTTCACCGGGACGGATTCAAGCTCCGTCGCCTTCGGCGCGGGCGGAACCGTGGCCTACGTCGGCGCAGCGAACTCATGGGCCGACGGCGTGAAGCAGACGTTCAACCCTGACGGAACGAACGCCGGAATCAACGTAGGCTCGCACGCGGGAGACCCGTCTAGTCCGGCGAACGGCGATCTTTGGTACGACTCGACGGCGAACGAACTAACGGCGCGCATTAACGGCGCGAACGTGGCTTTGGGCGCGGGCGGCGGGTCGGGCAGCCCGGGCGGCTCGTCGGGAAATCTCCAGTGGAACAACGGCGGCGCGTTCGCGGGCGTGAGCGGTTCCGCGGTGGCCAGCGATGGCGCGATCACGCTGGCGTCGTCGGCGCGGTCTTCAGGTGTCGCCCCGTACCTGCACGCGCGAACGCCGGCGGACACGGGGCAGACGGCGGACACGGAGTTTCCGGGGATCGTGTTCGGCGGCAACTCGTCCTATGCCACGGTGACGCGGACCGGAGCTGATGGCACAACCTACGCGACCCAGCGAGAGTATTTATTTGTCCATCCAACCTACGCCTTCGCGGGAGCGACCACGGTCACGACGGCGGCGACGCTGGCGATCAGTGGCGCGCCGGTGGCTGGAGCAAACGCCACGCTCACCAATAGGTTCGCCCTGTGGGTGCAGGACAGTGGGTTGGTGCGAATAGACGATACCAGTGGCGCCGCCGGTGGCGTGCAGGTCACAAACGGCAGCGAGTTCGCCATTGCGGAGATTTTTAACGACGGCGGGTTTCCGTCCGCCAGATTGAGGTTGCTGCATGCGGGCGCGGACGCTGGAACGCTGTATACCAACAGCGGCCTGGTATTGGACGCGCTGGCGAGCGGCACGCTGAGGGTGATGGCCAATTCGACGGAGCGGATGCGCGTTACGTCGAGCGACGTGTACGTCGGGAACGGCGCGACCGCCGGAAGCCCGGTGTCAGTTCCGATCAACGCCACAGGCGGGAGCGGGACAAACATCGCAGGCGCGAAACTGATCCTCGCGGGCGGCAAGGCCACGGGCAACGCGGCGGGCGGGGTGATTGAATTCCAGACCTCCGATGCCGGTTCCAGTGGCACAACGCTCCAATCGCTGACCGCTAAAGCGACCATCCAGCAAAATGGCGGCTTCACCCAAGCCGGAGTGACGCACGCCAACCTGGGCACACCTTCAAATGGCACGCTGATCTACTGTTCGGATTGCACGGTCACGTCCGGCGCTGACAACACTTGCGCCGCCAGCGGGTCGGGCGCTCTGGCCGTGCGACTGAACGGCGCGTGGAGATGCTTCAACGCGCAGAACTGATAGCAAATCGTATGCACCTAAGTAAATCCTCAAGAATCGCGCTTATCGCCATCGCGCTCGTCGCGCTGGCAATCGCCGGTGTCGCGGTTGCGCACGCGCAGAGCAATCCGCCAATCACCGTGCGGGAGGTGGACGGCTCTCCGCGCCGCACGAACCCGACCGCAATAGTGTTTCCGAATTCCAGTCTTAGTAGGTGCTATCCAAGTGCTTCCATTTGCCGCCGTAACGAATATTGTTGACAGTGGTGCGAGGTACGCCTAGCGCGTTCACAATGTCTTTCGTGGGACACCCTTTTGCGATCATCGCTTTGATTGCCCGCGCTGTACCAGTGGAGATTTTTGCTTGCGAGTTACCTTCGCCGCGCTTGCCCCAATGTATAATGGGCGGGTAATCAGCGGGCAGTCCCGCCAGCAGCTTGCGCCACGCCTGCCTGCGCAGTATGCGTTGCACGGTGATCTGGCGCACATTATAGATTTTGGCAATATAGTGCGCCGCATACCCGCGCATTCGTAATTCGTGGATTTCCAGTACTTGCGCCTCGGTAAGCTTGGCCATCCGATGCTGCGCGCCTTCAGGGTATGCGCCCAACACTTGTTTCGCATGTTGCGCGTTTTCTTTAGGTGACACCCATTCCAGATTGTCCATTCTGGCATTCTGGCGGTCGCCGTCTTTGTGATTGACCCATCTCTTGCCGTCTGGCGGATCACCTAAAAATGCTTGAGCGACCAATCGGTGAATCTGCGTGTTTTTACCGCCCGCAGATGTTTGCAAGCAGACTGTCCAGCATCCGGTAGTGGACAGTCTGCGCTTTAAAATGTACCCCGCCGGACGCTGCTGATAGCCTACTGTGGTACGAACGCGTCCGAGCGAGGAAACTTCGTATGGCGGAATACCGTCTATGGGTTTCCATATTTCGTTGGCTACCTCTTTCGCTGTAAAACCATCATGGATTAGTAGCGGCTGCGCGGCTGTCGCGGGCGCATGGCGCATTATGTCCGGGCAATCAGGCGGAGGCGTCGCTATTATCGCATAGCCAGGATACTGTGAGGGCGGTTTTGGGCGACCGTGACGGTAGGCCAGGTTCTCCTGAGGCGTGCACCATTCGAGATTGCTGACTCGGTTATTCTTTCTAATGGAGTCCCGATGGTGCACATGTGTTTGGCTGGGATGCGGCTCAGGTAAAAAGGCTTGTGCTACTAACCGGTGCACAGCCACGCAGACTATACGGGAACCGCGCAAGGTGATGACTACGTAGCCGTTGCCATTACATGACAGCGCCAGCATCTTGCGTAGGCCGTCTCGTCCGCCAAAACGCAGGCTGACAACGCGGCCAAGATTGCTCACTTCGTAGCGATCTTCAAAGCCTACGACAGGTTTCCAGTGTTCACTATTTAACTCTTCAGTGGTAAAGTCTGACTCAATCATTGGCGTTCAACTCCTATACAGTTGGCGTTAATGGGAGGAGCCGTGATGGATGCCACAACATCCGCACGGCTCGTGTATTTTACCATACCTGCAATATCTTCCTATGAAAAAAATACTGATCCTTTTGGCGTTTCTCGCCAGCGCGGAAGTGTCTGCGCTATGCCAATCAAATCCGCCGCTAACAATCAGAACAGTTGACGGCACGGTACGCCGTACTAATGCCACACAGCTACGGTTTCCTAATTCTAGTCTTAGCTGTGCATCAGGCGTTTGTACGTACACCGCTGGCGCAGGTTCCGGCGACGTAGTCGGCCCAGCGTCCTCGACGGACAACGCGCTGGCACGGTTCGATTCGACCACGGGCAAGCTGCTTCAGAATTCAGCCGCCACGCTCTCCGACGCCGGGGCGTTGAACGTCGCAGCCGGCACCCAGACAGCGCCGTCGCTCTCGTTCAGCAGCGACACCGGCACAGGGTTCTACGAATCCGGCGGTACCCTGCGCCTCTCCTTGTCGGGCACTAACAGGTATTCGTGGACTTCCAGTACGTTTGCGCTGATCCATGCCTCCGGCACGATCAACTTCGGCAGCGCGGCGGACGTGGGAGTGACGCGGGCTGCGGCGGGCACGCTCCGCGCCACGAACGCCTCGACCGGGGCGGGCAATTTGATCATCGGCACGTCCGCCGGCGCAATCGGCACGAGCGGCGCCGGCATCCTGGCGTTCACGCTGAGCACTGCTCCTTCGACCTCCCCGACCGACACCGTGCAGCTTTATTCCGCCGACGCAGCCGCCGCAGACCACAACGCCTACTGGCGCAACGAGGCGGGTGAGGTCACGCGCGCTACCGGACTGGCCGCCAGGAACTCGGCGGCGTTCGACGTGACCAGCTCGACCACGCTCGCCACGGTGACGGGCCTGACGCGCAACGTCGAGGCATCCCGCGCCTACGCCTTCCGCGCCGTCCTGCAAACCACGGCGGCGGCGACGGGCGGCGTCAAGTTCGCGGTGAGCGGTACGGCCACGGCCACGGCCATCAGTTACGAGGGTACGCTCAAGACGGCCACGGCGTTGATCGCGCAGACCCGCGCGACGGCGCTGGATACTACAGTGTGCGCTTCCACTACCACCACGGCGGGGACGTGTATTATCGAAGGAACGATTGTCGTGAACGCCGCCGGCACGCTGCTCATTCAATTCGCGCAGAACAACTCAGACGGCGGCGCGTCGTCCGTGCTGGCGAATCAATATTTCCAACTCATCCCAATTTCTTAAAGGACAAGGACAAGCGCAATGCGAATCATCATCTCTGCGGCCATCGTCGCCGCCATCTCGATCTGCGCCTTAGCGCAGGAAAAGCTGGAACCGCTGACCTCTCATAGCGCCATTTTGCCGAAGGCCGAAGGGAAGAAAGAGCCTCCGGTGGAAGTGGTGATCGACGCCGCGACCGCGCAGAAGCTCGAAAACGTCGCGCTCAAGGCCCGCAACGCGCAACTCGAAGCCGACAGCCTGGAAGCGCAGATCCGCACGGCGGCTGAGGCGCTGAAGACCCGCCGCGAAGAGGCACAGAAGTTGGCGTCGGAGAGTAACGCCGCGTTCCAGCGGGCGATGATCAAGGCGGGCGTTCCGGGGGATAACATCAAAGAATACCAGGGCGGCTTGCAAGCCGACGGCACGCTGAAGATGACGCGGAAGCCGCCGCAACCGTCAACGCCAGATCAACCGAAGCCTTAATAAACTATGTGGGGAGCAATCGGTAATTTCTTTCGCGCCGCTTCCAATATGGGAGCAGCCGGCGCGGGCGCGGCCAGTCAAGGCGGCGGCAATCTGCTTCAGCGGATGACCGGCGCGCAGTCGCTGCCGCAGATGATTCAGCAGCGGTACGCCACGCCTTCGCGTCCGACCGAGCCGGATTACGGTGGGGCTGACCCGATCAGACTGCCGTCCGGCGCGCCGCCCTTGACCGGAACGACCACGAACCCGGTGACGAGCGCCAGCGTGATGCCTGCCACGATCACGCCCGCGTTCGGACTGCCGCCGCCATTGCCTGCGCCGAACAGACCGACGCCGCTTGGTGAGCCGGACGCGGACGAACCTTATCTGGTGGGACTCGCCCGACGCGCGATGATGCGACGATAACATCTACTGGCTGAACAGCACTCTCCTTACCTATTGGGGCGGACGCAAGTTCGCCCCAATCTTTTTATCCGCCTATGCCGCCAAGAATACCAATGCGACGCGCGCCGCTGCTCACCCCGCCGCTCAACCCGGAGGCGGCGGACTACCGCGACTTGCTGGCCCGACCGGATGACATCGCCGCCGACGCAAGCGACTTGATGTACCGCTACGGGCGCGACGACGTGGACACGTCCGCCGTGCCGCTCGCGAACGACACGCCGGTTGCGCCGACGCCCAATCGCCCTTCTGAGCCTATCGCGTTGCCTTATGGCGCGCCGCCCTTGACCGGCACGCGCGCGGCCACGTTGCCCGATGCGACTGCGACGCAGCCGGCGCCAAATCTGGGATGGGGCGGATTGGACACCGCCATCGCCGCAGCCGACGCCGCCCGCCCCGCAGTGGCGCGGTCACAGCAAGCCCGCCAGGCGGAGTTTGCGGCGCCGATGCGCGATTACCGCCGCAACCAGATCGGCAGCGAACTGGATTTCGCCCGCGATCAGTACGTCAGAGAAGGCGGAACCACGGATGAGCAGGGCAATTTCCGCGCAAAGCGGTCTTGGAAGAACATCCTGCAAAACGCGCTCATCGGCGCGGCTCGTGGCGGCGCGACAGGCGGCGGTCTGGGCGGAATGGCTGGCGGCGCCACGGTCGGCTTGCTCGGCTCGCTGATTTCTCCGATGCGTGGCCGGGAGCAGGCGTTTGATGCGTTCCACGCTCCGGCGATTGCGCAGGGAATGGCGCAGCGCCAGCAGCAGGAGCTACTACAGCGGCAGCAGGACGCGCTACTGCGCAAAGCCCAAATGGATCAGTTGGAGCGGGAGAAACTGGAAGCGGAGATCGCCGTCAGGCGAAGGCCGGAGCGAATGACTGTTGCGCCGGGGTCTACCGTGATCGATCCGGCGACGGGCAAGGCGGTGTTCACCGCGCCTGACCGCCCGCAGCGGCCAGCCACACAGTCTAGCCGCGCGCACTACGTTGACCGTGACGGCTACTACCGAAACGCGGTCACTAACGAGATAGTCGTTGACCCCGCGACGAAGCAGCCAATCAAGGCGCCGCAGCGAGACGTGGACGATCCGATGGCCAGAGAGGAGCGGGCGGAACAGCGCGCAGTGGCCAGAGAGAATCGCGCCGAAGATCGCGCTCTATCCAGAGAAGACCGGGCCGCGCAGCGCGACGCCGGCAAAGCCGCAGCCGCAGCCGCGCAGAAGGCGGGCGAGAACGTTACCGAGGCGTACAACCGCGCGAACGCCGATTGGGAGTACGCCAAAGGGCTGCCCGATAGCGACACGGAAAAAGCGGCATATATCGCTAAAGCCAGGTCGTCGCAGGCCGCCTACAACGCCGCCGCTCGACGACTGCGCGAACAGTTCCCGGATTTCTACAAGGTCACTGAAGGCAAGGGCGAGAAAGGCGATGTGTGGATGCACGTCGAGAGCGCGCCGACGCAAAGGCCATCCCGTCGGTCGGGCGGGACGGCGCAGCCTCAGTCGCCGACCGCAAACCTTAGCGACTTGGAAAGACTCTGGAAATAGCCTATGCCGCAAGACCGCCAAGTTACACTCGATGAATGGGAGCGGCTGACCGCCGAGAAGTACGGCGTGCCGGAAAACCTGCGCCGGGCCATACTCGGCCAGGAGTCCGCCGACGGGACGCGGCTAACGTCCCCGACCGGCGTGAAGGGCCGCTACCAGGTTACGGAGGCGACGGCTAGGCAGTACGGCCTCGACCGCAACGACCCGTGGCAGCAGCCCGTCGCCGCGATGAAGCACTTGCGTTCGCTGTACGACGGCATCAGGAAGCGCAACCCTGATTTCAGCGAGAAGCAGGCGTGGCTCGGCGCGTCGGCTGAGTATTACTACGGCGGCGACGCCTTCGACGCAGCCGGCAACCTTTCCAACCGCTCGCGCGACGGCTATTCCACGCCGTCGGCTTACGCCACGTCCATCGCGCAAAAGTGGAGCGCGTTCGACGGCGCCAAAGAGCGGCCGGTCACTGCGGCCGCGCCGGCGCAGCCGCAGACCCGCGAGGCCCAGCTTCGC
>FKKE01004357.1_pt1 | contig 34634 bp, 30 predicted proteins | sample 1106331 | NCBI WGS metagenome assembly FKKE01 (sample SAMEA3931202, study PRJEB13176) | freshwater metagenome | biome: Drinking water system; feature: drinking water; material: freshwater | place: China | collected 2013-02-06
CAACCAACCGGAGCCACCTCTCCCTTCACGCATGGCCACTGTCCTGACAGCGATGTCATCAGCCAACAGCAAGGTGGCGTGATGGACCAGTGCAGTGGCAATCACCGTGGCATCTGTTTTCGAGATGTTCGGCACTGTGAGTCGGTCGATCAACGCGCGATCGGCCACTTCCTCGACTGTGATCCACTTCTCCTGGAGGGCTTGCTGCAATTCAAGACTCCCGGCTCGACCTGCTCCCTGAGTGATCACTTCTTCGTGAACTTGCGGGGTGATCAACAGGAGCTGGAAGAATTGGTGGAGGAGACGGAACTGGTTGACTGCGGCAAGGTGAATCAGCGGGCCACTATCTGTGACGACGATCATGCGGTATCCTGTGACGTGGCTGCTTTGAAGCTCTCTAACTCCTTGTCCAACCATCCGGCTTCGAATTCTGCGGCCGGGATCTTATGTGCGGCCATTAGCGTCAAAAACTCTCGCAGAGGCATCTCTAACAACTCGGCGCCTGCTCGCCAAGAAAGCTGCTCCGTGCGCACCCAGTCAAGCACCGCTGCTCGTTTGACATCCTCGGCCAGTTTCGCGTCGTCTATCGCCATCGTGTCAAGGAATGGTTTAGGCAACTCCCATTCAAATCGTATGGTATGGCCCATCATGTCACCTCATCATTGAAATCCCTCAGGTTGTATCGGAAGACTTGCATCAAAGAAAGAGATCGCTGATGTGAAGCAGGAAGAGAGGACAGTGTGCTCCCACTCCTTTTTCGATCGGGTCTGGTGTTCAACAAACGGCAGCGTGGTCTCGCAACGCTCGTCTGCGATCACAGAAGCCATGCAGGTCTTCCCCTTCCGCGCTTCGGGCCAGGATGGTGACGGTCTGCGTGATGATATCAGTCGGGATGCGGAAACCCTTCGGTTCGTTGGCAACAGTAGAGACCTCATCACTGTCCTATATAGGACACGCCTGTTGTAACTTGTTGTAAATCCATACTACTCATCGGACTTGTCAGAGGCATCATCTTGTTGATATTCTTCAGTTTGGTCGGTCCTCTCAAGGCTCAGACACGGGTTCGAATCCCGTTGGGACCACCACCGCCGTCGCTTCGCGTGGGCCGGCGGCCTATCTGGGCTAGCCCTGGTTTGCGATTCTCACTGGTTCCCCCACAGGCGATGTTCGGCCGTCACTAGCATGGGCCAGCTTGCGATCGCGCGCCTCGTTCCATCTTGTCAGCCTTTGTCAGGACGACGCTTGGCGACGGACACGTGTGTCGTTGAAACGGTGACCACGGCAGGGTGGGGGGGGGACCCGAGATAGAGGGCCCGATAACAGCGGCGGGGCGCACGATCCTCTCGTGCGCCCCGTCACAAACTACTTTACTGTAATATTGTTGATGACTTCCTTCACGCTTGAAATGGCCTTGGCGAAATCCCCGGCCTGGTTCTTGAGTTCTTCGGAGGCGACGCTGCCGTGCATGTTCACGCTGCCGTTCTTGACGCAGGCATCCACGCCCTTGAATGCCTGATTGTGGCCGCCCAGCATGGCCATGAGTTTGGAATAGATCGTCGAATCCGGAAGGTCGCCGGCCATGGCCGACGATGCGGTGCCGCCGATCAGCGCCAGTGCGAAAAGTCCGGCCGCCACAATACCCATCAGTTGCTTCATAACAATGCCTCATGGGGTCAAGGTGAAGGGACGCCGCGCCGCCCCTGACACGTGCGTCCTGTTTGTGGCCTATGCGTACCTTCCACGGAGGTTCAAGTCAATAGCTTTCTCCGGTCGGGAGCATAACCAAACGGTGGGTGAACCATCATGGACTGTGGTCCTAGAAGGCTCGCTGACGTGGCACCCAACGTATTGCGCCTGATCGTAATAGGCGAAGATTGCGGGCACGATCAGCCGCAGGGGGACGAGGCTTATCGTAGCGGAGCAACCGTGGGCAGGTCGAACTCGGCGATGGGGGCATCCTGCCCTCCTGTGCCCAAGCCCGACGAAAAGGGGGACTGGGGAGCCGGGGCCGGAGCGGGAATCGCCACAGGTTTCGTTGGGGGAGCCGGGGCCGGAGCGGCGGGGGGATTCGAGTTCAGCGTCGATGGTTTCAGCACCGAGGATGGAACCAGAGTGCTCGCTTTGGGTTCGGGCGCACGAGCGCGCTCCGCTGCTTTTTCGGCTCGCTCGGCCAGCGCCTGGTCGTCGAGGAATTCGATGATATCGGCGGTCAACGTGATCCGCGGCACGCTGCCGAGGATGAAATAGTACGTGTTTCGGTCTTCGGTCGCATTGGCGAGCGCGATGGACCGCCCTTCAAGGCGATCCCCGCTCTTGTCGAGTTTCGCGTAGAGATCGGTCTTGGCGTCCACGACGCGGGCCGGAACGATCGGGATGAATCCCAGGAGATAGAATCCATAGCTGTCGCCGCGCACATTGCTGCGCACGATCCGGAAATTGCTCTTATTGAGCCCGCCGGTTGTGACGGCATTTTGCCCAAAGGTAGCAGGTCCGGAAGAGGCACACCCGCTCACCATGAAGGCTCCTGCCACCACGGCCATGGTCGCCAGGCTTGTCATGCCTGCGGACGCCCACGCGATCGCGCGGTGGATTGGCAAGGCGGCAACGTGCAGCCGGTGATAATGCCGTGAACGCATCGTTTGCAGAGTAATCGTACTCCTTCCGGCGTGTCAAGCGAGGATGTTCGTGGCACGCGGCCGGTGACGAGTGCCATCGACCGCAATCGGGCCGCGTGTGTGCCGTAGCGTGAATTGACCCGTCATTGCGTCGTTGTGTATAACCAACCGTCGCTGACGGATGCTGGTGTGGCGCACGGGGACGTGCGCGGGGAGGATCATGTTACCGCGGAAACTTCACGACGGGGCGAAAGACGGACTGGACGCGTTGGAACCACTCGATCCGAGTCGGATCGAGTCGTTTACCGACTTGCTGGCGGCGATGAAGAAGACCGCCTTCGGGGGACGCCGGCTCGGCGAGGCGTTCGACGTGTTGTGCGCGATGGTCGAGGATCCCGACTGCACCGTCGTCATGACCCTCTCCGGAGCGATGACCATCGCCAAAATGGGCAAGATCATCAGCCAGATGATCGACGAAGGCATGGTGCAGATGATCATCTCCACCGGGGCCCTGGTCGCGCATGGGCTGAGCGAGTCGACGGGAAAGACGCACTATCGCCACGATCCGTCAATGGATGACGAAGAGCTGTTCAGCAAGGGATACAACCGCGTGTACGACACGCTTGAGATGGAAGCCAATCTCAACTATGTCGAGCATGTAGTGACGGAAACGCTCAAGCGGTTGGACATGCGTGCGCCGCTGTCCTCTGAGCGACTGACGTACGAGGTTGGCCGGACTCTGGATGAAGAATTCAAGGGGCCGGGCATTCTCAAGAGCGCCTATCAGCGGAAAGTGCCGGTCTACATTCCGGCGTTTACGGACTCCGAAATGGGTTTGGACGTCGGTATCTGGGCCATGCGGGAGTATCTCGCGCAGGCGCGGGCGGTGGCCAAGAAGAAGGACGGTGATCGTGGCGTGCGTCGCGCGCTCCATCAATTTCACCCGTCGTTCAACCCGTATCTGGATCTGAATAGCTATACTGACCGCATCATGGCGGCGAAACGCCTGGGCATTTTTACAATTGGTGGCGGCGTGCCGCGCAACTGGGCGCAACAAGTCGGGCCCTACGTGGAGATCGGCAATTTGCGTTTGGGGCTGGATGTGGCGCCGCCGCGCTTTCACTATGGCGTCCGCATTTGCCCTGAGCCGGACTACTGGGGGGGGCTGAGCGGGTGCACCTACCAGGAGGGAATTTCCTGGGGCAAGTTTGTGCCGCCGTCGGAAGGCGGGCGCTTTGCGGAGGTGTTGAGTGATGCGACCGTAGTGTGGCCCCTCTTGATGAAGGGGCTCTTGGAACGGAAACGGCGGGGAGGCCAGCGGGCGCGCCGGAAGGCCGGCCGTCGCGCGGCGAAAGGTTGACACTGTGAACCGCGTGAACGGATCGGGACGACGGCGCGCCTCGGTGCGATGGGGGCTCGCGTTCTGGGGGCTGATGGTTGTGGCGTTGGGAAGCGGGTCGGAGGCCACGGCGTTTCGGGAGGATGCCCGGATGCGCGGCAATCCTCAGGCGCCGGTGACGATCATCGAATATTCCGACTTCACCTGTGGGTTCTGCGCCAAGTTCTTCCGGGAAACTTGGCCGATGCTGCAGGCCCGGTATGTCGATACCGGCAAGGTGCGGTACTACTATCGCGACTATCCACGGGCCGACCAAGGGCCGGGTATGGCGGGGGCCATGGCGTCGCGCTGCGCCGGCGAACAGGGCAAGTTCTGGACGATGCACGACCGGCTGTTTTCCCCGGGGGCCGACCTTGACCTGATGGGCCTGATGCAGGATGCGAAGAAGATGGGCCTGGACGAGCGGAAGTTCCAGGTCTGTTTGCGCGACGGCGCGCACATCGAGTCGATTTTCGCTGACCGCGAGGAAGGGCGCCGGTGGGGGTTCCGCGGAACGCCGGGGTTCGTCATTCTCCTCAGTCAGGACATGCAGGGGCGCCAGGCTGCGCCGGTGACGGTGCCGGGTGCCTTTCCGTTCGAAGTCTTCCAAGAGCAAATCGAAGAGTTTCTCAAACGGGTTCCCGTCTCCGGCACCACGCAGTCCGCCCTGGACGACCCCCGTGCGGCTGCGACGGCCCGTGTGCATCGCGTCCCGTAACCATCGACCGAGGGGGGCTTATGGCCACTGTACAGACCTTTTGGCATGTGCCTGCGAATCCGGGCGAAGCGGACCTCTGGGTGTGTCTCTCGTGCCTGAGCGAAGTCTATTGGCGGAAGGTACCGCGTCCGGCGTGCCCCTCGTGTCAGGGCGTGTCGACCTACGAGGCCTTCACCCTGGCCGCGGTTCAGGACTGGGGCACGGAGGATCTCATCGCCAAGGCCAGGGCCGCGGTGGATGCCGGCGAGGCGCAGCCGGCCCAGGCGGGCCGATCCCTCTAAGGCTGGAGCCGCCGGTGGCGATGAGGAGCGGACATTCGTGAGTGTGCCCCGTCCATTGGTAATCGGCAACCGCCGTCCCTCCACTGCGCGTACGGAGCCGATCCGGAATCCCTTCAGCGGAGCCGCGGTCGCCGAGGTGTGTCTGGCGGATGCGGCACTGGCCGAGGAGGCCATGCGCTCCACGGACCAGGCGGCCCGTGACATGGCGCGCCTCCCCGCATATCAACGAGCACAGGCCTGCGAGGGCATTGCCCAGCGGCTACGCGAACGGCTGGAGGAGTTTGCGGCCCTCATGGTCGCCGAGGCCGGGAAGCCGATTGCCGATGCCCGTCGCGAAGTGGGACGGGCCATCCAGACGTTCGTGGTCGCGGCCGAGGAGGCCAAGCGGCTCGGGGGCGAAGTCGTGCCCCTGGATTGGACCCCGGGTCTGGAAACGTACACGGCCCTGTCGCGGCGGGTGCCGGTCGGTGCGGTGCTCGGGATTACCCCGTTCAATTTCCCCCTGAACTTGGTTGCGCACAAAGTCGCGCCGGCGTTGGCGGCCGGGAATGCCATTCTCATCAAGCCGGCGCCTCAAACGCCGCTGACCGCGCTGTTGCTGGGCGAGGTTGTGGGCGAAGTAGGATTGCCGCCGGGCGCCCTGAACGTGCTTCCGTGCGACAATCAGATTGCCCAGCGGCTCGTGGAAGACCCGCGATTCAAGGTCTTCAGTTTTACCGGCAGTGCGGCCGTCGGCTGGATGCTGAAAGCCAAGGCGGGCAAGAAGCGCGTGTTGCTCGAACTGGGGGGCAATGCCGGGGTCATCGTCGAGCCAGATGCCGATGTGGAATGGGCCGCCCAGCGTTGCGCAGCCGGCGGCTACGGATATGCTGGGCAGACCTGTATTTCTGTGCAGCGTGTTCTCGTCCACGAATCGGTACGGGCGCGTTTTACCGAGGCGTTTGTGGCCAAGGTGCGGGCGTTGCAAGCGGGAGATCCCACGCGGGAGGAGACGGTCGTCGGGCCCGTGATTAACGAGGCCGCGGCCCAGCGCATCGAGCACTGGATCGAAGAAGCCCGTTCCCAAGGCGCACGGGTCCTCGTCGGAGGAGCCCGCCACGGCAATATCGTCGAGGCCGCGGTGCTGACCGACGTGGGGCCCGGCATGAAGGTATCCTGCGAGGAGGTGTTCGGTCCGGTGGTCTCTATCACCGGCTACCAGACCTTTGAGGAGGCCCTCAGCATCCTCAACGACTCGCCCTATGGCCTCCAAGCAGGGGTGTTTACGCGCGATGTTCACCGTATTTTCCACGCCTTCCGGGTGTTGGAGGTTGGGGCAGTCCTTGCGAATGAGATTCCCACCTTTCGGGCCGATCACATGCCGTATGGCGGCGTCAAGGATTCCGGTCTGGGGCGGGAGGGGGTGCGATACGCGATGGAGGAAATGACCGAGCCGCGGCTGCTGATCTTGAACCTGCCGGAGGGGCCGAGGGCGTAGCGCGCCGGGTCCGAAAAACTCGCGCGCGGGAGTTGCGAAACCACGGGCAAGTTGGTACAACTGCCTCCCGCGCAATCCGCAATCCCACGTGCGGATTTCGTGAGCGCATAGAGGGACGGTCGCTGCCGAACTCTCCTCGGAGCGCCGCCGCCGGGAAGGGGGAATATGGTTCCTACTCATTTGTTTCTCACGCGGGGCGTTGGCGTGCATCGCGAGAAGCTGGCCTCGTTCGAGCAGGCGTTGCGTTCCGCCGGCGTCGCCTACTGTAACCTCGTGAGCGTCTCGTCGATTCTCCCGCCTGGCTGCAAAATTATTCCGCGGAAGCGAGGCGAGCAGCTCCTGAATCCCGGGGAGATTACGTTTTGCGTGATGGCTCGTTCGGAGACCAACGAGCGCAACCGTCTGGTCTCGGCCTCCATCGGGTTGGCCATTCCGACGGATCGGCGCACCTACGGCTACTTGTCCGAGCATCACGCCCATGGAGAAACCGACGAAGAGACAGGTGAATACACGGAGGATCTGGCTGCCCAAATGCTGGCCACGACGCTCGGGGTGGAGTTTGACCCGAATTCGGCGTGGAAGGAGCGGGAACAAGTCTTCAAGATGGGCGGTAAGATCGTTCGCACCCTGAATATCACTCAATCCGCCGTCGGAAAAGCGGGGCGTTGGACCACGGTCGTCGCGCTCGCCGTCTTTATTCCGCCAGAGAACCTGCCGAAGCGGCGCGCGTAAGACAAGCCGTTCGGGGAACGCCAGCACGGGACTGTCCGCTCGTCTACGGCCGGATCCGTTCCCCAGACGCTGCGGATCTGCTCTATGACGTTGCCCTTAGGGTGGCTCGCCATCCAAGACAATTTCCTGGGATTGGATCTCCCCTGGTGCGATCCCCAGCAAGCCGGCGTCCATGTGCGTCCCGCTCCTTACGAGCACACCTCCAGCTACATGCTTGGATCCGATCAGGGGCCGGCCGCCATCATCACCGCGTCGCAGCAAGTCGAATTGTACGATGAAATCCTTTCCACGGAGCCCTATCGGGCCTGGGGAGGGATTGCGACAGCGCGGCCTCTGGCTTTGGAGGGGCGCACCGATCAGGCCGCCGTGGATGCCATCGAAGCCTATGTGGTGCCCAGCGTCGCAGACGGGCGGTTCGTCGTGACGCTCACGGGCGAGCACACGGGCGCGTTAGGGGCGATTCGAGCCCATGCGCGCCGGTACCCGAACATGTGCGTTCTCCAGATCGATGCTCACGGCGACCTGCGCCACGCCTATCAAGGGAACCGATACAGCCATGCCAGCGTCATGGCCCGGGTGGTGGAAGACGGTCTCCCACTCGTGCAAGTCGGGGTTCGCTCCGTCTGTCCGGAAGAAGTTGAGCTGATGCGGACGACTCCGCGGATCAGGACGTTTTTCGCTGCGTCGATCCTGGATCCGCTGGGGCCCTACGAAGGCCGTGCGGCGCGGTGGATCCCAGAAGTGGTTGCGGCCTGTCGCGGGCCGGTGTATGTGACCTTCGACTGCGACGGATTGGATCCGTCGATCGTGCCGGCCTTGGGCACGCCGGAGCCGGGGGGCTTGGGCTGGTACGATACACTCAACCTCATGCGAGCCCTGGCGGACGGCCCGGGGATCGTCGGGATGGACGTCAGCGAAATCGCGCCGATCGAGGGCTTTGTCGCCCCGCAGTTTTCCGTAGCCCGGCTCATCTACCGTATCCTGGGGATCGTTCAGTCTTGCCGATCGTCGTCCCGGACGTAACAGGTCGCCGTCGGCTGTCGTACAATCGTTCGAGGCACCACCCGACAAGCACCGTGCGTCGTTCCCATGGCACAGCCTCCCACTTCCCGCGAACAATCCGACGCCATCCGCATCAACAAATTCTTTACCGAGCACGGCCTGACGTCCCGGCGGGGAGCGGACCGATTGATCGAGGAAGGGCGTGTCACGATCAATGGACGTCGGGCGGTGCTCGGCGATGTGGTCAGTCCCCGGGATCGGGTGGCGTTGGATGGGAAGCCGGTGGCTTGGGGGCACGCGCGTGTGTACATCAAGTACAACAAGCCGACCGGCATTACCACCACGACGGAATCGCAGGTGGACGGCAATATCATCGACGCGATTCACCATCGGGAGCGTATTTTCCCCGTCGGCCGCCTCGACAAAGACTCGTCCGGCCTCATTCTGTTGACGAATGACGGGGATCTCGTCAACGACATCCTGAGAGTGGAGCACGGGCATGAACGGGAGTATCGGGTGGAGGTGAATCGACCGATCACCCCGGAGTTCGTGGAGCGGATGTCCCGAGGCGTGATGGTGCTGGGACGACCGACGCTCCTGTGCACCGTGTGGGCGGCCGGTCCCAAGCGGTTCCATATCGTGCTCACGGAAGGGCGCAACCGCCAGATCCGCCGGATGTGCCACGAGTTGGGGTATCAGGTGACGGCGTTGCAGCGCATCCGCATCATGCACCTGACCCTGGAAGGTTTGCCCGTGGGGACGTGGAAGGATCTCTCCGCGGACGAGTTGAAGGAGTTGTTCCGAGCGATCGGGCGGCCGGATTCCCCGCAGGGCTAACCGCGCGGGGCGTCGGCGGCCTGGACCCGTGGCTGCCAGTTGGGATTGTCCGAGACGGTCTCTCCGGAGCGGCGGAACCCTAGGAAGAGATTCAAGGCAGCCAAAAACAGGCTCCCGAAGAAAAGCAGCAGGCTCGTCATGCGAATCGTTTTCGACCCCTCATCCCGCATGTCCTTGGCCACGTCGGCGATGGTTTCCAGCAAGCGGTCCAACGCGATACTCAATTGAATCATCTTCGGCCCGGCGTTTTCGGCAGCGTGTGCCTCCGCGGTGCGCCGCAGCTCGGCGGCCTCGGTCTTCGTAGGCGCGTTCCATTCGCGGACGAGGAGATCGATCGTCTTGTTGGCGCTGTGGAAGTAGTCATCCAGGCTGAGGCGCACCGCTTGCAGGTCCTCCGGCTCGCTTCGGCCGCTACGCGATACTCGTAGGCTGGCTGCCGCATACCGGTCGATGCCGAGTTGAATCTTGGCGCGCAGTTCGGGGAGGGAGGCCGTGATCCGCTCGAAATCCTTTCGGTCGTCGGCTTCCAGCGCCCGAAGGATCGTGTTGCGGTACCGGACCGTGTCCGCCATGATGTGGGCCAACTCGGTCGCCCCCAAGGTGTACTCCGTATACATGACGCGAAGGTCTTGATCGATCGCACTCAATTCCTGACCGCCGAGCCAGCCGAGTCCGACAATCAAGAGACTCAGCACGATCCGGGACCAGCCCAACTCCCGCCCAGTGAAACCTTGTCGCAATTTCATGATCGTCCTTTACCGGTCACACACAATCTGCCGATCGACGTACGGGGTGAGCGCCGGGTCGTTGGTAACGAAGATGACCGACCACGGCTCCTCTTTGGAACACAGACGACGCAAGATCGTTTCGCGATGGGCCGGATGCAAGGGATGCAGCAGGCCGTCGACAATCACCAATTGGGGGCGCGTAATGATGGCACGCGCCACCAACATCCGCAGGATGCGGGAAGTGGGGAACACGGCGCCCGGCGCGCGTACGGAACTCTTGATGCCGTTCGGCAACGCGTCGATTTCTTCTTCCAGCTCGGCAAAGCGGAGTGCCCACCGGAGGTCGGAGTAGGGGATCGAGGGCCGGCCCAAGGTAATGTTGTCTTCCACGGACCCCTCGAACAGGGTGAGACGTGAGTCCAGCACGAATCCCCGGCAGGCGTTGATACTATCCATCTCCACATGGCGAAGGTCGATGCCGTTGTACCGGATGACCCCGTGAGTCGGGGTTTCCAATCCGGCCAGGACCCGAGCCAACGCCGTCTTGGCCCCCTGGGAATGGACGAGAATGCCGACCTTCTCTCCCGGGGTCACTTCCAGGTCACAGTGCTCGAAGAAGGGCGTCCCATTGGCATGGCGAAGGCCAACGCCATTGCAGCTGAGACGGATGCCGTAGAGGCTGGGGTCCGGGAGCGGCACCGCGGCTTCCGTCCGATGGTCATCCTTCGGGAGCGAGAAGACGAAATCCAGTTCGGTCAGGGCCGTGAAAAAGTAAAAGAAATACCCGGTCTTCTTCACGAGCGAATCGAAGCTGTAGATGAGTTTTCCGACCACGACCTGAGCGGCCACCAATTGACCGACGGTCAGTTGGCCGCTGGACAGCAGCCAGCCGGCGGTCGCGATGACGCCGCCCTGTCCCAGGGCCTGCCACAGCACGGAGCCGAGGTGTTGGCGAATGATGACGGCGAACCGATTGCGGCGGGACTCCAAATATCCATCGAGTAGGTCATCCGTTCGCCGGAGCAGATAGGGTTTGCACACGGTGGACTTGAAATGCAGGAGGTTGAAGGAAATTTCCTGAATCCAGTGCAGCACCTCGTATTTCCAATGCGACATGTCGATCGTGGCCCGCAAGCCGCCTTGTGTCAGCAGAAACAAGACCGCGGCGCCGCCGCCGGCGAAGACCACGTTAAAGCCGAGGAAATAGGGGTGGTAAAACACGAGCAGTCCCATGCCGACCGCGCCGCCGATGACCACGTCGATGAGATCGATGAGCATCCCCGACAGCGCGCGCTGCATCAGCACGGCTTCCGTGAAATAGTTGGCATAGCGGGGGCGGAACACCGAGACTTGGACGTCCGGCAGGTGCTGGGTCATGCCTAGGGCCACGCGGGAAAAAATACGGCGCTGGAGCACTTCCTCCGCATAGATCTGAAACCCACGAAACGCGCCGACGAACAGGAGGCCCGCGATGATGATGGCGGAGAGCGTCACGATGGTGATCGGTTGGACGGCGAACGCGAAGGTGTTGACCAACTCCTGGACGGTCAAGGGAACGATCAAGGAGAAGAGGCCGATCGCCACCGAGTAGGAGACCAAGAGCCAGAGCACCCGGTTTTCGGTCCGTAACAAGACGCCGACACGGGCCAGCATGTCCTTCGCGGCCAGTGAAGGCATCTGCTCATGAAGTCCTGATCCCATCGTCGTTCGGTTCGTTCCAGAGTTCCGTGCCAACCCGGCCGGCTTGGCTCCGCGGACGGCGCTTCAAGACAGCGCTCCCCTGCTAGCCTACGGTATCAAACAGCCCCCAAAAATGCCACACCCAGGGCCCTTTCAGGCGCCAGCTCCGAGGCCGTTCCGGCCACGCCGCCGGCCGGCCCGAACCGTCGGTGCTTGTGGCGACTAGCGGACTGACTTGTAGGTTACGGGCACGGCCGAGGGCTGACTTTTGGCCCAGGCGCCGATGGCCCACTGGTAGTTCGCCAGCGCCTTCTGGTAGTCGGCCTTGGCGCGCACCAGTTGCACTTCGGAGTCCACGGTGTTGCGTTCACGCAAGTTTACGAAGAGCACGCTTGTGGCTCCCAGGCTGAACCGAAAGCGTTCGCCTTCCTCCAGCGTCCGAGCCAATCGAAGCGATTCCGCCGCGGCCGTGATGCGCTCTTTCGCCCGTTCGATGGCGGAGAGGGCGTTGTCGACGTCGACGAGGACTTGTTGCTCCCGATACTTCTGCGTCAGCACCAGCCGGTCGGCTCGGCCTTGGGCTTCCAGAACTTCACCACGGCCCCGGCGCTGCATCAGCGGTACGCGCAATTCGAGCCCGAACTTATACCCCAACCCAAGGACGAACTTTTCCGGATTGCGAGCCGGCGTGGCATCGGCATCGAGGCTCGGCAAGAGGTTGTTCTTCGCCAACGCCAAGTCGATGTTGTTGATCTTGGCTTCGATATCGATCTCGCGAATCTCGGGACGGTCTGTGCGGGCCTGCAGCTTGTGCGCCAGCACCGTGTCGGCGGCCGGAAGGCCCTGAGGCTCCGGGAAGTCCGGGACACGCTCCAAGACCGGCGCGCTCGGGTGGTCGTTGTCCCACAGGAAGAGCGACATCTTCAGCCCCTCTTGCTCCAGCAGCCGCTGGGCGGCGATCGCCGATTCCTTGCGGCGTTGGACCTCCTGGCTGGCCTCGACCGCATCCAACGGAGCCGCGGCCCCGGCTTTGGCCCGCTGGTCGATCTGTTTCAGCCGGTCCTCGGCCACCTTTTGCGCCCGGCGCGCGATATCGACGAATTTGGCGGCGGAGACCCAATCCCAGAGTTGGGTGGCAGCGGCCAGAAAGAGCCCCTGTCGCGTTTCGGCGATTTTGACGTCGGCCCGCGGATCGGCCAACTCAGAACGTTGCATCTCGGCGGATTCCGGATTGACCATCAACCCGCGCAGGAGCGGAATCGACGCGCCCAGCAACAATTGATTGTCACCCAGGACCTTGAGGTCGGGAATCCGCGCATCTCCCAGCGATTGCCGGTATCCGGCAATCCCTCGAATACCGGACGGGTGTTTGAAGTCGAGAAAGGTATCGTTGAACCCCACCATCTGGGTGCCCTTTAGCGGGCTGGAACTCGAGATGAATCGTTCAATTTCCGTGTCGTTCACCAGGGTCGGTTCGAAGGCCGACATCGCCTTGAGCAGGCGTCCCCGCGCGGCCACCTTGTCCGTCCCCGCGCTTTTCAAGAGCGGGTGGGTCCGATCCACCCAGGCGAGCACTTCATCGAGGGACAGGGGAATAGCCGGCAAGGACTTGCCCGGCAGCTGTTCGGATCGGGATTCCGGGGGGCCGGCGATCAGGATGACCGCACAGACGAAGATGGCAAGAAACCCAACGGGTACACGCATGGGAGCACTCCTTTCGGCGCATGCCGTGAGCGGCACGCGAGCACTGGGTGACATCGCGGGGGGACGGGCTGTCGGTCTGTGGCGCGCCCATAGCGCTCGACCGGCTCAGATCAGGATCGGTCGTGAGCTGTGAGGGCGCGGGGGCCACTGCGCGGTAGCCCGACTCACTTGGAACTGCCGCCGGCCTTGGGCAACAGGGTATCGATCAGGCTCGGCGGCCGCTCCTGGAAGTCCGGCGGGAAGAGGTTGAACCGGCGCCAGAGTTCGTACCAGAGGGGGACGCGGTTGAGAATCACCCATCCCATGGTTTTGGTGCCCTGTCGGACATGCGCCTGATCCGGCCAGGGACGGTCCTCAGGGTCGGGCACCACCCAAAACCGGAAATTGCCCTTCCCGTCATCCACCTGATCGATCACCTTGATGATGCCGCCAAAGGTGCCCGCCATGACTTCGGGCCAGGCGGGGAGGGGAATGGCGGGAATTCCGTAGAACAACAAGCGGACGCGACGGCCCACGTTCAACAGCGGGGCGTCGATCCCGTCGGCGACCATTTCAATCGCTTTGTCGATGCTGGTCGGCGAGATCCGAACCAATCGATCCCCCTGCTTCACCGTTTCGCCGGGGCCGACCTCGGACATCTTCACGACCGTGCCGTCCACCGGCGCATAGACTCGGCCGGCCAAGCGCCGCTGCGTGGCGTTCGACAGGCGGAGTTCGATATCCGCCAATTCGTTGGTCGCCTTCGCGGCGTCGGCCACAGACCCATTGCGGGCCGCCTCGGCTTCCATCAGCCGCTGGAGCACTTCGGCATTGACCTGGTCGCGGCCGTAGCTGAGCGCCATCATCGCCTGCTGCGCGCCCTTGAGCGCGGCCTGCGCCCCCTGCAAATCCGCCTTGGACGCGATGGCGCCTTGAATGCTCAGTTCCAGCTCCCGTTGGGAGACCAACCCCTGCGCGGCCAACTGCTGATGGCGCTCGACGTTCAGCTCGGCGGTGGCCACCGCGATTTTCATCGCCTCGACCTTCTGAGCCGCTTCCCGGATCTTGTTCTCCGCTTCGACGACCCGGGCGGAGGCGGACGGCACCGCGGCCTTGACCACGTTCTGCATTTCCGAGATGCGCTTCTCGAGTTGGTCGGCGCGATCCATGGCCGCCTTCTTGGTCTGGTCCAAGGCTTTCTTCCGCTCTTCGAGCCGGGCGAGCAGGTCGGGGGCCATGAAGTTGGAGTCCCAATCGTCCATCTCGACGATCAGGTCGCCCTGCTTGACGCGGACGCCTTCAAAAATATGCCACCGCTTGATGCGTCCCGTGATTTGGGATTCGATCCATTGGGGCCGTTCATACGGCGAGTAAGCGGACAGTTGCCCGGTCACCGTAATGGTCTGTGTCCAGGGCACGAAGGCGATGATGATCAGGAACCCGAAGACCAGTTTCAGCGCGAGGCGTGAGGAGAACCGCAGCCGCTCCGGAATTTGGACCGCTTCCCAGGAGCGCAGTTTTGTGGAGACCGCCAGGTCGTCGACGACCAATTCGTCCAGACCCGTCGGCTGGTCCACCAAGGATTTTACCTTGGAGCGCAAATGTGTCAGACGTGGAGAAGCCATACGAGTACCACGATGGCGAACCCGCCCTTCCTCGCCAAATCATACGCTCCAAACGGGGGAGGGGTCAATTTCTCACGCGTTCTCTTCAGGGGGCGCGTGCCTCCGCTTGACGCCCATGGAGGGGCACGCTAAGGTGGGCGCCCGATTCCATTTCATCCGGAGGTCCGGAAAGGCAGAGCCTATGGCGCGTCGTGCACCACGTTCCAAGCAAACCACGGGACCGAGTCCCCGTGTCGGCGTTCTGGGGGGGAGCAAAACGGATTTCCCGGTGTTGGAGAAGGCGGTGGCGGTCTTGACCCAGTTGGGGATACCGAACGAACTGCTGGTGGTCTCCGCCCATCGGACCCCCGATCGGCTCTTCGCCTATGCGGAAAGCGCGCCGGCGCGCGGGATTGAAGTGATCATTGCGGGGGCCGGAGGCGCCGCGCATCTGCCGGGCATGCTGGCCGCCAAGACGCACCTGCCTGTCATCGGCGTCCCCATTCCCACCGAACATCTCAAGGGCATGGACTCGCTGCTCTCCATCGTGCAAATGCCACGCGGGATTCCCGTCGCCACGGTCGCCATCGGAGGCGCGGAAAACGCGGGGCTGCTGGCCGCGCAGATCCTGGCCGGGCGGGACGCCGGGATTCGGAAACGGCTGATTCAGTACCGCACCGAGCAGACGGCGGCGGTCACCGCACAGCAACCCGAATTTCTCGATCCGGCACGGTCCTCCCGCCGGTCTTCGTAAGGTGTCTCCACGCGCATGAGCCTGGTTGCGACTGGTGCTCCGTTCGGTCCTGGCGCCCTCCTGGGCGTGCTGGGGGGAGGCCAACTCGGGGCCATGTTCGCGGCTGCCGCCAGGCGGTTGGGTTATCGCGTGGCGGTCTGGGATCCGGACCCGCAGGCCCCGGCCCATCGGGGTGCCGAGCGGTCGATCATGCTGCCGTTCGGGCAGGCTGAAGGCGCCGCGGATTTTCTGGATGGACTTTCGGCCGCCACCTACGAATGGGAGAACGTGCCGGCCGTCCTCTGTGAGTCGATCGAACGGCGCGTGCCCCTGTTTCCGGCCAGCGGGGTGTTGCGGACGATCCAGCATCGAGGCGTTCAGAAGGCGTTCCTGGCGCGCCAGGGATTTCCCGTCGCGCCCTATCGCGATATCCGCACAGTCGGCGAATTGGATGGGGCCTCGGCCGTCGGGTTTCCCTGTCTGGTGAAGACCGCGACCGCCGGGTATGACGGAAAAGGCCAATGGCGCCTTCAGCGTGCCGAGGATGTGCAGGCGCTCCGGGATTCGTGGTCGGGCCGCTCCATGGAAGGGCGTGCGTGGATCGTCGAGGCGGTGGTCCCCTTCGTTCGCGAGTTGTCCGTGGTCGTGGTTCGCGGGCAGCACGGAGACTGGGCCCTGTACCCGGTGGCCGACAATCGGCATGAGCGCGGCATCCTGCGGCGCACCGCCGTACCGGCTCCGCTGCCGCCCGCGGTGAGTGCCCAAGCCCAGCAGTTGAGTCAGGCCGTGGTGCGGGCGTTCGACAGCCCGGGTGTCTTCTGTGTGGAGTTGTTCCTGCTCCCGGACGGGCAGTTGCTCGTAAATGAAGTCGCGCCCCGCCCACACAATTCCGGCCACTATACCCTCGATGCCTGCCCGGTTTCGCAGTTCGAACAACAGGTGCGTGTCCTCTGCGGCTTGCCGTTGGGGCCGGTGGAACTGCAGCAGCCTGCCGCCATGGTCAATCTGTTGGGGGACGATGTGCGCGCGCTCACGGAGTCTCCCGCTGTCCGCGCGTTGGTCGCCGAACCGGGCGTCCACGTGCACCTCTATGGGAAACCGCAAGTGCGACCAGGCCGCAAAATGGGACATGTAACCGTGAGGCGGTCCTCCCGCGAGGCGGCCGAATCCTGCGCGGACGCGCTAGTCGCGGCGCTGGGGCCGGTCGTCACGCTATGAGCGCAACCAGGGACCGTCAGGCAGGGGTCGGAGGGCTTCGGGGCGGGGTGGTAGCCGTCGCCTGGGCCTGGGCGGCGCTCGGTCTGGGCTGCACGGCCGCTCCTGAAAAACCGCGGGAGACGGCGCCGCCACCCGTCGTCGCGCCGCGCGTGACGCCTCCGCCGTCGCCCACTCCGCCGGTGGGGCGGCTTCCCACCACCATTCGGCCCGCGCCGGGGGAAGTGTATTTCGAGATGGATACGTTATTGGGCGATCGATTCGTGTTCAAACTGGTGAACCCCACGCGAATTCGACAGGCCCGGGAGATCCTCGACAAAAAATTGCCCAAGCGCATTGTCGGCCGCGTGGTGACGTCCCCGCAGCCCTACAACAAGCCATGGCATTTTCATCTGGATCCGGCCACGGTCGAATTTTCCTACCTCACCGATCCCAGCTGTGACGCGGCGATCGCCTACATCGAGGAGCATCTTCTCGAGGTCGGAGACCGGCTCCTCCCGCAGGGGCGCTGGTGCCCACTCTCCTCCCATCTCCTCCGCGAATTACTTCCGGCACAGCCCGCGCCCTGAGCGCTCCATCAGCCTGGTGCTGGGGGCGACACGGGCGTGCGGCTGCGGCTGGCGGGCCCAACCTCCGTCTCCCGGCCAAGGGGGAACGGTCCCGTGCGTTATTGTTGGCCCCGTACAGGATGGGAGCGGCGGCCCTGGTTTGAGGGGCAGACAGAAGCTGCAATATCAAGCCCTTCCGCAACCCTTCGTATGGGTACAGGGGTTGCTTAGCTCCAGTCCAACCAGTATTGGAGTCCAACACCCATGAGCAGCAAGGTCTCCACCTCAGAGATTCCGGCTCTTCCCGCGCGACCGACGCTCTCTCCTCGCGGTCTCATGGCGAGACTCCAGGTTCCCCGATCACGCTTCGCGATCGTGCAGAGCCTGGTCGGGATTGCCCTGTCCTACGAGCTCCTGTTCGGCAACGAGACGGTGGTTGCGCGGTGGGTGGCCGAACTCATCGTCGTCGGCCTCCTGTCGACCATTCTTGCCGTGGTGGTGGTGCCCCGACGCGCTGTGGAGCGGCCCTGGTTCGTCATGACCCTGGTTGCCGCGGATACCATCCTCACCACTGTCACGGTGTACGTCTCGGGCAACGCTCACGAAGAATTCTATTTGGCCTACTTTCTCTTGATGCTGGTGACGACCGCCTCGCGCACGTTGGGGCAGATGTTGAGCCTGTCCCTCATCGTGAGCCTCGGGTACGCGGTCTTGAGCGCCGAAACGTGGTGGACCGGCGGGGATTTGTCCGCAGGGCGATGGTTAGGGGTGCCGGTCCTGCTGTTGATGGGGGTGTTCTACGGGCTCACGCTGGACGAACTGGGGATGGAGCGCCGGCGCGGAGACGGGCTGTCGCATCGCTTGGCCGAACTGCGTTTGGAGGAAGAGCATCTGCTGCTCACGCGCGACCGTCTGTTGCATGAAACGGCCACCCTCAAGTCCGCCTTGGCGCAGCAGAGCCAGCGCCGTACGTCCGCGCCGGTCGCGCGTGCGGCGGCCTCGGGGCGTCCTTCCGCGTCGGGGGGCGACGGCGCGCGCGACGCCATGAAGCGGCTGGCCGGGCATGTGGCCGCCATGCTGCAGGATGTGGCGGGGCGCATCGGGCGCGAAACCGGCACGCTCACGGCGACGCTCAATCGGGACCATCTGCTCCACAAGCACGTGGAGCAACTCATGTTGGCCGGTGACCAAACCGCGACGCTGTCGACCCAGCTGCGTTTGCTGGCCGGCGCGGAGCCGGTCCAGCGGGAAGCCTGTTCCATGAACGCCTTGCTGCGTGATCTGGAGCCGTTGATCCGCGAGATGCTGCCGGAGAGCGTCGATCTGACCCTGGATCTGTGTGCCGCCGACGGGAGTCTGGAGACGGAGGTCGGCCTGCTGGAGGACATTGTGCTCCGCCTCGTGATGCATGCCCGTGACGCCATGCCGGCCGGAGGACAGTTGGTGGTGGCGACGCGAGAGGTCGAGCAAGCGACCCACTCGGCCGAAGGGTCGTCTCCTCGCGCGTGGCAGTTGATCGTACGCGATTCCGGCGCCGGGATGAATGCGGAGACGCAGGCAGGGCTCTTGGAGCCGTTCTTCAGCACGAAGCCTCGTGGCGGCGCCTGGGGCATGGGGATAGCCGCTGTCCAGACCACCGTCGTGCGGACCGGCGGGACACTGGCGGTGTCCAGCCGGACGGGCCGCGGGACGGATGTGACGGCGACCTGGCCCTGTGCCGGCGGCGCGGCTCCTCAGGCGGGCGGCCTGCGGCCGGATCCGGCTCTCTGCGCGAATGAAGGAGAGACCCTCCTCCTTGTGGAAGAAGATGAAGGCGAACGAAAAGGCCTGGTGGCCGTCTTGCGGCGCGCGGGGTATCGGGTGATTGAAGCGCAGTCCGGCGTCCAGGCGATGCTCGTTGCGCGCCAGTTCCCCGGCACGATTCACCTGGTCATCACCGGCTTGGTTATGCCGGAAATGGCCGGGACGGAACTGGCCGAACGTCTCTATCGGGAACGCCCCAAGCTCAAGGCCGTCTTTACCTCCAGCTATTCGGAGCAGACCGTTCGATCTCACCGCATCGCGGCTCGGTACTACCTGCAGAAGCCCTGTCGGCATGGGGAGGTGCTGCGGAAGGTGCGAGAGGCGTTGAACGCCGCCTAGGCGGGAGGCCGAGACGGCTTCCTGCGTCAGGCCTTGGCGCCGGTCACCATGGTGCCGCGTTCGCCGCACACGGCTCCTGTCCCGGCTTGCCAGGGACTCAGCCTTGCCGTGAGATGTGCCAGGACCCTTCGTGCGCGGGTGCGAAGAGGCGTACGTCCCGGCGCTTGAAGAGCCCGATCAGGAGCATGCCCACCACGAAGCCGCCGATATGGGCAAAGAAGGCGACGCCGCCTCCCTGTCGGCCGAGACTGGCTCCTCCGCTGAAGACCTGCATGACGAACCACAGTCCCAGCACGATCCAGGCTGGGACGTGCATGGTTCTCGACATCAGTCCCAGGGGGACAAACACCAACACTTGGGCGTGAGGGTAGAGCAGGAGGTAGGCCCCAAGGACGCCGCTGATGGCTCCGCTGGCGCCCACCATGGGAATGGTCGAGCTCGGATCGGTCAGAATATGTGTGTAGGCGGCCAATACGCCGGCAAGCAGGTAAAACAGCGCAAACCGTCCGTGTCCCATGGCGTCTTCCACGTTGTTGCCGAAGATCCAAAGGTAGAGCATGTTGCCGATCAGGTGCATCCACCCGCCGTGCAGGAACATGCTGGTCACGAGGCTGGCATAGCCGGGCAGGGCGGCCAACTCCGGCGGGAGACCGGCCTGCCCCGTGACGACGGCGGGAATGGCTCCGTAGTGGTACACGAAGGCTTCGCCCGGCTGCTCCGGGAGACTGGCCTGATAGAGAAATACGGCGAGACAGGCGAGAATGGCGGTGACGGTTACGACGGGCGGACGATCGGTCGGGTTGTCGTCCGAGAGCGGAATCATGTGTGCGGGCGCCCGATGGAGACCGTGGTGCCGGGGATGGAGCGGAACGACACCAGAGGCGGCGGGCTCCCGTCACCCTGGAGGGGGACCGAGAATCCGGCGGCATGGGTATGCCCGCCGCCGCCGAACGACGCCGCGAGGCTGCCCACATCGACGCCCTCCTCACGAGAGCGGAAGCTGCAATAGCGGCGGCCGTTCTTGTCGTGCCAGATGATACAGAACGGATAATCGGCGGAGAGGCGCTCGCCGACCTGGCTTGTCAACACGGCGCTCTGAACGGCCGGGACCCGGTAACCTTCAAACTCGATCAACACGGCGTGCGCGGCGATTTTCCCGACCAGTTCGGATTCGTAGCGAAGAATCGCGGCGCCCTCTTGCTCCAACCGCCGTTGATCGAACGAGTCCCACAGTGAAAAATCGAACGGATAGGCGGCCAGCGCCGCGCTAATCTCACGGCTGTGGGGCAGCGCCCATTGCCAGAGGTCCTTGTCTTGGATGTACCGGAGCAACCAAGGCGCGGGCTGTTCATGCGCCCATTCCCAGGCGAGCACGGCTCCCGACCGGGTCTGGTCAAAATGGGCGTACGGAAGCCCGGCCAGCGATTGTTCCGCTGTAATGTGGTGATCCAGGATCAGGAGGCTCTTGGCTTCGGCGGCGAGGCGATCCAGCACCTCGCGCGGGTAGCTGAAATCGGCCATGACGACGCGAAGGCCAGCCAGGCCCTTCGGGGGAGGCTCGCCGTGTTTGACCGGGAGAAATCGCGCACCGGGGAACCGCTTCCAAATGGCCCAGGCGGCGCCGAAGCCGTCCGCGCATTCGGCGTGGTACAACACGACGTCTGGCGGGATGGTAGCGCGGGGGGCGGTCGGCCTCGTCATACGGGCCCCACCTTATCATGACCGGTCGTGACGATCCAGGCGCCGTTTCACCGGCGCCCGGAAGCGGCGTGGGGATGGAGTCAGGCGAGGTGATTCAGGTGGTCGATGAGTTGCCGCAGCCGTCCGGCGCTCCGTCGGTTGAAGGTGAAGGCCAGGCGCGGCAGGTCTTTCAGCTCCGGTTCGTCGAGTTCCTCCGGGAAGGCTTCGCGCTGGACGAAGGCGCCCTCTTGGAGGAGATCGGAAAAGCGCTCGTTGATCACCGCCACCTGCGCGTCGGGGATGGCGGTTTTGAGCCGCATGGCGAGCTGTCGTCCGACGAACCGCATGGAATGGTACCGGCGGTAGAACGTGATGATTTCCTGCACGGCGGCTTCCTCCGAATCCACGATCCGGAACAGGCTGAGATCTTCCTGGTTGATCAACCCCCGGCCGAGCAAGTTCTCCTTGATGAAGGCGCGCCAATGGTCCCAGTATTGACAGTCGGGCGTCTGCAGACAGACGATCGGCTTGGGGTCGCTCTTGCCGGTCTGGGCCAGCGTCATCACCTCGAAGCCTTCGTCGTGCGTGCCGAAGCCGCCGGGGAAGAGCGCGATGGCGGTCGCCTCCTTCTGGAACATCAGTTTTCGGGTGAAGAAATACTTGAAGGTGATGAGCTTCGGGTCGTCGGCAATGGTGGGATTGGCGCCCTGCTCGAACGGGAGCATGATATTCACGCCGAAGCTGTTCTCGCGCCCCGCCCCCTCCTGTCCGGCCCGCATGATGCCGTCGGCCCCGCCGGTGATGACCATGTACCCTTCCTGCACCATGCGTTTGGCGAAGCGACTGGCCATCTGGTAGAGCGGATCGCTGGGCTGGGTTCGCGCCGAGCCGAAGATGGAGATTTTCGGGCGCTCACGATAGGCGCCGAAGACGCCGAACGCATGGCGCAGTTCTTTGAGGGCGCGGTTGATGATTTTCAAATCCAGCAGGTTCAACTGGGCATCGTGCAGTTTCAGCACGTTGGCCAGGATCTCCTTGATCAGCATCAACTGGGGATCGTCCTCCTTGCCGTCGAGGAGGGTTTGCAACTGGGACAACATGGTTTCTTTTGATGGGAGCAGCTTTGTGCGCATGGTCTGGGATCTTTTCCAGTGCGAGGTGATCTCGTGGTGTGGCGTCGGAATACGCTCGAAGTCTGTATTGTAGCAGGTTGGGGGGGCGCGTCAAAAAATCCCGCTGAATGTGCGGCTACTCGCCTGGCTCGTGCTGCTGGGAGACCCACAGGCGGATCTGGGATTGGTCGGAGGCGGTGAGATGCGTGAATTGGATGTCCAGCGTCCAGCCGCGCGTCGGACTCATGCGGCCGGCCGGGTCGGCATCCTGCGGCTGTTCCTTGGGCTGCGCAGCGACGCGTCCGTAGGCCGTAATGTGGTTGGCGGCGCCGGGCAACGTGAACGTCACCGCGACCTGCACCCCGGGGGCGGCCATGACCGGTCCCTCGATCGTGGCGGTCAGATGACTGAGGTTGATGATCGTGCCGGATTGCTTGGGGCCGCCGCCCTTTCCGTCGTGGACGGACACGGTAGCCGGAATCCGAACGGCACAGTGCTTGGCGACATACACGAGATCACGCGCCCGGAGGACACCGACCGGCTGGTCTTGCCGCATGACGATGAGCAACGGGACGCCCGTGACCGCCATGAGAGTCGACGCCTCTTCCAGGGGACGGTCGAATTCGATGGAATGCACGGGGCGGGAGACGACCGTGCGCACTTGGACATCCTGCGGTTCGAGCCCCTGCGCCACGACCTTTTTCACGATGTCGGTGTACGTCAGGATGCCCACCTGGCCGTCCGTGTCCTTGACCAGCAAGCAGGGGATCTGCTCCTTCTGCATCAAGAAGGCGGCTTTGGCGACGGTGATGTCGCCTGGAATTTGGACGACGCCCGGAGTCATCATTTGCGACGCCGTGACAGGGGCATCGCCCGAAGAGGGGTGAGACACGTTGTCGCCTGCGGGGTTCATCTCGAACGTTACGGGCTCGCCGGATTCTTGGCCACGGGCTCCGATCTTGCAGGGCCTGAGCAAGTATAGCAAATAGGGACAGGCCGGGCGGAGCGGGAGCGTTTCTTGTCAATTGCGGAAGGCCCTCGGTACACTACGTGGGCCCGGCGTCCATTCTCATGACGCCGCGTGAACCATTATGAGCACAGTCTTAGCCGAATTTTGTCAGCGCGTCGAGGGAATTCCATTCCATGGGATGGGGCTCTCCGCCGACGCCTACCAACCCGACGTGGCCGACGTGATGGCCGGCCTTCAACGGCAGGGCTGCCCGCCGGACTTTGTCGAACTGTTTCGAGCGGGCACGCCCATGTTGGCCGCGCTTCGCCGCCGGTTTCCCCAGGTGCCCATGCCCTATCATGCCGAGGGGCTCTGGCTGACCCGGGCGGGTTGGCTGGGAGAGGGAGCGCCGTTGCCGGGAGATCTGGTCTTGGCGCTCGAACAGGTGCGGACGCTGAAGAGCGCCTGGCTCAACCATGAGTGTGCGAGCAAACTCATCGGCGACTACCCGGTGGGGACCTATCTGCCCCCCTTGTTTTCGGCCTCCAGTGCCGCACGCGTAGCTCGCCATGCCCGTCAGATCCAAGCGCAATTGGACCTGATCGCCGGCCCAGGGAGGGGCGATGGGGCGGGCGGTGCGCTGCTGCTGCTGGAACTGCCGCCTCTCACGTATTTCCGCCTCGGGGATCGTCCGGTGGGGCGGTATTTTCGTGATCTGACCGCGGCCGCCCCCTGCGGACTGGTGTTGGATATCGGCCACCTCTGGACGCACTATCGATATGGCCCGCGGCCGCCGGGTGTGTCGCTGGCAAGCTTTGTCGCGCGGTTTCTCGAGGACTTTCCGGTGGAACGAGTGGTGGAAATCCATGTCGCCGGACTGGAGGTCCACCCGGCCGAGAGGACGGCCGAGGGGACGGGCGAACCTTGGTGGTTGGATGCCCATGGGGCACCGATTCCCGGCGTCTTGTTCGATATGCTGGAGCAGGTGCTGGCCGACCGGCGGCTGACCGCGCTTCGCGGCGTGGCGTTGGAGGTCGATACGAAACCCGTCGAACTGATCGTGACGGAGTTCGACCAGTTTCGCCGTCGGTTCGGACCGTGTGTCGATTCGGTTCGGCGCCGCGCCACGTCCCCCTCCGCGGCGCCGGGCGGATCGGACAGATTGGAACAACGGTCCGCTCCGAGGGACACGGAGTCCGCCGTCGAACTTGAGCAGGCGTACGCTCGGGCGGTGTTCGGCTGTGATGAGGATGCGCGGGGGCTGGGGTGCACGGCGGAACAATGCGAAGGGCTGCGGCGCTATCGGGAGCAGTATCTCCCCTACGAACTGATGCACTGGGGCGGCGACCTGCCCCAGATGTTCCCGCAGACCTGCGCGGGTCTGGCGACGCAAGGAATCGCGTTCGCCGAGTTCGTCCCCTTTTGGTTCGCCGAGTGCCCGGCGATTCCCGAGCCGTACGACTTCTTCCTGCTGAAGCTGGACCGGTTCGTGGAATTCGTCGTCAGTCGGGCCCCGGCGCTCCGTTCCGTCGCCGAAGGCGAGGCGGAGCATCTGCGCCTCGCGTATGCGTGCGCCAACGAGCCCGTCCCGGTGGCAGCGGGGGATGAGCCATGAGTTTCTGGACGGCGCTTCCACGACCGATCGTCGGGTTGGCGCCGATGGACGGCGTGACCGATGCGACGTTTCGCCGTTTGGTGGCGCGCGCCGGTAAGCCCGATGTGACCTTCACCGAGTTCACGCACGTCAACGACATCTGCCGTGCTCCTGATTTTCTATTGGATTCGCTAATCTACAGCGAGGAGGAGCGGCCGATCGTCGCGCAAATCTATGGGAAGGACCCCGAGCTGTTCTGTGTCGCGGCTCAGGTCGTCGGCGCCTTGGGATTCGATGGGCTGGACATCAATATGGGTTGTCCGTCACGGAGCGTGGCCAGTTCGGGGTCGGGCGCCGGACTCATTCGGACGCCGGAGTTGGCCAGGGCCATCGTGCAGGCCACCCAACGGGGCCTGGACGCCTGGGCCACGGGTGCTCCCTTGCCGACCGAACGGTTGCGGGCCGGCCGGGTCGAGCTGATCGGGCGGATGAATGAGGTCCGTTCCGGGTCCACGGCCATGGCCCGGCGGGTGCTGCCGCTCTCGATCAAGACTCGTTTGGGATTCGAGGCCGACATCATCGATTGGTGGATGGCGTGGTTGTTGGAGTCCCAGCCGGCCGCCATCACCATTCATGGACGCACGTTGGAGCAGATGTATCGCGGCCGCGCCGATTGGGCGGCCATTGCCCGCGCGGTGGACGGGGCGCGCGGGAGCGGGACGCTCGTGTTGGGGAACGGGGACATTCAATCGTTGGCGGAGGCCGCCGTGCGCATTCAGGAAACCGGCGTCAACGGGGTGCTGGTGGGCCGGAGCGCGCTGGGGGAACCGTGGTTCTTCCGTGACCTCGCGCGGGGGCGCGCGGCGTGGATTGGCGGAGCGGCCCCGCCGCGGGAGGCGCTCAACCCTCCCGTCCCCCGGGCCGTGCGATGCGCTGCCATGCTGGATCATGCCCGGCTTTTCGAGTCGCTCTGCGACCGGTCGCGCTTTCAACACATCCGCAAGCACTTGGCCTGGTATTGCAAAGGGTTTCCGCACGCCGCCGCCATGCGCACGCGGTTGGTCCGGGCGTCCTCCTCGGACGATGTGGCGGCGATCATCCAGGAATTCGAGCGGGAGTTTCCAGCGGTCCCCGCCGGCGTGGGGCTGGATGCGTCCTCTCCTCTTGGCACCTCGGCCCTCCCTTCGCCCTCAGCAGCGAGTCACGCGTGACATTCCCACCCCGGCCGGTGATCCTTGCCTCGACCTCCCCTCGGCGGAAAGAACTGTTGGCGCTGTTGGGGCTGCCGTTCACCATTGAAGCCCCGCCGTTCGAAGAGCGGGTGCGCCCTGGAGTGCCGGCGGCGGAGCAGGCGCTGGAATGCGCCATCGGGAAATCCCGCTCGGTGGCGGTCTTGCACCCGGAGGCCTTGGTGGTGGGGAGTGATACCTTGATTGCCGTCGACGATCGGGTATTTGGAAAGCCCCAGGTGGTGGCCGAGGCGCGGGCGATGTTGTCCGACCTCCGCGGGCGGCCGCATCGTATCCACACGGCGGTGGCGCTCTGTTGCGTTGCGGCGCAAGCAGAACGATCCGTCCTGGTCACGGTGAACGTGTGGATGAAGGCCTGGACCGACGCCGACCTGGACGCGTATCTGGCCACAGGGGAAAGTCTCGGCAAGGCCGGGGGATACGCCATCCAGGGGGGTGGCGCGGAGTTGATCGCGCGCATCGAGGGCGACTACACGGCGGCGGTGGGGCTTCCGCTCCGCGCCACAGCGGACCTGCTGAAAACGATGGGTCGGAAGGTGCCAGTCGATGTGGACGACTTGTACCGGCGTCGGCCTCATGAAAATTGGGCGCGTGTCGTCGCCGGGTCCCCCTGAGTGAGGGGCTCGCGTCCGCTCTTGAGGATCGGCCCGCTGATCGGTCACCACCCTCGGTCAGTGCTGTCGCTCATCTCGTGGCTCCCCCGAGATCCCTCCGGGCTGAGTGGGCGGCGTGACCCGCCTGCGCGGCACGACATGGGGGCGGCCGGTTGCGCCGAATGGGCCCACGAAACGGCGCGTTGAAACGGCCCGCTGCTTCACCTACAATGCCGTTTTTTCATCTTGTGGCGACCCGTGGGAACGGGTTGATCAGTTCGGGAGGGTCACATGCGGGGAATCAACGGATACGAAGGCCGGCGCAGGGGATGGACAAAGGGCATGGTGCCTCTGGCAGCGCTGATGGTCGTCGGCGGGGTCGGAACGGCGTGGGCGATTGACGTGAAGCTCACCATGGAGGACGCCAAGAAGGCGCTGACGGCCGGCCGGGAGCCGATGGAAAAGGCCAACACGGAGGATGAGGTCAAGAAAGTCATGCAGCATGCGTCGATGGCGACGCGTGTGGGAGCCGACCCTGAAAAGGAGCCATGCGGGACTAGTGCCATTCTCCGCACCAAACGCTTCTGGTTGGAGTCCTTTGGCCGCAAAGAGGCCACGGAGTCCAAGAAACAGAAGGCCGAGGTGCGGATGCCGGATGACAAGATCCAGAAGTATCTCGATATGCCGAACCTCGAGCTGGAAGTCCAGCTGTGCGGGGACGACGAGTATTTCGCGGAAGGCGCCAAGATTGCGTTACAGCAGAAAGGGAAAAACATCGATCCCGTCGATGCCAGTCAGGCCGAGCGGGGACGGAAGATCGAGTTGGCCGACAAAACGGCCGCCTTCCGTTCGCGGTTCACGGCACGGTTTGCCTACGACAGCTTCGATCCGAATGCCAAAACCAAGGTGTTCGTGATCCTTCAAGACGGGAAAATGAGCGAGTTCGAGGCGGATTTTTCGAAAGTGAAGTAAGACCCAGCCAGTTCGCCGGAAGCTCGCTCGGGGAGCTTCCGGCGCCTCCCCTGTGTGATGGCCCCGGTTCCTCGTGTGTCCTCGTCGCATGGTCGCTCCGTGGTTTCAGGCGCAGGGCGGCTGAGCGTCCGAGGCTTGTCTTGATGGCGGCGGTCCCCTCGGGGTGCCACGCGCGATGCGAACGCGGTACAATCCGGTATCGTTTTCCGACAGCCCCATTCCTATGAGTCAGGTTTCCTCTTCTTCGTGTCCCCTCGATCCCTGGCACCAGACGGTGGATGCCTGCGCCGTTGCGTTGGATGCAGATGTCGAGCGCGGGCTTTCCTCCGGCGAGGCGGCTCGTCGCCTGGCTGTGGACGGACCGAATGAATGGCCGGCCGCACCTCCTCGCTCCCCCCTCACGCTGTTTCTGTCCCAATTCTCCACGCTCATCGTGTGGGTGCTCGTGGCCGCGGCCGTGGTCTCGGGTCTCCTGCAGGATTGGCTTGATGCGGCGGCCATTTTAACGATCGTCCTACTCAACGGGCTGTTGGGATTCGTCCAAGAGTTCAGGGCGGAGCGATCCTTGGCGGTCCTCCGCGATCTGGTGGTGGCCATGGCGCACGTCGTGCGGGACGGCGTCACGCTGCAGATCCCGGCCCGCGAGCTCGTCCGGGGCGATCTGGTCTTGCTGGAGGCAGGGGATCGGGTTCCGGCCGACGCCCGCGTAAGCTATGCCACCAACTTCCAGACTCAGGAAGCGTCCCTGACGGGGGAATCCACGCCGGTCGCCAAGAGCGACGCGCGGCTGCCGGCGAACGCCGTCGCCTTGGCGGATCGCCGAAACATGGTGTTTATGGGGACCGTGGCCGTGTCGGGGAAGGCCCGTGCGCTGGTCGTTCAGACCGGTTTGGGAACGGAACTGGGACGGATCGCCTCTATGATCCAACGGGCCGAGCAGGCCGAGCGGGCGGAAACCCCGCTTCAGCGGCGGTTGGAGCAGTTTGGTGTGATGCTGGTCTGGCTGGCGTTCGGCGTTGTGGCGGTGGTGTTTGGCCTGGGGCTCTTGCGGGGGGAGCCGCTGGTCGAGATGTTTCTCACAGCGGTGAGTCTCGCGGTGGCGGCGGTGCCCGAAGGGTTGCCGGCGGTGGTGACGATCACCCTGGCGTTGGGTGTGACTCGGATGGTGGGGCGCCATGCGCTGATCCGCAAACTGCCGGCGGTGGAGACGTTGGGGTCGGCCACGGTGATCTGCACCGACAAAACCGGGACGTTGACCAAGAATGAGATGACGGTGACCATGCTGTCTGTCGGCGGACAGACATGCGGCGTGTCCGGCGAGGGCTATGCGCCGGTGGGCGCAGTTCGGGACCTTGAAACGGGAGCCACCGTGCAGGAGGGGCCCTGCCGCGATCTGCTGTCGGCCGCGGTCCTGTGCAACGGGGCTCAATTGCGGGAGGCGGGCGGGATCTGGAGCATTCTGGGCGATCCCACCGAGGGGGCGTTGCTCGTGGCGGCGGTCAAAGCGGGGATACAGGTCGAGGCGCTTCAACGGCGGCAGGCGTTTCTGGGCGAGGTGCCGTTCGATCCCGAACGGAAGCGGATGACGGTCGTGCGCCGGACGCCGGATGGGCCGGTCGCCTTCGTGAAGGGCGCTCCGGACGTCTTGCTTCGCCACTGCACGCAGTGGCTGACCGCACGTGGGACCGTCGAGCCCCTGACCGACGCGGGACGGGCGCTGATCCTGGAGCGCAATGCGGCCTTTGCGCACCAGGCGCTTCGGGTGCTCGGGGTGGCTCGACGCCCGCTCGCGCAGGCGCCGGCGGGATTTCAGGCTGAAGAATTGGAACGGGATCTGGTCTTTTTGGGCTTGGCGGCCATGAAGGACCCGCTTCGCCCCGAGGTCCGCAGGGCCGTGTCGCTCTGTCGCGATGCCGGGATTCGCACGGTGATGATCACGGGGGACCATAAGGAGACCGCCCTGGCGATCGCACAGGAATTGGGTCTTGCGGACGGTGAGCGCCAGGCACTCACGGGGGGCGAATTGGATCGTCTGTCGGATGAGCAGCTGGCATCCCGCATCGAAGAGGTGCGCGTCTATGCCCGCGTGTCCGCCGAACACAAGTTGCGCATCGTCAAGGCCTGGCAGGCGCGGGGAGCGGTCGTGGCCATGACGGGCGATGGCGTCAATGATGCGCCGGCCGTGAAGGCGGCGGACATTGGGGTGGCCATGGGGCAAACCGGGACGGACGTCACGAAGGAAGCGGCCGATATGGTCGTGACGGACGACAATTTCGCCTCCATCGCCGCGGCGGTGGAGGAAGGCCGCGGCATTTTCGACAACATTCGGAAGACCATTCACTTTTTGCTGTCCTGCAACATGAGCGAGGTGTTGGTCATGCTGTTTGCCGCGCTCCTTGGCTGGCCGCTCCCGTTGTTGCCGATCCACATCCTCTGGATGAACCTGGTGACCGATGGTTTTCCGGCCTTGGCCCTGGCCGTGGACCCCAAGTCACCCGATCTCATGCGCCGCCGGCCGCGCCGACCCGATGACCGGTTGATCGATCGCGATCGTCTGTTGGCCATCGGCGGGCAAGGACTGCTGCTGGCCCTGACGGCCGCGGCGGCGTTTGGATACAGTCTCTATGGGTGGCATCAGGAGATCGAGCAATCCAGAACTGTGGCGTTTACCGTCATGGTGACCGCTCAACTCGTACATGCCTTCAATTGCCGGAACGAGCGGCTGTCGATTGCGCGCGTGGGCGTGGCCACCAACGGGCCCCTCTTGCTCGCCGTGCTCGTCTCCTTGGCCACCCAGGTCGCGATTCTGACCGTCCCGCCAGTGGCGGCCGTCTTCAAGGTCGCCCCGCTGCCCTGGGAAGACTGGCTCCTGATTGGAGCGATGGGGCTGGCGCCGTTGGTGATCGTCGAAGGCCTGAAGGCATGGCGCGGACAGGATGGGGATCGGGGCGTGCCGGTTTCCACCATGTCTTCGGATAAGCCCTAACTTGACACATCCCGCGAGCAGTCCCTAGGCTAGGGCCGTTTGTGGACTTCGATCCGGGCCGAAATCCAGCCGTCACGCAGGTGGGGGAGTCATGCGCGATGCAGGCTCACACTGGTGGGGTCGACTTGCGATCCAGAAGAAAGTCTGGATCGTGCTGCTGCTTGTCGTTGCGCCCATGGTCGTGCTGCTCGTCGGCCACCTCGCCCTGATTCGCACCCTTCTCGACATTCAAGCGACCCGGCATCAGACGATAGCCGCCCGTGAACACATCCAGGAATTGCGTCGTGTGGCCATCGATATCGAAGAAGCGTTCCGCGCGTATTTGCTGACGCAGGACGAAACCTTCCGCTCGGCGCTGGCCGGGGCCGAAGGGAAGATCAGGGATCGCCGCGCCCGCGCCCGGACCTTCCTGGCGGAGCGTCCAGTCACCGCCGACGAAGTCGATGCCATTGCCGCCGATCTGGAATCGCTGCTGATGGCCAAGCAGCGTTTGATCGGGCAGGTCGCCGAAGGGCAGTTGGCCCAAGCGCTGGACCATCTTCGTGCGGGGCCGGGGCTCCATCCTTCCGATCAGGTGCGTGGGCGATTGCGCGCCGTCGAGGATGGCCTGGACCAGCAGCTGGTCGCGTTGGAGCGTGACGCGGCCGACCTGTCGGCGAAGGCCTTTTGGGGACTGGTCGCCGTGGTCGGGCTTGGGGTGCTGTTGGGGGCCTACGCGGTGCGCCAACTGGCACGGTCCGTGACGGGGCCGTTGGAAACGCTTCGCACCAGCTTTCGGTCATTCTCCTCGGGCGAAGCGGGAACGGCGCTGGCCGCGCTTCGCACCATCCGTTCGCAGGACGAGGTGGGTGAATTGGCCCGTTCCAGTGAGGTCATGATTCGGCAGACCGCCGCCCAGATTCACGAATTGCAGATCCTGCACGATGTCGGATTGGATATCACCACGATTCAGCCGGATGGCGTGGACGGCGTGGTCCAGCGTATCGCCGATCAGGCTGCCGCGCTGCTCACGGTCGATGTCTGTTTGATTCTCAGTCGGAATGAAATGATGGGCTGCTGGATCGTCGAAGCCGCGTCCGGAGCCTTCGCTGAGCGGATGAAGAAGACCGTCATGTTGTGGGAAGAGTTGCCGCTCTCCATTCAAGCTTATGAAACGAGGCAGCCGGCGATCGGGGAGCATTTGCGCGAGGATGTGCGGCCCGAATTGGTGCGGCGCAACCTGATCGGCGACAGTATGCTGGTGGTCCCGCTCTTGTCACGCGGGGTGTCGTTCGGCGTGATGGCCTTTCTCACCGAACGGGCCCTCCCGCGCGACGCCTGGAACGTGCGCATGGCGGAAAGTTTAGCCGGCGCGGCGGCCGTCGCCATTGTCAATGCGCGGTTGTACGAAACGGCGAATCGGAAGGAGCAACAGACCCGGGAGCGGTTTCGGCAGCTCGAACACCTGGGCGAAATGCTCGCTCATGATCTGAAGGGGCCGGCGGAGCGAATGGGCCAGTTGGCGACACTCGTTCGGCGGGAATTGGCAGACCGAGCCACGACACGCGCCGATCGATTCCTGGAACTGATCGAGCGGAATGGGCGCGAGGTGAGTCAGCGTGTGGAGCAGGTGCTGTCGTTGGCTCGCGTGGGCGGGCGGCAGCAATCGTTGGAAGTGGTGGATCCGAATGTGGTGGTAGATGACATCCTGAAGGCGCGTGCGGGCGAATGGGAGGCCGGACAGATTCGCCTGGTGCGCGAACCGGGTCTGATGCCCGTGGCGTGCCATCGGGCCTATGTGTACCAGGTGTTCGACAACCTCCTGTCCAATGCGCTCAAGTTCGCGCGCGGGGCCGACCGTGCGACGATTCTGATCGGAGGACGGCGGGAAGGGGGGCGACAGGAGTTTCGCATCACGGACAACGGTCCCGGCATTCCCCTCTCGCAACAGGAGCGCGTCTTCGATCCCTTCGTCCGGTTGAATCCGGCCGCGGCGGAGGGGACCGGGATCGGGCTTGCCATCGTGCGGCGCATCGTGGAGCTCTACGGCGGCCGTGTCTGGGTGGACCCCACCCACACGCCGGGATGTTGTATTCGGTTCACTCTTCCCCTGATCGGGGCCTTGCGGGATTCACCTGTGGATCGCGTGGAGGCGGGGGGACCAAGCCCGGCGCTCCCGGTCGCATGAAGGACTGACGATGAATCACCCGCAGGCTGCCGCCCCCGTGGCCCATTCGACTTGTACGTCCCCCTTCACCATCCTGGTGGTGGAAGATGATCCCAGCGACACCGAGCTGATGTTGCACGCCCTGGAGGAGGCCGATCTCAAGGCCGTGGGCGGGGATTTGCAGTTGGAGGTACGGGCCACCGCCGAAGGCGCGCTCAAAGCGCTGGAGACCCAACCGATCGACCTGATTATCACCGACTATATCCTACCCGGCATCGACGGGCTCGATTTGGTCAGTCAGATGCAGGACGTCGATCCCAACGTTCCGGTGTTGGTGGTCACGCGGGTCAATGCGGTTGCGCACGCCGTGGAGGCGATGCGCCGGGGCGCGTACGATTACCTGCTGAAACCCGTGAATCCCCAGGATCTCGGCATGCGCGTGCATCGGGCGATCCGCTTTTCCGAAATTCTCCGGCGCAACGCGGCCTATGAGCGGCGGCTCAATCAGGAGGCATCCATCGGCCAGTTGGTCGGGGTGGGGCCTTCGTTCCACCGCCTCCATCAGGAAATCCGGGAGGCGGCACATGTACGGGCCACCGTGCTCATTCAAGGTGAAACCGGAACGGGGAAGGGGTTGATCGCTCAGGCGATTCACGAGGCCAGCGCTGAACGGACCAAGCCGTTTCAGGTCATCGACTGCGCGACGGTTCCCGAGGGAATGGTGGAGAGCGAGTTGTTCGGGCATGTGCGGGGGGCCTTCACCGGTGCCATTGCCGACAAGCCGGGGTTGATCGAGTTGGCCAACGGAGGAACCGTCTTCTTGGATGAAATCGGGGAGTTGCCCCTCCCGCTGCAAGCGAAATTGCTGCGGGTCTTGGAGGACGGCGAAGTGCGTCCGGTCGGCGGCACCCGGGTAAAGCGGGTTGATCTTCGAGTGGTGGCGGCCACGAACCAGGACCTTGAGGAGAAGGTGCGCGCAGGCACGTTCCGCAAAGATCTCTATTTTCGGCTGGCCGTGATCTCGATTCGTGTCCCGCCGCTCCGAAAGCGATTGGAAGACTTGCCGGCGATCGCACGCCGGCTCACCGAGCAATGCGGGCGTGAGATGGGGAAGCCCTACCTGCGGCTGGACCCGTCGGCGATTGAGCGGCTCTGCGCCTATAGTTGGCCTGGTAACGTGCGGGAATTGCGCAATGTGGTGGAACGCGCCGTCATGCTGACCAAGCGCGAGAGCATCGTCGGGGAGACGGTGCAGGCCATTTTACAGGCCTCGGGAGATACGACCACCTCCTTGGCGACGCCCCTCCATCCGCATCCGGAGTTGAAATACATGGAGGCCAAGCAGCGCGTGGTGGCAGACTTCACGCGGGACTATCTCCAGGCCAAACTTGCCGCCCACGACGGGGTGATCAGCAAGGCGGCCGAAAGTTGCGGCATTCCCCGCCAACATTTTGCGCTGCTCATGAAGCGCTATTTGGGGGCTGAGGAAAAAAGCTAGAGCAGCCATGGTCGACCGTCAGCCAGTAGAGTTCCTCCGCCGTACCCTCTTGCTTGTGCGACAGGCCCTGTCTCGTTGAACGTTGTTCCCATTCGGTAACCACCCCTATCCCTTTCAAGGCTGTCACCCAGAGTCTTGGGGGGTGCTCCCCGTAGCTCCCCTCGCGCATATTCTGATTTTCCTCCTAACTCTATGATTTGACGATGTTTGATCGTTCGTGGTTCGCCATCGGCATATGCGTATATGCGATTTTCTGGCGCTGTGCGGTTCTGGAGACCCCATCCCCTTCGCGAGATTCGACATATTATTTAAACAATTTGAATAGTTACGCAATTCGTCCTTCCTGCTCTGTCCCCGCACTCTGTCTGGCAACCTCCTTGCGAAGAGCACATTCGCTTTTCTCTGTCTCATCCGAGAGAAGGGCGGTGTTTATCCCGAGAGGTTGAGCTGAGGAACTCATTCGAAGCGGGGAGGGAGGTGG
>FKKE01000140.1_pt2 | contig 34547 bp, 38 predicted proteins | sample 1106331 | NCBI WGS metagenome assembly FKKE01 (sample SAMEA3931202, study PRJEB13176) | freshwater metagenome | biome: Drinking water system; feature: drinking water; material: freshwater | place: China | collected 2013-02-06
TCCAACTGAGCTACGGGCGCACGTCCGGCATTTGACTCTGTTAACGACGCTCTGTCAAGGCACGGGGTGCTCGAACCCCGTCTCTCATGGATCAGGCAGGGGAGGCTGTCGAGAATTGAGCCAGGATCTGGTCCACAAGGGCGTCGATCGTTTTCCCATCTGTCGCCACGGTCACATCCGCGGCAGCTCGATACTTGGGGAGCCGCTGGGCTAGGACTTCTTCAACCTCCTCGGTGAACGATTTGGTCCCCGTCAGGGAGGGCCGCTCCGTGTCCCCGCCGATCCGCCTCACGATCGTGCTCACATCCGCAGTGAGCCAGAAGAGGCGCCCCTGACGCTTGAGGGCTTGGACATTCGCCTCGCGCAAGATGGCGCCTCCCCCCGTATCGATGATCACACGATCGCGAGTCCCCATGTCCTGGCAGACGGCCGCCTCGACGTCCCGAAAATAGTCCCACCCTTGTTGTGCCACAATCTCCGGGATCGGCTTCCCTTCCCTGGCCACAATTTCCGCGTCCGTCGAAACAACCGGCCAACCAAGGCGGCGGGCCAAGACTTTCCCAACCGTACTTTTCCCGGTCCCCCGGTATCCAATCAGCACAATGTTCATCGGAAATCCTGAGAAGTCGTCCGCACAGGATGATGGCGACCTCGAAAGAGGGACCATCTCGTCATGCAAACTTGGCCTCTAGTACCCGCCGCATCACGGCCGTCGGCGCGGGCTGCCCCGTCCACAGTTCGAATTGCTCGATCGCTTGGTTGAGAAACATCTCCAACCCAGGGATGGTCTTGCAGCCAACGGCCTTGGCGTCGACCAGCAGTTGTGTTTCGCGCGGATTGTAGACGATATCCATCACAGTGAGCGCCGGCGACAACAACGTCTTGGGGACACAGCTTTCTCCCACCTTGGGTGACATGCCGACAGGCGTACAGTGGATCAGGACGCCGACGGTCGGCAACACCTCGCGCAAGGCAGCCTCATCCAGCCGCCCATCTGTCACCGCTAGCCCCGTTTTCGCCTGAAGGTCCTGACTCAACGCCGTCCGCTCCCGGTCATCGATACCCAATACCGTCAACTGCGCAATCCCCGTCCCGGTGGCCAACCCAAAGGCAATGGCCCGCGCCGCCCCGCCGGTTCCCAACAGCAGGACATGCTGCCCCTTCAGGGGCACGCCGGCCTCGCGCAGCGCCCGCATGGCTCCGGAGGCATCCGTGTTGTATCCCGTCAGCTTCCCGTCCCGCACCACGATGGTGTTGACGGCTCCAATGTGGCGGGCGGTCGTTTCCACGTCGTCCAGATACGGCATCACCGCAACTTTGTGCGGAATGGTGACGCTGAAGCCCCCTGCATTCCCTAAAGCACGGATTCCCGTCACAGCCTCGCCAATCCGTTCCACACGTAAGGCCAAATAGACGTAATTGAGCCCACGTTCCTGAAACGCCGCATTGTGAATACTCGGCGAGAGAGAATGCTCGACCGGATTCCCGATCACCCCGCACCATTTTGTCTGCGCGTTGATGTCCTGCCGCACCCCGCTCACTCCACCCATACCATCCGTTCCATCCTGTACGTTAGTGGGCCGTCATACCGCCGTCGATCGGAAACGAGGCGCCGGTCACCCAAGCTGATTCATCCGACGCCAGATACACCGCCAGATGGGCAATTTCCTCTGGCCGACCGGGCCGTCCCAGCGGATAGGCGGACAGCACCTGCGCCGCCCGCTCCTTGTCCGCCAACAAAGGGGCCGCCATTGGCGTCTCGACCAATCCGGGATTCATGACATTGCATCGGATCCCGGCCGCGGCGTAATCCAACGCCATGGCCCTGGTGAGCGCATCCACCGCGCCTTTGCTTGCCGAATAGGCCGACGACATGGGAATACCCACCAGACTGGCGATGGACGAAATATTGATGATACTGCCGCCGCCCCCCTTGATCAGCTCCGGAACCGCTGCCCGCGACATTCGAAAAATGCCGGTGACATTCACATCCAGCATCTGATGCCACGTTGTATCATCGACTTCGTGCAACGGTCGGCCGAAATCCCCAATTCCCGCGTTGTTGACGAGAATGTCCAGGCGGCCGAAGGCGCGCAGGCACTGCGCCACGGCTTCGCGGGCATGGGCATCATCGGTCACGGACCCAGCCACACCGACTCCCCGGCCTCCTGACTGTTCGATGCGGCGCATGACTCGATCGAGTTCCTCTTTGCGCCGCCCCGTGAGGACCACAGCTGCTCCTTCCTGTGCAAAAACACAGCCGATGGCTTCCCCGATTCCTGCATTGCCACCGGTAACGATCGCCACTTTTCCATCCAACCGTCCCATCAGCTCTCACCTTCCTGCTCGCCCATGTCACCGCTCTCCTCAGGTACCGTGTCGCTGTGGGGAGGCACCACAGGCGCCCCGCCGGCGAAGGAAGCGTCAACCTTGCGGGCCACCGTCACAAACCCGGAGTGGGCAACCATTCGGTGGTCAGGCCGTACGCTCCGGCCTTGAATATTCCACGTTCGAAGGAGCGTCTCAAACGTCTGGATCATTCCGAACACCGACGCGCGCTCCAGCGCCTCCACGGTCTGCATGACCTGGGGTACGGTGGGGACATAGCTGAGATAGATGCCTCCGGGACGCAAGGCCAACGCCGCATGCGGCACGACTCGCCAGGGCTCTGGCAAATCGAGGATGACACGGTCAAAGGGGTCTTCCCCCGGACTCAGGACGATGCCCTCATAGGTGTCCCGGCGTTCCAGACGAAGATTCGGCGCCGGCCCCATATACCGCTCGATGTTGCTCATCGCGGTTCGGGAAAAATCCTCCCGGACTTCGTAGGTCACCACACTGCCCCGCATCCCGACGGCGCGGAGCAGCGCCATGGTCAATGCCCCGGACCCAGCCCCTGACTCGAACACCTTTGCGCCAGGGTACACATCCGCCCACATCGGGATGATTGCAAGATCCTTGGGATAGAGGACCTGTGCACCTCGGGGCATCTTCAAGACATACTCTGCCAGGGTGGGGAGCAGCGCCAGCATCCGTTTCCCGCCTGAGAGCGTCACCACGGAGCCGTCCGGTTTCCCGATCAGATCGTCGTGCGGAATGGTTTCGCCGCTGAACTGAAATTTCTCCCCGGCCTTCAGGGTCAGGGCATACTGCCGCCCCTTCCGATCGACCAAATGCACGCGTTCGCCGTTTCGCAATACTCGTAAGCTCATGCGCGCATTCTAGGAGAGGCCTCTATAGGTTTCAACCAATTCCCCATGCCACCCTCACGTCCTCCGCAGCCTCTTGAAGCCCGTCGTGTTTACCAATCTCGCGAGGGACCGTCCTGGATGAGAGGGACGTCGGTGCTTCCCCCCCAGCGCATCGCCCACACGATTGCACGGTCTACCGGCCACCTGACGAGCGCAAGGGGCGGTACGCGGAACGCACCTTCACACCAGGCAGATTAAGAACCTCTCATTAAGTTCCCTTAAACTGTGGCAGGGTTGCGACAGTGAGTGTGGCAAGTGTGCGCTTCGTGCGACTCAGCACATCCAATCCCGCTGTGCCTACGTATGAGAGAGTACGCAGACTGTGTGGTCTCCTGGGAAAAGAAGTCTTATGAATCTTCGCGTGTTGTTCGGTCTCTAATACGATAGGTCGGATGAATACCGCCTGTCTGCGCGCTGAGAATACATGCTCACACGACGGAGGGCACAGTGATTGCACAACCCCGGACTGCCATGAGGACCACGCAACCAGAGCCCCCCATCATGCGGAATGATGTCCAACCCGACAACCACGAGGTGAGCGGTATGTTGGAACAAATCTCCTATAACGACGCAACCAGAACATCCGTACCGGTACGCCGTACCGCCATGGGAAAACCACGATACACCGGAACCTCCATGGAGTTGGAAACGATCTATTTTCGCTCCTTCGGGGAACGTGCTCTCTTGTCCAAGGACGAAGAAACCACCCTCGCCAAGGACATCAGTGACGGCACCCGTTCCATTCGGCTCGCCTTGAAAGACGCCCTGGTGGCGGGGAGCCGGCTTCCCAAGAGCCCGGAGTGTTCCCTGGTGCTCGCGAGGATTCGGGAAACCAAGGGCCTGAGCGGGTTTTCCGCCACAGCGCTCGACCGTGCCGAAGTGACACTGCGGGAACTCATCCTCCTCGCAGAACCGGTGAGCAAGTCCGGGGCCGCGCAGGTGCAGGACTCCCTGACCGCCTTGCGACGGGGCCGCATCACGCTCGAACGCGCGAAGGATGAATTGGTGCGATGCAACTTGCGCCTCGTGGTCGACGTGGCGAAGCACTACACCGGCCGCGGATTGACCCTGTTGGATTTGACTCAGGAAGGCAATATCGGCCTGATGAAGGCAGCCGAACGGTTTGAGTTCCGCAAGGGGTTCAAGTTTAGTACCTACGCGACCTGGTGGATCCGCCAAGGTATTACGCGGGCCTTGGCCGATCAGTCACGCACGGTGCGTATCCCCGTGCACCAGACAGAAGCCTCGAACCGAATCCAACGCGCCTCCCGTCGCTTGGGGCAGCAATTGGGACGTCCGGCGCGGATTGAGGAAGTCGCACGGGTGCTCCATATGCGAGCGGACAAGCTGAATGAAACCATCCAGGTCTTCCAGGAGCCAATCGCGCTGGAACACCCAGTTGGGGACGGGGAGACGATGTTCGGCGACTTGTTGCCCGATCCGCAGGTCGTCCCTCCCGACGCCTCGGTGAATCGCACTGAACGCACGCGCGAATTGGATCGCATCCTGGCGACCTTGACTCCACGGGAACAACTGGTCATTCGCTTACGATTCGGCATCGGGCAGGACCAAGCGCGTACCCTTGAACAGGTGGGGGACGAGTTGTCGGTCACCCGGGAGCGCATTCGGCAAATTGAGGCCAAGGCCCTCAAGAAGCTCAAAACACCGCAGGTGCGCCACCTCCTGACGGCGATCCGCTAGAGGATCCCCGCGGAGCGGACGGCCTGAGGGCGGGCAGGATCGGATCCTGCCCGCCCGTTGTTTTTCAGATCGGCACTTGGGAGGCCGGGGCCGAGTGTGCGACAATGCCGGCGCCTGTTCCAGCTGACGTCACGAGGATCTGTGCAACGGCGATCGCTGCTCATGAGAACGTGCCTGGTCGTCACCCTTGCCCTCGGCGAGGCCGCGGCCTCGCCTCCGGATTCGACACCAAAGACCTTGACCGTGCCCGCCGTGGTCGCCGCCGTCCGCCCCTCGGTGGTCACGATCATGTCCCGGGGGGTCTCACCCAGTCCGGCCCCGCACGCGACCACCGCGGGATCCGGTTCCGGCATCGTCATCGATCCCAGCTACGTGCTGACCAACAATCATTTGGTCGAAGGGGTGAAGAGTGTGGTAGTCGGGCTTCCTTCCGGGCGCTTGACCCCCGGCCGCGTCGCCGCCCGCGATTTGTTCCTGGATCTCGCCTTGATCAAGATTGCCGCCCAGGATGCGATCCCCGCCCAACTGAGCCCCAACCCCGCTCTGGAGATTGGAGAAACGGTGGTCGCCATCGGCAATCCGCTGGCACTCAAAGGCGGGTCCAGTGTCACTGTCGGAGTCGTCAGTGCGTTGGATCGCACCGTCCTCGCCCCGGACGGAGAAAGTTTGTATGACCTGATCCAGACCGACGCCGCCATCAACCCCGGCAGCAGCGGCGGCCCTCTCGTCGATCTATCCGGACAGGTCGTCGGCATCAATGTCGCCGTCGCGCCCTCCGCACAGGCGATCAGCTATGCGATTTCCATGGCGGCGGTGTATCCCCACCTGCAATCCATGATCATGCGCGGGTCCGTCATGCGCCCGGATTTAGGTTTCATTCCTTTGACGCTCACCCCCAGTGTAGCAGCCAGTTTTGGCGTCGACTTGGAGCGCGGTGTCCTGGTTGCCCATGTGGTACCTGGCGCTCTCGGGGGGGACGCCGGCCTTCAGATGGGAGACATTATTACGGCCGTCGACCACCGCCCCCTCTACAATGTGGGAGACTTTTGGCACCTGTTTTTGTCGCCCGGAGACACAGGTCCGGCCCAACTCACGATTCAAGGGCGTACCGGTGAGCGCATGGTGACTGTGCCGCGCCCACAGCCCACGACTCCGGCACACCCCTAGCCTCATGACGATGCCTGCTCCCATCCCCGGCCCATCAGCCACGAGTTCCACGTCCTCCTCGCACACCGTTCCACACGAGGACACCCACGCCGACCTGCTGCGCCTCGGGTCCCGTCCTTATGCCGACGTATGGCACCTCCAGCAAACTCGGGTAGAGGCGAGGCTAAACGACACCTGTCCCGATGCGCTTCTCTTGGTGGAACACGAGGCCGTCTATACCGTTGGACGCCGCGGGCAGGATGCCCATTGGCAGGGTCAGCAGCATGCGATTGAAGCGGCTGGCATTCCCCTGTATCGCGTCGATCGAGGAGGATCCGTAACCTATCACGGACCGGGGCAATTGGTGGGGTATCCCATCATGAAATTGCGGCCCCCCTACCCCGGTCCCAAAGGTTTTGTCTGGCGATTGGAGGATATTCTCATCCGGACCTTGTCGGATTGGTCGCTGGCCGGTTTCCGGCGTCAAGGCTTGCATGGAGTATGGACTGAGCAAGACGGCATCCCCCAAAAACTTGCCGCCGTGGGAATCCGCCTGATCCGCGGTGTCACGATGCACGGCTTTGCTTTGAACGTCTGCCTCGACCTCCGCCCGTTCGAATGGATCGTGCCCTGCGGGATCGATGCCTGCCGCGTCACATCCATGGCAGCCCTGCTCGGAAAGCCCGTCTCGGTGGAGGAGGTGGCCGCCGCGCTCGCCACCCATTTCGCGTCCGGGTTCGAGTTGACATGGATCAGCCCGTCGCATGGCATTCCGCTGTCCTCACGTCTGGAGACACCCTATGTCGAGCGAACTTGAAACCCCCGCTTTTCAACTCGCCGTCGCCCAATTCGACCAAGCCGCCCAAGCGATGGGCCTGGATCCCAACCTCCACGAACGCCTGAAACTTCCGCAGCGATCACTCATGGTCAGCGTCCCGGTAAGGATGGACGACGGCCATGTGGAGGTCTTCACCGGCTACCGTGTTCACCACGATTCATCCCGAGGCCCTTGTAAGGGAGGCATCCGCTATCACCCGGATGTGTGCCTGGGGGAAGTTGCAGCCCTCGCCATGTGGATGACCTGGAAGTGCGCATTGGCCGGACTGCCCTACGGTGGTGCCAAGGGGGGCGTCAAGGTCTCCCCCGCGCGGCTGTCTCGGGGTGAACTCCAGCGCCTCACCCGTCGATATGCCGCGGAGATTTTTCCTCTCATCGGTCCCGATCGCGATGTCCCGGCTCCAGATGTCGGAACCGATCAGCAGGTCATGGCCTGGATCATGGACACTTACAGTCAACAGGTGGGGTACGCGGCGCCCGGAGTCGTGACCGGAAAACCCCTGTCAGTGGGCGGAACCGTCGGCCGTGAAGATGCGACCGGGCGAGGCGTGGTCGATGTCACGCTGGAGGCCATGCGGCACCTGGGCCTGAATCCGTCCTCTGCCACCGTCGCGGTCCAAGGATTCGGCAACGTAGGCTCTCACACGGCACGGATCATGGTGGAGTCCGGCCTGACCGTGGTGGCCATCAGCGACGTCACCGGCGGTCTCTACAACTCCAAGGGGCTGGCCATGAAGGAACTGTGGGACCACTACAAGCGGGACCGCCGTCCCCTGAAGGACTTCCGCGGCGGTGACTGGGTGACCAATGAGGAACTGCTGCACCTCCCCTGCACCGTGCTTGTCCCCGCTGCGCTCTCGGAACAAATTACAGAACGGAACGCCGCCGGTTTGCAGTGCCGTCTCTTAGTGGAGGGGGCCAATGGTCCCACAACGCTGGAAGCGGATCGTATTCTTGCCGATAAGCACGTTTTCGTCATCCCCGATATTCTGGCTAACTCCGGAGGCGTCATCGTTTCGTATTTCGAATGGGTGCAGGATACCCAACGTTTCTTCTGGAAACCCAAGGACATCCAGGAACGCTTGCATGACATCATCACCTCCGCGTTCCACCAAACGTTGGCCTTCGCCGAGCAACGCCACATCAGCATGCGCATGGCGGCGCTGATGAACGGGATCAACAAAGTGGCCCAGGCCCACATGGACCGCGGGCTCTATCCATGATTTCCGACAGGTCGTGTGCGACAAGGGCTTGGCATGTCGGCTGAACTGCAGGAACGCTGGAACACTCATCGGGCGGCGGACTGGCCCCGTTTCTCGAGCGCTTTCCAAGGCGAGCTGATGACGCTGGATACCGTGATCAGCGGCTGCGTCGCCTACTACCTTGACAACCCGGATGGGCTCGACGAGCAACGGCGTGGAATTTTGGAGTCTTGTCGGCAAGATCTCGATGGTCTCGTCCCGGATCTACCTGAGAACGCGCTTCCGTATTTTTTGCAACTCGTTGACCTCGCGGCCTGTCTGAGCCGGTTGTCCCAAGCCCCTCACACTGGCGAGGCGCAGGGGATCTAAGTTGCATCCGCGTTGAGCCGTTCGTTAGAATAACCTGGTTTCGCACTGTTCCGGACTGGCGATGCCTATCGAATCGGGAATAGTGCTGAGGGCCCCACGGGAGGTGTTCATGTATCGCGCTCCATCCATCGTGTCCATTTTGGGCGGCATCATGCTCGGTGTGCTGGGGCTGCCGCCCAGCATCTTGGCCGAGCCCTATGAGTTGACGAAGCATGACGTGATGGACGCCGCCCAAGTCAAGAGTCCCGAGGTGTTCCTCTTTGGCGTGAAGCTGGGAGACTCCGAAGCCAAGGCACTCGACCTGCTGGTAAATGAGAAAATTCAGGGAGTCAAAGCCGAACAGGAAGGCACGTTTATTCTGCTCTATGACCAGCGCAAGCCCACCGGCGCAATGGCAGGAGTGCGCATCATGGATGGGAGGGTCGATTTGTTGTTCGTCAACAATCGCTTCGCCTATAAGACGCGCGGGGTCTTTCGCCACGTCCTGAACAGCGAGAGCGCCGACGATGTTCGTCGGCATCTCGGCAAAGAAACCTCGGGCGATGAAAATGTCATGGGCGCGCGTCTGGCCTATGACAAGCAGGGATTTGAAGTGAACTACTTGGGTAAGGACGTCAACATCGAGTTCAACCCGCTGCCCTGACTTTCCTACGATTCCGGCACCCGGAGTCGCACCGTTCACCTGCCGCAACGATCGACGGGCCCTCCGGCTTGCCCCATCTCGTCAATCCCCAAGATGTGCGCGCAACCACGCATCAGGACGCCCCGCGGCTCGATGAACAGGAGCCGCCTTATTCCGCGACAGCAGCCGGACCTGCGCCCATATTTTTAGGTGTGGTGAACTCGACGAGTTTCAGCCCGTAATCCAGAAGGGAGGAGGCGGTGGTCCAGCGACGACGGGCCCCCAGCAACACGAGCAGCACTTCGTGGCCTTCCTGCGATACTTTAGCAATCAGACAGCGGCCGGCCTTGGAGGTGAACCCCGTTTTGACCCCTTCCACACCAGGCATTCGTCCCAACAACCGGTTGGTATTGCGCAAGAGGTAGACTCGGTTGCCGTTTAACGGTGAAATCAGATCCCGCTCCTGCCTCACCAGCGTCCGAAAGACCGGATTCTGGAGCGCCGTTTCGCTCAAGACCGCCAAATCCTCGGCGGTCGAATAGTGGTCGGGCCGGTCAAAGCCGCAACCATTGCCGAAATGAGTCTCCCTCAGTCCCAACGCTGCGGCCTTGGCATTCATCATCTCCACAAAGTGTGCTTCGTCGCCGCCGACATGTTCGATTGCCGCCAAGCAGGCATCGTTCGCCGAAACAATCAGCATGGCTTTGATCAGATCTTCCAGCTTGAAAATGGCGCCCGGCTTGATCCGCAACCGCGTCCGGTGGGCCCGTGCGGCACGTTCGCTGACCACCACCTCATCCTGGAGATTGGCGGACTCCAAGATAATCATGGCCGACATGATCTTGGTAAGGCTCGCCGGAGACAGTCGTTCGTGAGCGCGAAATTCATACAGCGTCTGCCCGCTCTTCATGTCCTTGAGCAGGATGCCGTGGGCCGGCATTTGGCGCCACTTGAGCGCGCGCACCGCGCTGGTCAGTGGCCCGGATTCGTGCGTTCGCGTGGCGGCGTCTCTCGCCTCCGCACGGTCGGCAACTCCCGCCCACACCGCCGCCACGACGAGGAGCGAGACCACACGCACGCGGGCGGCCCTGACAAGCTGGGAGGGCCGAATAGAGCCCGGATTGAGAGACAGATGGCCTGGCATCACAAGGTAAACTCTTCTCGGATCTTGCCGCCTCGGACCCCGCTTTCGATCACGCGATGAAAAAATCGAAGGAGGTCGGCCAAATCCAACCAGAAACCACAGTTGATACAGCGGGCATGCAAACGTCGACTGATTGAGGAGTAGTGGCGTTCGATGAGCATGCAACCTTTACAGCGCAAGCAGTGCATGGTGTGTCTTTCGTTGAAACCGAAGCGATCCGCTACATCCGTTAACGCAATCGCTTGAGGATGACGGCAAGACTGCCTGCCAGCAACCCTCCGCCAAAAATCGTGAGGACAAATGACCAGTAGGCTGCGGCGCTCCCGCTGGGGTGCGTCTCATACAGCAGGTCTCGAACGCCCCCCTGCACCATGAGCACAGACAGGGTGGTCAGCGATCCCATACCGAACCACCAGAGGAAGGCTCTCACTCCTCTCCGCCTGCTCTTTGCAGCTCACCCATGGCGACAACTCACCCCGCGAGCACCGTTTCAGGGATGGTACGTGCCCATCCGAAACCTGTCAAGGCAAGGTCTGATTTGGCGCCGGCCTGCGCCCCCCACGGCTACTCGACCTGTGGCCCGGCCTGGGGCGGCAATTTCAACCCCCGATGAAGGAACACCGAAATGCTGTTGGCCCCATTGTTCGCCACAATGAGGCCCGGAATAGCCGACTGTTCGGTCATCACGGAAAAATCAGCGATGGCGAACGGACCTCCCTTCGTCCGATAGTTCCGCGGAGGATAGTGGAATGTGCCGTCCCCCACTCCATAGACGATGGAAAGATCATTCGATTGAATGTTCACAATCGCCACATCCACGATGCGGTCCCCATCAAAGTCCCTGGCGATCCCGTAATTGGGCCCCGCATCGGCCCCTGACTCCCGGCCAGGAAGGAAGGTGGCATCCCCTCGGCCGAGAAACACGGTGAAGGTGTCCATCTCTCCATTGATGACGAGCAAGTCGGGGATGTTATCGCGGTTGAAGTCTGCGAGACTGACCCCGAGCGGACGTTTTCCGGTCCTGTAGTCCGTGGGCCCACGGAAGGTGCCGTCCCCGTTCCCCAACCAAATCGAGACGGCATTGGACATGCGCCCCCCGTTCGTCACCACCATGTCAATCTTGCTGTCCCCGTTCAGATCCGTGAGCGCCAGTGCCGTCGGTGTATCGCCATACTCGTATTGCACGCCTTCGGCGAACGCACCGTGCCCTTGGCCAAGGAAGACCTTGATCTTGTCGTTCCGCAGCGCCACGGCCAGATCCAGATGGCCGTCCCCATTCAGGTCCTCGGCCACGACAGCGATGGGGATCTTGTTGACGCTGTAGGCATGAAGTTCTTTGAAGCGTCCGTCTTTTTCCCCCCGATAGATAACGATTTGATCGCTACCGGCGCAGGCCAGCGCCAGGTCCAACACCCCGTCCTGGTCCAGGTCCCGTACACTGACGGCTCGAGGTTCCTGACAAACCTTCATCTGGACAGGATCTCGGAAGCTTCCGTCCCCATTGCCACGGAGAAATGAGAGTGTGTTGTTGCCAATGTTGGTGGTGACCAGGTCGGTAATGCCATCTTGATTGAAGTCTGCGGTGGTGATGGTGGTCGGATTCTTGCCGACTTCATAGTGCGCGAAAAGATAGAAGAGGTCGGGCGGACTATACCGATTGTTTTCTGAGGGGCACCCGGCGAATACCACGGAGAGGCCCAAGAGACCCAATACTGACCAGCTCATAGGCCGAACGGACCAGCGGCGGCGCACTCCGCCGAATATCATCCTGGGTACGTATCCCATCACGAGGGTTTGGAGTATACAGGCTCGGTGGGAGGCCCTCAACCGGCCAACCACGTGCCAAGACTGTTTGAAAACCCGAAGGTCTCTGCGCTACAATGGGCGCTTGCTTAGGAGGAGCCCATGGCAGGTACACGGAAAATCTCGCTGACAATGTACGGCATCGCGGAAGTGTTGAAGTGGTGCCACCAACTCAACAATGGCCGTATCCCCGGTGTGGATACCACCGGATTCAAGAAGATGGAAGCCCTCTTGGCTGAGAAGCCGCAGGGTGGCGACTACTTTGCGTTGGATCAGTTCTGGAAGAAGAGCGTGGAACTCGATTTGACCGAGGAAGAGATCTCCACGATCGATCGCTGCCTGTACGACATCCCCAATTTCGACAACGTCCCGCTCCCACAGATCCGGCACAAGTTTTGGCCGCAGGTAGGCGCGGCGCACTGAGCCACAAGGCCTGAACATCGCCGCATGTTCGGGCCTTCACCGTTGCCGGTGTGAACAGGCCTGGCCCGCTTAGAGCGGGCCTTCCCCCTTCAGATACCGTCGGAATCGTCCCATCAGGTCGGCTCCCAGAGTCCCGCCCTCCGGCTTCTTCGTGTCGGGGTCGGCGAAATGCCCCCGAATTTCCTTCAGACGCTTTTCGGCCTGCTCGTTCCCTTGCAGACGTTTGGTCTTCGCCAACGCCGTATCGAATGCGTCAAAGGTCAGTTCGTTATAGCCGAAGGAACGAATACGCTTCACCGCCTTCATCATCGCTTCATTCCGGAAGGTGGTGAGATGCGCGGAATCGATTTCTTTCAAACCGAGCTTGCGGGCACGCCGTTCGGCGGCTTTGCGAATGCCGCTCCGCACAAAATCCGGAGAGGTCTGCAGACGTTTCCACGCCTCATCGGCCCAGGCCACACGGGCTTGCGGAGCATCCCAGATGCCAACCACGTTGCGCTCATCGATGCGCGTGAGGCCCTGCTCGCGCGCAACCTCTTCCGTATCGTGACGAATCATGTCCGCCACAAATTCCATCGCAATGGAGGGAGAATCCTTGATCTTGTCTTTTAGCATGGCCAACGCGCCCTCGCTCCATTCGAGCGGCGCCAGTTGCTGATCCCGGGCCTCACCCAAGGCTTCTACGCGATCGAAAAGATCAACGTTGACCTCCATATGACCGTCCTTGCGGGCCATTTCCTCGGCAATCTGCTTGATCATGCCGCGCATGAACTCGGGAACGGCCGCAAGTCGCTCACGGGCCGCCGCCGTCCACGGCAATTGCCCCTTGGCCATTGCTTCAGCGGCCGCGGTCATTTCGGAGGCGCCGCCCATCCCGCCCATCATCTGGCTCTTGAATTGATCCAGGATATCGGCCGTAATTTCCGCATACCCCAGCTCCCGAGCCTTCTTTTCTGCCAGCCGCTTGACCATGCCACGCAGGAATATCGGCGCCCGCTCCATCCGCCGGAGTGCCTCCGGGGTCCATGCCACGTCTCCGACTGGTACTGAGGATGAGTCTGACATTGGGTGCCTTTCGTGTTGCGAGGCTTACGCGGGATTGAGCATTTCTTTAAGTTCTTTGCCGGCCTTGAAAAAGGGCACCTTTTTCGCCGGCACAGCCACCGTCGCGCCGGTCTTGGGATTGCGCCCTTCCTTCATCCGCCGGGACCGAAGCCGAAAACTGCCGAAGCCGCGGATCTCCGTCTTGTCCCCGTTACGCAGCGAATCTCGAATGCTGTCGAACACTGTGTTGACGACGATTTCGGCCTGCCGCTTGGTCAACGTCGGCACCTGCTCGGACAATCGTTCGATGATTTGAGCTTTGGTCATGCGTCATCCTCCCTGAGATTCAACGGCCTGATCGGCGGCTAGAATGCCATCAGGTATTTCAGACTCACGCCCGGCTGCCACTCGAGCTTCGGAAACAGTTGCCCGAGCCTGGATTCGAGCAATTCGCGCACGGAAAATCGCTTGCGCGGTTCCACCACACGTGGTTCTCCTTCTATCCCGGCCAAGTCGGCGGCCAATTGGATGGCATCGTCCAAATCCCCCAGCTCATCCACCAGCTTCAGGTCTTTGGCCTGGCGTCCGGTGAACACCCGCCCATCGGCCACAGTGCGCGCCTCCGCCGGCTCGATCGCCCGTCCTTCGGCCACGGCCTCAATAAACTGGTCATGCACATCATCCATCACCGCTTGGAGAACCTTCAATTCCTCATCCGTCATTTTGCGCAGTGGGGACCCGACATCTTTAAACCGCCCGGACTTGACGACCACACCTTCGACGCCCAACTTCTTGAGCAATCCCTCGATGTTCGCGGTCTCCATGATCACCCCGATACTGCCGGTTAGCGTGCCAGGGTTGGCCATGATGCGATCCGTCGCCACGGCGATATAGTAGCCGCCGGAGGCCGCCACTGTCCCCATCGACGCGACGATAGCTTTGTTCGTCTTGCTGCGCAACCGCCTGACCGCATCATGGATTTCCTGGGAGGGCACGACCCCCCCGCCGGGGCTGTCGATCCGCAGGACGATCGCTTTGACGGACGGACTCTCGCCAAATCGCTTGAGTTCGCCGATGGTCTCCCGCGAATCGAGAATGACCCCTTCGATACGAATCAACGCAACCTTGTCGTCCCCCCCGAACTCAAAGTCCGAAAAGAGCCAACTTCCCAGGAGGGTCAACAGCGTCCCTCCCAACACCATGGCCACCACGTGCCGCCACCCCTGTCGCTGCGGTGACATCACCGGTGAAGCGCGATCCGGCGTCAATGACAGCTCCCTTCCCGGGTCGGCGCGGAGCGGCTGCGCCCGACGCATGGCTCACAGCCGCTCCCACCGTTCCGATTAGTCTTGATCGCCCTTGCCCTTCTTGCGCTTGGCCGCCCGCCCCAAGGACTGATCCAGGCCGCCTTGCGCCGCATGAAATTCGTCCATGTGACGCTGGTCGATATCCGCCTGGTGCTCCCGCTGGCTCAGGGCGATTTTCCGCTCGTCGCGGTCCACCTTGATGATCTTCGCGGTCACTTCGTCCTGCGGCTTGAACGTGTCTTCCAGCCGCGCCGACGGCTCCATGCGAGTCTCGCTCACGTGGATCAGGCCTTCCACCCCGCCTTCCAGTTCCACGAACACGCCGAAGTCGGCCACCTTGCTGACCTTGCCCGTCACGGTGTCTCCGATGCGAAGGCGGCTGGGAATTTCATCGTCCCACGGATCCCGTGTCAGTTGTTTGTACCCGAGGGAGAGCCGCTCCTTCTCCTTGTCGATGCGCAGCACCACCGCCTCGACTTTTTGCCCTTTCTTGAAGAGTTCGGACGGGTGCTTGACATGCTTCACCCAGGACATGTCGGAGACATGGATCAGACCGTCGATCCCCTCGTCCAACCCGACGAACGCCCCGAAATCCGTCAGACTCTTGATCTTCCCCTCAATACGGGTGCCGATCGGATACTTGGTCTCGACGACATCCCAGGGGTTCGGCGCCGTCTGCTTCATCCCGAGAGAAATTTTCCGGTTGGCCGGATCAACGTTGAGCACGGCGGCCTCGACCTGGTCGCCGATAGAGACCACCTTGGACGGATGTCGCACTTCATGAGTCCACGACATTTCGGACACGTGCACCAGCCCTTCGACGCCGGGCTCCAACTCGACAAAGGCCCCGTAGTCCGTCAGGCTGACGACTTTCCCCTTCACGCGGGTGCCGATGGGGTATTTGTTCCCGACATTCGTCCACGGGTCCGCGCTCTTTTGCTTCAACCCCAGGGAGATACGGCCGGTCTCCCGGTCGTACTTCAACACCGCCACTTCCACCCGGTCGCCGATGGAGAACATTTCGGACGGATGGCCGACGCGACCCCACGACATATCCGTAATGTGCAGCAGCCCGTCGATGCCGCCCAGATCGATGAAGGCCCCGTAATCGGTGATGTTCTTGACCATGCCTTGAATGAGCTGGCCCTCTTTCAGATTGGCCAGCGTGGTCTGGCGGTTGCGATCCCGCGTTTCCTCCAACAGCACACGGCGGGACACCACGACGTTGCCACGGCGATGGTTGATCTTGATGATCTTCATCGGGAACACCTTCCCGATCAGACCGTCCAAATCGCGGACCGGATGCAGGTCGATCTGAGAGCCTGGCAAGAACGCCTTCACGCCGATATCGACCATCATGCCGCCTTTGATTTTGGACAAAATGCGCCCCTCGACGCTCTTTTCGTCTTTGAAGATCTTCTCGAGATCTTCCCAAATTTTCATCTTGTCGGCTTTTTCCTTGGACAAGATGAGGTTGCCATCGGCGTCCTCAGTATTCTCAATATAGACTTGCAGACGATCATTGACCTTCAGAGCCTTGAGTTCGTCCGGAGGAAACTGATCCAGGGGAATCAGGCCCTCGGACTTGTACCCGATATCAACAATGATCTTGTCTTTCCCGATGGCCACGATGCGCCCTTCGACGATCGTTCCCTCCTCGATATTGCGGAACGATTCCGCGTAGAGGGCCTCCATCGCGCTACGATCCATCCGTGTGCCTGCCTGTGGTGCTGTGCTCATAACAAGTTCAACCAATCCGCGACTTGCGTCGGCTGCTGAATGTGATTAAGACAACCCGGAGCCCCTCTCAGCGTTGAGAGGCTGCGGGGCCGGCCCCTCGGTCATCGGGACCACCGCCGCCCCGGCCGGTTGGCTGCTCCCATGCGGAACCTCCACCTGCCCCAGTTCGGCGATACGCACCATGACCTGCCGGCTCACCTCCTGATAAAACGCCTTCTCCGATCGCGCCACCAGATCGCCGAAGGTCATCGGCTCTCCAAACCGCAGCGTCACCCGCCGTGGCTTCGGCCACCCACTGCCGGGCGGCATGGCGTCGAACGTGCCGTCAATATGCACAGGCACAACGGCACATTGGGTCTGGGCCACAATGATGCCCAGCCCGGGCTTCCCGTGCCGGAGCTTCCCCGTCACCGTCCGCCCCCCTTCCGGATAAATGACCACCGCCTTTCCGTTTCGAATCAACTCGATTGCGGCATGAAACCCCTGCCGATCCAGCCGATCGGGCCGAATGGGAATCCACCCCAATCCACGAAACAACCACTTCAACCCTGGAACCGGAAACAGATCCCGCCGCCCCATGTACCACAGCCGGCGATGGACTCCGCATCCCAGCAATGGGATATCCAAATAACTGGCGTGATTGGCTGCCAACAATAGGCCACCCGTCAACGGGACGTGTTGGGCCCCCTCCACTCGCAGGCCGAAGTAGAGCCGCGCGAGGCCGCGCACCAGCACCCAGAGGACGGCGTAGAACAGGCCATTCACCGCTTCGCCGCAATCGCCTCCAGCATATGATCCACGACCTTCTCCGCATTCACGTCGGACGTGTCGATCGTCACCGCATCCGTCGCCCGCTGTAATGGGGCGGTGGCGCGTGTTTGGTCTCGATGGTCGCGCATCCGAAGATCTTCCTGAGTTTCCTCCAGGGACACGCCACGACCCGCGGCCCGCAATTCCCGATACCGCCGTTGCGCCCGCACCTCCATGTTCGCATCGAGGAAAAATTTCAGATCCGCGGACGGGAACACGCGCGTCCCGATATCCCGCCCTTCGGCCACCACAGCCCCTCGTTCGCCGATCCGCCGCTGCACGGGCAGAAGCCAGTCCCGCACGGCCGGTAAAGACGACACAGCGGAGGCTAACGCGCTAATGTCCGGCGCGCGCAATTCTCCGTTCACATCCCGGCCGTCGACAATCACATGCATGACCCCACCTTCATGCCGGACCTCCAGCGAGGTCTCGGCTAACATCCGCGCCAGGGCCACTTCGTCGGTCGCCGCAAGGCCGCGCTCGCGAGCTTTCCATGCAATCGCTCGGTACAACGCCCCGGTGTCCAGATACAGATATCCGAGGCGAGCCGCCAAGAGGCGGGCCACCGTGCTTTTCCCCGCTCCAGCCGGACCGTCGATGGCAATCACGAGGGCCGACTGACGTTGGGAAACTGGGGAGTCCGGAATGGGATGCGCCTTCATAGCAGATTTCACCGAAGCGGAGTCAACAATTCCATCAGCTTGGGCATAAATCCGGGGAACGAGGTCGCCACGCAGTCCGTCTCCTCGATAGTGGAAGGCGTGTCGGCCACGAGGCCGGCGACGCTCATCGACATTGCCACACGGTGGTCCCCATAGCTCTGGAACACCCCGCCCTTCAGACGACCGGTCGCCCCACAGCCATGAATCACCATTCCATCCGGCCTTTCTTCCACCTCGACTCCAGCCTTCCGCAATTCCGCAGCCATCGTCGCGATCCGATCGCTTTCCTTCACGCGCAACTCCTCGGCCCCAGCGATCACGGTGGCCCCCTCCGCCACAGCGGCCGCGACACACAGAATCGGAAATTCATCGATCGTCGGGGCGATCTCCTCGTTGCGAACGGTGGTCCCGCGCAGCGCGGCAGGCCGCACTCGCAGATCGGCCACCGGCTCGCCCCCCTCCTCGCGTGGATTGAGCACGTCGATCCGTGCCCCCATTCGGGCAAGGATCGTCAAGAGTCCGGTGCGAGTCGGATTGACCCCGACATGTTCGATCAGGATATCGGCATCGGTCACGATCGTCCCGGCCACCAGAAAAAATGCGGCAGCGGAAAAATCCCCGGGTACGGACATCTGGCGCGCCTCCCATCCAGCGGCCGGCCGGCCGGCGACCGAAACCGTCAGCCCGTCAACGGCGCAGGGTACCCCAAAGTACCGAAAGACACGTTCCGTATGATCGCGAGACAGGCGGGGCTCCGTCACGCGCGTGGTTCCTTCCGCCATGAGCCCGGCCAACAGCACGGAGGACTTGACCTGCGCGCTGGCCACCGGCGAACGGTAGTCGATGCCCCGCAGCCGGGTGCCCGTGATGGCCAACGGTGCCAATTCCCCACCACGGCGTCCGGCGATCACGGCCCCCATGTCCCGCAAGGGACGGACGACGCGCCCCATGGGACGGCGGCGGATCGAGTCATCGCCCGTCAACACGCTAAAGAAGTCCTGCCCGGCCAACAAGCCCGCCAAGAGCCGGATACCCGTACCGGAGTTTCCGCAATTAATGACACCGTTTGGCTCACTCAGTCCCCAGAGGCCCTTGCCGTGCACCACCAACCGTTCGGGTGTTTCTTCAATGGCGATGCCCATGGCCTGAAAGGCCCGCATCGTGTTCAAACAGTCCTCACCTCGCCCATACCGGGAAACGACGCTGGTTCCGTGTGCCAGGGCCGTCATGATGATCGCCCGGTGCGTCATGGACTTGTCACCCGGCATCGTCAGCGTGCCACGAAGTGCTGACGCGGGGGAGACACGGAACGTGCTCATGCGGTGCGCTCCGGAGGCGGCGACGTATTCAACCCTTCGCGCAACTGTTTGGCCTGTTCCATGACCTTCTCCAGGCCGGGGCCGTCGCCTGCCTGTACCAACTGCTTGAATTGCGCCAGGTGCCGTTCGTACGTTTCGATCAACGGGACGAGATTGCCCCGATTCCACAGGCAGATATCGCGCCACATTTCGGGCGAACTCGCGGCAATCCGCGTCGTATCCCGCAATCCCCCTCCGGAATGCGCGCGCAAATCCAGATCCGGCACCATCCGCTCCCGAACTTCGGCCAAGGCATTCATGAGCGCAAACGCCACTATGTGGGGCAGATGGCTGACAGCCCCCAAGATCGTGTCATGAACCATGGGATCCATCGTCAGCACGATCGATCCGGTCAACTCCCACATCCGCCTGACCACGTCCATTGCAGCGGCATCCGTCTTCGGCGTCGGCGTGAGAATGCACCGTGCTCCTCGGAACAACGTGGTGGAGCCCGCGGCGACCCCTGTCTTTTCCTTGCCGGCGATCGGATGGGCGCCGACGAACCGAACATGGCTCGGCAGCAGAGATTCAGCCTGAATAACCAGGTGCCCCTTCACACTCCCGACATCCGTGACGATCGCGCCGGGCTTCAAGCTCCCGCCCCAATGCGTCAGATGCTGGTGGTACGTATCGACCGGTGTCGCCAGGACCACGAGATCCGCATCACGCACCCCCTCGACGGGATCGGCCACGAATCGGTCGATCGCGCCCATCGCGACGGCCGTCTTCAGATTGTCGACCCGCCGCCCGATCCCCACGACCGTTCCGGCCCATCCCTGCTCGCGCAGGATCATGCCGAGCGACCCGCCGATCAGCCCAACGCCGATAATGGCAACGTGTGAAAATTGGGGTGCCATAGCGCAGTGCCATCCACTCGATGGGCGGTCAAAACTCCCGGCCCACCGCCTGCGCGATTTTCTTGATATCGGCCATAAGTTCCTTGAACTTCGACGGACGGATCGATTCTTCGCCGTCACACAAGGCGCACTCGGGATTGGAGTGCACTTCGATCAAGAGCCCGTCTGCGCCGGCGGCGATCGCCGCTTTCGACATGGGTGCTACGAGATTCCACTTCCCCGTGGCATGGCTGGGATCCACGATCACGGGCAAGTGAGACAGTTCCTTCAGGGAGGGTACGGCCGACAAATCGAGCGTATTCCGATAGTGCGTTTCAAAGGTGCGAATGCCTCGCTCGCAGAGCATGACGTTGCGATTCCCACGCGACATGATGTATTCCGCCGAAAGCAAGAATTCCTTCAAGGTCGCCGAGAGCCCGCGCTTGAGGAGCACCGGCTTGTCGTAGGAGCCGACCTCCTTCAAAAGTTCGAAGTTCTGCATGTTGCGGGCACCGATCTGAATAATGTCGGCCTTTTCTAAAAACAGATCGATATCGCGGGTGTCCAAAATTTCACTCACGACCGGCAATCCCGTTTGCCGCTTGGCTTCCAAGAGATAGTCGAGCCCTTCACGGCCGACCCCCTGGAACGAATAGGGCGACGTCCGCGGCTTATAGGCCCCTCCGCGCAACACGGTCGCGCCTCCAGCCTTGACCTCATGGGCAATCCCGACCGTCAATTCCAAACGCTCGACCGCGCAGGGACCCGCCATAATGGTAAGTTTCTTCCCTCCAATCTTCACCGGGCCGACATCGATGCCGGTGTCGTCTTTCTTGAATTCCCGGCTGACTAGCTTCCACGGCGCCAGCACCGGCGTCACACTTTCCACACCAGGGAACGCGGTCAACGGCTGATTCTGGAGGATGCGATCGTCCCCGATGACACCGATAATCGTCCGCTCTTGCCCGGTGGAAATGTGCGATTTGAGGCCCAACTCCCGCAGCCGATCGAGAATATGGTCGATTTGCTTTTCCGTCGCTTCCGGTTTCAACACGATAATCATGATGGTTCCTCAGCCTGCTCCCTGTTCGTCCCTCACTGCCGCAACACCCGCGCCAGGGCCTCCAGGAAGAGGTGATTTTCCTCCGGCAATCCGATCGTCACACGGAGCATCCGCCCCTCGATGTGCCGGACAATCACTCCTTCCCGCAGCAGTGCCTGAAAGACCGTTCGCCCCTCCCGCCCCACGTCAAAAAAGAGAAAATTCGCCTGGCTGGGCAACGGCACAAATCCTAGCTGCTCCAGCCCGCGACGCACGACGGCCATTTGCTCCCGATTCAGTGCGCGACTGGCGGCCACATGCGCCTCATCTGCCAAGGCGGCGACCGCCGCCCGCTGGGCTACACTGTTGGCATTGAAGGGCGGTCGCAATCGATTCAGATAACCCACGATTTCCGGCGTGGCGAGGCCGTATCCGATCCGAAGCCCGGCCAAACCGTAAATCTTGGAAAAGGTCCGCAGCACGATGGCCGGTCGCCCCTGGCGCACCCATGCCAACGAATCCGGATAGTCCGACGCTTCCACATATTCGTAATAGGCCTCATCGAAGACGACGATGACTCCCTCGGGCAACTGCGCCAACAGCGCCTGCACGTCGCGATCGTTCACCATCGTGCCGGTGGGGTTGTTGGGGTTACACAAGAAGAACAACCGGGTTCGTTCGGTCACGGCGGCCGCCATCGCGGCCAGATCATGCCGGCCGTCTTTCATGGGCACCACGACCGGCACGCCATGCGCCGCGGTCACTTCCATTTTGTAGATGACGAACGTGTCGCTGGCCATAACCGCTTCGTCGCCGGGGGCGAGAAACGTTCGGGCCAGCAATCCGATGATCTCATCCGAGCCATTCCCCAGAATGACCTGCTCCGGGGTGACCTTCCATCGTTCGGCCAGCGCCCCGCGAAGTCGATACGCCCCACCATCGGGATACCGATGCAGAGTCGGCGCCACTTCCCCGAGTACGGCCAGGGCCTTGGGCGACGGTCCGATAGGATTCTCATTGGAGGCCAGCTTGACGATGCGAGCCAATCCCAGCTCCCGCTGCAATTCCTCAATGGGTTTCCCCGGGACATAGGGGACGAGCCGCTCGATATCGGGATGAACGGTGATCATGTGGACGCCGTATGGGCGGGGTAGGAACCCAAGACTTTCATGAACAGACAGCGGGAGCGCTCCTCGTCAAGCGCCTTCTTGACACGGTCTTCCTCGACATGCCCCTCGACATCGACGAAGAAAATGTACTCCCATGCCTTCCGACGCGAAGGCCGCGACTCAATTTTGGTCATATTGATCCCTGCCGACGCGAACGGGCGCAGCAAATCGTAGAGGGCGCCGGAACGGTCCTTTACGGAGATCATGAGGGAGGTCTTGTCCTTCCCCGTCTTCTGAGGAGCGGTTTTCGATAGGACCACGAAACGCGTAAAGTTGTTGATATTGTCCTCGATGCGGGATTGCACGACCTTTAATCCGTACAACTGCGCGGCCAACTCCGACGCGATGGCCGCCCCGGAGGGGTCGTCCGCACAAATTTCGGCAGCCCGCGCCGTACTTGGCACCTCGGAGACCGGGACATTGGGGAGATTGTTCTCCAGCCAATTCCGACACTGTGCAATGGCGTGGGGATGCGAATAGACCTTCTTGATCTGCGCTTTCTCACCGGACTTGGACAGCAAATGGTGAGAAACCTCCAGAAGGACTTCTCCATAGATCACTAGCGGTGAGTCCACGAACAGATCCAAGGTGTGACTCACGACGCCTTCCGTCGAATTTTCGATCGGCACCACGCCGAAATTCGCGCGCCCGCGTTCCACTTCCGAGAACACATCCTTGATCGTATTCATCGGAACATATTGGGCCGAATCCCCGAACTTCTGGCGGCTGGCCAGGTGGGTAAAGGTCGCCCTGGGTCCCAGATAGGCGACTTTTTGTGGCGCTTCCAGGGATAAGGAGGCCGACATGATTTCCCGATACACCGCGCGGATACCCTCGTTGGGGAATGGGCCCGGGTTGGTCGCCGTGAGCCGGGCAAAGATTTCTGCTTCCCTGGCGGGGGTGTGGAGATTCGCGTCGGCGTCCGTTTGACGCTTGAGCTTGCCGATTTCGATGACGTGGGTCGAACGCTGGTTCAGGAGCCGAAGGATTTCGTCATCGATTCGGTCGATCTCGGTGCGCAGTGCTTTCAGATCGTGTTTGGGCGTCATATGATTTCGGCTACCCGACATCGGCTCGGCGGGTGATCGGCTCTCTGACCGCTCCATGGAAGACGCTGGCCGGCCCCAGGGACCAGGAGGAGCCAATCGACCAAGCCCAAGAGGTAAATGTTACTAAAATACCTTGAAGTTTTGCAAGGATAGGGAGACGACTCGGTCGGATTCTGGCTAGGGGAGGAGAGCCTTGCGGCGGCCGAAATGCTCGTAGGTGAGCCGGCTGGCACATCGCCCGCGCGCCGTTCGTTCGAGGTACCCGGCCTGAATCAGGTACGGCTCATAGACCTCTTCCAGCGTTCCTCGCTCCTCGTTGATCGCAGCAGCGAGGGAATCGGCCCCTACCGGGCCTCCATTGAACTTCTCCACGATCGTCAGAAGGATCCGGCGATCCATTTCGTCGAACCCCGCGGAGTCGACCCCCATCCAGGACAGGGCCTCGGACGCCACTGCCCGAGAAACCTGCCCCTGAGCTTTGATTTGGGCATAGTCCCGGACGCGCCGCACCAGGCGATTGACGATCCGGGGCGTTCCGCGCGCGCGCCGGGCGATTTCCATGGCGCCCTCTTCGTCGATGACGAGACGCAGAACCCGAGCCGTGCGCAGCACGATCGCCTGCAATTCATCCGGGCGATAGAACTCCAACCGATACACCAACCCGAATCGTTCTCGGAGCGGGGACGTCAAAGAACCGGCCCGTGTGGTCGCCCCAATCAAGGTAAAGCGAGGCAGGTCCAGCTTGACCGTCTTGGTACTGGGACCTTGGCCAATCATCAGGTCCAGTTGAAAGTCCTCCATGGCTGGGTACAGAGCTTCTTCTACTGATGCAGGGAGACGATGGATTTCATCGATAAAGAGGACATCCCCCTCTTGGAGGTTGGTCAAGATGGCGGCTAAGTCTCCCGCATGGTTCAGTACCAACCCGGAGGTCGATCGGATGGACACGCCTATCTCGCGGGCAATGATATGCGCGATGGTAGTCTTCCCCAGTCCGGGTGGCCCATAGAAGATGGCGTGATCCAGGGGTTCGCCCCGCTGCTTGGCGGCATCAATGCACACCTGCAGGGAGTACTTCATGGCGGATTGGCCGATGTACTCCCCAAGGGTTTGCGGGCGCAAGGTCGCTTCAAGTCCTTGCTCTTCGGCCGTCATCCCTGGGGCAAGAACACGCTCCGTCATAGGTAACCCTCGCTCATTTTTCCGAAGCCGGCTTGGGCGGCGGGATCGTTTGGGGCACCGGCCCCGTCCCACCCTGCCCGGTCGGCATCTCTCCCGCACAGTCCGGCGGGCACCGGCGCCCACCTTGCGTCGAATCCGGGTTTTCAAACTCCATCTGCGCCCGCTGGCAGCGGCTCATCGCCCCTGCATCCCGATTGCATTGGGAGGGCACAACCGTACTGCCCACCTTGACGTATCCATCCGGACACTCTCCGCACACGGTGAGGAGATTCCCACCGAGCGGCACACACTGCACCAGCGTGGGATCGCCATCCTTGCAGGTGACCGGATCGTTGGTGACCGCCGTCGTCGCAAACCCATCAGGACAGGTCCCGCAGCGCAACTGCCGAATTTTGGGAACCTCCGGCTCCGCTCCCCCAGCCCCGATCGCGGCCCAGACCATAAAGCCCATCAGGAGCAGCCCAAGGCCATACGGAATCGGTTTCATACCTTATCCTTTCGCCAATTCCTGGAGTGCAGTGCGAATGACATCCTTGAGCGCCGCGCGATTGGTGGGCAAGCGTCCCAAGACCGCCTTGGCATCCGCCGCCCGATATCCCAGATTCAACAACGCGGACAAGGCATCGTCGTACGTCGCGGAAGCGGACCTGGGAAGGTCCGTCGCGTCAACACCAGCTCCAATGTCGAGGCGTTCGATCTTCTCTTTCAGCTCCAGCGCAATCCGCCCGGCAGATTTCGTTCCCACTCCTGGCACAGTGGCGAGCTTCTCCACATCTCCAGCGAGAATCGCCGCACGGAGATCTTTAAGCGAAAGGGTGGACAGCACGCCGAGTGCCAGCTTCGGTCCGATGCCGCTCACGGTCGTAAGTAGCAGAAAGGCCGCCTTCTCTCCCGGAGTCGCAAAACCAAACAGTTGCAGGGCGTCGTCCCGCAAATGCGTGTGGACCCAGAGGGAAACGGCCTCGTTCACCGGAGGCAAGACGCCAGACGTACTGAGTGGAACAGACAATTCGTACCCGACGCCATGAACATCCACAAGGACGTGGGTGGAGGTCTTGGACGTGAGAAGGCCCGTGAGCGACGCGATCATGTCGGCTCTGGCACGCGCCCCCGCAGTGAGACGCCTCGCGGTACGGCGCTACCCGGCAGCCGCGGCTTTCTCCATGATTTCTTCGGAGATATCGAAGTTCGCATGGACTTTCTGGACGTCGTCATGGTCGTCCAGGATTTCCATCAGCTTGAGCATTTGCTCGGCGGACTTTTCGTCCAAAGGAACAGAATTCTGTGGGACATAGGTGAGTTCTGCAAAGGAGGTGTCGATCCCCGCATCGGTCAAGGCTTTTTTCACTGCCTCGAAGTCTTGGGGGGCCGTGATCACCTCGAAGGCCTTGTCGGTGACCTTCACATCTTCCGCCCCCGCCTCGAGGGATAAGGACAGAAGGCGGTCTTCTTCCACCTTCCCGGCATCCACAACCAACAGACCTTTCTTGTGAAACTGCCAGGATACGGCACCGGCCTCGGCCATGTTGCCACCGTTCTTCGTCAACAAGCTCCGAATTTCAGCGACGGTCCGATTCCGGTTGTCGGAAGTAATTTCGATCAGCAGCGCCGTCCCACCAGGACCGTACCCTTCAAGGGAGAATTCTTCAATCGTCACCCCCGGGAGCTCACCGGTCCCACGCTGGATGGCCTTCTTAACGGTGTCGTTGGGCATATTGGCCTCGCGCGCCCTGAGAATCGCGAGACGAAGGCGCGGATTCCCATCGGGATCCCCACCGCCACGAGCCGCAATGGTGATTTCGCGGATGACTTTCGTGAAGAGTTTTCCCCGCTTGGCGTCCACCGCAGCCTTATGCCGCTTAGTGGTGGCCCAATGACTATGGCCGCCCATGGTACTGCCTCCAACCTGAGGATGACGTGCAAGACCCATAGAGCTAACATACCGCAAACAAAGGTGTCAACGAGCCGCCCGGGGACAACGCTATTCCTGATACCCAATCAACAATATGCCGATCAGAACGACCAGCACCCCCCACGCAACTGACCACATGGGTGTCACTCCGGGTTGACTGCCCGTTCGAATGACCGCAGCCAGGTTTGCTCCCCCGGCCAGCAAGGCCAGGATTCCCATCATGACATGGTGTTGGGCAATTTCGTGGGCCAAAGGGTGATGCCCATGATGATGGACCATGAGGAGCACTCCCCCGAAGATGGCATAACAGGGAAGTAGGAGGGGCCATCCCCGTCCACCCAGTCGCCTCAGCCGACGCCCCCCCTCGACCCCGCCAACCACGAAACAAGACAGCCCTATCCACTTGTGCTGGATGATTTCCGAATCCTGACCGAAGAACGTCTCCACTGGATTCAACTGGCCGATAGGCCATGCATTATGGTCGCTCCAAACCAATAGGAACAAACCCGTGGTCATCATGGAAGCAGGCAAGACGGCCGACAGCCACACTGGCCCCCTGCCTCGCGCGAGAACGACCTCACCCAGACCGATTGCCACCAACAGGAATCCCGCTAGGCGATGATTCTGCTCTGAGAATCTCCGCCCGGCGGAAGACCCCTCCCAGACCTGTCCGACGTGGAACATGTCCCGCCAACCGAACCCCGTTCCTATCCGATCCGGCCCAGATTCGCTGGAAAGGCCTTTACCTGCGGGAGGCGCCAGGCCCACCATAAGCGAGATCAGCAGCACTCGGAGGAAAGTCTGCATGAGCGAGCCTGGAAATGCTGAGGCCCATCCGGGAACGCCGGATGGGCCTCAGAAACGTCGCGCGCAGGGGAGAGGTCTTCGCCTCGCCCCTACATGAACTTCAGGAACTTGTCCTTGGCTTCATCCATGACCTGAGCCGTCACAGACACGGCCCCACGCTCCTTGGCAATGCGCTCGATTTCCCGACGCGCCATGGGACGAATGAAGTCCGGAATATTTTCAAGCCGCTGTTCGGCCTCCGCGGTCCAGGCAATCCCGTTCGGCTCGCTTTTCGCATCATCCATGACCTGGAGCGTAATCGACGTAAACCCCTGACGACGCGCATAGGTCTCCACGCTGGCCTGCACCATCGGCTTCACGAACGATGGCAACCGCTCCAGCCGCTCCTTGGCATCCGGCGTCCAGGTAAGCTCCGCGGCCCCGGCGCTAGGTTTAGCCCCGGTTCCCATCCCCATCTGCGCCACCACCGCTGCGAAGGGGCAGCTCCCCCCGGACTTTTCCCCTTCTTTCGGAGCCGACATCGCAGCCTGCACTGGCTCTGGGGCCTTGGCCGGCTGCCCGCCCTGAATCTTCTCGTTGAGGTATGCAGCCATTTGCCCCATTCCGGCCTTGGCTTCCTCCTTAAGCGTTCCTCGGGTCATCTCGAATGGTTCGGCGGGCGCGGGACGACCACCCAACTTGACCCCCAATGAACTGACCATCTGCGTTTCACCCGGATTCGTGACCATCGAGAACTTGGCTCCACAGGAGGGGCACCCGAAGAACACCCCTAAGGACCCCTCTGCCGGTTGCTCAACCTTTTGGAATCCCATGTACGTTTCGCACTTGAGACAGACGAATTTCATGCTGTGACCTCGTATGTCGACCGGGTGAGTTACAGCTTTTCCGCCAACACTTTTCGGTATTGCACCAACGTGATGACGCGCTCGGCAATCTGCCGATACCGCTGTAACGTGGGATACGTCTCGTCCAGGAGCGGGGCTCCCTTGTCGAAAGTCTTCGCCAAGGTCCGATCAAACGGGATCCTGCCGAGCAACGGCACATCAAGTGCCTCGCACATCGCCGCTGTATTCCCCTCAAACAGCTCCCCTTCTGCGCCGCACGCGGGGCAGCGGTATTCGCTCATGTTTTCAACGACTCCGAGCACGGCGATACCCATGTCACGCGCATAGGTGATCGACTTCTGCACGACGTCGGAGGCGACCTCCGAGGGCGTGGTCACGACGACCGCCCCCGCCAGATCGGGGATAAAACCGGCGATGACGGGCGGTTTGTCCGCCGCTGCTCCAGGGGGAAGGTCCGTGAGCAGGTAATCCAACTCCCCCCAGACGACATCGCCAAGAAATTCTCGAATCACATTCATTTCCATGAGGCCCAGCCAGACGGGGCTCAAGTCCATGGGCCCCTTCCAGCGCACAGGGGAAGCATCGTCCAGGAAGAAATCCATCGAAGCGACTTTGATTCCCAGTGGGCCCACTGGAGGAAGCGCGCCCTCGGCAGTCATCGTGAGGCGTTGGCCATGCATCCCTAACATGCGGGGTACGCACGGCCCGTTGAGATCCACATCCAACAACCCGACCTTATACCCCAGCCGGGCCAGTGCGAGCCCAAGATTCACGGTGGTCATGCTCTTTCCCACGCCACCTTTGCCACTCATCACGGCAATCTTGTGCTTCACCCCGGACATGCGCGCCTGAACCTGACGCATTTGGGCGGTAATTTGTTGGACCACTTTCGCATCATCCTGATATTGCAGCTTGGTCAGAATGGACTTCAGGTCTTTGTCGGGAGTCATGGTTGGTGCCGTATCACCCATGGGTAGTTCCTATTGTAACCGGGGACCGTAGCATAGGGCTTTCCGGAGAGTCAAACAAACGCAGACCGCACGGAAGGGGGGGCCGTCGGCATCGAGACGGGGACCGCACAGACAGCTCCGGCCGCTTGGACTCCGGCTCGACCTCTAAATCGAGTATTGTGAACCCTGCGTCGGACGCGGTGCGCGGGAGAGAATGCCTCGCACCTTCAGTTCTTCGATGATCTGCTTGGCCATCGCCTCGAAATCCTTGGGACCGGAGAAGGCCAAATCGGTATTGGGCGGCGGCTCTTCCGGTTGATGGCTCAGGTGCACCGCCAGAACCGGCGCCGGCTGGACCAACGTACGCACGGACTGATGATCCGCCCGACTGAAGGTATTGGTTGTTGAGATAACGATGAGGCCTGCATCGATCAGGAGACGAGCCACTTCCCCAAAACGCCGAACCATTTCACTGGCGTCCTCGTCCTGAATATCGCTATCGAGCCCGTGCCGAAGATTCTGCCCATCCAACAAATACGCCTGGCGGGCATCGGCTACCAACCGTACCTCCAGGCGCCGCGCGAGGAACGATTTCCCCGCATGGGCTCCCCCGGTAATCAACACCAGCGCCGCACGGTGCCCGGCTAGAGCGGCGCGCTCGTCTGGACTAACGTCGCCCTTGACCCAGGCAATGTCACGACGCCGGGCCTCCTCCCGCAATTGCGTTTGTTCATCTTGCAACGCCTCGGTAATGATCCCGCCGCCCGACACATCGTATTGATCCACGAGGACAAACCGCCCGGTGCTCTCGAAATCTCCATACAAATCGAAGGCCAATGGGGCGCGTGTGCGGATCGTGAGTTCGGCGACCTCGTTTCGATTGACCGCCGCTTGGACTTGCTTGGCTCCCAGATCCGCCGTGTCAATGATACGATGGATGGCGGCCACCTCACACTCGACTTCCCGAGTGGCCAAGCGCAATTCGTACCGGCGGCCCATTTCGAGCGGGCGCTTCCCCATCCAAAACAGATTGCAGCGCACTAACGTTGAGACATGAGGGACGGCCTCCTGGTGGGAGGCGATTTCACCCCGTTCCACGAAAATCTGCTCGTCCAGGGTAATCCCCGTTGACTGCCCGGCCTTTGCCTCTGTCGGCACCGGCTCGATGTTGAACGCTTCCACGGTCCGCACAATCGCCGACTTGTTTGACGGTGAAAACACCAATCGGTCGCCAACCTTCAATACCCCGCTCGCGACCCGCCCGGCCAGAATCCGCCTCGCGTCGAACTTGTAAACATCCTGGATGGGGAACCGCAACGGCTGCTGTTCACGCGCGGTTTCCTTGGTGAAGGATTCGAGCACCTGCAGCACAGTCGGCCCGCTATACCAGGGCATGGACTGACTGGCCTGCGCGATGTTGTCGCCGGCCTTGGCGCTGACTGGGATGAATCGTTGCGGCTTGACCTTGAGTTGAGCAAGAAACTCGGAGTACTCCGCTTCGATTCTGGCAAACACATCCTGCCGGTACCCGACGAGATCCATCTTGTTGACCACGACGGCGACCTGCCGCACGCCCAAGAGGGACAACAGATACCCATGCTTCTTGGATTGCTCTTTGACCCCCTCATACGCATCGATCAGCAGCAAGGCGGCCTCGGCGCGCGCCGCACCAGACACCATGTTCTTGAGGAATTCCTTGTGCCCCGGCGCATCGATAATGATGTACTGTCGCCCCTTCCAGGAGAAGAAGGTGCGGGCGGTGTCAATCGTGATGCCCTGTTCCTGTTCCTCCAGGAACGCATCGAACAGGAAGGCATACTCGAATTCTTTGCCCTGCTGGCGACAAATGGCCTGCACTTTCTCCAGTTTGCCTTCCGGCAGCGAACCGGTATCGGCAAAGAGCCGCCCGACGAGCGTCGATTTCCCATGATCCACATGGCCGACAATCACGATGTTCAAATGCGCCTGTGCTTGGTCTGTTTTGGTCATAGTCGCCGTCATAGGTCCCTGCCGCCTTCTCTCCAGAATCGAAACGTCCCCGGGGTCGAAGGGCGCCCCCTCCCATACCGGGGCCTCCACTGATGGAGGCCATCTGACACTACGCTCCCCCCCCTGAACCCTCTGCCCGTCACATATACCCGTCTTTGCGGAGCATCTCCATCCCGCGTCCCTCATCCTGCGCGCGTCCGGCCCGCTCCGCGATCTTGGTATTCCGTAACTCGATCAAAATGTCATCGACCGTCTTGGCCGTGGACTTGATCGGCGAAGTGCACGGGGCGCACCCGAGGCTGCGGTACCGAATCCCATCCCCTTTGTCCAAATACAGATCCATGAAGGGAATGCTCTCAAGCTTGATGTATTCCCAAATGTTGATCTCCGTCCAATCCAACAGTGGATGGATCCGAATGTGCGTTCCCGGCGGAAAAGACGTCTTGAATTGGTCCCACAACTCGGGCGGTTGCTCACGAAAATCCCATTCCCCGTGTTTGTCTCGAGGCGAGAAATATCGCTCCTTGGCCCGAGTGGCTTCTTCGTCGGCGCGCACGCCGAGAATGATGCCCGTGTACCCGCCCCGCTCAATCAATTGCTTGAGACCAGTGGTCTTCAGGGCGGTACAGCACACCTGGCGGCCCATGGTATGGTTCATGCCCGCGGCCAGCGCCTCTTTGTTTTGCCCCACCACCAAATTGAGCCGCCACTCCCGCGCCAACCGATCGCGGTATTCGATCATCGCCGGGATCTTGTAGCTGGTATCGACATGGAGAAGGGGAAACGGCACATGTCCAAAAAACGCCTTGCGCGCCAGCCATAAGAGCACGGTGGAGTCCTTGCCCATGGACCACAGCATGCCCAAATGGTCGAAGTGCTTATAGGCCTCCCGCAGGATATACACGCTTTGATCTTCCAACTGCCGCAAGTGCTTCATGATGCTCCCCCGTCCTTCTTCTCCATCGACCCGCTCGGACGCGCGGCACCGGCCTGACCCACCGTCTCAAGGAGACGTGTAGCTCCCCCGCTATCGATCGTTCGCTGGGCGAGATCCACGCCGGCCGGGATGGACGACGATACCTTCGCAGCATACAGCAACATCCCTGCGTTGAGCGTCACCCAGTCGTGTGCGGCCCCCTTCACCTCGCCACGAAGAATCCGGGAGAGGAGCGCGGCCTCTTTGTGCTTTTCCGCCGCCGAGAATCCCGCCATGTCCCTAGAGGTCCCCACGTCAAGTCCGGCGTCCTTCGGATGGATGTTCAATGAAATCGGCCGGTCTCCGCGCCATTCGGTCAGCCGGCTGGGACCGCCGATCGACAATTCGGGCTCCCCCTCGACACCGCGAATGATGAGCGCCCGGGGACTACCCAACATGCCTAAAGCCTCGACAATCTTTTCAAAATAAGGGGGATGCGTCATCCCTACCACTTGCACCGGAGCCCGCGAGGGATTGAGCATGCGGGCAACGGGGTGAACAAAATTGCGGACCCCCAACTCGTGCCGTAGCGACAACAACCGGGCCACCGGCGGATGATAGGTGGCCATATCCAGATAGGCAAAGCGAGACGCAGCCAACTCTTTCTCGACGACGGCGGGGGGATGATCCACCGCAATGCCTAGATGGGCGAACGTCGACCAGATACCCGGCCGTTCGGGGATCCCCTCCCATCCATGCACCAACACGGTCGCACCCGCTGCTGATGCCAACAACGTGGCCCCGGCAATGGCTGAAAACGTGTCGTGCTTGCCGGCGTAGCAGGCAACATCCACCAAGTGGGCAGTGTCGGCGACTCGAAGCGGACTGACATACGATCGTGCTGTCGCGGTAAAGGCCGCCAACTCCGCGACAGACTCCCCCTTCATCCGCATGCCGATCAAGAACCCTCCGACTTGCACCGGAGTCGCGCGCCCCTCAATCAAACAGGCCATCGCCTGCTTCGCTTCCTCCCACGTGAGGTCTTTACAGGTCTTGGCCCCTTTTCCGATCTTGGCAATAAATTGTTGCATTAGAAGGTCAAAACCTCATCGGCCGTTGCGACCGCTTCCCGCCAAAAGGCGGTGGCCGTCTGAACCTCGTCCAACTCGGCGATCAGATCCTCCACCACGATCTCGAACTGCTCCAGCGAGTCACGGCAAACGGCAAACTTCACGTCTCCCTTTTCTTTGGCCTGACGAATCTGCGCCGCCACATCGTGGCGGTGCTGCGATTGAAGCAGCTGTCGCACCTTGGTCTCACGCCCCCGGTAGACATCGGAAAAGGGGATCGTGCCCACTTTCTCCTTTGTCAGACGCGCCGCCGCCTCATCGCAAAAAAAGACACTGACCTGGCGCGGCTCCTCCGCCGCACAACGGACCCATTCGCAGGCCCGCAGGAGATTGGAATAGGTTCCCCGTGACACGATCACAGCTAGCTTTTTCACTCCCTGATCCCTCCGCCCGGCATGCCGGGTCCTCCGTTACTTGTGCAACCCACACTCGGTCTTGCCGAAGGTCTTCCACCGGCCCGACCGAGGATCATCCCCATCCAACACCGGAGCCGTACAATGCGTGCATCCGATGCTGGGATACTGGCGGTCATGCAGCGGGTTATACGGCACCTCATATACCTTGATGTAGGTCCACACATCTGACCACGTCCACCGGGCCAACGGATTCACTTTAACGAGGCCGAACTTCCCGTCCCATTCCAACAAGCCCGCGTGCGCCCGCGTCGGCGATTGATCCCGCCGAATGCCGGTGATCCAGGCCTGATAGCCCTTCAACACCCGCGTCAACGGCTCGACCTTGCGAAGCGCGCAGCATCGGTCGGGATCGACCGACCACAGCCGTTCTCCGTACTCCACCGCCTGGCGCTCGGGGGTTAGCAGGGACGTCATCTGGATCACCTGGCTCGGCTTCAACCCATAGTGCGCAACCACCCGATCCCGGGTCTCATAGGTTTCCGGAAACAGGAAGTCCGTGTCCAAATAGAATAGGGGCACATCCGGGTTGAGCCGGTGGATCATGTCGACCAAGACGACGTCTTCGGCACCGAAGCTACACGCCAACACCAAATGCGGTTGATAACGTCCAATGGCATAGGCCAGCAGATCTTGGGGCGGCTTCTCCTCGAACGACCGACTCAGGTCGCTGAGCTCCTCGTTTCTCGACACGCGTTACCCCTCAACCTTCTCGACAAGAATCTTGTAATGCGCGGCCTCCGGCTCAAGTGCCTCCTGCAGCAAGACCAGATGCCCGTCGTTTTTTAGGCTCATCGGCACGTTCCGAATCGGCTCACCCGCGTCCAACCACACTTCCAACCGTTCGCCGGGGTCCATCATTTCCAGTTTCAACTTCGTCTTCACATA
>FKKE01006296.1_pt1 | contig 34522 bp, 22 predicted proteins | sample 1106331 | NCBI WGS metagenome assembly FKKE01 (sample SAMEA3931202, study PRJEB13176) | freshwater metagenome | biome: Drinking water system; feature: drinking water; material: freshwater | place: China | collected 2013-02-06
CGGGCCCGGCGGCACGTAGATCTCCAATTCGTCGGCCTGCTGCTCCTGCTTCTGATTGACCAACTCCTCGTACCGCGTCACGCGCGCCTTGCCCTTCGCATGGCGGCCTTTGGGCGACATCCGAATCCACTCCAACTCACGCTCCAGCGTCTTCTGCCGCTGCGATTCGGCCTTCTCCTCCTTCGCCAGCCGTTCCTGCTTCTGTTCCAGCCAGGAGGTGTAGTTGCCTTGAAAGGGAATGCCGTGGCCGCGATCGAGTTCGAGAATCCAGCCCGCGACGTTGTCCAGAAAGTAGCGATCATGCGTGACCGCGATGACCGTGCCCTTGTATTGCTGCAAGTGCTGCTCGAGCCATTGCACCGATTCGGCATCGAGGTGATTCGTCGGCTCATCCAGCAGGAGGATGTCGGGCTCCTGAATCAGCAGGCGGCAGAGGGCCACACGTCGCCGCTCGCCCCCCGAGAGCACACCGATCTTGGCATCCGACGGCGGACAGCGCAGCGCGTCCATGGCCAATTCCAGCTCATGCTCCAGCTCCCAGCCGTTCACCGCCTCGATCTTTTCTTGAAGTTGGCTCTGCTTCTCCAGCAGCTTCTCCATCTCCTCCGGCGAGATGTTCTCGCCCATCTTGTTGCTAACGGCCTCGTACTCTTTCAGCAGCCCGATGACCTCGGCCCGCCCCTCTTCGACGACTTCCTTGACGGTCTTGTCTTTGTCGAGCTGCGGCTCCTGCTCCAGCAGGCCAACCGTATAGCCCTTCGAGCGCGTGACTTCGCCCACGTAGTTCTGATCCACGCCCGCAATGATCTTCAGCAGCGAGCTCTTGCCGGAGCCGTTCAGGCCCAGCACGCCGATCTTGGCGCCGTAGTAGAAGCCGAGGTAAATCTCGCGCAGCACCTGCTTCTTCGGCGGGTACACCTTGCCGACATTGACGAGCGAGAAGATGACTTGCTTGTCGTTCGCTGTAGCCATGTGGTCCTTCTTGTTAGGGATGGGTACGAATCGGGAGGCTCACGATAACAAAAGCCTGCGGGCTTTCACAACACGAAGCGGCTAAATCCCCAGCTCCTCCGACAGCCGCACTTCCGTCTCATCGATGATCTCTTCCAGGCAAGTGAAGCAAGGAAACGGAAACCGATCTACGGGAACGGCACAAACCTCCCCGACGGATGCGTTTGGTTCCAACGCCGGGCCTCCACATTCTTTGTGGATCAAGGTTAACATGCGATGTCACGATTCGAGGACGATCGTCCGCAAGAGCTCCATGTGTTCTGGGCTGCTCAAGCGGTGATCGCCCGAAACGATGCGCAGGTCGAGCGGGAAGGCCGGATCCTGTCTCAGGAGTTCTTCCGCAAAGCGGTGGCTGCCGGCGGGATCGATCACCGTATCCTGTTCCCCGTGCAGGATGGTCGTCTGCACGGGCCTGAGCCGATTGAAACTGGACTTCCAGTGGGCTTCGCTCTCCTCGACCCATCTCCAAGACAGAGGCCAATCGCGGTGGATCGGGTCGTCGTCCCAAGGCATCCAGCCCGCCGTATGCCATTCATGTTGTCGCTCGGCGGAGATCGACATCGCCCGAACCCCCATCATATTGAAGGCCGGCGCGATCAGCACCAGCCGCCGGATCCCAGGGAACTCCTGCGCCATAAGCCAGGCGATCCAGCCGCCGAGCGAATTGCCGACGATCGTCAGGGGTAGGCCCTCGCAAAGCATCTGAATGACGGCGCGCGCGTCGGCGATCCAATCGGAAAGCGTATAGTCCGTGAACGTTCCCTCCGAGTCCCCAAATCCCCGCACGTCGTAACAGCAGAATCCCCACCCCTTCTCTTCACACCATTGGGCGAGCGCCTTGCTCTTGTTGCCCCACCGCTTTGACAAGAAGCCGGTAATGAAGAGGATCCGGCGATCGGCGCCTTCGGCCCGATCGCCCCGGATGCGCCTGCCGTCGGCTCCGGCGAGTTCGAACGGTCGGAGGCTCATGGCCTTGTCAGAACCTTGGAGATGAAGGCGCTCAAGCTGTGAAGCACCGGTTGGGGAATCTCATGTCCTCCACGAAAAGCGTGCCATTCCAGTGCAAGGCCCGTTTTCACGAGCTCGTCGCGCAGCCGCTCGGCCATCACATAGGGGAGGGTCGGGTCCTGCATGCCGTGGCTTTGGAACACAGGCAGGCCCTCCCGCTTCCCCAGGGTCGGTGTCCAATCCTGCCGGGCCAGCAATGTTCCCGACAATTGCACAAGCCCTGCGAAGGGGTACGAAGTCCGCATGACGGTGTCGCAACTGAGCATGGCCCCCTGGGAGAATCCCCCGATCACCGTTTTGGCGAAGTCTACTGGCAGCAGACGGGGCAACAGCGTGAGAAACTCTTCGACAGCGGCCCGCGCAGGCGGCAGCCCGCGCGGCACTTCGTTCGACAGGTCACGCACCCGCCCAGCCGCCCGATCCGCTTCCAGCCGCGCCATATCGACGAGCCACCAGGCCCGCGCGTCTCCGTATCCGAAGCTGAGTGAAAGCGGTCCTTCCGGGAAAAGAAATCTCGTGCCGGGCGGAACTGCCATCACCTCAGTCAGCGGGACGAGGTCGTCGCCGGGAGCGCCGAATCCGTGGAGCAGAATGACGAGGGGACCCTTCCCGCCTCCCTGGCCGTCAGTCCCGCCGGCCAGCCTGGTGACCAAGCTCCCGATCCGCTCCGTTTTCATCTCCGGGGGCTCATCCCAGATACAAGTACTGTAGGAGTGCGACGATGCCGTAGAGCGACGACTCGAAAACCGGCTGTTGATAGAGCGGCACGAAGGCACCCTGCTCGTTGTCCTTGACTTCGTCGATGACGTACTGGATCTGTTTGACGCGGATTTCGTGATCCTTACCCATGCCGAGGGCCTGCACCATCTGCCGGCTCAATCCCTCCAACATAGCGGCCTTCGCTCTGCTCGCAGCCTGATACAACAGATAGGCGGCCAGCAAGGCGAGGAACACGTTCAGCGACCAGGCCAGAATGAGGACCACCGGATAGTTCCAAATGTCGAAGTAATCGTTCCGTGCCGCGATCAAGATCAACAGGGCGATGAAGGGGTAGCGGACGAGCCGGTTGACCGCGTCGGTACGTTGTCCGATCAGGTCGACCACCGCCAGATGTTTGAGTTTCTCGAATTCGGCCTTTTGCGTCTGACCCAGCCCGTAGTCGCGCAGATACTCCTCTTGCACTTGTTCGGACCAGCCGCCCGTCGAGGCGGTCACCCAGCCGATCCAGCGACGACAGAGCATGACCGCATCGAACACCGTCAAGTTCAGTAAGACGACCAACGACAGGCTGGCCGCCGTCATGAACCAATCGATCTTGCAACTGAGCGGGCCGCGGCACGGATGGATCAATTCGTCGTTGAACACCCATCGCTCCAACGACCACATGATCCCCAAGTACAGCGCAAAGAGAATGAGTACCCGGGCGGTCCGCTGGGCCGTCAGGCTCGCCTCCCGGTACCAGGACCAGGCCTGATCCACGGTCGTCGCCGCCATGGTTGCGGCGGGATGATGGACCCGCTGCAGATTCGTCCAGAAGGTCCGTGGGGTGAATCGCCGCTTGCCCGAACGGTCTTCGAACCGGAATTCATGGGTGATTTGCTCACCGTTCTTCGACAGGTCTCGAAGGCCCTTGCCGAGGAAGACGATGGAAAGAATGATCACGAAGAGACGGAGTGCTTCGCTCGGCCATATGCTCACGCCCCACGTCAGGGAGAACGGTTCGCCCTTGTCATGATCGGCCAGCAGTGCCGTCGCTCCACCGGCCGCCAGGAACAGGATGAACCCGGCGACGATCGCAAGGCCGATGCCGATGAGGAGCCGGGGGCTTCGCGTGGCCCACAACCACAGCCGCTGATTGCTCCAGATTACAATGGTCCCGATCATGAGACCGACGGCGGCGACGGCGGCGACGGCAGTATTGTCGAAGCCCACTCCCTGTTTGAGCTGACCGTATCCGTCAGTATGGGCGAGATCTGGCCGGAGAGGGTGAACCGTTCTGATGCCTTCCTGGTCGACAACGCTCAGGTCTATAGCGCCGGTCCGCCCCACTTCAAACAAGCGCGGATGCTGCCCGGCGTCGTAGAGCCTGTCAATGGGGGTCTGTGACACGTGGTACTGGGTCGTGCAGGGCCTCTCCTGCACGTGATGCCCCTTCGATTCACAGGTCACGTGCCCGACCGCCTGGAGCACGGCGAAATAGGTTGCAGCCTGGTAACTGCTCCTGAAGGGGGGAACGTCGCGCTGCAGTCCTCCGTCCAACTGGAGTCCGAAGGGAGAGGCAATGACCATGTTGCGGGTCCATTTGAACTCCGAGGGATGCAGGTGCCGGGCGTCGAGGTCGACGGTGAAAAAGATCGCGTGGGGGAATGATGGCCGCAACGCTTTAATGATCAGGAGCGCATCGTACGGGTCCGTCCCGAGAATCCCGATCGCCCGCGCGCCTTCACCTTCGTCGCGAATACGGGTGGCCAGCGCCCTGACGTAGTCGAGCTGGCTCGTCCCCTCCGGACGCTCCTGCTGGACGTCTTTGGCGCCCTCTCCCGCTTTCGGTTTCTGTGCTTTAACCGCGCCGTCTCCGGGCACCTCGCCATCGAGTCCGCTCAGATAGCTGTAACGGAAGACGTTCAAGGTCAGTGATTCGTAGTCCGCCGGGCGTTTGATCTGCAAATCGACGGCGCTGGACAAGTCGGGGCACCATTGCTTGATCTCCACCGGCACCTGAATCTGCCGAAGGTCCGATTCTGAGAACGTGGCGACCTCGGTGCAGGCGGCCGCGCGGAACTCGATCGGCAACGCGCGCCCGTAGAACGAGTCCCATTCGCTGATCAGGATGACGGCGTCCCAACCGAGACGCACCTGACGACGTGCCAGTTCGGCGACGAGCGATTCAAAGAGACGGTCGTCCGATCCCACGTCGAAGAGCTGTCGGATCTTCGCTTGCTTCAAACGGAACGCGTATTCCTGCTCGCAGGCTTGATAACCTGCGCAGACCGGACCCTTCCCCCCATCCGATCGCAGTCCGTAGGCAAGGAGTCCCTTCATGGCGCTGGCCCATGGAGAATAAAGTTCGATCGCGCCGTCGGCGTTCGGCCAAACTCCGATCCCCTCAGCCGCGTCGCCGTACAGTTCACCCGCTTCATCCAACAGCGCCCGGAACGCCGACGAGCTGCGCGGGCCGATAAGTTTAAATGTGACCGCTCGCTGCATCGCCGGGTCCAATCGCACCAGCTTGGACTTGTCGCCGCTCAGCAGACATTCGCTCCTCTGTGTCGACTCCTCGCACACGAGCGCCTGGGCAAACGAGGTCAACGTGGCGAAGAATCCGCGGCTCAAGGCTTCATCGGGAAACCAGACGACCAGAACGTTCTGGTTGCGCGATCCCTGCTCGCCGCAGTCCCGCGTTTTTCGGAGCCGGTACCATTCATAGGGAACCCCTTGCAGTGGACTTAGCGGGTCCCATTCGACGAAGGAAAGATGCCCTTCGTCCTCCGGCACATAACATCCGACTCCGAGCGCAGTGCCGATGGCATAGCGGTCTCTGATGCGCAATTCGGTGCTTTCGACGTAGGGGCCGCCGCTGGTGGTCACCAGCAGCACGGTGATCCGGTCACCGTTCTTGACACGGGCGCTGATCGATTGTTTAAGCGGCCTTGCTCTCTCTAATAGTGAGGATCCGGCGGGCTTCGCGGGGGCGCCGGGGACTTTCTTTCCGGCTGCCGATCGCTGGACGGCTGCAACCGGATCCTCCCAGAGCCTGGCACGGACCAGCTGCTCGCCCGTCGTCGGCTTGAACTCGAGGGCGCCGCTGGCCGGTCGCGAGCTCCGCAACGGTTCCTTAACCAGCAGGACGCCGGCGAACGCGAGCACGAGGGTCAGTGCGCCGGCTACCGCAATTTTTGAATCGCTCGATCCTTTGGCCATAGAGTCGGCCGCGCGCCCCGCTCTACGGTTCGCGCGCGCTCCGTCACTCTACAACAGACAGAGGAGGCGACTGCAAGGAGTTTCCTGGGGCGAGGGAAGCAACCGGCGGGACTACTGCGGAACCACTCTGAAGATACTGCCGCTGTTGGAGACGTACGCATAGCCATCAGCACCCAGCATGAGGCTGAGCAGGAAGCCGTTGCCGCCGCTATAAGCGGTGCTGGAGGAGCCAAGCTGCGTGAGGTTTGGCCCGCTCAGAACTACGCGGCGGATTCGGCCGCCGTTGAAGTCCACAAAGAGCAGATTGTTGCGATAGGCGGTCGGATAGACCGTTGAGTCCTCCGGAATCGCGATGATACCGGTCGGCGCAATAGTCGGCGTGTAGGAGAGGATCGGGTCGATGAAGCTCGGATTGCCTGCGATACCGCGGACCGTCGGCCAACCGTAGTTGCCGCCCGACACGATTCGATTGATTTCATCGCTATCCCCCGGCCCGTTTTCCGTTTGCCAGAGATGGCCTGTATGGCCGTGGAACGTAAATCCATAGCTGTTCCTGATGCCGAGTGCATAAACCTTCTTCGCGTTGGTATTGGCGTTGGACACGAACGGATTGTCCGATGGCGCGCTCCCGTCCGGATTCAGACGCAGGATCTTGCCCGCGAGCGATGTAAGCGATTGGGAGTTGGCGGTGTTCGACGCATCGCCGGTGATGATGTAGAGCTTGCCGTCCGGTCCGAATTGGATGATCCCCGCGTTGTGGATGCTGCTTGCCGGAATGTCGTCGAGAATGACGGTTTCGTTCGTACAGGACCCGCTGGACTCCGTATACCGCACGACGCGGTTCTTCGGACCGGCGGCCGTGTAATAGGCGTAGACGAAACGGTTGGTCGCGAAGTTCGGGTCGAGTGTGAGTCCGAGCAGACCCTGTTCGCTGCCGGTCAGTACCGTGAGCTGGCAGAAGGGCGTATTCACCAGCTGCCACTGCTGATTGATGATCCGAATGGCGCCGGTCAGCCGCTCGCTGAAGAAGACGCGGCCATCTGGCGCCAAGGCCATCCCGACGGGGAAGTTCAGATTCGTGAGGACAGATTGTAGTTGAAGACCGCCGCTCGGCGGCTGGCTGACCGCGAAGTTCAGCGTCTTCGTCGCCTCCGGGTTGGCCAATTCCGTGTGGTTCGCGTTGGCCAGGATCAAGCGGACTTGATGCGCCGCGGACGAGAGGCCGAAGATGTCGAACGAGGTGCCGCTCTTCCAATGGACGAAATGGGTGTGCGCACTGTTGTACTGTACCCCGTTGTCCTCGTCGATGCCCGCACCGTTGTAGAACATGTACGGCGTCGGGTCGGCGTCAAGGTACATATGCATGTGCGTCTGGCCCGGCGTTCCGACCGTATGGTTCTGCACGGTGAAGGATACCGTGAGCGGCCCGACCGGGACGGAGGCGCCGGCGAGTGGGCTCGTGACCGAGACGGTCGGCACAGCAGCGGGAATCAATCCGGGTGGAACGTTCTGATTTTCCGGCTTCGGCGTCACATTCTGGGGAGGAAACTCCGGCGTCGATCGACCGGTCCCCATGTTCATCGTCACAAAGCCGAGATTGATGGGTCCGGCACTATTGACTGAAAAGACGTTGGTCGCTCCCAGATAAAACGGGAACACCGTGCCGTTGCTCACGAAAAAGAGCCGGAGATTCTGGCCTGTCGGTAGATTCGCGAGCGAGAAAGGAAACTGCCCCGGCGCGCTCGGGAGCCGCCCCGCGGTATCGTCTTGCGCCAGAATCTGATCGCCGTCGTTCATGGCGACGATGCGCGTGCCGCCCACGGTACCGTTGAACGTGACACCGGCCGCAGCCCCTGACGAACCAGTCCCGGATTCGCTTCCCCCGCCGGGACATCCGGTCAGGCAGAAGAGCAGGCCCGCGGCGCTCACAAGCCGCATCACGATCAAATGTCCCTCTGCTGTTCGAATTCCTTCCATTCGCTCTCCCAATCCTCTGGCCTCGGGACCCGATGAGAAGCAGGAGGCCGCTCCATGAACCCACGGCACAAGTGAGTCGGGCGGCCTCCCCAGGAGAAACACCTGAAGAAGGAGCATAAAGGGTGCCGTAACTACGAAGAGCAGCTGACAGCTAAGTGCTTGCTCCGGCTGGGCGGCGGAGCCGCGTAGGCGTGCATTTCTTGTTTGGAACTGTAGGGAGATTGCAGCGGGTCGAATCCCTTCCGGTCGAGCGTTGCTGTCCTAATTCACGACGACGCGAAAGATCGAGCCGAAGTTCGTGACATAAATATAGCCATCGAGTCCATAGAACATTCCCACGAGACTCCCCTGGCCGCCCGGATAGGCAATGCTCAGTGAACCCAATTCCCTGAGGCTCGTGCCTGCCAACTCGATTAGGTACAGACGTCCGTTGTTGGCGTCTGCAAACAGGAGACCGTTGTGGTACTGAACCGGATACGCCGACCCTTCGGGGATCGCGAGGACGGCCGTCGGAGCGATCGTCGGGGTAAACGTGACGATCGGGTCAATAAACGGAGGTTGGTTGGCGATGCCCGTCACGACCGGCCATCCGTAGTTTCCTCCGGGAACGATGAGATTGACCTCGTCGTTTGTATCGTCTCCGTTCTCCGTGGCCCACAGATCGCCCGTGTGCGGATGGAATGTAAAGTCGAAGCTGTTTCGCATGCCTAGCGCGTATACCGGAGAACCGGGGATGGGATTGTCGTCTGGGACGGAGCCATCGGCGTTGATTCGCAAGATCTTACCCGACACTGAAGTCGTATCTTGTGCAAGATCAGCTTCGCCGGCATCACCGATGGTCACGTAGAGCTTTCCGTCAGGACCGAAATGGAGGTTGCCTCCATTGTGAAACTCGTTGGCCGGTAAATCGTCCAGAATCACGGTAGGGTTCTCTCCGACTCCATTGTTGTCGGTGAGACGAACGACGCGGTTATGACTCAGGTCTTCGGCCGTATGGTAGACGTAGACGAAGTGATTGTTCGGAAAGTCCGGATCCAGGGTGATGCCGATGAGCCCGCGCTCCGGCGGCAAGTTGCCGATCGCGATCGTGGCGAAGGGAGTCGGGGTGAGTTGCCAGCCTGGATTGATGATGCGGATATTGCCCGATAGAAACTCGGTGAAGAAGATCCGACCGTCAGGAGCCATCACCATACCCAGCGCCGTCTCCAGTCCTGAGATAACAGGCTGGAGACCGAACGTCCCGGCCTGAGGTGTACTGACCGTCAACTGGAGTGTGTGTGTAGACCCTGCGCCTCCGATGTCGGCATCGGTCGCATCCGCAAGGACCAGGCGTACCGAATGAGGCCCGGCAGCCAGGCCGAACAGACTAAAGGATGTCGGCGAAGCCCAATGCACAGAATGGGTATGGAAACCCTGGTATAGCACGCCGTTGTCCGAATTGATTCCGGGACCATTGAAGAAGTGATGAGGTTCCGGGTCGCCGTCGACATAGAAGTGTAGATGGGGTTGGCCGGGAAGCCCGATGGAAAAACCTTGTGCGAGAAATGCAACGGAAACGGACCCTGAAGGTACGGTGGAATCTTGAACCGGACTACAGACGGTGATCTGGTTCGACCCGCTGAGTGAGCAGCCACCAGCGACCGGCGGACTGCTACCTCCTCCGCCTCCGCTCGAACTCCCTCCGCCACTGCACGAGACAAGGAGAAGACTTAAGGTAAGCCCTGCAAACAATCCGACTACACGAAATGTCGAACCTTCCACAACAGATCCCATACGTGCTCTGTTCGTTCCGATCTTCGACAAAGACCGGAACGCAACTACGCCAGACAGGTTGACATGCTAGTAATACCAGCCGTGTCTTGCGATCCCCCTTAGGTAGGGGATGGGCCGTGGCAAGCATGATCAGGAAGAGCAGCTGACCGCTAAGTGCTTGCCCCAGCTGGGCGGCGGAGCCGCGTAGGCGTCCATCCCCGGCTGGTCATCGTAGGGGTTTTGCAATAGGGTGAAGAGCTGGTCGATCTCGGAGTAGTCCTTCTCTTGGGCCTTCTGGATCGCCGTCTGCGCCAAGTAGTTCCGGAGCACGTACCGCGGGTTCACGCGGTGCATCAACCGCTGTCGTTGGTCATCACGGCTCTGTTCGCTCTGTAACCGGCTGCGATAGCGGGACGTCCATTCGTCGAACCGATCCCGATTCAGGAAGTGTTCGCGCAATCGATCATTGGCGGCCCCTTCTTTGGACGAGAAGGTGCCCAGTTTGCGAAACACGATCGTGTAGTCTGCGTGGCTTTCTTGCAGCAGGCTCAACAGATCGCGAATCAGCGCATCGTCCTCGGAGCGGGCATGCTGCAAACCCAACTTGGTCCGCATGAGCCGAAGATATTCCTGTTCGAACAACGGGGTATAGGTATCAAGGGCGGCTTTCAATTCTTCTTTCTCCACCAACGGGAGGAGCGCTTGGGCCAGGCAGCTCAGGTTCCACAACCCGATATACGGTTGCTGGTTGAATGCATAACGTCCATTGTGGTCGGAATGGTTGCAAACGAAGCCGGCATCGTAGTCGTCCATGAATCCGTACGGGCCGTAGTCGAGCGTCAGTCCGAGGATCGACATGTTGTCGGAGTTCATCACACCGTGGGCCCAGCCGACCGCCTGCCATTTCGCGATCAATACGGCCGTTCGCTCAACCACTTCGGAGAAGAAACGGACATACTTGTCGGTCGCCCCGTGCAGATGGGCATAGTGGTGTTCGATCACGTAGTCGGCGAGAATCTTCAGCATTTCATGCTGCTTGCGATAGTAGAAGATTTCAAACGTGCCGAACCGGACGTGGGACGGGGCCATGCGGACGAGCATGGCGCCCGTTTCGACTTGCTCGCGATAGACCTTGTCGTCGCTCCCGACTATGCAGAGCGCTTGCGTGGTCGGAATGCCGAGGCCCTGCATCGCGGCGCAGCAGAGATACTCCCTGACGGTCGACCGCAACACGGCGCGGCCGTCGCCGTCCCGTGAGAACGGCGTCAGTCCCGCGCCTTTCAGATGCAGATCCCACCGCTCGCCCCGTTTGTTCGTCGCTTCGCCTAGGAGGATCGCTCGGCCATCGCCGAGCTGCGGCACATAGACGCCGAACTGATGCCCCGAATAGAGCATGGCCACCGGCTCCATGCCCGGTGCCAGCATGCTACCTCCGAACAGTCCGGCGCATTCTGGACGAGCGAACTGGTCGGGATCGAGGTCGATCAAGCTCGCCGCGTCTGGATTGGCATGAATGAGATGGGGAGGCGAGGCAAACGGCGTCGGATTCAGTCTCGCATAGAACACTGCGGGAAGTCGTGCATAGGTATTGTCGAACCGAAGGCTTTCAAGTGTTCGGCCTGCTGCCATATGTCACACGGGCCTCTTCGTCTCCGTCCCTGCACCGCCAACGGATGGGCGTGATCATCGCTTGTTAGGCTCCCATCCGATGTCCTCGTCGGAACCTCCGCCCCGTACAACTTTGCGGGATTAGGGCTACACATTCTGACACACAGTATGTTGTAATTGGAAACCGGCAACCGGTTCATCTGTCTTCACGAGGAAACACATGGTAGTACGACGAGATCTTCTCAAAGGCCTTGCAGCTCTCTTCGCCTGTCTTCTCATCGGCGCCCTTGCAACGGAGACGCAGGCCAAAGGCACCAACGTCAAAGACGTGGCGCTGAGTTACGTCGACTCGCTGGCCAATAGTCGCATTGCCGGGTGGGCGTCGCTCGACCTCGGCTGTTTGATGCGCGCGAAAGGAGGGGCTCACGGCAAACGGACCCCCCAGGAGGAAACTGTGCTTCGTCAGGCCTGTTGGGACGACACCTTGCAGGCCCACCAGAAACTAGCGGAACAGAAGGCCGAGACGGGGGTATTCGACGCGGCCGGTCTGGGAAGCAATCTGGGCCTGCTCCACGAACGACACCGCGGCGCGGCCACGTGGCGAGAGTATCCACCGGCCCTGTTCGTCTCTCCCGCCATCGTCCGCGGTCAGGGAGGTCCGCCGCCTCGCACCCATGTCATCGGAGCCACCCCTGCTGAACCAGTCTCCATCGTCCGCATCGACGGCAACAAAGCCGTGACGTTGCCAGGTGTCGGCGTCGACGTGCAGGTGTCGTTCGACGATCCCTTTGCCGCACCACTCGCACTCAGGCCGGAAGAGCCATGGTTCGCGAAGGGAGTGACGCGCAAGTTCGGCCCGGTGCGCGACCTTACAGCGCGCTTTGTGGTCGTTGCCGGCTTGAGGAAGCTTGGATTCCCCGTCGACATGGCGGTGATCAACGAAGCTCTACCCGATGCGCCGGGAATTCCGATCGCGCAGTACGGCATGAATCCGGACCCCGGACGTCCTTGGGTGAAGCCCGGTTCGGATCTGGAACATCCCCCTCTCATGGGCGGCTTGGTGCTCGGGAGCGCGCACTGGTGGACTCAAGAGAGCATGGACGAACCTATCCATCAGGTCCTGGCAAAGGTGAACTCGTTGCCTCCCGGCCAGGAACGGACTCGATTGGCAGCCCAGTTGCGCATGCTCGCGCCGGACCATCCAGAGGCCAATGCGGCCACGGGCGATCTTTACTACGAGGAGTTCCTCGCACAGGGAGCGGCCAAGAGCCGAATCCGTGCCGAGAAGGGCGACGGGCGTAATCGATCGCTCGAACTGTTCTGGACGCTCCAGGCCCAGACCTGGCGGCAAGAACTCACGGCCGTGTCGAACGAATACGAACCGGCCGCCGCCGCATTGTACGGAGCGATCGGCGCGTACGAAGTGTCCTTGCGTCATGGGGCAGCCGATATCGAACAGCGGCGGCGGCTGGGCGCTCTCTATCGTTGGAATAACGATTCCGAATCCGCCCTCCGCACCCACGAGCAACTGCTGGCTGAGTTCGGACCTAGCATGTCGGAATACGGCCGTATCCTGAGCGAGATTGCCTGGGACAAGATTCAATGGGTGTTTTGGAATCGGATGTACGATCACCCCTGGCTGGCTCAGGCGCAGCAGCAGGCCAAAGAGGCCGGAGAACGTGTTCAGGATCCAATGGAGAAGTTGTCCGCATCGTATGCGGTGCTCGTCGTCGAGGCAATCCGGGTTCCACGTAATGCCGCAGCCGTCGAGCAGCACCTGCAGGTAGTCAAAACGTTCTATGATCAAGCGGGGAAGACGGAAGGGCTCTGGCCATTCCTCGTCGGGAATGACATCGTCAAAGCCCTCGTCGCGGAGAGTGCTGGGGTTTCGCTCCCTGCACTCGTCCGTTCCGACGAGGTCCTGGATGTGAGCATTCATGCTCAGCCCCCGAAGCAGGACTTGTTCCGCACCTGGAACTTCGATGCCGGCGCGTCGGGAACAGCTCCCGAGGGATTCACGCCCCAGTCGACCGGAACCAACCCGGTGGGCGAATGGCGACTGGCATCGCATGCCTCGGCTCCAAGTCGGCCGAATGTGTTGACGCCGTCGGGGAGCTGCAGCGCCGAACCCTGCTTTCACTTCGTGACGACCGAATTGAAAAACTACGCCTATCCGGACGTCGCGGCTTCGGTGATATTTTCGAGTGAACAGACCAACCAGGCAGCCGGATTGGCCATGGGCGTGGAAGGAGCCTCAACGCTATACTTCGTGGTGTTGGATCCGGGCAAGGCCACGGTGAAGTTCTATCGATTGAGGGACGGCCAGATGACCTTGCTCGCGACCGAAGCGGTTCGACTCGGGCCGAACCCCTGGCACTCCTTACGGGCGCAACGGGCCAACTTCGCCCACATCGATCGGCCCCACATCGCCGCCTATGTCGACGGTTATCAAGTCGCGTACACGACGGAGGACGTGATTCCGGCGCTTGACCGATATGGTTTTGTGATCCAGGGCGAGACCAAGGCTTCGTTCGATTCGTTGCATATCCTGGATCTCGTCACGAATCGCCCGATGTCGAAGCATTCGGCTTACTGACAGCGAGAGAAGATTGTCAGCGTACGGCCTTGACGGGAGGCGCGGCGTCTTCGAATAGCGGAGTAAACTGCTCGCTGTCGAAATCATAGACCCACACGTCGCCGGTCGCGATCGAGTAGACCCAGCCGTGCAAGTCCACGTTCTTCTTCCGCAACTGTAAGGCCACGGACGGATGGGTGCGCAGATGGTCGAGCTGAGCCCGGACGTTTTCCTGCGTCGTCTTGATGAGTCGTTCATTGCCTTGCAGATCGACGAAATGTTCCCGCATCAGCCGTCTGGTCGTCTCAGCCTGGCCGACCCATTCCCTGACAGCCGGCAGGTCCTGGACCTCTTCCGGATGCAGCAAGGCCTTCATGACCCCGCAATCGGTATGGCCGCAGACGATGATGTGCGGGACTTTCAGCACCGCCATCGCGTACTCGATTGTCGCCGTGCTGCCACCTTGCATCGAGCCGTAGGGCGGCACCATGTTACCGGCATTGCGCAGGATGAAGAGTTCCCCGGGATCGGTCTGGGTCAGCAGCGTTGGATCGACGCGGGAATCGGAACAGGTAATGAAGAGGGCGCGAGGCTGTTGCTGCTGGGAGAGGCGTGTGAACAGGTCTTTCTTTTTTCCGAAAACCTCGGCGCGAAATTTCTGGAAGCCTCTGACGAGTTTTTCCATTGAGACTTTATGCCGGGCGTGCGACGACCTGCACTTCACGGTCCATGGTGAACACGAAAACCCGCTCGCCTAGCTGGACATCGATATCGGTGAAGACGCCTAACACCCTGACGCCGGTGATGTCGCCGACCTGCTCGATCAACCTATCACGACCCTGCGCAATCAAATTCTGCCGCAGACGCTTCACCATGTCGACACCTTCCGCGGTTTTCGCCAGCTGGCGCTCCGCCGGGGTAAGCACGCCCTTCAGGCGCACGACGACCAAATCTCGGACGATGCACGCCCGTACATCCTCAGGGCCTCGCCCCATGAATTCTTGTTCGAACTTGATGATCGCGTTGCGAATGGCGTTTTCCATGCACGATCCTGCAAAGAAAGAATTGTGGAGTGGATTATAGAGTTGCGTGAGAGCTGCGAGCAAGTTCCCGATCACGGCCATCGGCCTCAGGTCGCATCGACGCCCTAGGCCTTTAGGGCCATCGAGCCGTGTTATTGAGTCCTGAGCGCGCCTGAGTTCTTGACGGTCCCGTCTCAACCGTACTATTCATTCGTCCGTTCACAACCAGACAGCGCTGCTGCCCGTTCCCACAGTACATGCGGACAGAACGGGTAGGACGCTGCACGGTTCCCATAGGCCCGTAGGGCGATCGGCAATCTCCGCGAGAGGCTGGTCGCAGTACAGCCAACCGAGTTGCGCCGATCACGCATCGACGCCCGGTTGGCTTTTGTGCTTTGAGGTCTCGACATGTCGACGTCCATTCTGCTGCTTGTCCCGTTCCTGCCGCTGTTGACCACCCTCATCGTGGTGACCGGCGGCGATCACGTCAGCCGCGTGCGTGCGAAGCTCGCCGCCTGGCCGATCGCCGCGGCTTTCTGCGGCGCGATCGGCACGCTGTACATCGTGGCGACGCAAGGACCGATCACGATCCGGCTCTACGACCCTGACGCAACGTTCTCGGTTCCGGTCCCATTCGGCTTTTACATCGATCGACTGAGCGCCGTGATAATGGTCCTCGTCTCCGCGATCGGCACGGTCATCTATACCTATTCCATCGACTACATGTATCAGGAGCCCCACGAACGCCGTTATCTGGCCATGCTCGGCGTTGCCGTGTTCGTGCTGCTCTGCATGGTGTCGACGGCTAATCTCCTGATGCTGTTCGTCTTTTGGCAGGTTTTAAGTTATTTGCTCTATATCTTGATCCACAACCACGCCCATGCCGGAACCCTGGAGGGTGCCTTTCGAACCTTTACGATTCTGCGACTCGGGGACATCGCCTTCCTCGCAGGGATCGTGCTGGCCTATCAGCTCTACGGTACGTTGGAATTTCCTGATCTGTTTGACGCTGCAGCGCAATCCACCGCGACGCTGTCGCTGTTGCCCGGCCTCGAACTGAATGGTGCAACGGCAGTCACCCTGCTGCTGTTCGTCGGTGGCATGAGCAAATCCGCGCAGTTCCCCCTTCACGTATGGCTCCCGCGTTATCTCTATGCCCCGACACCGGTCACGGCGTTGCTGCACGCGGGAATCATCAATGCGGGTGGATTCTTGATCAACCGGCTGGCACCGCTGTTCGGGCTGAGCTCCACGACGCTGCACGTCGCCTTTCTTATCGGCACGCTGACGGCGGTACTCGGCGCCTCCATGATGTTGGCGCAGAGCGACATTAAGAACATGCTCGGCTTTTCGACCATCGGCCAGATGGGCTACATGGTCATGGAGTGCGGCTTGGGCGCGTTCTCCTTGGCGGTGTTCCATCTGATCGCACACGGACTCTTCAAGGCCACGGTCTTTTTAAACTGCGGCAATGTCATCGGGCGGGCCCGCCTGGAACCGCATTTTCCCCATCCCGCGCACAAACCAGAAGACGAAGGCTTCTACTCGAATCTCGCGTGGGCGACCGGTTTCGTCACAACCCTGCTGATCCCGCTGCTCATCCTGTTGCTCACGCATGGGGTCCTGCAGATCCCGCTCCTGGAATCCCAGGGCACTGTGATCTTCTTGTTCTTCATCTGGATTACGTCGTCCCAAGCCATCTTGACCTTGACCCGCCTACGCCAGATCGAATCCTGGAAAGTAGCGGCGACCATGTTGCTCACGCTGTTATTCGTCGTATTCGTGTACCTCTTCGCCGTCGAGTCGTTCACGGCCTTCCTCTACCCAAATCCAAACGACGTGGCGTTGTACTTCAAGGCCGCGGAGCTGCCCGGCCGGTTCTTCGACATGATGATCGGCGCAGCCACCCTCGCGACCGTCCTCGGCTGGTGCTACGTCTACATGAAGGCGCATGGCCGGTCGCTGCCGGTACCGGCCTGGATCCACGCCATCCGGATTCGTTTGTATGTGCTCTTTTTGAATCGGCTCTATGTGGATGAATACGTCCATCGGCTGGGCCTCATGCAGCAGCTTGCACTTCAACGGTTCGAGCGTCAGACACAGGAACGACGATCGTGAGCGACCCGCTTGACGAAGCTCCAGGGGTCGTATTATTGGTTAGCCCGCCGCCGAACGGCCGGACACGGTCCGGCACCGCTCTGGGGCAGTAAGGAAGTGGTCGCGCTGTGAGGATGAAAGGGTGTCTGTGACGCTCGTCCTGCTCGTTCCGCTGTTCCTGCTCACTGCGGCCGCCATCGTCCTGATCGGTCCCGACCGCACGAGACACGCCCGAGCGAAATTCGCCGCGTATCCCGTCGGCATCGCCTGCCTGGGGGCTGCGGGGACGCTCTACCAGGTCGCGAGCAGCGGTCCGATCGAGATCCGGTTTTACAATCTGGCCTCCGTGGGCTCCTTCGCCATCCCGATCGGATTCTACGTCGACCGGCTGAGCGCTATCATGATGACGTTGATCACCAGCGTCAGCGTCATCATCTACAACTATTCTGTCGGCTACATGTTCCAGGATCGTCACGCACGCCGGTATCTCGCGATGATCTGCCTGACGGACTTCGTGCTCATCTGCATGGTTTCCAGTTCCAATCTGATGATGCTCTTCCTCTTCTGGCAGGTCCTGAGCTATCTGCTCTATGTGCTCGCGCACAACCACGGCCATGCCGGGACCTTGGCCGGCGCATTCAAGACCTTCACGATCCTGCGCGTCGCCGACACGGCGTTTCTCGCGGGTATCGCGCTCGCGTACCAACTCTATGGCACGCTCGAATTCCAAGAACTCTTCCTGCGAACTGCGCAGACGCCGATCGCCCTGTCGCTCTGGCCCGGGATAGAGATGAACGGCGCCACGGCCATCACGTTGCTCTTCTTCATCGGCGCAATGGGGAAGTCGGCCCAATTCCCCATCCATCTCTGGCTGCCAGGGTCGCTCTTCGCCCCGACGCCGGTGCATGCGTTGCTGCACGCGGGAATCATCAATGCCGGCGGATTCTTGATCAACCGTCTGGCGCCTCTGTTTGGTCTCAGCTCTACCACGCTGCACGTCGCCCTCGTGATCGGCATGCTGACCGCCTTCCTCGGCGCGACGATGATGTTGGCCCAGAACGACATCAAGAAAACCCTCGGTTTCTCGACGATCGGCCAGATGGGCTACATGATTATGGAGTGCGGCTTGGGCGCGTTTTCCTTGGCGGTGTTCCATTTGATCGCGCACGGACTGTTCAAAGCGACGGTTTTCTTGAATTGCGGCAACGTCATTCACAAGGCGCGGCAGGAGCCGCATTTCCCGCACGTCAACCATGAAGCCGACGACGCGGGCCTGTCCCGACTGACCTGGTTCACCGGATTCGTCACGACACTCTTCATTCCCCTGCTGATCCTACTGGTCACGCATGGGGCCCTGCGGATTCCCTTGCTGGAATCCCAAGGAACGGTCATTTTTCTGTTCTTCATCTGGATCACTTCCTCCCAAGCCATCTTGACGCTGACCAGGCTCCGACAGGTGGCTTCGTGGAAAGTGTCGGCCGCGATGCTGATGACGCTCTTGTTCATCGTGTTCGTCTATCTGGGCGCTGCAGAGGCCTTCGCATCGTTCCTCTATCCGAATCCGGAGGAGGTCGCGTCCTATTTCAAGGCGGCCGACCTGCCCGACCGCATGTTCGACCTTCTCATCATCACGGCCACCATCCTGACGATCGCCAGTTGGTCCTATCTCTACATGACGGCGCACGGGCGGACGGTACGCATACCGGCGTGGATCGAAGGCCTGCGGATCCGGTTCTACTTGCCATTCATGAACCGGCTCTATGCCGATGAGCTCTACCAGCTGCTGGGGAACGGCATCATGCGGTTGGTGCATCAGCTCGACAAATTGGAACGGGGCTGGTCACGATGAAGGACGGCGCCCTCATCACATGGCTGCTGACCGGCATTCCCCTGCTGGGCGTTGCGGGAAGCCTCTTCGTGCGGTCGAATCCGGATCGGCTCAAGCTGTCCTCTATTGTGTGGTCCCTCCTCAGCTTCGGATCGATCGTGGCAGCATCCGGACATGTGGGCAGGCTCCCTGAGGGAACCTTGCCGCTCTATTTGCTGCCGCTGACCGCCATGATCTCCCTATTAGGGCAGCCGGCTCACGCCGATCATCGTTCGTCGTACATCACGACATTGTTATTGCTTGGACTGGGACTGTGCGTGCTGACCAACCAGCCGTTGGTCGCCTCCGTGGCCTTGCTCGTGCTTTTCCTGTTGATGGTCGGCCTGCTCTATCGCCATCACAGTGCGCTCTGGCCCATGTCCTGGTGGGGCATCGGCACGTATGGGCTCGGGGCCTTGTGTGCAGCCGTGTCCCTTGTCGCCGATGCGCCGCTGTCGTCCGTCGCGTCGCTGGTGGCTTGTGCGGTGCTCTTGCCGCTCATGCCCTTCCACGACGGCCACCTGACGGCGGTGACGCGCTTGCCCGGCAACTTACCGTCGTTCGTCGTGCTGTTGCTTCCGATCCTCGGCCTGCATGGAATCGCGACTGCGTTACCGACTGTTCCCGATACGTTCGCCTGGACCCTCAGTCTCTTTGCGTTAGTAGGTGCCTTCTACGGGGCGGTGAAAGCGCTCGCCCAGACGCGCGTGCGATTGCTGTTGGCGTACGGCAGCCTCTCGTTCTTTTCGATGCTCTGGTGGTTCGCTGCGGCCACGAGATCGGCGACGCCGCGATCCGCGCTCTTGGTCGGCACAGTCGGCCTCGCCACGAGCGGCCTGCTGGTCGCGTGGCAAGTTGTTCGAACCCGCTACGGAGACGATGTGGATCCACAAGCGGTCAGCGGGCTGGCGTCGGGCATGCCCCGATACGCCGTGCTCCTCTCACTGCTCGCGCTGGCCGCAATGGGCCTGCCGCCATTCGGCGTCTTCGCGGGATTCATGGGCCTGCTGCTTAGCGCGCCCTTTCCGTCATCGGGAGGGTTGGTCGTCACACTCCTCGCCTGGCTGGCCGCGTCCTGGTACATCATGCAGATGGTTCAGCGGCTGCTCTTCGGATCGCGGCGGCCCGAACTCCGCTACGCCGATGTGCTCCATACCGAATTCGCGGCCCTGTTCGTCGTCGTCCTCGTCCTCTTGGTCTTGGGCCTGGCACCGGCCACATTGTTCGCTCCCGACGAGATACTGTCAGCCGTTCGCTCCATGATGGGATGAGTCGCATGGAACCGGTGATGACCCCGCACGACATTGAAACCAGACGGATGGAGCTGCGCGGGATCGTGAAGCTTGCCGGGGAAGTCATCGCCCAGTATTGGCCTATGCGCACCTTCGTGCACCACAATCCCCTCCACAGCTTGGAATATCTGCCGTTTGAGGAGACGGTCCGCCGCGGCAAACAGTTCATGGGAGGCAATGGGTATCTCCCCAGCTGGATGTACCGCGAGTACGTCAAGTCCGGTCGGATCCAGTCTCGCCACCTCATGGACGTGCTGCAATCGCTTGTGCAGGACAAGCACGTGGCTATTGGCTCCCGACCCGTGACACACGGAGACGTCTTGCGAGCCTGCCTCACTGAAGGACTCTGCTCACCGGTCCTTGAACCGCTTGAGGACCACTTACCGGACCCATCGAACGACTTGATTCATCGTGTGGCGGCTCGGCTCGAATCCGTCATCACTTTTCCGGACCTGCACGAACGTCTTCGCGCCATTGTGGAGGGCGATCAGGCGGCGCTCGGCCGCTGGCTCACGCTGTCGCACTGGTGCGATGATACGTGCGGCACCCAGATCGTCAGACAGATCAACGATCAACTGATCAAGTGGTGCGAGGCGTTTCTCGACGAGGGTCACGCGACCTGGGCGATGCCGGAACGAGACCAGGGCTTGTACAAGGCATGGAAAGCGATTGCTGCGCACGAATGGTCGCCCTGCGGGATCGAGGACAGCCAGCGCAAGATCGCGCAGCTCCCGGAGCATCCGGAAGATGCGCTGCTTTACAGTCTGGATGCGCTCGGGATTCCAGCCAAACTTCGACAGGACTACCTGTCGTTGCAATTGACCGCGCTGCCTGGCTGGGCCGGCTTCATCAAATGGCGGGGGGAGGAGCGGGACTATCCCTGGCAACAGGCCAACCCTGTCGGACTCGTGAAGTTCTTGGCGATCAGACTCTGGTACGCGCGCGAGCTGGTCCAGAAAGCCTGCCGCGAGGAACTCGGCATCGAGGGACGCTACGACGCGGTCACGACCTACATGCGCAGCCGCCCCGAAGAATATTACCTGCGCCGGCAGCGGGTGGCCGGCCGCCTCCCGGCTCTCTATGCCGAAGAAGTCGACCGGCTCGCGCATCGCAAGGGCAACGGCTGGAAGACCGTGCTCGACCGCTACCGGGCAGAAGTGGTACCGCGGCAAAAGGCCGCCGCGTGCCGCGGTGCGGCGAGAAAACTCATGACACTGGCCCGGGCCTTGGACATTGATCCGGAACACTTGGTCACGGCACCTCCTCAAGATCTGAAACAGATCGTGGAGTGGATCGATGCCTTCCCTGAGTCGGATCACGGCCCGGTCTGGTTGAAGGCGTTGGAGGCGGGCTATCACGAACGTTTGCTGGAGCAGCTGCGGACACGCGCCGCCGAAGCCATCCAACCGGCGCCCGCTCGCCCCTATTCCCAGTCGGTCTACTGCATCGACGTGCGGTCCGAACCGTTCCGCCGGCATCTCGAATCGGTCGGCCCGCACGAGACCTACGGGTTCGCCGGCTTCTTTGCCGCCTTCATCCGCTACCGCGCGTTCGGCAAGGAGCACGACACGGAGCAGTTCCCGGTCATCATGCGGGCGAAAAACGAGGTGCGAGAAATCGCCAGGAGTTATCTCGACCACAAGGTCTCCACACACAGGGCTCGTGAGCGCTGGCTCCATGCCGGCCATACCCTGCTGCACGACTTAAAAGAGAACGTTGTCACGCCATACGTCATGGTGGAGTCGCTCGGCTGGTTCTATGCCCTGCCGATCTTCGGGAAGACGCTGATCCCGTCGCTCTATCGACGCTGGACGTCCTGGCTGAAACATCTGTTCGTGCCTGCCATCGCGACGACGCTCACCGTCGATAAGTTGGCCCCGGACGCGACCGCGGAAATGCTGACGGCCCAGCAACAGGCCGTCGTCCGCAAAGCGCTGGACGAACGATTCGGGCTGCGCAGTTGGCGGATGACGCCCGCGCTGATCGACGGATTGCGGCAACAGGCCCTGTCCGGCTCGGACGCTCCGGAACCGGCCCTGGTTGAAGCGGCTGCGCAGGTGGGTCTTTCGGGTGAGATGTTGACCGGTTTGGTCGACACCTTGCGCCGTCAGTACGAACTGAATGCACGAGCGGCGTCCCGTCAGAAGGAGCGGATCACCCGAATGGGCTTCACCGTCGATGAACAGACGCTCACGGTCGACACGGCTCTGCGCATGATGGGCCTCACGAAGAATTTCGCGCGACTCGTCCTGTTCTGCGCCCACGGCAGCACCTCGGACAACAACCCGTACGAATCCGCGCTCGATTGCGGCGCCTGCGGCGGCAACGAAGGCAAGCCGAACGCGCGCACGCTGGCGATGATGGCGAACAATCCCAAAGTTCGGGAACGCATCGCCAAGCTCGGTATCGACATTCCCGCGGACACGCACTTTCTCGCCGGGCAAATGAACACGACGACCGACGCCATCGAACTCTTCGACTTGGAAGACGTGCCGCCAACTCATCGCGCGGACCTCGCCCGACTGCAGGAAGACTTGAAAGAAGCGTCGGTGCTGACCAGCCAAGAACGCTGTGCGCGCTTTCCCGATATCCAACAACGACTCGAGGAAGCCACAGCCGAAGCGCACGTCCGGCGGCGGAGTGCCGACTGGAGCCAGGTCAGACCGGAGTGGGGCCTATCCGGTAACACCGCGTTCTTGATCGGACGACGGGAGCTCACGAAAGGACTGGATCTCGGCGGGCGCACCTTCCTCCATTCCTACGACTATCGCGAAGATCCCTCGAACCGCCTACTGGAAGTCCTGCTGACCGCGCCGCAGGTCGTGGCCCAATGGATCAATATGGAGCATTACTTCTCCGCGGTGGACAACGAGGTCTACGGGAGCGGGAGTAAGATCTATCACAACGTTGTCGGCCGGCTCGGTGTCATGTCGGGCCCCTGGAGCGATCTGCGATTAGGGCTCGCCAGGCAAACGGTGATGAGTGGCGAGATGCCCTACCATGAACCGATGCGGCTGATGACGATCATCGAAGCGCCAAGGGAGCGGATCGAGAAGCTGATCGCGCGGCACGAGGTGCTGCAGCACTTCTACCATAACGAGTGGGTTCATTTGGTCGCGCTCGACCCCGAGGATCGAGTATGGTATCGGTATCGTCCCGATGCCACGTGGAGTCCGATCGCGTAGTCGATTGTGAGAGCAAGTCCTTAACATCTACCGGAGGTCGGAAAGGAGAAGGATCGATGAGTTTGGCACTGCATCCGATGAAGGAAATTCGCGTGATCGTCGCGGGAGAACACCGGGCGTTCGTCACGGATCTGTTGGACCGGGTCCAGGCGACCGGTTACACCATCATCGGCAACGTGTCCGGGAAGGGACACCACGGAGTGCGCGAAGCCCATTTCATGTTCAGCGAGCAGGAAAGCCTCGAGATGATCATGACGGTGGTGCCGGAGGAAAAGGTGGAGCCGATTTTGGCAGGACTGAGACCACTGTTCGAACGGCATTCCGGCGTCATGTTCGTCGCGGACGTCGCGGTGAGCCGGCAGGAGTACTTTGGGAAGAAGAAGTAAGGGCACGAATGACCCTATTTCGAACGCCCTTGTCTTCCCGACCGCAACTTGTCTAGAATGGCGCCCTCTCGTTCTGCGGTAGAGGAAGAATCATGAAGGGTCTGCGCTTCGAGCGAATCGGACAGGGCCGTTATTACAACGTGGTCTTCCACCTCGGCAGCACCTACGTGCCCGTGAGCGACGAAACCGTCGAAGAGCTCAAGTCCCAGAGCCTCCTTCCCGCCGAACGTTTCCTCGACCTCCTCATCGACCGCGTCGGGTATTCGTCCTATCTGAAAGATCAGATCCGGACCGAATTGAAGGCGTCGGGAGATCCGGTGACGCAGATCACCGTGTTGCAGGGAGCCATCAGAGAGCTCTGACCTGCTGCCTTTTCTCCCTTCTCGAACCTATTAATCCGCCACTCGCCCTTCCTGGAAGAGCTGATTCATGATCATGTTCTTCTTGTCGGGGTCCTGGTAGTACTTGAGCGCCTTCGTGTAGTTGTCCAGCGCGCTTTCGGGCTTGCGCTTCTGCGCATAGTACTCCGCCAGACCATGGTAGGCGCGGGCGTCCTGCTCGTTGGCTTTGAGCCCGCGGTTGAACGCCTCGAAGGCGTCTTGGAGATGGCCCTTCTTCAATGAAATCCATCCGAGCGACGTGTGGGCCGGGCCGAAATCCGGATTCGCGCGCAACGCTTCCTGATATTCCCGCTGTGCCAGATCCTGCCGGTTGCGGTCTTCGTACAGCCCGCCGAGTGCGAAGTGCACTTCGGCGTCGTTGGGATTGAGTCGCAACGCTTCTTTGTACGATTGCACCGCCGGTTCCAGCTTACCCTGCTCCGCGAGCGCGCAGGCCAGATTCGCGTGGGCCACGCTGTCGCCGGGATTCAGTTTGATGACTTCGCGATATTGCGGGATCGCCATTTCCAGCCGGCCTTGTTCCTGGTAGGCCACGCCGAGATTGGTCCGCGCCGGCGCATAGGCAGGATCGAGCCGGACCGCTTCCTTGTATTCCTTGATCGCCATCTCCAAATGGTTCGCCCGTTCGTGGATCTGCGCCAGAAAGTAATGGGGGTGGGCTGACTGCGGCGTAAGCTTCGCGGCTTCCTTGTACGATTGGATCGACTGCTCGGATTGTCCAGACTGTGCCAGAAAGAGGCCCATGATGAGATGCGCCGCCGATTTGTCCGCATGGCCCGCGACGAGTCCTTCCACCCAACTTTTCACCTGCGCGATGTCGTCCGGCTGTTCGAGACAGCGGGCGTGGCTCGCCCAGGCGTCGGCGAACTGCCCCTTGATCAGATGGACCACGTTGCTGACGAAGTGCGGGCGCGGGTCGCGCTGATCGCCGGTTGACGAGTGTCTCGCCCAAGTCAGTGCCTCATGGGCGGCGCGGTCCCACTCTCCAGCGAGCAACGAGCTTTCACAGGCAGTTTGATACGAGCTCATGGCGTTCGGTGGGGGGTCAGCGCGTGAGCGTGTCTTCGATGTCCGGCGAGGTGGCCTGCACGTGCTGGCCGAGCGACGGATACCGTTCGGCCAGTTTCTGTCTCATCAGCCAGGCGATCGTGCGATAGGACCAATGGCCCTTCACGCCGGAGCGCAGCTTGGCGATGTACTCGGCTTCAGCGAAGTCCATCTTGAACAGGCAGCGGACCTTGAACCCGAAGGGGATCGCGTAGAGCGCCGCTTCACCATTCACTTTCCTGAGATGGTCGATATCGGCTTTGACCGCATCCATCGCCTGGCGGTATTCCCCGTCGAGTCCGGCCTGCACGAGCGGCGGTGGGACGTCGTAGCCGTGCACCGTCGTGAAATTTTGCTGGATCTGCTGGCAGCGTCGGTGCCGGTGCATGTCACGCCAGCCACCGATGTCCATCAGCACGTCGAAGGTGAAGGCATAGCCGCTGCGGAATTCTTTGATCAGCTCGTCGTACGGCCCGCGCTTGCTCATGGCCGCGCCGATCGCATCCTGCTTTTGTTTCTCCGACCATTCGCGCACAACGGCAAGGATCGTCCGGTAGGGCGCCTGGGACACGCGATACAGAAGCGTGGCGACCGTCTCGTCGAGCGGATCGTGCGGTTCGATGAGATCTACCGCCTCTTGGTTTCCCCATGACGAGGGACTATCAAACCCTGTTCCTTTGAGGGCCTCTTTCGCGTAGCGGGCGAGATCGGTGTAGACCGTCGCCTGATACTCGTTGGCCTTCGCGTGCCGCGCGAGCGTCGGCGCCATCGGTTCGCTGAGCCCGGCCGATTGGCCGGAGAGTTCCCCCCAGACGTTCATCGGCGGCCGCTGACAAGCGTCTTTCAAATCCTCGCCGATCATGCGGAGCTCGGGCAGTTGTGACGACAACAGTCTGGTGATCTGTTTTTCGAGCGTCCTGATGCTGACGACCTGGCCGACGTTCGTGCGACAGGCGAGCGGCAAGAGATACCGCGTGACATCGAAGGCGCGCGCGGCGATCGTACGTTGATAATCCGCGGGCTTCATCGATTCGGGCCGTGGGTCGCGCTCGGAGAGATAGGTCGTCAACGGTTCGTGGAGCAACCGGTAGATTTCGCCAAGGCTCCTGAGAATCCCTTGATAGGTCCCTTCCGTTTCGCTGCCGTGTATGGCGTCCGGCACGTACCAGCCGCCGGAAGCGAAGTTTTGGTACCGGCTCGATTTGGCTTGCCCGTCCCAGACCTGTTCATCTTCCAATCGGATCGCGGCGAGTTCCGTGATCTCTTCGAAGCAGATGATGACGTGGCCTAAGTCGGCGATCGAGGCGTGGCCGTAGTCGAAATAGAATTGTTCCCAGAATTTCTCCGACGAATGACCGTGGACCCACTGGATGCTCTTCTCGATCGAGTCTGGCGAGCGGCTGTAGCGGGCGAGCGCATAGGCGGATTTCTCCGGCGGCATCGGCGCGACGGCGATCACACGGCGGATCGGGCGGTCACTGCTCACGAATCGGCTCCCATGAGTGGTTCCACAACCGGAGGTTGCCGACTATAGCGCCCTGCGTCCGACCGGTGCAAGCACGGGCCGGTGCGTTGACTTGCCTGCAAAACCGCCGTTATAGTCGCCCCATCTTTTTTCGGTTGCATGATGACGATCAAAGGCATCAAGGGCGTCAAGGACATACTGCCGGAAGAAACGCCGCGCTGGCGGTTCATCGAGGAGAGGGCCACGCGCTGGGCCGGCCGGTACGGCTTCCGGGAAATCCGCGTGCCGATCTTCGAGGTGACCGCGCTGTTCGCCCGGAGTATCGGCGCCACGACCGACATCGTCGAAAAGGAGATGTATACGTTTCCGGACCGTGACGGGACGTCCTTGACTCTCAGGCCGGAAGGGACAGCCGGTACAGTACGGGCCTTCGTCGAACACAACAGGGCCGCTAATCCCCTCCCGCAGAAGTATTTTTATCTCGGTCCCATGTTTCGCCACGAGAGGCCTCAGGCAGGACGGTTGAGGCAGTTCCATCAATTCGGGGTCGAGTATTTCGGGACACAGGACGCGAGGGCGGACATCGAGGTGATCTCGTTGCTCTGGCGGTTCCTCTCAGACCTCCACCTGCCGGATCTGACGTTGGAGATGAACAGTCTTGGGACAAGCACCGACCGTGCGACCTATCTACCGGTCCTGGTCTCGTTTCTGAAAGGCCGATCGGCACGTCTCTGCGACAACTGTAAACGCCGGATGGAGACGAACCCCCTCCGCGTCCTCGACTGCAAGGTGCCGGAGTGCCGTGCTGCCACGGAGGATGCCCCGCATCTGACGTCGCACTTATCCCCCGATGCCAAGAGTCATTTCGACCAGGTCCTCGGCGGTCTGACAGCGTTGGATATTCCCTACAAACTGAATCCACGGCTCGTCCGCGGCTTGGACTACTATTGCCTGACCGCGTTCGAGATCACGTCTACTCACCTGGGTGCTCAGAATGCCGTGGGAGCTGGGGGTCGCTATGATGGGTTGGTGGAGGCGTTGGGCGGCCCCAAGACCCCGGCGGTCGGATTTGCCGTCGGACTTGAGCGGATTTCCCTCATGCTCCCCGATCATAGCCTACCGGAGATGCCTCCAACCGTGTATGTGGCAGCCTTCGGCAGCGAGGGAAGTCAGGCCGGGGTTCTCCTCCAGGAGCAGTTGAGGCAGGCGGGAGTGCCCGCTCAGTCTGATTATCGATCCGGGACGCTGAAGGCTCATCTCCGTCAGGCAGATAGAGCCAAGTGCCGCTATGCCGTCCTGCTCGGTGACGACGAAGTGAAGCGCGGTTCTGCTACCGTGCGAGACATGGAGACTAAGGCCCAGGAAGATGTTGTGCTTGCCCAGCTACCCAGCTATTTTCTCCGTGTGATTTCCGCTTCTTAGGGGCCTCTTTTTTCCCGTTGACTTCCTCCTGAAAACCCCGTACGCTCGCCTCCACTGAAATTAATGTAACCATTTGATTCTTAAAAGAACTTTCTTTTATTCTTAGGTTGTTTTTTCTATGGTATCCCGCAAGCTTGGACTACTCTTATCCACAGCCCCGTCTCACTCGAGTCTCGACACGGCTGCGCACCTCGCGGAAGCGGCAATTCGCCGCGGTGTTGAAGTCTATTTGTACTTGATTGATGAGGGAGTGAAGGGATTGAACGACCCACGTCTCACTCTCCTTCTCGATCGTGGTGTGCGTATGTCTGTCTGTGCTTATGGATGTCAGCAACATGCTGTCTCGACGAGTACTGTTGATTCCCGCATCTCATTGTCCGGTCTAGTTGTGTTGTCCGGTATCATCGATGGGTGTGATCGCTTTCTCGCATTCACATAGGCTCTAGGACTCTTTCTCATGTCGAAACGCGTCGCCCTGGTCATCTCCGAGGATCCATGCAAAACACACCGTCCAGTCGAAGCACTTCGTATTGCGCTCGGTCTCTGTGCTGGGGATCATGAGGTGACCGTCATCCTTCTGAATCGTGCTCCCCTCCTGTTGACCGATGAGACGGATGACATTGTCGATGTCGACATCCTTGAAAAGTACCGTCCCTCATTCGCACAACTGGACGTCCCGTTCTGGATTTCATCAGACTCGCCTATCATGACTGTCAACGAAGACTTTTCGGTCAAGCGCGTAAATCCCCTAGAAATACGAGCATTTTTGCCGACTGTCGACCGAACCCTGGTGTTTTAAGCCATGAAGATTCTCTACCTCCTCCGTCGGCCCAGCCAACAGATTGACCCGGCGTTGTTTCACCCGTCAGAATCGGTCGGCAATGTGAATGTGGTATTGCTCGAAGAGGCTCAGTCATCGGACCTGGATTGTGCACCTGGCGCAGTCTTTTCTATAGGTCAATCAGACCGGTACAAGAAGATGTCATATGACGATCTTGTTGAAGAGATATTCAAGGCTGATCGTACGATAGTGATTTAACAGGGACTCTTATTGTAGAGATCGCCCTTATGAAGAAAATTCGCCGTCGGAGCCGGAGCAAGAGTAGGAGTTGGGAATAGTGTGAATAGGCGGGATGAGCAGGGCCAGCACGCGAACAATACAGTAATACCCTGGGGATCAATTTGGGGATTGACTCTGAGTTCAGAGAGAGTGCAGAGTTCACAGGATGTGAATAGATGTACTCATTTCTAAGAGGTCAGGCCCATCCTCTCCCCGTCATGCGAACTTCTTCTACGAGGCGGCAAGATTAACTAGAGGTTATCCACAGGTGTGAATAAGCCTGTGTATGGCGATTAATACAGGGACTTATGACCGTAGCGAGCGTCTGGCAGGAAGCCCTAGCGTACATCCAAGGAAAAGTGCCAAAACAGGTGTACGACACATGGTTTACGCCTGTTCGGTTGGAGCGGATTGAGGACCGAACCGCTCAAATCGGGGTGCCGAACAAGTTTTTTGGTGATTGGCTGAGCCAACACTATGGTCCCCTCCTCCAAGAGGCTGTCTCGACAGCCCGGGGAGGGGGTGAAACAGCGGTCTCGTTCGTCGTCTTCAATAGGGCCCAGGGCTCCTCCGTCGACCAGGCGGCGGTGGCTCAAGCGATGAAGACTGCGAATGCCGCCAGGCAGAAGCGGGGTATCCAGCTCAATCCCAAGTACACCTTCAAGAACTTCGTTGTAGGAGCGGGAAATCAGTTTGCCCATGCCGCCTGCATGGCCGTCGCGGAGCAGCCGGCGAAAGCCTACAACCCACTATTCATCTATGGAGGCGTTGGGCTCGGGAAAACACACCTCTTGAACGCCATCGCCAACCACGTTGCGGAACGGACCGATCTCCGGATCGCATACCTGACGACGGAACAGTTCACCAACGAAGTCATCAATTCGATCCGCTATGACAAGATGATGGATCTGCGCAAGCGGTACCGCCACATTGATATGTTGATGATCGACGACATTCAATTCCTCGCAGGAAAAGAGCGGACGCAGGAGGAGTTCTTCCATACCTTCAACGCGCTCTATGAAGCGCACAAGCAGATCGTCCTGTCGAGCGACCGGTTCCCCAAGGATATGCCTGACATCGAGGAGCGCTTGCGCTCGCGTTTCGAGTGGGGGCTCATCGCGGATCTCCAGCCCCCCGACGTCGAGACGAGGATCGCGATTCTCCGTAAGAAATCCGAGGACGAGGGGGTGACCCTGCCCGAAGAGGTGATCCAGTTTCTGTCCACGACGATGAAGAGCAACATCCGGGAGTTGGAAGGCTCGCTGGTTCGGCTTGGCGCCTATGCGTCGCTCACCGGGCAGGCCATCACGCTGGACATGGCGAAAAACGTCCTTCGCGATTTGATCGGCGACAAGAAGAAGATCGTGTCCATGGAAGACATTCAGGAGGTCGTCAGCACTTGGTTCCACGTGAAGATCGCAGATCTGAAGTCACGGAGACGGAGCAAGACGCTCGTCCATCCCCGGCAGATCGCCATGTATCTCTGCCGGGAATTGACGGACGCCTCCTATCCCGAAATCGGGCGTCTGTTCGGCGGCAAAGACCACACAACGATCATCCATGCCTGCCGGCAGATCACCAAAGCGAAAGAGAGCGACGGCGCGTTGAATCAAACGCTGGACGGATTGAAGGAGAAGATCCTCCGAAACTGACCGGCGGATCGACTGAGAGGCGAGCATGAAAGTTCGAATGGGGCGGGATGAGTTGTTGACGGGACTCCAGCGGGTCCAAGGCGTCGTTGAGAAACGCAACACGATGCCGATCCTGTCCAACATCCTGATCGAGGCAAAGCAGGAAGGCGCGGAAATCGTCGCTACCGACCTCGAAATCGGCATGCGCGGGCACTACAAGGCCACCGTCCAGAAGCCGGGCGGCATCACCGTGTCCGCTCGCAAGCTCTACGAGATCATCAAGGAGCTGCCGAGCGGCGAGATCGAGTTGACCTCCGGGGACAATAATTGGACGACGATTCAAGCTGGCAAGAGCCAGTTCAAAGTCGTGGGCCTGCCGAGCAGCGACTATCCGGCGCTCCCTGCGATCGAACGGGAAGGACTGACGCCGCTCTCCGGTGCCGGCCTGTTGGAGTTGATCCGCAAGACGCTCTTCGCGGCCGGCGACAACGACGCCCGGTATATCCTCAACGGCCTGCTCGTGACGCTGATCCTGAGCGAGAAGAGAACCACGCTGCGCCTCGTGGGCACCGACGGCCATAGACTGGCCGTTGCCGAGCAGGATCTGGGTAAGGCGGGGGCCAAAGGGGCTCCCCAAGAAATCAAAGCGATCATTCCGAAGAAGGCCGCGCACGAGATGCGGCGCCTCCTGGAAGAAGGGGGCGACGGTGAACCGCTGATCGGGTTCACCAAGAATCTTATGATTTTCCGCAAGAGCGGCCTGTTGCTGACCTCGCGTCTCATGGAAGGCAACTATCCGAATTACCAGCAGGTCATTCCGAAAGAGAGCAACAAGAAGGTCTCGGTGAATCGGGTGGAACTGGAAAGCGCCCTCCGTCGAGTCTCCGTGCTTTCCAAAGACAAGGCCAATGCCGTCAAGCTGTCGATCGGTCCCGGCAAGCTGACGCTCTTCTCCAGCAACCCCGACTATGGGGAGGCGACGGAAGAATTGCCCGCGCATTATGAAGGCGAGGCTCTGAACACCGGATTCAACGCCCGCTATCTCCTCGACGTCTTCAGCGTCATGGACGGCGAGAAACTCTCGTTGCAAATGGACGGCCCCCTCAGCCCCTGTCTGATTCAGGAACCGGAGACGCCCGGGTTCAAGTGCGTTGTGATGCCCATCAAGATCTAAGGACCTGAATGGCCCAGGACGACTCCACCAGCAAGCCCAAATCCGATAGCTACAGCGCGGATCAGATCAAAGTCCTCGAGGGGCTCGATGCGGTGCGGAAACGGCCCGCTATGTACATCGGCAGCACCGGCGTTGACGGACTCCACCATCTCGTCTACGAGGTCGTCGACAACAGTGTCGACGAGCACATGGCGGGGTTCGGCGAAACGATTGAAGTCACGATTCACATCGACGGCAGCGTGACCGTGGTCGACAACGGCCGGGGCATTCCCACGGGCATGCACTCCACACAGAAAAAATCGGCGGCCGAGGTTGCGTTGACCGTGCTGCACGCGGGCGGGAAGTTCGAGCAGGGAGCCTACACGGTGTCGGGCGGGTTGCACGGCGTCGGCATTTCCGTCGTCAACGCGCTGTCCGAATGGCTCGAGCTGGAAATCTGGCAGGACGGCCAGGTCTTCGACCAGCGCTATGAACGGGGCAAGCCGGATGCGCCGCTGAAGACCACGGGCGTCACCAAACGCCGCGGCACCAAGGTCCGGTTCAAGCCGGACGGGCAGGTCTTCGAAACGCTCGAGTTCAGCTTCGACGTGTTGGCGCAGCGGCTGCGGGAGCTCGCCTTCCTGAACAAAGGCCTCTCGATCACCCTGAAAGACGAGCGGAAAGAGCCGGCCAAGGAGCAGGTGTTCTTCTACAAGGGAGGCATCGTCTCGTTCGTCGAGCACCTCAACGAGGCCAAGACGCCGTTGCACAAGCCGATCTACGTGAAGGTCGAAAAGCCGGAGATGATTCTGGAAGTCGCCCTCCAGTACAACGACAGCTACGCGGAGAATCTTTTCTCCTTCGCCAACAATATCAATACCAAAGAAGGCGGCACGCATCTGGTCGGGTTCAAGGCCGCGCTGACCCGCACGATCAACAACTACGCGAATGCCAACGATCTGCTGAAGAAAGAGACCGAATCCCTCACCGGCGACGACGTGCGAGAAGGCTTGACGGCCGTGGTGAGCGTCAAAGTCCGGAACCCGCAATTCGAGGGCCAGACCAAGGCGAAACTCGGCAACAGCGAAGTCAAGGGCGTCGTCGAGACGGCGGTCAACGAGAAGCTGGGCGCCTACTTCGAGGAGAACCCGCCGGTTGCCAGGAAGATCATCGGCAAAGCGATCGATGCCGCCCGGGCCCGCGAAGCCGCGCGCAAAGCGAAGGACCTTATCCGGCGGAAGAGCGCGCTGGACGGCGGGTCCCTCCCCGGCAAGCTGGCCGACTGTTCGGAAAAGGATCCGGCTCTCAGCGAGCTCTACATCGTCGAGGGCGATTCGGCCGGTGGGTCGGCAAAACAGGGTCGTGACAGGAAGTTTCAGGCGATCCTGCCGCTCAAGGGCAAGATCCTCAACGTCGAGAAGGCCCGCTTCGACAAGATGCTGACGAGCGACGAGATCCGCACGCTCATCATGGCGCTCGGCACCGGCATCGGGCGCAAGCGCGAAGAGAGCGACAAGGCCGATAAGGACGCATTCGATATCGCGAAGGCCCGCTACCATAAGATCATCCTCATGACCGACGCCGACGTCGACGGCAGCCACATCCGCACCCTGCTCCTGACTTTTTTCTTCCGGCAGATGCCGGAACTGATCGAGCGCGGGTATATCTACATCGCACAGCCGCCGCTCTTCAAAGTGAAGAAAGGCAAGGCCGAGCGCTACCTGAAAGACGAAGGGGCGCTGAACGACCACCTCGCCGATCTCGCCGTCGAGGACGTGCAGTTGTATATGGAGGGCGCGCAGGATTATGTCGGCGGCCGCCGGTTGCTCCCGATTCTCAAGAAGATGATCACTTTCGAAACCCTTCTGGGCCGGCTCAACAAGAAGCCGCACGAAGCAGCCATGCTGCGGGCGTTCGTCGACGAACCGGGACTTGACCGTGACATGCTCAAGGATCGGACGGCGCTCGCCAAAGCGGTGGCCAACGTGAAGAAGTCGCTGCTCCTGGTGTTTCCGAAGCTGGAACCGACGGTCGAAATTCTGCCCGACGAGGAACATCAGTCGAACAAGATCGCCTGCCGCCTTCAGGCGAACGGCGTGCTGCACCATGTGGATGTTACCCACGACCTGGTCGGGTCTGCCGACTTCCGCGAGCTCCAGAAGTTGTCCTCATCGGCGATCGGACTCGGCCGCCTTCCCTACAAGCTCAAGGCGAAGGGGCAGGAACAGCAGCTGCTCTCGACCGCCGAGGCGGTAAGGTCGATTCTCGAATTGGGCAAGCAGGGCCTCAGCATCCAGCGGTACAAGGGACTCGGCGAAATGAATCCCGGCCAGTTGTGGGAAACCACGATGGACCCGGAGAAACGTACGCTGTTGCGAGTGCAACTGGAAGACATGACGGGCGTCGACGAGATTTTCACGATTCTGATGGGCGACGAAGTCGAGCCGCGCCGGAATTTCATTCAGACGCACGCCTTGGAAGTGAGAAACTTGGATGTGTAGCTGGTCAGCGCCACCCGCCCAATCCATGGAGTTGGGGCCGAAGAGGGAGAAGAGAGACAGATGCCTCCTGATGAACGATTAGGCCAGATCGCGATCGAAGACGAGATGAAGTCGTCCTACCTCGATTACGCGATGAGCGTG
>FKKE01000854.1_pt1 | contig 34506 bp, 39 predicted proteins | sample 1106331 | NCBI WGS metagenome assembly FKKE01 (sample SAMEA3931202, study PRJEB13176) | freshwater metagenome | biome: Drinking water system; feature: drinking water; material: freshwater | place: China | collected 2013-02-06
AAGATCCTGTTTGGCACCAACTTTTGCCTGTATCAAATGATCACAATGAACAGTTGACGGCACTGCTACTTTGTTCCGTCCGCAGGTCATGAATTGCAGCAAAGCCATTTGCGCAGTAGCATCCTGCATAGCTACACGGTCCGGAGCAAAATCCACATAATCTTTTCCACGGGTATAAGCTGTTGATGGCAAAGTCCCGGATAAATGAGCATATAAAATTTTTTCAGAAAGCGTTAATGGGCGCCCAACAAGTTTTCTTGCTGCTTCCACTTTAGCCGGCAACGCTGCATAGATTTTTTTAATGAGATCAAGATCAAAGACCATAGTGCAATTAAAAATTAAGAATTAAGAATTAATCATTGAGTGCCCACTTTTCTTTTGACAAAATCATAATACGGAAAGCAAACGGCGGACAATTGTCTGTTGATTGCGGGCTTGCCTCAATAAGGCTGCGAATTTACATTAAAAAGGATGAGGGATAATCATTAAAAACGGAAAATTCATAAATGAATATTTGTGCTTTAGCTGTTCGCATTTTAGTTTGGTTTGTCCAAGTCATCCGTTCAATGAAAACCACCCGTACCTTAATAGCATTAGCTATTTTATTTTGTCATTTTGCCACGTATGGGCAATCACCGGTACAGGAATTTATAGCCAATTATATTTCCCTATCTACTACGGTTAATAATAACACTTCATACCCCAGCGCTGTGGGTTCGTTTTCCTCCTGTTCAGGATCACTTTTTAATCATACCTGGAGCAATGGCAGTAATAATCTTTTGCAGATAAGCAGCTTTAATGCTAATTCAAAAACATATGTAGTAGCCGATCTTGATTCAGCCATTGTGAAACTGAGACGGGTAAACAATGCTTCCGTTTCCGGAATCAGGAATATTGTTTATGCTGAGGCCACCGTTTCTCCCACAACGGCATGTCCCTCTCCCAACCAGCTAAATTTTAAAACACCCTACACAGATGATATGACAGAGTTTTTGACTAACCGGGTGCTTAACCAGGGAACAGATAATCTATTTACAAATACGGGTAATGGTGATGGTAATAATAACAATATTGAAAGAGTAGATGTCATATTTCCAAACGGAATCAGTTCTTCAATAACTGATGAAGCCGGGTTTTTATTTTGTGAAAGAGGAAACAATCTTGCCCATGATGGTTTCCGCATTGCTCCTATCCTTAGCCTTGACGCAAACAATGATCCTGCATCTTTTGGAAGTGTAAAAACATGTACAAGAGGCAATGGCAGTAATAATGGAAGCTGGGGGCACCCTGCTTTGTCTGCCGGCAACCTGCTATTATCGGTGAATGTTTTGCGTAAGGATGCTGCTGAAACCTATCTGCGACCCTCAGCAGCAGTAAACCAGGAGATCGGCGGAGTTTTTTTCTCTTTTACCGATCTTGGAATTGCTGCCAACCAGGTAGTTTATGGTTATGCATTATTAGGCCCTGATGGAACGGCCAATCCTACATCGGCACAATTATTAAACATTAATGACGCTGCCGTATACCCAACGGCCACTACTGAAGCACAAGGCGGCGGTCTTGACCTGATTGCCGTGAATACTTTTTTTGCAACAGCACAAGTATTGGCAACAGATATTAGAATTAATATTAAAGGAAAAGTTCAGCAGGACAATGCCTTTCTTGAATGGGAAATAAATAATTTGAATGAAGAAGCAATGGTAACGCTTGAACGTTCTGTTAACTCAACTGCTTTTTCTGAAATGTATAGTTATAACGCTTTACATGATGGAAAAAATTCTTATAAAGATGACCCCGCACCCAACATCTATTTTTACAGGCTAAAAATTCTTTCAGCATCAGGAAAGTTAACTTATAGCAGGGTGGTTAAGATAAATATGATAAAACATTCGAACTGGAAACTATATCCTACTTTTATCCGAAACGGGGAAACTATAACATTTGAAGGATTGCCGGATGGATTTTATGAAGCCCAAATACTTAGTATGAGCTCATTAGTTTTAAAAAAAGAATTGAAAATAGAAAGAGGGAAAGGAATGCTTCAGCTTACTATTTCCGGTGGTGTACCGGGTATTTATGTTATTTCTTTAAACAGGAATGGAGAACCTGTCGGAAATGGGAATAAAATTGGACTGTTAAAAAGATAAAGTTTGAATAAATTTGGGTATCGAAAACCATTTACTATGAACCGATTCAAATTTTTTATCGAATGGAATGTGTTTGGCGTCTGTACAGCAATAGGAGAGAGATTAGGAATTTCAACCAGTAAGATCAGGCAATATTTCATTTATTCTTCATTGCTTACAATGGGCTCGCCGGTTATCATCTACCTGGTGCTGGCTTTCTGGAGAAATATCAGGAAATATATTTGGGCTACGAAAAGAAATCCCTGGTATTATCTTTAAAGCATAGCAGGTCTTCCGACCTGCTATCATTTTATTTTGCTGTTAACTCACTCCTCTTTTCTTAGCTACTTCATCTATTTTGAAATAAATAATATCTCCTTTTTTCACCTGTGATATAATGATCTTATTAAAATCCACTCCAACAAATTTTACCTGTGCGTCTTTTGATTTTACAAAACCGCTGATTTTTACAAGTGATCCATCTTTGAATTCGATTTCATCATAAGTAAGTTCAAATCCTTTTTCTTTTAGTTTCTTTTTAAATGTTTCCAGCTCTTCTGCTGTAGTTTTTGCAGTGATAGTGAAAAGATGTTCGGCTTCAACAACTGTTGCCGGATATTCATCGGCTATCACAGTTAGTGCTTTTACAGGCTGTACGGCTATGGTAGTTGATACGACCGGTTCTGTATTTTCGGCTACGGTAACCACAGAATAAGCCTCATCTGTTATTTCTTCTTTACTGTTGCGTAAATTTATTTTCGTCTTTTTATCGCTTATTTCAGCATTGACGGCGATTACCGGACTTACAACGGCTGCTTCAGTAACCATATTTACAGCATCCGTTGCTTCCCATTCAGCCACTTTCGACACACCGCATCTTTCTTCAAAGGCTTTTTTCTGTTCATTTATTGAAAGTGTATAGCTTTCTGTTTTTCCATTTTGTAAAGTGATTGTAGCTATATTGCCGTTAACTTCAACGCCTGTTATGTCCGGGTTTCTCGTAATGATCGCTTCCCTAATTGCTTTAGACCTCTCCATGGCTGCTCCAGATTTTAGTGATAAGATCTCGCCATAAAGATCTTCATAATAACCGGCCTTCGCATTCCATTCAGTAAGTAATAATCTTTTTACTTCCTTTTTGTTTTTATTTTTTACTACTACTGTACAATTTCCTTTATCATCTTTTATATCTATATAATATCCTTTACTATTCAGTATAGTGATATCCGGAATTGTATCTGCAAAAATGGTTTGAGCAGTTCTTTTTCCGGTTGGTTGTTTAAATGATTGTCTGAACGACAAAAGAATGATGGCCAGCACAGGGACTAAGAATAAGAATCTGCCCAGCTGGCGTTTGGCGCTTTTTGATCTGTTCATCATGGCTATACGTTTTTTTAATGAAGAAAAATTGAATTGTGTTGCTATACTGAATTGATGGTTGCCGATCACTTTCAGCAACAGGTATTGATATTCTTTTTTATTGATGCCGTTTTGGATCACTTTATCATCGGCAATGAATTCAAGATTTTGGCGTATGGATCTTTTCAGCAACCAGGCAAATGGATTGTACCAGTTGAGGATGCAAAGAATTTCAGCCCAAATAATATCTATTGTATGATTTTGTTTTACATGCACAAATTCATGTGTTACGATATCTTGCAGCTCTGCTTCGGTATGAAGCCTGGAATTAATGTATATCGATCTTCCAAAAGAAAAAGGGATAATATTTTCATCAACCTGGTAAATCTTTACTCCATCATTTGAAATAAGCTTTGCTTTTCTTTGTATAGTAAGAAATGAAAAAAAACTAATTGCAAAACGTAAGAATAAGATCCCTGATACTATAATCAATCCAAAAGCAATAAGGTCCCATTTATCGTAGCCTGACCAAATAGGAGCAGGGCAGTTTGAGGCTTCTTCCAGGTCAATGGTGTATTGATGAACAGACGGTACAAATTGAATGACTCCGCTTGTTTTGTTCTCAAGTACCGGGGATATATTGACAAATGGAATTAAAAAAGCCAGTATAGAATAGCATAAAAGATACCATCGGTTGGAATTATAAAAAGTAAGTTTTCTTAAAATGAAATGATAGAATAACCAGACAACTGCCAGGCTGATGGTCAATTTTACCAGGAACTGAATAAGGATTGACATAAAAATTTTTAATTAACAGTTTTCAAAAGTTTTGCTTTATCGTTCCAAAGCTGGATATTGCCTTTATCAAAATTCACCGTTATAATTTTTTTTGAATCGCTTGTCCAGTCTGTTCCCCATAAAACTTCGCCATCATGAATTCCTGTATAAAGTAATTCGCCATCTTTTGTCCATATCCGCAACGCATCACTGGCAGTGGCCAAATAAGTTCCTTCTTTGTTCCACCTGATATTTCTGAATTCTTTTTTGCTGCCATTCCATTGTTTTATCAGTTTTCCATTGGCATTCCAGAATTGAAGTAGCGTAGGAATCCCTTCATCCGGATGGCCATAATCACCCGTTACAAAAAAATCACCTGAAGGGTGCCATTTTACAGTTAACAAACCTGCTTGCTGCTGCCGGTGTGTAAAAACATTTAATTGTTTTCCGGATGTATCGAAAATTCTTATTTCATCCCCAACGGTTGTAAAAATATTTTTTACCGGGTGCCAGTCAATTCCCAGGAAATCTTTTTTATCAGCAACTCCATTTTGATCTGTTTTTTGAATAGTGCGTAGTAATCGGCCTTCTTTATCCCATATTATCCATATCTTACCGGAGCCAGCGGCTGCAGCAATCATTTCTCCATTATAATTCCACGCTATAGTTCTTGAACCCTTATGATCGCCTTCTACTATTGTTTCTTTATTGGTTTCAGGATCCACTATCCAAATACCATTGCCCGATGCAATGGCTAATAAATTTTTTTGGGGATGCCAGCTTACGGCCCTGACCATCCCTCTTTTCCCGGTCTTAATTGACTTATATAATGTAAGATCAGTGGTAAAAATTCTTAATAAACTATCATCTCCACCCAACGCAATGTATTTGTCGTCATGGCTGATATCAACTGTCCATAATCCGCTATCATAAGATTTGCTGTTTTGAGCAAAAAAGCGGTTTGTTATTAATAATAGCAGAAATATAAATAGGTATGATCTTATCTTTTTAAGCATGACTATTGACCCTTTTCGATCATATGGATGATTTCCTTTAATTCTTTTGCCGATAATTTTTTTTGCTCAACAAAGAAATTCACCAACTCTTTATAAGAATTATCAAAATATTCTTTAACCACTTTTCCCATGAATTTCTTTTTATAATCATCTTCACTTACTGCAGGCTTATACACGTAGGCATTTCCGATGAGCCGGCTGTGTAAATAACCTTTCTTTTCAAGATTTTTAATTGTGGATGCAACCGTAGTGTAAGGAATATTTTCATCCAGGTGTTCCATAAAGGATTTTACATTGCCTTCGCCTGTACGCCATACGGCTTGCATGGTTTCTTCTTCAACATGTGTAAGGGGTTCCATTTCTACGAAATTTTCGTAAACCTACGAAAAAATCGTAGAGTTCCAAATTTTTTTTTGGATCTGGTAAAACGTAGAAACTTTCTTTATTCCGGGTTTGAATATATCACCGTGGTATTGCCTTCAAACAGATCATGCACAGAGGATCTTTCTTTAAGCCCTATTGATCGTAGTTCTTCCGCAAAATTTTTGCGGCTGATAACAACCGCTTTATTATTTGACATATATGTTTTGAGGGAATCAAGGTTTTTGAAAACAGGAACTCTGCCCGGTAAATAATAAGTATAGGAAGGATGAAAGATCTGGTAGCTCACAACTTTTTCATAACTTTTTACCATGTCAATTGTTTTTGACATGGGGTTTTGTTTATAAATAACCGGATACAGCCAGTTGAACATTAAAACATGAAAGATTGCATAAAGGATAAAAATAAAGATGGCAGCCTTTCTGAAATTCTTTTTCAACATGAAATATAAGGCTATGAGGGCTGCCAGGCTAAGAATCAGCAGGTATATAGCAAGGTTTTCCATTCCACGGGTGTTCACTTCATTTTTTATTCCCACGTAAGCTGCTATCGGGAGGGCCATATTTATCAACAGGAGAATGATAAATGGGTAAAGTCTTGCTTTATTTTCTTCAACTGCTTTGGTGATGAATTTGCCAAGTATGATCGCCACAAAAGCATAGCAGGGCATTGCATAGTTAGGCAGCTTGGTGCTGCTGATACTATAGAACACAACAAAAATTACAACCACACAAAAGGAAAGTTTTAAAAATGAATTGCTAAAAGTTGATTTAAATTTTCTGACTGATTCTCCAATGAAGATGGAGGCAGGTAAAAGACCCAGCAAAATAATAAGCGGTACGATAATGAATGGACCCCCATGTCCTTCCATAGGTTCTGAAAAACGACCAAAATTGTGTTGAAGAAAAAATCCCTTTGTCCATTCACCATTCGTTTCCCGGTGAACAAGTAAATACCAGGGCAAAGCCACTGCGATCATTATTATTCCTGCTACCAGTATTTTCCATGATAAAATTTCTTTCCATCTCTTTTCCCAGGTCAGCCAGATAAGAATTGCGGCGCCGGGTAAAGCAATCGCAACCGGTCCTTTTGCTAATGTTCCTAATCCCATAGTAACAGCACAAACCCAAAGCCAGTAATTTTTTTTATCAACAAAATATGAATAGGCAGTAAAAAGAGAAGCTGTATTCAAAAAGATAAGATAAGGATCGGGCACAGACATCCGGAACTCAAATAAAAAATGAGTGGATGAAAGCAATATAAGTGAAGTAATAAGTGCCTGCCGCTGCGATGAATATTTTTTTACAAAGAAATAAGTGATGAAGATGGTGAGTACACCAAATACAGCAGAAAAAAACCTGGCTCCCCATTCAGTAACACCAAAGATTTTGAAACCGCCAAACATAAAATAATAATGTAGCGGAGGCTTTAATGTTCTTAATCCTCCATTAAAAGTGGGAACGATCCAATCGCCACGTTCATACATTTCTCTTGCACATTCTGCATTGCGAACTTCATCATAGATCCAAAGCGGTGTTTTTCCTAAACCCGGAAATAAGAGTACAATTGATAGGCCAAGTAAAAGCAAGGAATATTTTTGCTGATGCTGCACAGAATTAAAGTTGCATAAAGTTAACTATCCGGTACATCCTCTTTTAAAGGATCATGATAAATAAAATAAACACCCCAGACAGAGGAGAGGGCATTAGAAAGATAAAACAGGATACTGATGATGGGTGCTACGTGTATATCAAGACCAAAATATCTTGCCCCCTCAACAAATACCAGTTCCCTTGTTCCTAATCCACCTCCCAGGGATATAGGAATAACTGTAATAACCGCTGCCACAAGGAATATAAATATCCACTCACTTTGATGCAGCGGAAGATGAAGCCCCATTAAAATACAATACACACAAACCACCTGGAATACCTGAACTGCAATACCCCATAAAAAAGTAGGCCAGAAGCCCGGTAAAAAATCTTTGAACAACAGCTTTACAGCAAGATAAAGAGCCAGGATAGCAAGCACAGAACCGGTAATGAGAATGACATCATATAATTTATTGTCAAGCACAATTACGCCATAAACAGAAAGTATCAACCCCAATGCAAGCAACCCGCTGAAACGATCAAGTAAAACAGCAGCGGTTGTTTTTTTATAACCCACATCATACTTTCTTGTCAGCAGTATCACTTTATAAGCATCACCACTGATAGCACCAGGTAAAAAAAGATTATAAAACATTCCCAGCCAATAAAGCTTCAGGTTTTGCTTTTGTGAAAGATGAATGCCTATATTTTTAAAATAAATATTCAACCGGAATGAGGCCAGGAACTTTGAAAAAGCAAAAGCGGCCACTGATAAAAATAACCACCACCAATCGGCCTGCAGTACGGCTTCTTTGGCCTTTGTAAAATCAATTTTTCTAGAAATATACCAGAAGCAAACAATAGTAACTGCGATCTTTAACAGTAGCTTCAGCAGCTTTATAGTTTGTGATTCTTTTTTTATAACCGCTTCTGTCATTTCTTTTTCCCGTTTCAAAAAAGGATAGATAATTTTAAGGCCTGCTTCAAAAGCCGGGTGCAAGTAAATTCAAAATGATGACAAAAAAAATTATCCTTTTTACCATTATTGCCACATTGTGTACCTATTCTTTTAGCCAGGTTCGCAACAATACAGGGAGAGAAAAATCAATTACAAAAGGTTTAAAAATTACAAGCTCAGTTAAAATTAAAAAGCAAACGTATAAGCTGGATGCTGATACATCTATCAATAAACCTGTACTATTAATTGAAGGCAATAATATCACCGTTGATTTTAATAATGCTGTTTTAAAAGGAAGTAACCTGAAGAAGCAGCCGGATGAATTTTTTGGGGTAGCTATTTTAATTAAAAATGGCCGAAACATCACGATCAAAAACCTGAAAGCAAAAGGATATAAGATCGCTTTGCTGGTGACAAATGTGAAGAATCTTACAATTGATAATTGCGATCTTAGTTATAATTACCGCCAGCACTTGAATAGTACACAGGAAAAAGAAGATATTTCAGATTGGCTCAGCCATCATCAAAATGAAAAAGATGAATGGTTGCGCTATGGTGCCGCCATCTATCTGCGTGATTGCGATTCAGCAATAATAAAAAATACAAAAGTCACTGGCGGGCAAAATGCATTGATGATGACCCGGTGTAATTATGGAAAAATTTATAACAACGATTTTTCATTTAATTCCGGGTTGGGAATTGGAATGTATAGAAGCAGCTTTCATACGATAGCATATAATAAGATCAACTTTAATGTTCGCGGTTATAGTCATGGTGTTTATAACCGGGGGCAGGATAGTGCCGGTATTTTGATCTATGAACAAAGCAACAATAATTATTTCTACAAAAATTCTGTTACGCATAGCGGTGATGGTTTTTTTCTGTGGGCGGGGCAAACCACAATGGATAGCGGAAAAGGAGGGTGTAATGATAATAAGCTGGTGAAAAATGATTTTTCATTTGCACCTACAAATGGTATTGAAGTGACATTTAGCCGGAATACAATATCCGGCAACCGTATGATAGAATGTGATCATGGCATTTGGGGCGGTTATAGCTATAATACTATTATCTCAGGCAATTTATTTCGCAATAACAGGATTGGAATAGCCATTGAGCATGGACAGGAAAATAATATACGGTATAATATTTTTCATGAAAACAAAGAAGCCATCAGGTTGTGGGCAAGAAAAGAGCAGCCGGCTGATTGGGGCTATGCAAAAAATCGTGACACAAAAAGCAGGGATTACAGGATCACGAATAATAATTTTTTAAGCAATCCTCTTGTTTTTAATATCAGCAGAACGGAAAGATTGAATGTGATTGAAAATATGTATGACGATCATGAAACGCTTTTTAAAACAGATTCTACAGTTATTGATTTGGATACCACATGGAATGAAGAAATAGTTCAAAACACCGGGCTTGATAGCACGGAACAGGTGCCAGACATATCTACTCCGCAAAATCCATTCAAAGGACAGGGAATATTGGCAGGCCGGAAAAATATAATGATAACAGAGTGGGGGCCTTACGATTTCAGGTATCCATTGATCTGGAATATTAATCCGGCAGATACAACAGGTGTAATGAAGTTTGAACTGATCGGGCCAAAAGGAAAGTGGAGAATAAAAAGAGCAAAGGGAGTAAAAGAGATTTCTATGATGAATGGAACTTTTCCCGCATCTATAACAGCTACGAAAGTGGTTGCAGACCGAACAGATATTTTAATTGAACTTGAATATACCGGCACATCAATAACAACTCAATTTGGAGAAACGGTTGCTGCCGGTAAGCCATTTATTTTTTCATTTGAAAAATATTTCCAGCCAATTGACTTTTCTGTAGTATGGTATGGGTATGATTTTAAAATGCATGATCCCATAAAAACCGGGATGATCATTCCGCCTACAGCAAGATTGCGACCCATAAAAGAAGAAAAGGTAAATAAAATCGATTATGCCTGGTGGGGTGGTATAAAAGCATCGGAAACAACTTTTCCCCAGTTTGTAACTTCTGCTACCGGTACGGCCACATTTGAAAAGGGAGAATATGAATTAGGTGTCACATGGGATGATGCGGTGCGGATCTATCTTGATGGTAAATTGATCTTTGATGAATGGAATCCTTCTTTATATAAATTTGATGAATCGCCTCATAAAAAGATCAGACTTTCTTTGGATGGCAAACACGATTTTACTGTTGAGCATGCTGAAACAGGCGGGTTTGCAACATTGAGTTTAAAGTTCCGGAAACTATAAGTTATACACCAAAATAAACGACGTAATTTTTTTTATTATCTTTCTTATCTAATTAAAGCGTCAACCAAAACTTGCCATTATGAAAAAGCTTCTTTTCGTTTTTTCATCACTTATTATCATTACACTCATTGTTGTTTCATGCAACAATGAATCCAAAGAGCCCCAGGCAAAAACAATGACCAAAGAGGATTCGGCGAAAGCAGTTCTTGCCCGGGGTGATTATTTAGTTAACAATGTTGTTCCTTGTTTAGATTGTCATAGTGAAAGAGACCCATCTGTATTTGCAATGCCAATTAAACCGGGAACCGAAGGTGCCGGTGCATCATTTCCTTTTGATCAGGGAGTGGGTGTACCTGGTGAGGTAACTCCCCCCAATATTACTCCCTACAAATTAAAAGACTGGAGCAATGATGAGATTGTAAAAACGATAACTCAAGGAATAAATAAAAAAGGCGATACCCTTTTTCCTATAATGCCTTATCATAATTATAGCAGATTGGCCAAAGATGATATTTTAGCGATCGTCGCATATTTAAGAACACTGAAACCAATAGAAAAAGCTGATGTACCAAAAAAGCTGTTCATAACAGCCGCTCAGTACGGTCCATTGCCGGCAAATACACTTGAACAGAACAAAAGACCTGACCCATCCGATAAAGTAAAATATGGTGAATATCTTGTTACCATGGCATCATGCAGCGATTGTCACACGCCAATGGTAAATGGCGTACCGGATTTCAGTAAAGCATTTTCCGGCGGTTTTCATTTCAAAGAAGGCCCATTGGAAGTGACATCAGCAAATATTACACCCGACTCAATAACAGGTATTGGTACATGGACTGAAGAAGTATTCCTTGCAAAATTTAAAACTAATCTTGATGCGGTAGAAAAAAAGGTTAACCCGGGCAAACTAAATACTATTATGCCATGGGCAATGTATGCTAAAATGAAAGAGGATGATCTGAAAGCTATTTATGCGTTTTTGCGTACGGTACCTCCAATAAAGAATAAAGTTGAAAAATGGCCGGCTTCGGCTATGACAAACAAATAAAAAACAAAAGCCCCAGTCGGGGCTTTTGTATTATGCAGGATTCATTCTTATTTTTCTGCCTTTGAATTTTTTTCCATCAATTGCCCTTATCATTTGATTGGCGGCCTCTTTATTTATTTCTATCCAGCTGTTCATTTCTTTCAGATCAACTCTTCCCAGTACTTCTTTTTGCAGCTCACTCATATCAAGTATGAATTGAAGAAAACTGGCTTTATAAAAACCATCTTTTGTACCCAGATTTACAAAGAGTTTAGTGTAATCATTGCCACCGCTGAATTTTCTTCCCCTTGTATCACGATGCACTTCTCTTTCACGTCCACTATCATCTCTTCTTATTCCTTTGCTGCGATCCCTGTTATCTCTTGCATTAAGATCCTCTGCATTCTCATAATACTTGAGAAAACGATCAAATTCCATAGCGGCCACTCTTTTTAAAATCTCCTCCTTACTTACGGATGAAAATTTTTCTAACAGGGAAGGTAAATATGTTTCATAATCGCCATGGCTGATATCGGTTAGCATCAATTTATCCATGCAGGTTGAAAATTGTTTACGGCAAACATCCTTTCCTGAAGGAAGATCAAGTTTATGAAAGGGAACCTGTACCATTCTTTCTATTTGTTTTATTCTTCCTACTTCACGACTGTTAACAATACTCATACATACACCCGTCTTACCTGCACGGCCGGTTCGGCCACTGCGATGTGTGTATACTTCTATATCATCAGGTAACTCATAATTGATAACATGAGTGATGCCCTGTACATCAATTCCTCTTGCCGCTACATCGGTTGCTATCAGTAGTTGTAATGTCTTTTCACGAAATTCACCCATTACTTTATCCCGCTGGGATTGTGTCAGGTCACCATGCAGAGCATCAATATCATACCCTTCACGGGTAAGCTTTTCAGCTATTTTTTGTGCATCCGCTTTGGTTCGGGTAAAAATTATTCCATAAATGCCCGGGTTGAAATCTATCAATCTTTTCAACGCTTCATAGCGATGATGGGGGGAGATTACATAATATTGATGATCGATATTCTTGCTTGCCGTATTTATTTTACCAACTGTAATCTCCACCGGATTTTTCATGTACTTCTTGCTCACTTTTCTTATTTCCGGTGGCATGGTTGCACTAAACAGCCATGTGCTTTCACGGTTAGGAGTATTTTGTAAAATAAATTCAATGTCATCCTGGAAACCCATATTCAGCATTTCATCAGCCTCGTCCAGCACTACGTATTCTATCTTTTCAAGATTGATGGCTTTTCTTTCAATAAGATCGATCAACCTGCCGGGTGTGGCCACCACGATCTGTACTCCTCTTTTTAATTCCCTTATTTGTGCCCCGATGGGGGTACCCCCATAAACGGCCAGCACATTCATTCCGGGAATAAATTTTTTGAATAGCTCTACTTCATTTACTATTTGCAAACACAATTCTCTTGTGGGGCAAACAATCAGTGCCTGCGGATATTTATCCTTGCTTTCTACAAGTTGTAATAAGGGTAAACCAAATGCTGCAGTTTTTCCTGTACCTGTTTGTGCAAGCCCTACAAGATCTTTTGTGCCGCTTAATAAAACAGGTATCGCTTTTTCCTGGATTGCAGTAGGGGTTTTAAATCCTAACTCATTGGTGGCCTGAATCAATTTTGAATCCAATCCTAACCCCTCGAATGTCATCATGATTTTAAAAATTTTCGGCAAAGGTAGTCTTATTCACCTGCCGTTGCATAAGTACAAATAATGGGTAAATGATCCGTCAGTGCTGATCGGTGGTAAAAAAAGACTTGCAGTATAAGCGGATGTAATAAATCTATAATCCGGCCGAAAATTTGTTAATGGTAAGTAATGAAATGTCAAGTAAATGAACGGAAAAGGATAATTGGTATGAATATCATTAGCATGATTTCATTTATTTAAATACCAGAAGCAATGTTGAATTCGTTAATACAATAATTAACAACTATTATGAAAAAGCTTTTACTGCCGTTATTATTGATCCCATTTTGTCTTCATGTCTATTCCCAGGACAGGGAATCTATGTTTCGCTGGGGATTTAAAGCCGGGCTGAACCTGAATAAGATCCAGGGCAGATCATTTAAAGATGAGTTTAAATATAATTATGTGTTAGGCGGCTTTATGCAAATTAATCTTACAAAAAAGTTCGGCATTCAGCCTGAACTAAATTTTGTTCAAACATCAGCCGAGCAATCAGATGATATTACAGTGATTTACGATGATCTTTTCCTGGATGGGGAACAAAAAAAAGCAAAGCTGAATTATCTGAAAATAGCAGGTATACTGAATATTGATATAGGCCCTTCCCAACGGGTAAAACTTCAGTTTGGCCCCCAATGGGGAATGTTGCTTAAAGAAGTTGTTGATAGCCTGGAAACTCCCGGACAGATCTTTAAAGATGGAGAACTTTCCGTTTTGGGAGGCATTATGATTCAACTGCCCCTGATCCATATTGGTACCCGGTACGAGATCGGATTGACCAATATCAACGGTATAGATAACCGGGACCAATGGAAGAGCCAAACCTGGAATTTTTTTGTAGGGATAACCCTATAAGAGATCTCAATAAAAATTTCTTTTCCAAATCTTTGCCTGATAAAAGGCAGACCCCTATCTTTGCGCTCCCAAATTCAAATGGGAAATTTTACTCATGTCGCAGAGAATCAGAATCAAATTACAGTCTTACGATCATAACCTGGTTGATAAATCAGCCGAAAAAATCGTAAAGACAGTACGCAGCACCGGTGCAGTGGTAACAGGACCTATTCCTTTACCCACCCGTAAGAAGATATTCACTGTATTACGTTCACCACACGTAAACAAGAAAAGTCGTGAGCAATTCCAACTGGCTACACATAAGCGTCTGTTGGATATTTACACATCTTCAAGCCGTACAGTTGATGCGTTGAGTAAATTGGATCTGCCAAGTGGTGTTGAGGTTGAGATCAAGGCGTAGAGAACCATGATTCTTAGGATTGCTTAAGGATCATGAGGAAATAAAGTAGTTCTTTTTAAATAGATAAATTAATTACTCATCTACCAACTTCTGAAAAGAAATAAAGTAGCTCTGAGTTTACCGAGGTTGATTGCATCATAATCATTTGAAATCTTGAAAATCTCGGTTCTAAATAAAAACAAGCCATTCAGGGTTTGTTTACTGCCGGTACTTCTGAACAAAAAGAAAAGGTCGGTGGCAAACGGGGATTGACCCTTCTCCCGGCATCATCGGGACCAGGGTGACAAACGTCACTCGAAATGAAGGATGTCCCAATAATCCTGCAGGCACAAATTGAAAACAATGAAAGGTATTATTGGGAAAAAAGTTGGAATGACCAGCGTATTCGATCCCTCAGGTAAACAAACAGCCTGCACAATTATCGAAGCTGGCCCTTGTGTAGTTACACAGGTAAGAACAAAAGAAAGCGATGGCTACGAAGCTCTCCAGCTCTCCTTTGGCGATAAGAATGAAAAGCATTCAATCAAAGCTGAAACAAATCACTTCGCTAAAGCCAGCACTTCTCCAAAAAAATTCTCTAAAGAATTCCGCAACTTTTCTCTTCAAAAAAATATTGGTGAAACCGTAACGGTTGATATCTTCTCAGAAGGTGAGCAGGTTGAAGTAGTAGGCACTTCAAAAGGTAAAGGTTTCCAGGGTGTTGTTAAGCGTCATGGTTTTACGGGTGTGGGCGGCGCTACACACGGACAGCATGATCGTCAAAGAGCTCCGGGTTCACTCGGTAACTCATCCGATGCAAGCCGTGTAATGAAAGGAATGCGTATGGCTGGTCGTATGGGTAATGATCGTGTAAAGATGAAAGGATTGAAAGTAGTAAAGATTTTTCCTGATAAAAATTACATTCTTATCAGCGGATCAGTTCCGGGTCATAACGGTTCAATTGTTTTGATTCAAAAATAATTTCCAATCGTAGATACAGGGCATGCCCTGTATCTAACAAAAAGAATAGAAATGCAAGTAGAAGTTTTAAAAATAGATGGAAAGAAAGCCGGCAGAAAGGTTGAGTTGCCTGATGATATTTTTGGCGCTGAACCAAATCAGCATGTTGTTTATCTTGCCGTTAAGCAATACCTCGCCGCACAACGCCAGGGAACGCATAAAGTGAAAACCCGTGCTGAAGTAAAAGGTGCAAGCCGCAAACTTCATCGTCAGAAAGGTACTGGTGGCAGCCGGAAAGGAAATATTCGAAATCCATTATATAAGGGGGGTGGTACTGTATTTGGGCCTAAGCCACATGGTTATGATATCAAGTTGAACAATAAAGTAAAAGCTCTTGCAAGGATCTCTGCACTTTCTTCTAAAGCAAAAGAAAATGCGATCGTAGTTGTAGAAGATATCAATCTTGATGCTCCTAAAACAAAAAGCTTTACAGATATTCTTTCAAATCTTGAAGTGTTTGGTAAAAAGACATTGTTTGTAATGCCAGAGTATAATGATAACGTTTACCTGAGCTATCGCAATGTTCCTTTTGTAAAAGGAGCTTTGTTGAGTGAAATGAATACGTATGACCTGGTAAATGCAGATGTGTTGGTACTGACTGAATCAGCTGCAAAAATTTTTACTGAAGCAGAAACTGAGACAGAAGCATAGGCAATTAGCAAATTTGCCCATGTGCAAATATGCAAATTATTGATTCGAAAAGTTCTTTAAATAGGGTGCTGATGATGAACTGAGCAATAGTGCTACTATTAAGCTTTAGTTGCGTCGCACACTTGTACGTTCAGTAAGATACTGAGCAAAAAAGGAAGATTTAAAAATGGATTTCATTTTCAAATTTTCAAATTTTCAAATTTTCAAATTGTACAGAAGATGAAACTATCAGATGTATTGATAAAACCGATCTTAAGCGAAAAGGCAAATAACCAACAGGAAAAATTGCGTCGTTATGCTTTTCGTGTAGATAAAAAAGCAAATAAGCTTGAGATCAAAAAGGCAGTTGAGAATTTTTATGGTGTAAACGTTATAGATGTAAATACAGTGGTTGCTCCGGCAAAAAGTAAGACCCGCTATACAAAAGCAGGTTTTATTTCTGGTCAAAAACCTTCTTATAAAAAAGCATTTGTAACAATAGCTGAAGGCGAAACGATCGATCTGTACTCAAATATTTAAACTATAGCTGGCGAAGCTGAAAATTTCGCTGATAAAAAAATAAGAAATGGCACTTAAAAAATTTAAACCAGTAACAGCAGGAACAAGATGGAGGATAGGCAATGCCTATGCTGAAGTCACTACTAACGTTCCTGAAAAAAACCTGGTTGAAACAAAGAAAAGAACCGGTGGTCGTAATACATCAGGTCACCTGACGATGCGTTACATCGGTGGTGGTCATAAAAAGAAATACAGGATCATCGACTTCAAAAGAAATAAAAAAGAAATGGATGCAACAGTAAAAACTGTTGAGTATGATCCAAACCGTACATCTTTTATCGCTTTGGTTGAATATACCGATGGTGAAAAAAGATACATCATAGCGCCACAAGGATTGCAAGTTGGAATGACCATATCGAGTGGCGATAATGTTGCTCCTGAAATTGGAAATGCATTGATGTTAAAGAATATGCCTCTTGGTACAATGGTTCACAACATTGAAATGCAACCAGGCCAGGGTGGTAAGATAGCAAGAAGCGCAGGTTCATCAGCTCAGCTTACAAACAAAGAAGATAAATACGCAGTGTTGAAAATGCCAAGTGGTGAATTGAGAAAAGTGTTGATCAATTGCTATGCAACTGTGGGTGTCGTAGGTAATAGTGATCATGCTTTACAGAGCATGGGTAAAGCTGGTAGAAATAGGTGGAGAGGCATACGCCCACGCAACCGCGGTGTAGCGATGAATCCAGTCGATCATCCAATGGGTGGTGGCGAAGGAAAAGCTTCAGGTGGTCAGCCGCGTAGCAGGAATGGTCAGTATTCAAGAGGTTTGAAAACAAGAACAAAGGGTAAAGGAAGCGATAAACATATAATTCAAAGAAAGAACGGCAGTAAGTTGTCGAAATAATACAGCTAAGAGAATACTCGAAGCCGATAAATAAAAAATATAAAAAGAACAAATGGCACGTTCAGTTAAAAAAGGACCTTATGTAGCAGCGCATCTTGAAAAAAAGGTATTGGCTGTGAATGAAGGAAAAGCAAAAAAAGGTGTTATTAAAACCTGGAGCCGTCGTTCAACGATCACTCCTGATTTTGTAGGACACACTTTTGCAGTACATAACGGGAATAAATTTATTCCTGTATATGTTACAGAATTCATGGTGGGTCATAAGTTGGGTGAATTTGCACCCACCCGCCAGTTCAAAGGACACTCAAGTAAGAAAGTAGAAGCAGCAGCATAATGAGTCGGAAACTATAGCCATGAGTCAATAGTTGACTCCGGACTATAAGCCCCGAACTAAAAAACAAGTAAATGGAAGCAGTAGCAAAACTCAAAAATTATCCCACGTCGCCGCGCAAAATGCGTTTGCTGGCTGATCTGATCCGTGGTAAAAAAGTAGATAAAGTATTAGGAATACTTGAACATAATCCTAAACATCCGGCTGTGCCTTTGCGTAAGCTGGTGCTTAGTGCGATCAGCAACTGGAAAGCAAAAAATGAAGCAGGAGACGTACATGATTTGATCGTAAAAACGGTGTTTGTTGATGGTGGACGAACTCTAAAGCGTATGCGTCCTGCACCACAAGGAAGAGGATACCGGGTTCGTAAAAGAAGTAACCATATAACCCTGGTAGTTGACTATCCGGCATTTGAAGCAGACAAATTGATCAAAGAAGTAAAGAAAGAAGAAGAGGAAAAAGAGGTAAGAGAAATAGCGGCTGATTTGAATGCATTGGCAGCCGCTGATGAAGCAAAGCCAAAGAAAAGAGCACCTAAAAAAACTTCGGCTAAAAAAGATGATAACGAAACAAAAAAGACAACAAGAAAAAAATCAAAATAAAATCCCGGTAGTTCCGGAGAACTTAAAAAAATAACATGGGTCAGAAAGCAAATCCGATTGGTAACAGGTTAGGCATCATCCGTGGTTGGGAATCCAACTGGTATGGCAGCAAAAAAGATTTTGCAAGCAAGCTGATCGAAGACAACAAGATCAGAACTTACCTGAATGCCCGTATCAACAAAGGTGGTATTTCAAAGATCGTTATTGAAAGAACACTGGGTAAACTGATCGTTACTATTCACACCTCCAAGCCGGGTATTATTATCGGTAAAGGTGGTGGTGAAGTTGACAGGATCAAAGAAGAATTAAAGAAGCTTACGAATAAGGATGATGTACAGATAAACATTCTGGAGATACGTCGTCCTGAATTGGATGCAATGATCGTAGCGGATACAATTGCCCGTCAGATCGAAAATCGTATCAACTATAAAAGAGCTATCAAAATGTCAATTGCTTCTGCACTTCGCATGGGTGCTGAAGGAATTAAAGTTAAAGTAGCGGGTCGTTTGGGTGGCGCTGAGATTGCCCGTACAGAGGAGATCAAACAAGGTCGTGTGCCTTTGCATACGTTCCGTATGGATATAGATTATGCAAACGTTTTTGCACTTACTGTTTATGGTAAGATCGGTATCAAAGTTTGGATATGTAAAGGTGAAGTATTAGCAAAGAGAGATCTGAATCCAAACTTTGTTGGAGGCAAGAGTGATGTTACTGACCGAAGAGAAAGAAGAGATTTTGATGATAGAAGGGGTGGCGGTGACAGAAGAGATGACAGAAGAGGCGGAGCAGGTACAAGAGGTGGTGGCGGCGGAGATAGAAGAGGCGGCGGTGGCGGTCAAAGAGGTGGTGGCGGAAGAAGTGGTGGACCCGGTAGAACCGGCGGCGGGGGAAGAAGAAATTAAATAAAAAAGCTACGGGCCAAGTGCTACGGGCTGCAAGAAAAAAAATAAATAACAAATTAGGCGTAGAGCTCACAGCTCGAAGCTAAAAGCTAAAAGCTTTTTCAAATGTTACAACCGAAAAGAACAAAACACAGGAAAGCGCAGAAGGGTAGAATGAAAGGCAATGCAAAAAGAGGAGCAACAATTGCATTTGGTTCATATGCATTAAAAGCTCTTGAGCAGCATTGGATCACTGATCGTCAGATTGAAGCTGCCCGCCAGGCATTGACCCGTGAAATGAAACGGGAGGGTATGGTATGGATCCGCATTTTTCCTGATAAACCAATAACCCGCAAACCACTTGAAGTGAGAATGGGTAAAGGTAAAGGTAATCTTGAGTTTTGGGCTGCTGTGGTAAAACCCGGTCGCATTTTGTTTGAAGTGGATGGAGTAAGTGAAGCAGTTGCAAAAGCATCTTTATCTCTTGCTGCAGGTAAGTTGCCGATCAAAACAAAATTCATTGCACGCAGAGATGTAGTTGCAATATAAAAACCGGAAATTTTTGAATTGCAATTTCAAAATTTCGAAATTTCAAAATTCGAATTATGTCAAAGAAAATAGATTATTTAAAAAGCATCCAGAGTCTTAATGAATCAGACTTGCAGGCACGCATTAAAGAAGATGAATTGCGCCTGAAAAAATTACAGTTTGCTCATTCTATTTCTCCCCTGGAGAATCCTGTGAGCATCCGCGGTCTGCGTCGTGATATTGCAAGACTTAAAACTGAGTTGAAAAAAAAACAATCAGGAGAATAATTAGTTCGTAGTCGGTAGTCAGGAGTCATTAGTCGAACTCCGAACTCCGAACTCTGAACTCCAAACTGAATAAATATGGCAGAAAGAAATTTGAGAAAAACAAGAATAGGTGTTGTTACCAGCAACAAAATGGCAAAAACTATCACCGTTGCCGTTGAAAGAAAGGTAAAGCATCCTATGTACGGAAAATTCTTAAAGAAGACCACCAAGTTACATGCTCATGATGAAAAGAATGAGTGCAGCATTGGCGATACGGTAAAGATCATGGAAAGCCGTCCTCTTAGTAAAACAAAGCGTTGGAGACTGGTGGAAGTAGTTGAGAAAGTGAAATAAAACAAATGCTGCGGCTACGAGCTATGCGCTACGGGCAAAGCAGTAAAGAGAAAGATAGTTTTAATTGCTAAAGGCTGGCAGTTCGCAGCTAATAGCTCAAAGCTTAAAAAAAATGATTCAGCAAGAAAGCCGATTGAATGTAGCCGATAACAGTGGTGCCCGCGAGGTATTATGTATCCGGGTTTTAGGAAACAGCGGTCAGCGTTATGCAGGTATTGGCGATACAATTGTAGTAACAGTGAAAGATGCATTACCTGCCGGGGGTATTAAAAAAGGAACAGTAACTAAAGCCGTAATTGTAAGAACAACTAACAAGCTGCGCCGTAAAGATGGTTCCTATATCCGTTTTGATGATAATGCAGTTGTATTGTTGAATCAATCGGACGAACCAAGAGGTACACGCATATTCGGACCCGTAGCAAGAGAATTGCGTGATAAAGGGTATATGAAAATTATTTCACTGGCACCTGAAGTACTATAATAAAAGCTACGAGCTACGAGCCATGAGCTACGAGCCCGTAAAAAATAAAAAAACTTAAACGCTATTGATGGGAGCCCGAAGCTCACAGCGAATAGCTCAAAGCTCAAAAGAAAATGAAAGCAAGATTCAAACCGAAGTTCAACATCAGGAAAGGCGACAGGGTAGTCGTGATCGCCGGGGATGATAAAGATCTAACCAAGGCCCGTACGGTAAAAAAAGTATTGGTTGATGAAGGTCGTGTGGTTGTTGAAGGCGTAAACATTGTAACAAAACATTCAAAGCCATCTGCCCAAAACACCAAAGGCGGTATTGTGAAAATGGAAGCCCCTATTCATATCAGCAATGTAATGTTGTTTGATGCAAAAGAAAAAAGTGGAACAAAAGTTACAAGACAAAGAGAGAACGGCAAGACTGTTCGTATCTCAAAGAAATCAGGTGAAAGAATCTAAAAATTTGAATTATGGCAACACAAACATATACACCCAGGCTGGCATCAAAGTATAAAAAAGATGTTGTGCCTGCGTTGGTAAAAAAATTTGGTTATAAAACTGTGATGCAGGCTCCAAAGCTGGAGAAGATCTGTTTGAACCGGGGCATAAATGGTGCGGTGAATGACAAAAAGCTTGTTGACATTTCTTTAGAAGAATTGTCAACGATCAGCGGTCAGAAAGCGGTATCTACATTGTCTAAAAAAGACATTTCGAATTTTAAATTAAGAAAAGCCATGCCGATCGGTGCAAAAGTTACACTGCGTGGTGATAAAATGTATGAGTTCCTGGATAGATTGATCGCAGTTGCATTACCCCGTGTTCGTGATTTTAAAGGCGTAAATGAAAAATCATTTGATGGTCGTGGTAATTATACTTTGGGGGTAACAGAACAGATCATTTTCCCTGAGATCGATATTGATAAAGTAAACCGTATTACCGGGCTCGACATCACTTTTGTAACAACAGCTAATTCTGATGAAGAAGCTTATGAATTGCTGAAAGAACTGGGAATGCCTTTCAGAGATATTAAAAAATAATTTTAGTTAAACACAAATAACAAATGGCAAAAACATCAGTAAAAGCCAGGCAGAAAAAAAGAGAAAGAATGGTTGCTCAGTATGCTGAGAAACGCAAAGAGCTTAAAAAAGCCGGCGACTGGAAAGCATTGGATGAGCTTCCAAAGAATTCTTCAAAAGTAAGATTGAAGAATCGTTGCCAGATCAGCGGCCGTCCAAAAGGATATGTAAGATATTTCGGTATCTCAAGGATCGCTTTGCGTGATATGGCACTGGATGGAAAGATACCGGGCCTGAAGAAAGCAAGCTGGTAAAATGAGTTGCGTATTACCGGTTAGCGGTAACCAGTAACGGGAAACAAAAATTTAAACTGATTTAATTTATAAAAGATGGTAACAGATCCTATAGCAGATTTCCTTACACGAATCCGAAATGCTCAAATGGCCGGGCATCGTATTGTTGAAATACCTGCATCCAATTTAAAAAAGAGGATTACAGAAATTCTGTATAACCAGGGATACATTCTCAAATACAAATTTGAGGATGACAGCAAACAAGGTGTGATCAAGATCGCCTTGAAGTATGATGTGCAAACAAAACAACCGGCAATCCAAAGCATGGAAAGAATCAGTCGCCCGGGTTTGCGTACCTATGCAAGTCCTTCCGAATTCCGTCGTGTAAAAAGCGGGTTGGGCATTGCTATTCTTTCTACATCAAAAGGTGTGATGACAGATAAGGAAGCAAAAGCGCAAAATGTGGGTGGGGAAGTTCTTTGCTATGTTTATTAGAACCGGATTTTAAAATTTCTGGTATAATAAACTGAATCCGCCCTGGGGGGTTGACCTGTCAGAAAGTAAAATTGAAATTTGATTTTTGAATATTGAAATTTTTTAAACTATGTCTCGTATAGGTAGAAAACCAGTAGCCGTTCCAAAAGGAGTTACTGTTACTGTTGGTAACGATGGCGTTCTCACTGTAAAAGGTCCGAAAGGAGAATTGAAACAAACTATAGATCGTGATATTACAGTAGAAGTAAAAGGCGAGGAAGTTATTTTCAATCGCCCTACTGACCAGATCCGTCATCGTGCATTGCATGGCTTATACCGGTCTTTAACTTCTAATATGATAAAGGGAGTAACAGAAGGATATAAAAAGAATCTTGAATTGATCGGTGTGGGTTTCAAAGCAAGCAACCAGGGTAATATTCTGGATCTTTCTTTAGGGTATTCTCACAATATCATTTTCGAAGTTCCAAAAGAAATTAAAGTAGCAACCGCTACGGAGAAAGGTCAGAATCCAACGATAAGTTTAGAAGGTACCGATCATCAGTTACTTGGACAGGTGGCAGCAAAAATCCGTGGATTACGCAAACCTGAACCGTACAAAGGAAAAGGTGTTCGTTATATTGGTGAGTATGTTCGTAAAAAAGCAGGTAAGGCTGCTGGCAAGTAATGTGATAATTTGAAAATGTGCTTATGTGCTAATGATTTTTCAGTGAAAAGTGACATTTTCAAATTTTTAGATTTTCAAATTTTCAAATTGTTTTTTATATGAATCCGAAAGCAAAAACAGCGAGAAGACAAAACATCAGGTATGGTATCCGTCAAAAAATAAGCGGTACGGCTGCAAAACCTCGTCTCTCTGTTTTCAGAAGTAATACTGAGATCTATGCACAGCTTATTGATGATGTAAATGGAAGCACATTGGCTTCTGCCTCTTCAAAAGATAAAAGCATAGTTGCTCAAAAAGGAACTAAATCAGAAAAAGGCAAACTGGTTGGTTCAGCCATTGCAGCAAAAGCCACAGCGCTTGGATTGAAAGAAGTAGTATTTGATCGTGGCGGTTATTTATATCATGGCAGGGTGAAAGCAGTAGCCGATGGAGCAAGAGAAGGCGGGTTGAAGTTTTAATTTAAAATCGCAAACACTAATAAATGTCAAAAGTTAACTTAAACAGAGTAAAAGCAGGCGACCTTGAGTTGAAAGATAAGGTGGTAGCAATTAACCGTGTTGTGAAAACAACAAAAGGTGGTCGTTCATTTAGTTTTTCTGCATTAGTAGTTGTAGGAAATGAAAATGGTGTGGTTGGTCATGGTTTGGGTAAGGCAAAAGAAGTGCAGGAAGCAATTACAAAAGGAATTGAGGATGCAAAAAAGAATTTGATAAGAGTTCCGGTAATGCATGGCACTATTCCTCATGATCAGTGGGCAAAAGAAGGCGCTGCAAAAGTATTGATCAAGCCGGCTGCTCATGGTACTGGTGTGATAGCCGGTGGTAGTATGCGTGCCGTTTTGGAAAGTGCAGGAGTTACTGATGTGTTAGCAAAATCCCTTGGTTCAGCGAATCCGCATAATGTGGTAAAGGCAACTTTCAAAGCATTAGCTATGTTGCGTGAGCCAATTCATGTTGCTAAAACAAGAACATTAGGATTGAAGAAAGTATTTAATGGATAAAAAAGTAATAAGTGATAAGTTGTAAGTAATAAGTACTTATAACCTATGACTTAAAACTTACAACTCTATAAAATGAAAAAGATAAAAATAACTTTAGTAAAAAGCCCGATTGACAGACCGGAGCGTCAAAAGAAAACTTTGAAAGCACTTGGTTTGAATAAATTGAATGCTACTAAAGAAGTAGAAGCTACTCCACAGATATTAGGAATGGTGCGTAAGATGAATCATCTTGTATCTGTAGAGGAAGTGAAAGGTTAATCAATACAATTAATTAAAGCGAGGGGAATAAACCCCGTAAGTAAAAATTAAAAAATGAAATTACATCAATTAAGACCTGCAAAAGGCGCAACACAACGAGAGAAAAGACTTGGTCGCGGTGAAGCTTCTGGTCATGGCGGTACATCTACAAAAGGTAATAAAGGTCATCAGAGCCGCAGTGGTTTTAAAAACAAAATGGCACATGAAGGTGGACAGATGCCGATCCAACGTCGTATCCCTAAGCGTGGCTTCAACAATATTCATCGTATTGAATACAAAGTTTTCAATCTTGGACAGATCGATCAGTTAGCTGAAAAATACGGTATCAAAGAGTTTACATTACCAAATTTGTACAGCAATAAGCTGATCAGCCAGAATGATAAAGTGAAGATCCTGGGAAATGGTGAGATCAAAAGCAAGCTGACATTTAAAGTAAATGCGGCTAGCGAAAAAGCAAAAGCAGCCATTGAAGCGGCTGGAGGCTCAATAGAAATTCTTGCCTGATTTTCCGTAACTTGCAATGGCGCATTTTGAATGCGTCTTTTTTGTTTTACGTTTTTTAAATCGCTCTGCATCCGTGAAAAAGTTAATCAAGACACTCAAAAATATCTGGAGCATTGAGGAATTGCGCAGCAAGATCCTCTTTACTCTTTTATTGGTTTTTATTTATCGTATCGGTGCTCATATTGTTTTGCCAGGAATAGATCCTGATACAATTGGCGGTGCGATGGAACAGTCAAGAGGCGGCATCTTAGGATTGATTGATACGTTTGCCGGTGGTGCATTTTCCCAAGCCTCCATTTTCGCTTTAGGTATCATGCCTTACATCTCAGCATCCATCTTTATGCAATTGATGACTGTACTGGTTCCTCAAATGCAAAAGCTGCAAAAAGAAGGCGATAGTGGAAGGAAAAAGATCAATCAATGGACACGTTATCTTACAGTGCTTGTTACGTTGGTACAGGCGTCTGCTTATGTTACTTATCTCAACCAGATGACACAACAGGGCGGAAAAGTGCCCGGGTTTGAAAATTATTTCTGGTACACCACTGTTATCATTCTCACGGCCGGAACTTTATTTGTAATGTGGTTGGGTGAAAAAATTACCGATAAAGGTTTAGGAAATGGAACCTCTCTCATCATCATGGTTGGTATTCTTGCCCGCTTACCCCAATCCACAGTTCAGGAATTTGTTGCTAAGTCCACCGGGGGCGGCACAGGCGGCGGTATCCTTGTCTTTATTATAGAAATATTTATTCTTATTGCCATCATTATGGGTTGTATCTTATTGATACAGGGTACAAGAAAAATCGCATTGAATTATGCAAAACAAATTGCCGGAGGTAACAGGCAATTTACCGGTGCAAGACAATTCCTTCCGATCAAAGTGAACAGCGCAGGTGTAATGCCGATCATTTTTGCACAAGCTATCATGTTCCTGCCTACTTTGTTTTCCTATTCTAATTCAGATACGGCACAGGGTATTGGCAAAATATTTTCCGATCCTTCTAATGTTTGGTACATGGTAGTGTATGCAGTAGTTGTTATTGGCTTTACATTTTTATATACCGCTTTAATATTTAATCCGAAACAAATTGCCGATAACCTGAAGCAGAACAATGGGTTTATTCCCGGAGTAAAACCCGGCCAGCCTACCGCTGATTATATTGGTGCGGTAATGGATAAAGTAACCTTGCCCGGTGCAGTCTTACTTGCATTTGTAGGTATTCTTCCGGGTATTGCACAATTGCTTGGTGTTACACAGGGTTTTGCCAGCTTCTTTGGAGGAACTTCATTACTCATCATGGTTGGTGTAGTGCTTGATACTTTACAGCAAATAGAAACACAATTATTGATGCGTCAGTACGATGGTTTAATGAAAAGCGGAAGAATACAGGGAAGACAAACACTAACACAAGCTTCGGTATAATATTGTCTGAGTAAAATTATTCAACCCGGTGCAATGCCGGGTTTTCTTTTTAATTGAGGATATTTGCTTAATGATCATTATAAAAAATAATGAAGAGATCGAACTGATGCGTAAAAGTGCTTTGCTTGTAAGCAAAACACTTAGTGAAGTGGCTGCAATGTTAAAACCCGGCCTCACTACACTTGCATTGGATAAAATGATCGGAGAATACATCTACGACCACAAAGCTGTTCCATCCTTCTTAAACTATAATGGCTATCCTTATAATTCATGCCTTTCAGTAAATGATGTGGTGGTGCATGGCTTTCCAAATAAAAAGGAATTGAGAGATGGGGATATCATTTCAGTAGATATTGGTGTGATCCTAAATGGCTGGCATGGAGATCATGCTTATACATTTGCTATCGGTGATCCCGGCAGAGATATTATGCAACTGATCAAAGTAACTAAAGAGTCTTTGTACAACGGAATTGAAAAAGCAATTTCCGGAAACAGGATTGGTGATATTTCATTTGCTATACAGGAGCATACAGAAAAAAAACATGGATACGGAGTGGTGAGGGAGTTAGTGGGTCATGGGTTGGGAAGAAGTATGCATGAAGACCCGCAGGTGCCCAATTATGGAAAGAGAGGAAGTGGTGTTAAACTTAAAGAGGGAATGGTGCTTGCCATTGAACCGATGATCAATCTTGGTAAAAAAGAAGTGTTTACGGAAAGTGATGGCTGGACAGTGCGGACAAAAGATGGAAAACCTTCTGTTCATTTTGAACACGATGTTTGCATAAGAAAAAACAAAGCTGATATTCTTTCTGATTATACACCGATCGAAGCAGCGGAGAAAGCAAATGTGAACCTGTATACACTAATGGAAACAGTGGCTTAGGTTTTTTTGTATTTTCATTCCCATACTTCTGCGGTAATTTGTCTTTTCATATTCTATACTTTACTTCAGGAAATATCTATCGGGCTCTTTAGTTGCACATAGCTCCAGGCAGTTAAAGGCGATAAAAGAAAGACAAATAATACCCACCAGCTTTTTAAAACGAAAAATAAAATAGTAACGATCAGTAAAAGATAAAGTGGATATATAAAAAGGGACAAAGCTATTTGCATCGAATCTACATGTCCTGTATTCCTGTATTTATTATTTACCCAGAATTTTACCGGTAAATAAAGCGGTGCATGTAAAAGCCAGCCCGTAGCGGCGGGTATTGCTAATAAAATCTTTGTAATGATTGAATGGTTTGTTTCCAGTAATTCTTTTTGTTTTTGTTTATCGTTTTTATCTATTTCATACACCAATGGCCTTAATTCCTGATGCAGGGAGTTATTAAAGACCTGGTTAAAGGCGCCGTCAGCCAGGCTTTTATCAAAATCATTCACAGAAAGTAAATTCCCGAAATTGATAAATAGATTTTTTCCAAACCGATTATAGGAGCTGTAGTTGATGCCAACCGGCAATATTTTCAAAGGAATATTTTCCTGCAGGCATTTATAAGAAAGTCTTGCGGTTCCTTTTTTCAGAGGCCGGAGATGCCATTCATTCACACAAAGACCTTCGCTGAAAATAAGAACAATTTCGCCACATTTAAAAAGTTCTATACAGTTCTCAAATGTCTTGTAATTCTCAGAAAGATTTTCCACACCTTCACTTGGCCGGTAAACGGGCAACATCTTTAATTTAAATAGAATTTTGCCAACAGTTTTATTAATGAAAGCATCACCTCTTGTAAGAGACCATACAGGCTGCTTAAAAAGAATATCCATGATCACTGCATCTAAAAATGAATTGGGATGATTACAAGCAAGTATCATCGGGCCTTTTTCTTTCAGCAGTTCAGGTTTGTTGATAAAGATCTTTCTGCAAAAAATTTTCGCCGCCAGGCGAACAATGACCTTTAAAGTGGAATAAAGCATTGCTGTAATAATAATTATTAATTCTTAATTTTTAATTATTAATTATTGTTCTTTGCAAGGTGAATAAAAGACTTATAGTAATAGGAGGTGGAGCCGCAGGATTCTTCTGTGCAGTAAATGCTGCACGATTAGACCCCCGGTTAAAAGTTACGATCATCGAAAAAACCAATAAGCTTTTATCAAAAGTAAAAATAAGCGGAGGGGGACGATGCAACGTTACCCATGCCTGCTATGATATTGATGAAATGAGCAAGCGATACCCACGGGGACAGAACTTCGTAAAAAAATCCTTTCATCAATTTTTCACTACAGATACAATAAATTGGTTTGAAGAAAGAGGAGTGATGCTGAAAACTGAAGATGATGGAAGAATGTTTCCTGAAACGGATTCCTCTCAAACGATCATTGATTGTTTATTGAAGGAAGCCAGTAAGTATGGCGTGGAAATACTATTTAAGTCGGAAGTACGAAGTCTGAAGAACGAAGCAGGAAAATTTCAAATTGAACTATCAGACCTCCGGCATCTTACTTCAGACTTCGTTTGTATTGCTTGCGGAGGATATGCTAAATCGGATATGTTTAATTGGTTAAAGGAACCGGGTCATTCTATTGAAGAACCCGTTCCTTCTTTATTCACATTTAACCTGCCAAATCATCCAGTAACAAAGTTGATGGGAGTAAGTGTTGAAAATGCAAAAGTGAAAGTCCGGAACTCAAAATTGGAAGAAGATGGCCCCTTGTTAATTACGCATTGGGGATTAAGCGGGCCTGCCGTATTGAGATTAAGTGCATGGGGAGCCCGGCAACTGGCATTATGCAATTGGCAGTTCACGATCGTCATCAACTGGCTACCGGAGTTTAATGAACAAAGCTTGAGAAATAAAGTTTTGGAATTAAGAGATTCAAATGCTTCACAAAAGATCATCAATAAAAACCCTTTTGGTTTGCCTGCCAGGCTTTGGGAATTTCTTGCCGGCCAATCCGGGATAAAAACGGAATGGCGATGGGCTGATCTGCCTTCTGTCAGACAAAACAAGTTTATCAAAAACCTTTGTAGCTATAAAGGTGAAGTAAAAGGAAAAACAACTTTCAAAGAAGAGTTTGTAACAGCTGGCGGAATTAAATTAAGCGAGGTGGATGTTAATACAATGATGAGTAAAAAAGTTTCCAACTTATTTTTTGCCGGTGAGGTTTTGGATGTAGATGGAATTACAGGAGGATTTAATTTTCAACATGCATGGACAAGCGGATGGATAGCTGCTAAAGCAATTGCTTCTTCTTCAAAATAAAAAGCCCCTGTAGAAACAGGGGCCGGTAATGCTTATGTCTGCGAAAAAAGTTGAATGATTACTGCATTATCATACAGCTGCAACATTTAGAAAAAATATTCCCTATGAAACAAGCGATGTGAGGAAAGCAAGAAACAACGTGAGAGAGAAATTGAATGCTAATTCTGCATCCTGTAATTATTCTTATTAATACCAGTGGTCAATATAAGTAACCAATCGTCTTTCCCTCAAGTTTAAAATGCAAAGGGTTGATCTTTGAAATTGAAAATAGGATATCGTTCAAATTAAAAACTTCGGCCCGAAGTCTCCCTTTTAGGGGAACAGGGGGTAAAAAAAGGCCCTCCGTAGAAACGGACGGCCTCAACGATTGCTTGCCATATGAAAAGAGATTTGATAAATTCGTCAATAGACGAAGTTCAAAATTCTTTATAATAAGAGTAAACAAGCGATGTTATCTTTTGGTTAGCTTAAAATGAATAAATAGCTGCAAATAAAAAGTTTCCTGCTGATTTTTTTGCAGCACCATTTTTATCAATGAATATTTCCTGGCTTGCATTATCTATTCTGAATTCAGGAATGAAGGTAAAACCACCTGCTTTGAAAAGCGCTGATAATGTAGTTGCAAAAATACTTCCTCCTTCAGGAGCCATGGCAAACATCTTAAGCTGGTTGTCATCATTAAAATATTCGCCGCGCAATGTTAATCCAAACCATGGGTTAGGATCGAGATTCAGGTATAAAGCAGATCCCCACCAGCTTTGTCCATCAATATTTTTTGCTCCATCCCAGGATTGAGTGCTGTTAACTGTTCCATTGAATCCAATATTGAATTTGTCACTCAGTTTTGCAGTAATTACCGCATCAAACTGGCTCACTTTTGATGTATCCGGGTTCTTTCCGCCAACATAATTCAGGTAAATTTTTACATTATCGCTTGCAGCCAGGCTGTATTGAGCTATTACAAATTTTTTATTGATGTATCCGTCAGGAGAAATTCTGAAATCTGTGGCATTCGATGCCCCGATCATGAATCCATGTTTTCCTTTTGTGATATCAGCTTTTACACCTGTATGTGTAAAGGGACCATTGGTAAACATATAGCTCATGCTATAATTGCGATTCAATTGCGGATCTACCAATTCATACCCAACATGTGTTGCCCATGAACCGGCAGTGAATTTGATCCAGTCAGCCGGAGAGTAGGAGACATAAAATTGTTTGATCGCTTGTGTGATACCATCGTCAGCATAAGCAAACTCTTTTGCACGGGGACCAAAACCAAGATCCAGCACAGCCCCCACTTTACTTCCTTTGTGTTCAAATTTCACACTTGCCATTCCTAAAGAAAAATTATTATGTCGTCCGGTAAAGCTGGTAAAACTGTTTGCATTTGTTTTTGCAAATTCATATTTATAATAAGCATCGGCAGAACCGGTGATCGTAAGAGCAGGTTTTGCTTCTTCGGGTTCTTCGCCGGGGGCAGCTACGGTATCTGTAACTGCAGAAGCTATTTGTGCATTTGAAAAAAGACCTAACATGATGGCAGTAACTGCCACGATAAATTTTCGTAACATTGTAATGATTTTAATTGTTATTTAAAATTGGTACAGCCCTGAACTTTGCCAGAAGTTCTATTTAGGCTGTACCTTTTTCTTTGCATCAGAATTTTTCAACAGGAGTTTCTTTTATTTCTCCATTATGGTGAACCAGTAAATGGCCCTGCATATATTTTTCATTGTGCTGTGTTTCATCCAGGCCCAGTTCTTCTTCCAGTTCAGAAACACGCATAGGAACTATAAAGTTGATCAATTTGAATATGCCGTATGAAACGGCGAAACTGTATCCTACTACAATACCCATTGCTTTTAACTGTGTAAAGAAAAAGCCGGGGTTACCATAGAACAAACCATTTGGCCCGCCATTGATCCCATGTACAGCCGTATTGGCAAATACACCTGTCAAAAACATACCCACCATGCCACCAAGACCATGACAAGGGAATACATCCAATGTATCATCCACTTTTGATCTTTGTTTGATTGCAACTGCAATGTTTGAAACCAATGCACCTACTAAACCGATGATGATACTTTGAGGAATACCCACATAACCGGCCGCAGGAGTAATGGCAACAAGACCTACTACAGCACCAATACAAAATCCCAATACGGATGGTTTCTTGCCTTTGATAACATCAAAGAACATCCAGGTAAGACCGGCAGATGCTGCCGCAGTAGTGGTAGTGCCGAATGCATTTACGGCAAGCGGTGTAGCGCCTACAGCAGAACCTGCATTGAAACCAAACCAACCAAACCAAAGCAAACCTGTTCCGATCAATACATATGGAACATTCGCAGGGGGAATTTCTTTTTGATCAACATGTGATTTTCTTCTTTTCAAAACCATGGCACCCGCTAATGCGGCGCAACCGGCGGTGATATGAACAACAGTACCTCCCGCAAAATCCCATGCACCCATCTTGGCAAGGAATCCTTCCGGATGCCAGCTCCAATGCGCAACCGGTGCATATACTAATAAGGAGAATAAAACAATGAAGAGGATATAAGACGTAAAACGAATTCTTTCAGCAACAGCACCTACTACAAGACCCGGAGTAATGATCGCAAACATTAATTGAAATAAAGAAAACAAGGTAAGCGGAATTGTGTTTGCCAGGGGCCATGCGGCACCGCCTTTTACTCCATTATAAAATGCATAGGTGGTAGGATTTCCAATGAAACCGTTAATGGTTTCGCCAAATGCCAGGCTGAAACCACATACTACCCAAAGAACTCCAACAATACCGGCTGCCACCACACTTTTGATCATTGTTGAAATAACATTCTTACGGTTTACCATACCACCATAAAAGAAAGCAAGTCCCGGTGTCATTAAAAAAACCAATGCCGTTGATACTAATACCCAGGCAATATCAGCACTGCTGTATTGTGGGTCGTTTGGCCCGGGAACATAATCAGCAACGGGTTTAATAAACATTGCAGCGATAGCCAGCGCTGCGAGTAACACGAAGGGCAAAATCTGCTTTGCAGTTTTCTTACTCATAATCGTTGTTTTTAATTGTTATTTGATGAAATATATATGGCAGCAGTTCAAATTTACTCATCAGTTCAACTAACATCTGTTCAAATGATATATAAAATATTTTATAATGTGAAATGACTGGTGATAACCGCATAAAAACTGGCTTTTTTTTCTACTATTCATAATTAGGGGAGTTTTAAAATAAAAAAAGTCGCCATTGGCGACTCATTATATTTTTTTATAAACTGTTTATTAGTTCACCAGCATTCCGGCATCCTTTCGTTCCAATTGTGATTGACCCATAAGCAGCTCATCTACTTTTCGGGCACACTCTCTTCCTTCACTAATTGCCCAAACAACCAATGACTGACCTCTTCTCATATCACCCGCAGCAAAAATTTTACTGATATTGGTTCGGTATTCTTTTTCTGAAGCTCTTACATTTCTTCTTTCATCGAGTTCAATATCGAGTTGCTGTAGCATTCCTTCATATTGCGGATGCGTGAATCCCATAGCGAGTAATGCCAATTCACATTGAATTATTCTTTCGCTACCCGCTATCTCTACAAAGGATGCCGGTTTTCCATCCTGTGTTATCTTCCATTCCAGGTCAACGATCTTTAATGCTTTAAGATTTCCATTTTCATCACCGATAAATTCTTTTGTTGCTATGGCCCATTTTCTGTCGGCACCTTCTTCATGTGATGAGGATGTTTTTAATGTCATGGGATAAGAAGGCCAGGGCATGAATTCTGTTCTGTCCTTCGGTGGCATGGGTAACAATTCAAACTGAGTTACTGAACTTGCTTTATGACGATTGCTTGTTCCTACACAGTCACTTCCTGTATCACCACCGCCGATCACCACTACATTTTTATTGGTTGCAAAAATATCTTCATGATACATGTTGCTCTCTACTCCCTCTCCTTTGGTGAGGGTTGGGGTAAGGTCAGCGTTCCGCTTATTCTGCTGTTTTAAAAACTCCATGGCAAAATGAACACCTTTCAAATCTCTTCCGGGAATAGGCAGGTCTCTTGGAACTGTTGAACCACCTGCAAGAATTATTGCATGGTATTCTCTGAGCAGATCATTCAGGTTGACATTCACACCCACATTTGCATTGCATTTAAAAACTACACCTTCTTCTTCCATCAATTTGATTCTCCTGTCAACAACCCATTTTTCTAATTTGAAATCAGGGATGCCATAACGTAATAAGCCACCCGGTCTGTCATCTCTTTCAAATACAGTTACCGAATGACCTGCATAGTTCAGTTGTGCTGCAGCCGCTAATCCTGCAGGGCCACTACCCACTACCGCTACTTTCTTTCCGCTACGTTTATTTATTTTCTTTGGCTGAACAAAATTGTTTTCAAATGCAATTTCAATTATATGTTTTTCTATTTCTTCAATCGTGATGGCCGGTTGATTGATGCCCAATACACAGGCTGTCTCACAAGGTGCGGGGCAAATACGACCCGTGAATTCAGGAAAATTATTGGTAGATGCAAGAATCTCGTATGCTTCTTTCCATTCTTTACGATAAACAGCATCATTGAATTCCGGTATCACATTTCCCAGCGGGCACCCGTTATGACAAAACGGAATACCACAGT
>FKKE01000802.1_pt1 | contig 34431 bp, 28 predicted proteins | sample 1106331 | NCBI WGS metagenome assembly FKKE01 (sample SAMEA3931202, study PRJEB13176) | freshwater metagenome | biome: Drinking water system; feature: drinking water; material: freshwater | place: China | collected 2013-02-06
TCGCCCGCCATCCCTGGCGGGCTGCGAGGCTTCGGCCGGCGGCTCCGGACATCCTGTCCTGCGCACGCCTCAGAATCCGGCCGCAGAGACTTCGCTCCCTCCTCGGTGACGAAGTGACTACGAACCATTATTTTTTTCACAGGACGCTGCGGAGTGGGTTCAAGATGGAGTGAGCAGGGGGATTGCGGAAATCTTCAGCAGCGCTGTTCCAGCGGGCTATCCCACTGTTGAACTTGATACGTTAAGCTGGAGGGCCGAGTTGACAAGTGCCTTCCCCGCGGTTGTTAAGGCTTAAAAGGTGGGCGCGCACGTAATATCTCTTCGAATTTCTCCTTGATAATGGGTTTAGCCTTGTTTTCAGCCAGGCGAAACACTTCTTGAATTTCGGTAGTTATTTCACAACACACAGAAGTCCTTGAAGGTGGTTCTTTTCCATAAAAGTGCACTTGTATGATGCGCGCAAGTGTCTGCGAGCCGTCAATTTCGACGATGGTTTGCTCACATGACGTGAAACACGACCGCGCGGCGTGGTGCACTTTGGCAAAGTCAATATTTTTAGATTCGATGTTTGCACCGTATCGAACGTCAGAACCAAATCGCAAGTCGCCAGAGCCATCGGAATTAACACTAAGCATCCATGCCCGATCTAAATTGGCATTTGCCCAACTTGTCGTCGGTTCGAGTATAATTAAAATTCCGGCACACTCACTAACAGTAGGAGGTTCGCTCGCTACAACAATAATGGGAAAGAGTAATGGAGAGATGAATAAGGCTAAACATTTTCGCATATGCATAAAGCTATAACGTTACGTCGCTCTAAATTACATCGACAAGTTCTTAGTCTCAACAACGTTATGAAGAGAAACAGCGTGAAAGTGATGAAAGATCGCTTATCGGATAACAATCATACACGGGAACAACAGAGTCGTCAGTGATTAAGAAAAACATCCCTCCTCTCCGCCGAATTCCCCCGCCTATGCCACTTCATCTTGATTTTAGCTACTTTGAAAAATGCCGTCAGTTCACGCTCTGAGTTTATTCAGCCCATCAAGAGCGGCGACTTTGTAGCACTCAGTGAGCGTCGGGTAGTTAAACACACCAGCGGTGAGATACTCGAGGCCACCTTTCAAATGGAGGACCGCTTGGCCGAGGTGAACGATTTCGGTTGCACCCTCGCCGATGATGTGGATCCCAAGCAGTTGATGGGTCTCGAGGTGGAAGATTAACTTGAGCATCCCAAGTTCGTCTCCGATCAGCTGTCCTCGGGCGATCTCCTTATACCTCGAGATTCCAGTCTCATATGGAATTTGCTTCTCGGTGAGGCTTGCCTCGGTTTCGCCGACGAGTGAGATCTCTGGAATGGTGTAGACGCCGTAGGGAAGGGGAATGTTCTCCGACGCATCACGGATGCCAAAGGCATGGCTGGTTGCAAGCCGACCTTGCGTCATCCCTGTTGAGGCGAGTGACGGAAAGCCAATGACGTCACCCACGGCATAGATATGGGGAACCTCGGTTTGGTAATTCTCATTCACCTTAATTCGCCCATACTTATCGGGCTTCACGCCGACGAGCTCCAAGTTGAGGCCCTCAGTTGCCCCTTGGCGACCGGCTGAGATGAGCACCACCTCGCTTACGATCTTCTTTCCGCTACGGAGTCTGGTCTCAACCTGACCATCCGCGCGAACGAGCACACTCCCTACCTCTTCACCGAGACGGAGCGTGATCCCGAGGTTCCGCATGTGATACTGGAGTGATTCGACAATCTCCTTATCAACGAAGGTGAGGAGATCTTTACGCTGCTCGACAAGAGTTACATGAACGCCGAGCACGGCGAACATCGAAGCGTACTCCACGCCGATGATACCACCCCCGACAACGGTGAGATTTCGTGGGAGTTCCTTCAATGTGAGAATGTCGTCCGAGTCAAGAACACGAACGCCGTCGACTTCAAACCCTTCGGGATGATGTGGTTTCGTGCCAACTGCGACAACGATATAGTCCGCAGTCTTAATCGTGATCGAACCACTCCCCTCGATCACTACTCGATGCGGGTCGAGGATACTCGCTTTCCCTTTCAAGATTTCAATTTGGTTTCGTCGGAGTTGACTTTCGATCACATCGTTCTCATGCCGAACGATACTCTCGATCCGGTAAGTGAGGTCCTCCATTGTGATTCGTGACTTCACCCGGTAAGCGGAACCATAAATTGACCGCTCACGAAAACCAGAGAGGTAGAGCACTGCTTCACGAAACGACTTGCTCGGAATGGTGCCAGTGTTGGTGCAGACACCACCGATCTCATCCCCGCTTTCAACAATCGCTACTTTCTTTCGAAGCTTCGCGCCTTGAATTGCTGCCTTCTGACCAGCCGGGCCACTCCCGATGACAATTAAGTCATAGTGACCTTCATCAGCTCCACCGCCGTTTCCCCCCGTCTTTGTCATCCCTCACCAACTCCCGCTGTCATGAGAACCCGTAGACATTATAACCCGATTAAACTGAGATATGATCCAAGCTTAGATAAGATGCCTCATTTGCTAAGCTCTCTTCGACAGAGTCGCCTTAGTAGGACAATACAACAAGCACACCATGAACGTCCCGGCGTGATTAATAGGTCATGGGACTGCTAGGTTTTAGTTCCAGCTGACCCTTCTCTCTCGCTTTTCAACGGCGATTAATCGGGCGAACTCCTTCGAAAACCCCATAATTAACCCGGATTTCTCGAGTGCCGCTCCTAGGGCTGAAATTAACTGTTCTGAGAACGGCGCTTGGGAACGACCTCGGAGCCGCCCCCCCCACAGTTCAAACTCCATCCGGTGTGGTTGTAGTGTCGCATAGAATCGTCGCGTAATAACCGGTGTAAAACCGAGCAGGGAGCCGAAAAAGGCCGTATCAAAGAGCTCGAGCCCAAGCCGAAACTCGGTTAGCCGAAACGGAACGAGTCGTGACACGTCGAGACCGTTGATGAACGGGCGAAGCCGGAGCATTGGCCCAGTCGTGTCCACGAGACGCTCATGAGCAATGTGCGACTCATTCGTAAAGTGCGAAAAGCGAGTTTTTATCTGAAGAGAGAAAGGAAATACCTGATCCGAGCCTCCTATTATTCCACGATCACTCGCCGGTGGTACAAGCACGTCACCTGCTGCAAAGAGAAGTTCTTCTTCACCTTGATGTGGGTACTTCATCGTGGTTTCCCGGTTAAAGGTGACTGGTGGTCGACCACGGAGGTTATGAACGAGAGAATGGTTTTTGTCGGACGCCCTCGCAAACGTTTCGCAAATTCGATTGATCGAGGAGAGGTACGGCGCTTCGCGAAAAAGTTGGTGGACGAATACACCAACGTCAAACCTCTCTGGTTTTGCATCCGCGTCAACGAAGGCGCGAACGGATGTCTCCCAAGCTCTTACGAAGAGTTGGCGCCTGGTCGTAATTTCAAGTGTGCAGGTTGCCACACCTCATCGCTTACGAGTGACCTCAACCGCAACCCAACTTGCATCAGAGAAAACGTATTTCCGAGCGGTGAGCGAGACTTGGGAGATGGCGGCAAAGCGCGTAAATAAGAGTTCACAGCTGTCTTCAGCGAGTTGCTCGAGGAGCAACCAGCTCCTCTCCCGCACCATCTGCCCGAGAGCATCGCGCACCTTCGCGTAATCGACTGTATCCTCGATGGTAAGCTTGGCTGGTGGTTGTGCGGTGGAGAACTCTACACTGAGGTCGAGCGATATTCGCTGGGCAAAATCACGCTCCCCTGCGATACAACCGACCTTTGCCATGAGCGTGAGGTCTTTGAAGAGGACTCGGTAATCACCGACACCTTTCATCCAACACCTTCGGTGAGCATCATCTTTCGAAAACCTTCCATCTCAAGCTCGCGCGCGGAAGCTCTTAGAGTCTCGGTGAGCGACTCTAAGAGCCGTTTCTTCACCCGGTCTCGCTCGGTTCGGAACAGTTCCTCGCGCTTCTCGTCAAATTCGGAAGCTGATGGCGGAGTCCTGCTTTTCAGTTCAATAATGATCTGTTGGCTACCGTTCTGAAAAGCTTGATTCACCGTTGGTTTTTCGGTGGTCAAGAGAAACGCCGCGTCCTTTAGACCTGGTGCTGCAAAAATCCCACTCATCGCTTTGTCGCGTGTCACGAGCTCGGAACTTTTGAGCTCGAGATTGTGCTCCTTGGCGAGCTCCGCGAGGCGCTTTGTGACTGGCTGCGGTTGCAGATTCCCGGTGGCAGAGCTTGATTCCGCTTGCCCCTCTACCTTCACGTAGCTACTTCGGAGCTTGTCTACAAACTCGCGGGCGAGCGCCCTTCCCCGCTCTTCCTTATACTCACTGAGGATTTGGGCACGAACTTCATTAAGCTCGGGAACGTATGAGTCCTTTACTTCATCGACACGGACAATGAATGTATTGTCGGCGAGCTCAATAAGCTCGCGAGCATCTGGCTCAAGTTCGAGCACACGGTCGGTGAGCCCAGGAGCCCCGTCTTTCGGCTCTTGGCCAGCACTCAGCAATTTGTCCCCAACAACAAGTTTTCGGCCTGCCTCTTTGGCGAGGACGTCAACAGACTGCTCGGACGATTCTGACAATTTGGAGAAAAAGTTATAGGCCTCTTCTCGGGCGTAGGTGGGCGCATCTTCTGTGCGGATTTGAGCTTCAACCAAGGGACGAACCTCCTCGAGCGATTTCTGACGCGCATCTTTTACCTCTTCGAGGTAGAGAATGTAGTACCCCTTCTCGGTCTCAATTACCTGGCTGTGATCCTCGATCGTTAGCTCCGAGAGTGCCTCCTTGAGCGCAGGTTCAAGTTTTGGAGCATCGGCTTCTAGCCAACCGAGGTCACCGCCGCGAGCTGCCGTTTCCTTGTCTTCGGATACCTGCTCGGCAAGGAGCGCAAATTTTTCGCCGGCATCCAAGCGTTCAAGAGCGCTGTAAGCTTTTTCTTTCTTTGGGTCTGCTTTTGACTCAGCTGCAGAGTCTCGCTGCTTGTCTTTCTCCCCTGTAACGAGGTCCTCGAGTGGGGATTTTGCCTCCTTGTTTGCGGTATCAGCTTGGATAAAAATCTGTCGCAGATGAAATTTCTTCGGCTCAAGAAATTCGGCACTCCGTTCCCGATATCTTAGCTCGAGCTCGTCGTCAGTGATTTGCACCGCAGAGTGAAAATCAATCGGGGCAAACTTGATGAAACTGTATCGGACGGAACGAGGTTTTTGATATTGCTCGGCGCGCTCCTGGAAGAAGGTTTGGAGCTCCTCCTCAGACGGCGCCGGAACCTTGTCGACAAAGTTCTTTTCATCCACTTCAACATACGCAACCGCGATCTTCGTGTTCTCCTCATCGTAGAGTCGGCGGAGCTCAAGCGTCGAGGGTGAGGCAATATCGGTAAGGAGTGAGGTAAGTTGATCGGCGACAAGCTCGCGCCGTACCAGGTGCTCGAGTTGTCCCCCAGTCATCCCTGATGCGCGGAGAAAATCGCTATAGCGCGCCTTGCTAAACCCTCCTTCAAAAAATGGATACTCGCGAATCTTCTCTTCGATTGAGCTGGTACTCGAGGTAAGGTTGAGCGCGTCGATGAACTCGCTAAACAACTGATCATTCACCAAACTGTCAAAGGTCGTTTGTTTCAGGTTGAGAAATTTGCTGAAGCTCTCATACTTATCACCGAACTGTCGTCGGTAGTACGCCTCAGCTTGCTGGTACTTCCGGGCGTAATCGTTATAGGTTATGCTCTCCCCGTTTACTTTTGCGAGCTCCGGATTCTCACGGGCTTGGAAGTAGCTGTCGGCATTAAACATCACCATCAAAATTATACAGAGGCCGACCATGAACGTGCCGATAATCGATCTTCGGTATTTACGAAAAGTGTGAAACATAGTGGTTGAATTCTACGAAAACAATAAGAAAACTTTAGGTTCAGTTGAACAATCCCTAGTGCCTCTATACCTTAAACTGCCTACCGAGCATATAGCCGCTCTCAAGTTCATCCTCGAGAGTTACGAGGGGCTCGCTATCGAGCGAACCTTGGATGCCGACCGTGGGTACGTGGTGGTACTTGCACTTACTGAAACGCTCGCGGTTGTCGAGGAGCTTCTCCAATCGCTCGGCGATGAACTGGAGTTACGGATTATTCCCGAGCCTACCGAGGTGCTCGAAACGTTCCGTGGTGATTGGTTGTTCGAGGAGTTTGATTTCGGAGTCTAAGCAGTTAGTCATAGTCTTATACTTAGTCTTTGACGTCGACTTAGACCCAAACTTGAGCTTGAGCTCGAACTCTCGCTTTGACGTCGACAATTCGCTACCCCACGTAGAGCGTAACACCGATAGGCGTGACTAGTTGAAGGTTAAGTTATGAGGATAAGCTCAAGCTCAGGTCTAAGCTCAAGACTAAGACTAAGTATAAGTCGAAGACTATGGCGAAGTGTGTCACGCTGGGGCCAGCTCTAACTCACTACCCTTTCAACTTCGCCTCGAGAATCTCATTTACCAGCACTGGGTTTGCCTTCCCCTCGGTTTGCTGCATCACCTGGCCGACGAAGAAACCGAGCATTTTGGTTTTTCCGGCGCGGTAGTCAGCGAGCTGCTTCGGATTCTGTTCGATGACGCGAGTCACCACGGCTTCGAGTTGTTTTCGGTCAGTAATTTGCTTCAGTCCCTTCTGTTGGACGATGTTCTCTGGCTCATTCCCCGTATCAAACATTTCGTCAAACACCGTTTTCGCAATTTTTCCAGAGATCACTTGGTCGTCAATCAGCCGAACCAAGGTTGCTAAATTCTCTGGGCTCACCGGACACTGCTCCATCGCAATTCCATCCCGATTGAGACGCCCGAAGAGTTCGGTCGAAATCCAATTGGCAATCGCGAGTGGATTATTGTGCACTGATACTGCCTGGTCGTAGTACCGAACATAGGAGCGTTCCGAAGTGAGGACCTCGCTCATATAATCATCGAGTCCGTACATCGTTTTAAACCGCTCGAACGCCGCCTGAGGAAGCTCCGGAAGCCCAGTCCGCACTCGCGCAAGCCAACCCTCGTCGATGACGAGAGGGAGGAGATCAGGGTCGGGGAAGTAGCGGTAATCTGAGGCGTACTCTTTACTTCGCATCGAACGCGTAACTGCTTTCCCTTCATCCCAAAGTCGAGTTTCTTGAGCGATCGGCTCACCCTTCTCCAGCATGATCGCCTGACGGGCAATTTCATAGCTAATTGCTTTCTCGACGAAGCGAAAAGAGTTTAAGTTTTTTATCTCTACTTTTGTTCCGAAGACCTTCTCACCCCGGCGTCGCACCGAAACATTTGCGTCACATCGGAGACTCCCTTCTTCCATGTTCCCATCACAAATATCGAGGTAGCGGACGATTTGGCGGATCTGACGCATAAGAATCCCCGCCTCCTCGGCTGAACGGAGATCCGGTTCGGAGACAATCTCGACGAGTGGCACGCCGGCGCGATTTAAATCAACAAACGAGAGCTGTTCAGTATCAAAATGCGTGTTCTTTCCAGCATCTTCTTCAAGATGTATCCGAGTGATACCAATGCGCCGAGGCTCGCCGTTCAGATGAATCTCGACGAATCCTCCGAGGCAGAGTGGCTGCTCGTACTGGGAAATTTGGTAACCCTTCGGTAGGTCCGGATAGAAGTAATGCTTCCGCGCAAAGACACTCAACGGTTGAATCTGACAGTTCATTGCTAACCCAAGTTTCAGTGCGAATTCTACAGCACGTTTGTTGAGTACCGGCAGTGACCCAGGCATGCCGAGAGTTACGGGGTCGGTAAGCGTGTTTGGAGGCTTGCCCACAGTTGTTGCGGACGGCGCAAAAATTTTACTATCCGTAGAAAGCTGCGCATGAATTTCGAGACCAACAACTGGCTCAATTTCCATAGCTCTTCCTCGTCATGCGACGGTTATCGAACCGAAGCTGGGTCTCAAATGCGTGCGCTACCTGGAGTAAGCGAGACTCAGAGAAAGGAGGTCCGATGAGCTGAAAGCCGATCGGCAGTCCTGAGCTATCAAGTCCACACGGAACCGACACTCCTGGGAGCCCAGCCAAGTTGAGCGGACAAGTGAAGATATCTGCGAGATACATCTGGAGCGGAGAATCCGATTTCTCCCCGAGTGGAAAGGCTGTCGTCGGACTGGTCGGGCAGGCAATAACATCACACGAATTAGCAAATGCCGCCTTAAAATCATTGATGATGAGAGTGCGAACCTGTTGCGCCTTGAGGTAGTAGGCATCGTAGTAGCCAGCGGAGAGAACATAGGTGCCGATAAGAATTCGCCGTTTTACCTCCGGGCCGAATCCTTCCGCACGTGTCTTTTCGTAGAGCTCGGTGAGCGAGTTTGCAGTTTTTGAGCGAAGCCCATAACGGACACCATCGTAGCGTGATAGATTCGACGAGGCTTCGGCGGGGTTAATGATATAGTAGACCGGAATTGCATACTGAGTGTAGGGGAGGGAAACATCTACGATTGTTGCTCCGAGTTCTCCAAGAAGCTTAATGCTCGCGCGAACGCCCGATTCTACTTCGCTATCCATTCCCTTAACGAAATATTCCTTCGGCACCCCGACTCGGAGCCCGCGAATCGCGGAGGAAGCGGTCTTGAGCGCTTCGACGTAATCGGGCACCTCGACATCCATCGAGGTAGAATCATGCTCATCGACTCCTGCGATAATTCGCAGCGCGAGCGCGAGATCCTCGACCGAGCGGGCAAAGGGACCGATTTGGTCGAGCGATGAGGCGAAAGCAACTGCCCCGTAGCGACTCACTCGGCCATACGTGGGTTTGATTCCGCATGTGCCGGTGAAACCAGCGGGTTGGCGAATCGAACCCCCGGTATCAGTTCCAAGCGCAAGCGGTGCTTGGCCCAGTGAAACAGCAACGGCCGAGCCACCGCTTGAGCCCCCCGAAACTCGGGTTTCATCCCAAGGATTCCGCACCGGTCCAAACGCAGAGTTCTCGTTAGACGCGCCCATCGCAAACTCATCGAGATTGGTCTTTCCGAGAACGATCGCTCCATGTTGCTTTAAGCGTCGGATCGCAGTGCAATCATAAGGTGGTATGAAGCCCTTTAGAATTTTCGAAGCACAAGTCGTCTCGGTTCCTTCAGTGATGAGCATGTCTTTAATCGCCACTGGAATTCCAGTGAAAACCGGGGAGTCCTCTCCTTTCTCGGCAAGCACTCGGTCCGCAAGCTTTGCCTCCTTCAAGCACTCCTCGGCTCGGACGAGGAGGAAACTATTGAATCGCTTGTTCGTTTGCTCAATACGCAGAAGATGTGCGCTCACGAGTTCCACTGCGGAGAACCGGCGCGCAATGAGCCCCGCCCTCATTTCACTCGCGCTTAGCGATACTAACTCGTCGGCCACTTCACTCATGTATTAGATAATCTTTGGGACCAAGAAACTTCCATTCTCGAATGCTGGCGAAACCTGTTCCAAGGCGTCACGGGGGAGCGACTCGCGGACAATATCTTCCCGGAAAAAGTTCACCGCGCCGTGAACATGGGACGTGGCAGGAACTCCTACCGTTGGAATATTCTTCAATTGATCAATGTACTCAAGAATGTCGTTCAATTGGCATTCAATGCGAACTAACTCCTCAGGCGAGAGTTCGAGAGCGGCTAATTTGGCAACGTGGCGCACCTCTTCTCTAGTCAGCCCCATATTCTCCATCCATCTCAGTGAGCATGTTTTGTTTGCTTGACGATCTATACTTTAGGAACCAGTACGGGAAGCTCCTTTTTGGTAATTCCGCTTAATGGCATAACGTTAACCGTCCGCGGAATAAACTTAGCAGAGGCTTTTCGTGCTGAAATTAAGCGCCAACCAACGATCGCTCGTTGCCGGGCTTGATGAGGCTGGGTGTGGCCCACTCGCGGGGCCGGTAACTGCGGCTTGTGTGGTGCTGACGAGTCAGGGCAAGCGGATTCCCCTCAATGATTCAAAGAAGCTAAAGAGTAGCGAGCGCGAGGAACTCTTCGAGCGAATCATTCGGAATTCTTTCGCCTACGCTGTTGTATCAGTCGGGCCACGGCGAATCGAGACGCTCAACATCCGAGAGGCTGCCCGTCGAGCACTCTCGCTTGCTGCAGCGCGAGTGCAACGCCAACTCGAAACGCAGCAATTGAGTTCACTCCGGATCCACTACCTAATTGATGGAATAGTTCCAATTGATCCAATCTATAGCCAAGAGACCATTATCAAAGGCGACGAATTCATCCCTGCGATCCAAGCGGCCTCGATTGTGGCAAAAGTTTCGCGAGATCGGCTTATGGAACGTCTCGAACAGTACTACCCTGGCTACGGTTTTTCGATCCATAAAGGCTACGGCACGCGGTTACACTGCGAGCAGATTCGCGAACGTGGACCGTCGATCGTCCACCGCCGAACCTTCACTGGAGTTAAGGAGTTCATCTCAGGGTGACTTGTGGCCGAATCTTGGCCGGCGCGGCGAAGACGCGGCTCTTCGTTTCCTCATCGCCGCGGGGATGAAGCTTGAACAACGAAATTGGAGCTGTCGACTCGGTGAGATTGATTTAATCTTTCGCGACGGGAGTGATCTCGTTTTTGTCGAAGTGAAAGCGCGTTCATTTTCACTTAAGACAAATCGCTATCTGTTCGATAGTATAACCTTCGCGAAGCGGCGTAAGCTGCGACTCCTCGCCGAAATTTACTGCAAACGGCACGCGCCATGTCACGCTGGGATCCGAATTGACGTGGTCGGAGTGCTGTTGGATAAAGATACCGTGCGACAGATTCGACACCTACGGGCTGCGGTAACAGTCGAGTGAATGGGGGGAGTACTCCATTGAGGCAAGACGATGATCGATCCAAAACTTTTGAGAGAGAACTTTGATGGCGTAAAGAAACGCCTTGAGACACGCGCAATCCCAGAGAATTTTCATCTCTGGCCGAAGCTTGATGAACGACGCCGCGCAGTCATTACCGAGGTAGAGCAAATTCGCGCTGAGAAGAACCGTCTCGGACCAGAGATCGCCAAAGCAAAGAAAAGCGGTGGTGATGCGAGCGAGCTACTCAAACAACTCAAGCAGGTCGGCGATCGGGAGGACACATTAAATAACGAGCTCACGCAGGTTGAAAATGACCTACTTCAAATCGAACTCCTCGTCCCGAACCTACCGCACGAAAGTATTCCAATTGGGCGTGGAGAGGAGGAGAATCGCGTCGAGAAGAGTTGGGGAACAAAACCTCAGTTCACATTTCAACCAAAACCGCACTGGGATATCGCCGAGGCGTTAGCCATCGTTGATTTTGAGCGCGCAGCGAAACTCTCAGGCGCGCGATTTTCGCTCTACCGTGGAGCGGGCGCACGGCTCGAGCGTGCACTCATCAACTTTATGCTCGAACACCACGCGAAGCGAGGATACATCGAGATTCTGCCGCCATTTCTCGTGCGACGTGAGACGATGATTGGCTCGGGACAATTGCCGAAGTTCGAGGCAGATCTGTTTAAAACTGCTGATTTTACTCCTCAATTGTACTTGGTGCCTACTGCTGAGGTCGCACTCTGTAATGTTCATGCCGATGAGATTCTCCCAGAAGAGGCACTCCCCATTAGCTACACCTCTTATACACCGTGCTTTCGAGCGGAAGCCGGATCCCATGGAAAGGACGTTCGCGGATTAATCCGCCTCCATCAATTTAACAAGGTGGAATTGGTGAAGATTACTTCAGCTGAGAGTTCTTTCGCAGAGCTAGAAAAGCTCACAGCCGACGCGGAATCAATTCTCGAGAGCTTGAAGCTTCCCTACCGACGCGTAACCCTGTGCAGCGGTGATATGGGGATGGCGGCCACCAAAACGTATGACCTTGAAGTCTGGCTCCCAGGACTCAATTGTTACCGGGAGATAAGTAGTTGTTCAAACACCGGTGATTTTCAGGGACGAAGAACGCGAACGCGTTACCGATCCACAAATGGTGGAAAACCTCAACTCGCTCATATGTTGAATGGTTCGGGGCTCGCGGTTGGAAGAACAGTCGTAGCGATACTCGAGAATTATCAGCAGGCTGATGGAACGGTGATAATCCCAGATGTACTTCGGCCTTTTATGAATGGTGAGGATCGAATAACGAAAAATTGACTGATCGATGGGTAATCACCCCCTGTCATTGCCGCGGTCGCTACGCTCCCTCGCAATGACAAGTTATAACTTACTAAATCTTGTTTCGTGAACGGTTACAAATTCCGGGATCGGATGACAAAGAACGAGCTGGTAATTGAAGATCGATGTGCTAAGCTACAACCAATATCGGGGGTGCTGACGAGACGAAGCTTCACGCGAGCGTAGTTCGTAACTTGAGCCTGTAACCCCAATATTAAAGACGCTTAAGATAGACTTACAAAATCTATTATTTAATAAGCTGATTTAACATCGGCTAGTATCGCGTGTAGCAGAATTGGTGTTTCCCACTTAGTCTCCAGCACGTCTCCAACACCCCCGATTCTTTTGGGGCCTTTGGCTTTTTCCCGCACTCGTCGTTGTCAATCAAAAAAGTGGGCCTCGTTTACATTGAGTAAAGTCGGCCCACTTTTTTGATTGACGCCTAGATTGCGGGAGAAAATCCAAAGGCCCAAAATTACAATTGCGCCTTGATTGCGGGAGAAAATCCGAAGTGCTCTGGGGTGCGAGTTCGCACGCCTGATGAGGCCAGAGGTTTTTAACTGGTTCTGCTATCAATAATGACGAAAGCAAACAGAGCAAGGCAGAGGAGGGAATACCAAGGATTTACGTTGTAAAAGTAAATCGCACCGCCCAAAGACAATAGGGTGAGAATAACTGAGATTCTTTCCATGCCCACTCCGTTACACCGCCCGTACATTGGTTATGCGAATTAATGGGTTGTTGGTGATTTAAATGAACTGACTTAAGTAGCCGACGACTGTGTAGAAAATCGACTCCACACATCGGTAAGCAATGTAAAAGATGAGCGCAATTGAGCCCCATTTTGCGATCTCAAGCACGATGTACGCGGTTAGAGTTGGCCGGATTGCTCGATCTCGCGCCTTTAGCGCCCGAATTCTCTGTTTAACATCGGCGTATTCCATCAACACTGCGCTCTAGCTGATATCAACATGCGAATTATGCAGTATCGGCAACGGACGAATATAGTCTCAGGGGGAGAATTTCGCCCCATGAGTTGTTATGAAATCGACGAAGAAGTTATTGCTTATTGCACTGCTAGTGTTGCTCGGGACAGCCCAGGAGGCCGTTCCAGACCCCTGGATCTGCCATTCCCGCCGTTCGGTTAGTCCACTTTATACTGATACGCCCGTTAGCGGACCGGATATGGAATGTGAAATGACATCGCTCGAAAACGCTCCGTACAATAGGATATCCAGCGAGGCATTCGAACGTTATGGAGCTGCTCATCGTGAGCGAACACTGAAAGCAGCACTCGCCGAACGTGCTCAGCTTGAGCTGCCAGCAGATTTAGCAGGACCACCTCGCCGAGAAATGCCATCAGTTCATACCACCTGGTCGATTCGCGAAGTAAATCGAAAGGGACGGAAAAACAAAACCGGATTTCATCTCGGCTGCGAGCTCGAGGGAAAAGCAAGCGCGAGCAAGAGTCAGTGGGTACGAGTAACGATAACCCGCGGAGCTGTGACGATTGATACACTTGAGATTCAGGTAAACCCTGGGCGGGGAACACCGTGGTCGGCCTCACTCCGCGGCGCATGCCGCAATCCCCAAGTGTCGATTCGGACGATTATGAAGTAGCTGGACGAAATTTATTGTGCAACCGGAAGACAATCTTCAACAGAGAGGGAATCGTAAATTGCACCTTCCCTTCCCTGTCGGATGCAATCAACACCGCCAGAGCTTGAGCTCGAATAATAGGTCGTAGTGGTTGTAGACGGTGCTGATGTTGTCGTCGTTGCGAGTGTGGTTGTCGTTACAGCCGCCGTGGTGGTCGTGTCATGAATTACCACAGTAGTTGTCGACGTCGACGTTGTAGTTGTTGCCGGCGCTTCTGTGGTTGTAGTCACGATGGTTGTCGATGTCGGTGTTGATGAGGTTGTCGTTGTTTCAGGTGGTAGCGTTGTCGTGGTTACAGCCAGCGTAGTTGTTGTGTCGTGAATTACTACAGTCGTCATCGTAGTCGAGGCGAGTGTAGTGGTCGACGGAGTCGCTGTTGTGCTCGTCGGTAAGGTTGTGGTGGTCACAGCCGTAGTCGTCGACGTAGTCGAACTCAAAATCGTCTCGTCGCCACCAGAATGCTCGAGGTTCAACCGTAGGGTAGCAAGGATCGTATTGTTCCCACTTCGATCACTCACCTTGAAGGTGACCACGTCCTCTCCAGAAAATCCGTCATTCGATGGGAGATAGCTGAGCGACATCGCGCGAACATCGCCCGTAAACTCGCCGATGAGAACACCATGACCCGGATGCTGATAGACCGTATACGAGAGCGAATCACCAACTAAACTCGAACAGGGAAGTGACAGCACAATCGGCTCAGTTACCGAAGAATCGACTTCAACTTCAAGAAACGCGCAGGCAATGGGAACCGTGGGAATGGTGTTCTCGTCATCCCCTGCATCATCCGATGGTCCTCGCGGGGCTTCATCCTCTGGGCCATTCGGCGCTTGCTCGGTGTCGTAGGCGTTCATATAGGTCATTGGAATGGGCATAACGTAGCCAACATTCCCCGATTGATGTGGGAAGACGCGGAGTAATTCCCCTTTCACGGAGCTTCCCTCTGGGCCAGTGATGAAGAGTGATCCGGCGAAATTTGCTGGAGCAACTTCGTGGAGGCCGACACTCTCGCTTGTTCCATCCTCAATCTCAAGCATCCCGCTGCCGATGAGAACTCCGTTCGTGGAATGGACACCGTATTCGAGCGAACCATCGGTGAGCTCATCGTTGAACGCGCGAAACCAGTTCGCTGCGCCAAGATTCGTATTCACGTGGGAGACGAACTGACGCGTGGCGGGCGTATCACGCATTTGAACTGCATAGGCATTCTCCACGGCAAGAGTTTCCGAATTAAGCCTGCCATAGTACATGCTTTCTGCGAGAAGCTTTGTTGTTTCGTCCTCGCAGAGCACACGAAAAGAACCGAGACTGTTATCTCCGAGGTAAGGATTGAGGTGGAGGTGTGACTGCGCGTAAGGCCCAAGATGAATTACTTCAGAATGAATAATGTTCCCCGCTTGGGCGCGAACCTCGAAGAGAACATCGGTGGGCGAACTCTCAGCGTTCCCAATAACCGCGTACGCTGAAGCCGGGTTCATCGTTGAGGCTGGGAGGAACTCTCCGTTACACGTCCCTGGCAGCGTGAGCAGAGGAAATGCAAAGCGGAAGCGCTGATCATCATCTGGATCGATACTATACCGTGAGAGAAACGCACCATATTCAGTTTCTGGTTCGTCGGGGCGAATGACGTAGAGTCCTACGACCTCGCCATCAGGATGGCCGATTGGATAATCGTAGCGCTCGCCAGGTCGAAGACCTTGCACTCGAAATGACTGAAACGGTGTTCCCGCAGTATCTTGAGCGTAGAGGTCGACTGTGGCGAAGAAGGGACGTCGTCCCGGATTAAAAACGCTCAACCAATTAAATACGCGCACACCTTGGCCGGAGGGATCGATCGAATTATATGTCCCAGCATTCACGCCCGTAAGCGGGGAGAACGGTGGAAGAGAGAACGCATACTCAACTGCTTTTGCTGCTCCTTTATCCGAAAGCCGGTAGATGGCTGTGAAACACGCGGGTTGAGCCCAATCACCGTTTGACTGAACCTCGGTGGTAAGCGTGTAGATCCCGTAGCTATCAGCGATAGGGTACTGATTGAGGATGAAATGATAAGTGCCCCACGGAACAATCTCTAAAAGATCCGTCGCAATCTCTTCACCGTCGTTATCAAAAGCGCGTAGCCGCAACCGCAATTGTTCGGCATGCGGATTTGCACACTCGATGACGTTTAGATTCTCATGAAAGCCGTTATAGTAGCCAATGATTGGCTTTGCGTGCGAGATACGCCCCTTGGTTCTTGTCGGCGCGGACTCACTTCCAAATCTTGCAGGATAGCCAATGGCGAAGATGGTGAAACTTGCGATCGCAACAGCAAGACAGCCTTTGAAAAAATTATCGTTCGCTTTCATCTGGCTCGGTAATGATGCTCGACAACTTGGGTAAGGGTGAGAGGCCTCAGCCCTCTAGAAAAAATCGTCCTCTCTCCGGCAAAACTTAAACGGAATACGCTTGCCTAAACCATGGAGATCAGGGGACTTCTTAGGGGATTTTGTGATCAATCACCTATGGCATAAGTGGGGCGTGGGCGCTAAATTGTAAGGCCGAGGCTGAGTAATGGCGGAGCAAACAAATCCCTGGTGCGAGATAACGAAACGGGATCATATCGTTACGTTATCGCTTACCGGTGAGTGGTCGCTCGACCATTTGCCGGCTATTCGATCGCAGGTACAACTTCCTCATTTCGGCGCGAGCGAGAAGATAATTCTCGATGGGAGCAAACTCGAGCGCGTCGATACGGCTGGAGCGATGGCAGTGTATCACCTGCTTCAGGAAGCAGGCGTCTCGGTCGACCAGGTGGACACGGTTCATTTTAACCCACTCCACTTAAATGTCGGGCAACTGGTCAAGGAGCGATTGGACGCACTCGGTTCCTACCAGCCACATCCGCCGCTCAACATGATTCAGAAGCTCGGTAAGAGCACGATCCAAGTTCGGGAACGGATCTATGGGTTTATTGCGTTTGTCGGCGAGACATGGACGGAAGCACTCGGAACTCTCCGTCGGCCACACACGCTCCGCTTCAAAGAGCTCTTCGTCCAGCTCGAACTTGTCTGCGTTGACGCGATGCCAATTATTGCCTTGGTTACCTTTCTCATCGGGGTCGTCATCGCGTATCTCTCGGCGATACAGATCGAGCAGTATGGCGCAAACATTTTTATTGTTGACGGTGTTGCAATCGCAATGTGTCGGGAACTCTCGCCAATCATTGTTGCAATAATTGTGGCTGGGCGTTCGGGTTCAGCATTCACCGCACATATCGGTACAATGAAACTCAACGAAGAGATTGACGCGCTTCGGACGTTTGGGCTCTCACCCATTCGTGTGCTTGTACTCCCCCGCTTGCTCGCGCTCATGGCTACCATGCCGCTCCTTGTTTTTATTGGCGACGTAATCGGTATCATCGGCGGGATGCTGATCGCAAAAATTCATCTTGGTATTACAGGCGTCACCTTCATCGAACGGTTGCAATCGGTGCTCCCAATTCGCTCCTTCTATGTTGGCTTAATCAAGGCCCCGGTGTTTGCTGCCTTTATCGCGACGATCGGCTGCCGCATGGGTCTCTCGGTTGAAAATAATGCGCGAAGTCTTGGATTTCATACGACTTCAACTGTGGTGCAGAGCTTAGTGGCAGTTATCATCCTCAATGCATTGTTTGCCGTGATCTTTGTTGAGTTGGGAATCTAAAGAATGTCGAAACCTCAGGACATCGTTATCGAAGTTCGGTCAATCGTGACCCAGTTTGGGAACACCACTGTCCACCAGGGAATAAGTTTCGCTGTCGAGCGTGGAACAGTGCTCGCGCTTATTGGAGGAAGCGGTTCCGGAAAATCCACTTTGCTTCGAGAGATCATCGGCTTACTTCGCCCTACTTCTGGAAGCGCGTTTTTGTTCGGTACTGATGTCTGGACTGCAAGTTCCGATGAACTGAGTAGCTTACGCAATCGGATCGGGGTGCTCTTTCAAAACGGCGCATTGTTTTCCGCGCTCAGTGTCGGTGAGAACGTGGCTGTTCCGCTAAAAGAGCAGTTAAAACTTCCTGATGAACTCGTTGGATCCGTCGTTCAATTGAGGCTCGCGCTTGCTGGGCTTGCTGCCGACACCTGCGCCAAAATGCCCAGTGAACTCTCGGGTGGAATGAGGAAGCGGGTTGCACTCGCGCGAGCCCTAGCGTTAGAGCCAGAGATATTGTTCCTCGATGAACCGACATCGGGTCTCGATCCAATTAATGCTCGGGCATTTGATCACCTCATTCGCACACTCAGTGATAGTTTGGGCCTCACTATCTTTATGGTGACCCATGACCTTGACACTATCGGGTCAATTACCGATCGAGTGATCTGCCTCGGAGACGGTAAGGTCCTTGCCGATGGCACTGTAAAAGAGGTATCTCAAGTTAATCACCCGTGGATCAAAGAGTATTTTATGTCACGGGCAGCGTAGAGGACGGCGAACGTTAAGCGGTTGATCAGTGGAACCAGAAGCGAAATATTTTCGGGTTGGCGCAGTGGTTCTGATCCTTAGTGGATTGATTGTGTTTGCTGTACTCTGGCTCTCGGAAGCGACCGAACGATCAAGCACCAAACTCTATACCGTTTATTTCGCCGAGCAGAGTCTCGACGGGCTACAGGTTGACAGTGTGGTGACGGTCAAAGGAATTAAAGTCGGTCGCGTGCGAAGTTTTACCATTCCGCTTGAGGACATTGAGCGTGTTCGTGTGAACCTTGAACTAGAGGCAGATGTTCCGGTGAAAACGGATACCGAAGCGGTGATTAAGCGAAACCTGCTCACCGGCCTTGCGACAATCGATCTCATCCGAAGCAGTCAAGGCAGCGAACCGCTCGTAGTTATTCCTGAGGGCGAAGAACACCCAGTAATTCCTGAAGGTCGAAGCCCATCGTTTAGCGAAGTAACGGAATCAATTCCGAAATTTGTCGAGAACGTAGGTGACCTCGTCGCGCGGATTAAAGACTTCCTCTCCGAAGAAAACCGACTCGCACTTCAAAACACACTCGCAAACCTCGAGAAATTCAGTCTCGTGCTTGCAAAGAACGATCAAGAATTTAACGCGATTGTACAGGATCTCCGAGTCGTTGCCGCGCAGATTCGCGAGATGAGCGAGTCCTTTCATCGACTGACAGCGAATACTGACCGGCATATTGGCGAGGTGAGCGAAGAATTAGTGGGTGCGTTGAGTGAGTTACAAAATTCCGCAAAGAATCTTGATCGTCACATGGGAGATGTTGCGGGAGCAGTGAAGAATGGGATGGATGTAATCGGAGTGGAAGCGGGTAACCTCGCGCAAAGTGTCGGTAGGGCGGCAGAGAAAATTTCAGGAGCAGCAGAGAAACTAGAGGATCCGAAAGCGCTGATCATCGGTCCAGCAGAAGAAGCGCTTGGGCCTGGGGAGAAATTCCGATGAAAAAAGTTCTTCGTCTCTGGTGCTTTGTCGGTGCACTCCTCTTTTTTGCCTTCACTGGATGTAGTCTCCCACTTGAATTTAAGGGTGAAACACCAGCCTACTACGTGCTCGATCGCAGCGGGGAGCAGCATCCGCGTAGTACCTCCCTGCCATTTCACCTTCGAATCAGAGACGTGACAAGTTCGCGATTAGTAAACACCCAGCGTATTGTCTACAGTAGAGAAGAAGGGGAACGCGCCTACTACCAGTTTGCGTTCTGGGGTGAAATACCGTCGAAGCGCTTCGCCTACCTGGTGCAACGTGAGCTCGAGGAGATGCTCTCGTTCAGTTCAGTATCGCAGGCCATGGATAATGTCGCTGCGGATCTACAGCTCAATCTCGATTTAATCGATTTCTATCACGATGCAAGTTCACGCCCCGGGGCCGCGGTGATGCTCCTCAACGCACAATTGAGCGATCTGAAAACGAGACAGATCCTTGCTACCCGTTACTTTGAGCGGAAACAAGAACTCGAGAGCTATGACGTTGATGGTGCAGTAAAGGCATTCAATCTCGAGGTGAATGAAATTATTGATGAGCTTGTAACCTGGCTTACACAAACGGTTGAATCAGGAACCCGAGATCACGTTAATCGAGAAGCGAACAACCTTTGATTTTGCTGCGCCGTCGGTAGCTAAAACTTCGATCGGAATTTTTCCACTGAACGTCGAGTCAACTTTTACCGTGAGGCGCGAACCCTTGAGTTTCAACTTCGCTGCTTGTTTCGCTGTCATTGGGGAATCGAGTAAGCCGCTTGGATTGCTGAAATACGCCGGTGAGAGCTTCGCAATGAGCTTCCCTTCCATATCGTAGAGTTTCCCATTTGCATTCATGAACAACAAACTCTTCCCTACAAAGTAAACCCGGTTACTATCGGAGTATGAACTGGTGAGTCGATATTTTTTCGAAACGTCGTACGCCGTAGCCTCGATGCTATCGATAACAGTTGCGCTATAGGAGAGCACGTCGCCGTCAGCATCGAAACCTTTTAATCGGATCGTATAGGGAAGTCGGTCAGCCGATATACGCTTACTTTTGATCTTTTTTAATCCTGGAGCTCGATTCTCGACAGTGAGCACAAAGGTTTCCGTTGCAAACGACACCCCATTTCGTGAAGCACTCACCTGGATCACATAGCTCCCTGGGCCTTCGAGATGGGTGAGAACAAGGGTCGACCCAGAAACTTCGGCGGAAACCCGGCCACCGCCGCTTTGTGCTACGGCACTGATCAAGAGATTTGGATTGTCGTAGTAGCCCTTTCCGAGCTTTTCAATGAAAGTGAGTGTGCTACAGCTCTCACCTTCACAGGAGTAGAACTTGCCGCTCTTTCGAAGTTGGAATACCTTCGCATCGCGTCCGCGAAAGAGAAGATATCCGGCGCTTTTCTTAAACTGTCCGTCTACCGATGTTAGTCCGTATTTCGCCTTTACCTGATACTCTCTGCTGTACTCCGCTACGCTTGTGCTGAAAGTAATTCCAGCAAGGTCACCAGAGCCAACGAGCGGAAGAGCAACCACGCCTTGACGTGAAATAGTTTGATCGGGAATAGCAAGTAGTTCAATCTCTGTTACCGCATCGAACGTGTAAGCAAGTGGACCGGTTATTTCGCCAGAAACGGAACTTGGTGAGAAACTATAGCCAGTCTTTGCCAGCGAAAGGGTGAAGAGAGTTCCCTCGGGAACTGAGCCAAAGGTGAACTGACCGGAAGCATCAGTAAGGGCAGTTCCGAGATGTCCTCCATCTACCACAACACCAGCGAGTGGTACTCCCGCTTGAGAGATATAACCGGAGAGCGAGAGCTGGTCACCGCGATAGGAAGCAACGATTTCCGCGGTATTGTTTAATGTTCGCGCATTATCATTGCCATTTACAGCGCCAGCAACATAACCGTTATAGGTCACGTTTGGGTTAGAGAATAAACCAACTCTTGTTCCCGGTGCGTAGGCCATAATTGTTCGGTACTGGTCGTTTGCGAAGTGGAAACCGTAGGAATAATTATAGGCGCCGCTTCCACCAGCATTTACTGGGTCATGATGTGCGCCCATGTTATGGCCGAGTTCGTGAGCGAATGAGAGATAGCCAACTGAGCAAGCCCGGGCGACGACACTAAAACCGTAAGCAGCGTACGCTGGCGATGGACTTGCCATCAGATAGCCAATTCCGCAGTACTGCGTGCCGTTAGTGATGAGCGCCACGAGGTCAGCCTCATAGGCGTCTCGCATTGCGTGAATATTATCAAGGTACCCATCCTGAGCGCCCTGGAGCCGGGTGAGGTCTAAACCAAAATTGTTTGTATCGTTGTAGGAAACCTCTTCCGTGTGGGCGAGTTCGAGAACCATATTTACTTCGCTGTCTCGATACGCAAGGTTGGTCACTGCTACTGCGTTTACGATTGTCGCTTCGATTCCACCCACGCCGCCTGCTGCAGCTCGTGCTTGTGGGGTATAGAGGACAAGCACACGTACCTTCGCTGCGTCATTTTCGCTTATCATCGCGCGCATTGCGACCGACTTCCCTGAGCCACGAGCATACTTTGCCGAATCTGCAGCGGTAACTTCTGGAGTGTGTACCTCTTCGTCAGCGCCGCAATTTGGATACTGCTCCGTGTCAACCTCTTCGATTACCACGGCGCCAGTCTCAGTCTGTTGGAGAAGAAAGGTTTCGCCGGAAAAGAGAGAGAAACGCCCCGAGTAACCAATGCCATCTTCACTGTGTACTGCGACTACTGAGGCGGAGCCGACCTTTCGACCTGTCCCATCGATAAGATCTCCGGTGAACTGCGAACCGTTTGCAAGTTCGCTAACAATTGAACCAACCGCAAATTCAAAGTCAAATTGCGAGAAAGCGGTGAAACGAAATCGTTCACTGGAGAGGAGAGCAGGGGACATTTCAATCTGTTGCTGGCGAAGAACCCATGGCTGCCCGGTAACATCACTCTCAACCGGGCCTACCGCATGAAACAGTGGCTGTGGCTCTTGCTGCTGAGAATTGGCTTGGCTCGAAGAATGAAGCGGAGAGTTCTTTCCGCCCTTCGCCGCCTCTATTACATGGCTGAGGGTTCGCGTCTCATTCTTCTGGTTGATTTCGTTATTCTGGATGCCTGTAACTACAGGCTTTCCATCAACACCGGCGAAATTGGGTAATCCAGGTAATACCAGGAGTGCGAGAGCGAGACTCGCAACCGCGAAAATCTTCCGTTTATTACTCTTAGGAGAACCTCTCAAAACAACCTCCGAGAAACTACCAAGCTAAGTACCCGAACTTATTCGGGTTTTTCGCCCCTACATAGAGCTATCGCAAGAATCTTGCCAAGTCAGAAGTTGTTGAAACTCATCGGATCAGGAGGATTCGGAAGGTTCGAACTTGTACAAGTGACAATTTCTGTCACCACTTCTTGAACAATGAATTGATATTCTAATGGGTCTACGCACCTAAAATCCGTTTTGGCCGACCGTACCTATAGGGAACTCTATCTATTTCTATTTAAGGCTTGGAAATTAACAATGAAGACATTGGGTTGGATCTCGCTTGTGCTCTTCGCACTCCTTCCACTTTCCGTTTGGTCAGAGGAATCGGATGGGACCGTATGGACTCGAAATAGCGAAACAACTGGACCAAACGGTCGTGGGGTTACAAGTGACGGGGCGGTGAGTGTTACTCGCGGGGAGAGCTCTGTGATCATATCTGGGAATAAGGCGATTACGACTAAGCAAGGAAAGACCTACAGCTACCAAGGGGAACAATCGATTGCTTGGAAGCCGGGGGAAGGTCTCACGCGCTTAGGATCCCGGCGTCTGTTAACTCCCCGAAGCGAAGGCCAAGTTACAAAGACGATACGAACTGCAAGAACTGGACCAGTAGGAGGCGCTCGCTCAGTAGCAAGAAAGGGTTCATTCCGACGTCGCTAAACAAAAAATCCGTTCAAGGCCACTCCATGCGTTGTCGATGGAAGTAGTCGGATCGAATTAATCAGTTGCTAGAAAAAGGAAAACTCAATGACCATTGGTAGTATCGGTTCCGTTCCCTCCTCTCCAAGCCCATTTACCGCAAAGGTGTCCGAAACACAGGAAGACAACCAAGAGAAGGTGGTAAACACTATTCTCTCTGGGATCCAAACCAATCAGCCAACCGCGGATCGGTCAGGGCAACCTACCGGGCAGAAACTAAACGCAGTCGCGTAAGACAGTAACTACTCTGCATAGCAAATGTGCAGAGTCACGTATTTTATCGAACGTTCTTGTCTTGGCTTCTCCGGAGCCTCGTCGTGCTGACATTGTGCCACGGGGAATTTGGGGCCAAATTCCCCTGAGCGGATGGTGGTGCTGGTGCGAGTGTCATGTGGGCAGTGAAGGGGTGTGGTCGGGGTGGGTGTGGGTCGCGGAGGTGGTATAAGCGTGATGAGCCGAGCAGCACGCGATTGCTGATGAAAAATTTTTTGAAAAAAGCTTGACCTTGTTTTTTCGGTTCACAATCGGTTTGCATTGCGAGCATGCAGTCACGGAGAAGAAAACTTTCGAAAAAAAAAGTTCTGTTGCTGTGAGCGTACGATTGCGTCCCGCAAGGATGAGTGCGAGACACGGGCGCGTTCTTCAATAAAGGTGTTTTAGAAACCTGTGATAAGTTACCTCGAGAAATTCAACAAGGAGGTAACGATGTTCACAACGACCGACGTACCAGGTGAGTTTGCTCGAATTTCCAAACTCAGTGATGTAGATCTCGTTAGAAATCTTCACTCACTTCGCGAGACAGAACATCAGGCAACCGTTCAGATACTCTTGCATTTAAAGGAGGTCGAGAGGCGAGGATTACACCTTACGTGCGGCTACCCCTCGCTTTTTGAATACTGCCGTTCGCTCGGCTACTCCGAGGGCGGTGCGATGAGACGAATCACCGCAGCACGGTGTATCAGGGACTTTCCTGAGGTATATGAGCTGCTTCGCGACAATAAGGTGAACCTGAGTACGATAAGCGTCTTTGCCCCCGTGTTAACAGAGGCGAACAGCGAGACGCTTCTGGGCCAGGTTGCCAAACAGTCGAGGCGAAAGGTTGAGGAGATAGTTTCCCCGTACCTTCCACGACAATCGGTTAAAGATAAAGATACGGTACTGGGTGGTGGTAATGCCCTTCCTTCCACCGCCGCCGGCGGAGGTAATTACGAAAACGGTGAGGAATCGGATGTGCGATACAAACTTGAGTTTGAGGTGGGAAAAGAGTTTATCGAACAGCTTGAGCAGTTTAAAGAGCTCTGCTCGAGGAAGTTTCCAGAGGGCATGAAGCTCGAGGGAGTGTTTCAGATGCTTATGGCAGAATATCTCGAGCGACATAGTCCGGCTAAGAAGGTCGAGCGTAGAGAGAAACGAGCGTCGCGGAAGGCTGTGCTGCGAGATTCAGAGGATAGTTTCGATAATCCCATGCTGTTAACCTGCTCTCATGACCCAAATTCGCGGTACGTACCTAAAGCGTTACGTGAACAAGTGTACGTTCGTGACGAGGGACAGTGTACGTACATAAGCGAGAACAGTATCCGATGCTGCGCACGGCAATATCTTGAAATTGACCACATCGTCCCTTTCGCCCATGGGGGCACGACCGAGCTCTCGAATCTCCGACTATTATGTACCGGGCATAACCTGCTCGAAGCCGAAATGAAGCTTGGGAAAGAGTTCATGGAACAGTTTTATGATCAAGACGATGAGTCGGACAAAGAATCGCGCGAATTCACAGCATTAACCCGTCCAAAGCTCAAATTGACGCGACGTCTATTGGAGGTTATTGAACAGCCTGCTCGAGGTTGATCTAGAGAGATGGTAAACTGTACTTAGCGCAACGTGAGTGTTATACGCGATGAAACCTATACACGTTTTGCTGGCAACTTCCTTTTTATTAACGGCAACCAAAGCGCACGCGGGCGGAGATTGGTACCCGGTGGTTGTCACATCTCTAGAGGTTAATGACACTGACTATATTCTCAAGGTGAAACCAACCGAGAAGACTCCGCACGGCTTTCCGAGTATCTGTCAAAAATTTGAAGTACATGGAACTTATAGTTGGTGGCATTCATGGCGTGGGTTTCCATCCGGGGTCACTCGGGAGAATCATAGAAAAGCCTTGGACTACCTCAACGACGCACGTATCAAAAAGAAAGTCATAAATTTTGGTTTTATGGGTTCGGGATTTGAGTCCATAGATCTCCAAAATCCCTGTATTGTGAGAAGTCGTGCTCTAGATTTAATGGAGAATCAAGGCTCCTTGAGTAAGGACAAAGGAGTGGTATCGTATTACAATCGCGTATAACCAGCGAGCCAAACGCACTGGCCGCCTGCTACGCTATTTACTCTCTAACAAGCACCCGCGGACCACTCTATCCTTCCCTGCCATACGAAGCTTGCACTATCACTATCGTTTGCGCAGGGAAATTTGGCCCCAAATTTCCCGTGGCACAATGGCGTTTCTGCATTTCAGGGTGGTGACTCCGATTGGTTTCAGCCTTATGGCCGCGTTAGATTTGCCTGTGTCCACTATAGATTATGATAGGTGAACAAAGAGGACCAGAGGATCTAACGACTGGAACTACGACCGAGGTCGGTAGCGATGCGTTTCACTAATGAAGCAGCATCGAGCCGGTGATGTCGGAGCACCTCCTCGCGCGCACCGCAGGCAAGGTAACCATCGGCACCGAAGATACCGAATTTCGTATCACCTGGCCAAGATTGTCCGGCGAGCGTGCGAAAGAGGAACTCGCCGAGTCCTCCACGTGAGCTATGATCCTCGAGCACGTAAAAACCACGCACACTGGTTACGAGTGGGAGAAGCCAATCGACCTCAACCGTATTTAGCCAGGGCATGTTCCAGACAGCAAGCGAGATCCCTTCACGTTTTGCGAGTTCCGCTGCAAGTAGTGCTTCATGAACCATCACCGGACCATAAGCGAGAAGTGCGGCGTCACGCCCTTCTCGGAGACAGTTCCCCCGCCCTGGCCGAAGCTGGTAATTCGCATCCAGCGTAATCGGCGACGGCGACGGGCCGATTTGGAGTCGCATCATACATGGTCGCGTCGGCGCAAGTTCTACGAAGTATCGGAGAATTGCACGAGCCTCAACCGGATTCACTGGTTGGGCAATGAGCACTTCAGGGAGCGCTGCAAAGAGCGAAATGTCGCGCACACTCTGATGAGAGGAGCCAGGTCCGGCTGGGGTCAGTCCGGCGTAATGACAGGCGTAGATGATCTTCGTGCGCTCACAAGCATTGGCGTAGATCTGTTCATTTGCACGGGCGGAAAGGAATGCAGCAAAGGAATTTACCACTGGGAGAAATCCCTGGAGCGCAAGCCCGCCAGCGGTTGAAACCATATCCTGCTCTGAGATCCCGATCTCGAAAAACCTCTCAGGGAAGCTCCGCTCAAATTTTCTTACCCGGCAGTCATCCGCGAGATCGGCATCGAGCACAACAAGTTCCCGGTGCTTGGTTCCGAGCTCGAGCAACTCTTCTTCAAAACCCTCGGCCACGAACTGCTTCGTTTGTGCTGGAGGTGGTGCAGGATGAGGTGGCACCAATTCAAGGGTGAGAGGTGAAAGTTTATGAGTAGCGAGCAACTGCTCGATTCTCGCAAGTATCTCCTTATGCGCTACGGCAAAAGACTGATCGTCAGGCGCACCGGAGTGCCACCGATAGATGCCCTCACCCTCGGTGAGTGCTCCCGGATGTTCCATAAATGAAACACCGCGGCCCTTAATCGTATCGGCAATCAGAAACTTTGGTCGATTCGTCACCTTCCAAGCAGCGGCGATCGCGCGTTCAAGGTCATCGAAGTCGTGGCCGTTACATCGCCCGACATACCAGCCAAAGGCTTCCACTTTGCGTTCGAGCTCGCCTAAGTTACAGATCTCACTTACCAACTTGTCCGTTTGAATCTTGTTGTGGTCGACAATGACGAGGAGGTTCGTCACTCCATGGTGAATGGCTGTGGCGAATGCTTCGTAATTTTGCCCTTCTTGAAGCTCGCCATCGCCGGTCATGACAATAATTCTACCACTTTGTTTCGAAAGCTTCTTCGCCAGCGCAATTCCCTTGCCCTTGGAGATTCCCATCCCAAGAGATCCGGTGTTCGCTTCCATTCCAGGAGTGATACGTTCCGGATGACCGTGAACCCCGTCGAGCCGACGGAGATTGAGTACCTGCTCAGCGCTGAGGATCCCAAGCGAGTGAAGTACTGCATACTGCGCTGGTGCATCGTGTCCTTTCGAGGAGTAGTAGATATCACGCTCCGGGTGTTCCACTCCGAGCGAGCGGATGTTGAGCAGATCATAGTAGAGAAGCGTCACGATATCGAGCGAACTGAAGCTCGAACCGAGATGACCCGAGCCTGCGCGCTTGACGAGCACTAAAGTATTCGCCCGATTCATCTCGGAGAGTAAGGTGAGTCTCTCCCGCTGTGCGAGCTTCGAATTATGAACACGATTGAATTCGGCTTGTGGAATGAATTGAAAATCACCCATTGGTCACTTCCTATATGGCGACTGTTCGACAATCGGGAGTTTTGCCCGGCCCGCTCGAAGCAGATGCTTTGCATACTCCCAATCATAATCGTTATTCACGTCTACCCCCTCGACATCTTGGGAGAGGAAGGGAACGACAATCGTTCCGGCGATGCTTCGTCCCTCAAAAACAACACGGCTCCAAGCGATCTCGAGACTTGCATTCTGGACATAGACTTCTGGTAACGCCGCGTACTGGCTACTATGCCATGGCTGTTCACCTGGCGCGAGCGTTACCAGGGGATACATTATGGCACCGCGTACGATCCACATTTTCCCTGGATGCTCTCGACATTTCTCTACGGCGCGAATTGAATCAGCATGTGGAGATTTGAGAAATTGATCCCAGGCACGAACTATTGTCGCCGGGAGTCGAAACGGACTTGTTGGACGGAGAATACTGAAGCAGTCATACTTCCGATTCTTCTCTCCGAGAGAGTTAAGTGTATGTTCCACCCAATCGATGTCTGGTGAGCGGTCCCCTGCGAACTCCTTCGGACGGAGCCATGGAACCTCGGCACCATAGTGGCGCGCGATCTCCGCGTACTCATCGCTCTCAGTCGAAACGATAATTGCGTCAAAGATACCGCTCGTCTTTGCCGCTGCTATTGTGTAGGCAAGGAGCGGATGATCTCCGAGAAAGCGGATATTCTTGTGTGGCACGCGCTTCGAACCGGATCGTGCGGGAATAAGGGCCACAATTGATGGTCTTGAACTCACCTATACCTGTTTTGGATCATCAATAATGTAGACATCCTTTAGGTTGGCATAGAAATCGAGAGCTTCGGTTCCAGGCTCACGACTACCGTTTCCTGACTGCCTCACACCACCAAACGGCATATGTGGTTCGCTCCCGTACGTTCCAGCGTTCACCACCGCTACACCCGACTTGATCTGGCGGATGAAACCCTGGGCTCGGTGAATACTCCGCGTATGAATTGCCGCGGTAAGTCCATACGGCGAGTTATTCGCCAAGCTGAGCGCAGTCTGGAAGTTTTTCGCGCGATAGAGTGCAGCAACCGGTCCAAACAGTTCGGCCCGCGAAAATTCGTCATTGGGATCAACGTTCTCCACCAATGTTGGTGCGAGATAGAATCCGTTCCGATGTCGCTCACCGGAGAGTCGCTTCCCTCCGGTAAGAATGCGGCCACCGCGGCGGGAGACCGCCTGAATCGCTTCAATGAGCGAATCAAGTTGTGCTTCGTTAATCACCGGCCCAAAATCGTCATTATCTGTCGGACCAACACTGAGATCTTTCGTTCGTTGAAGAAGTAAGCCCCGAAATTCATCGTAGATTTCGTCGCAGACAATAATTCGACTTCCCGCAGCGCAGCGCTGACCAGCATTACTAAAAGCCGAGAGAGTTGCCCAGTGTACCGCAAGTTCTAGGTCTGCGTCGTCACAGACGATGAATGGATTCTTCCCTCCGAGTTCCAACGACAGTCGAGTAAGACGTTTCGCTGCGCTCTCGCCAATTATTCTCCCCGTCTCGGTTGAGCCGGTAAAGCTCAGGAGATCAATATCCTCGTGCTGAACAAGCGGCGCACCGGCTTCTTCCCCAAAGCCATGAATGATGTTGAGCACGCCAGATGGTAATCCACCGAGTGCCGCAAGCGCAGCGAAAGCCCAGGCAGTGTACGGCGTGTCCTCTGCAGCCTTGACCACGGCACTGTTACCACAGATCAGCGCCGGGAAAACCTTCCAGGCAACGTTGGCGAACGGGGTGTTTGCTGCCACAATCAAGCCAGCAACCCCCAGCGGTTCGCGAATTGTCATCGCTTGACGGTAGGGCGTTCCGCTTGTCGTTGTTCTCCCATAGAGACGTTGTCCTTCGCCCGCGTAAAACGTTCCAAGCGCAATAGCGCCTCGCACTTCAGCTAAGGCATCCTTCGGGGATTTTCCAGTTTCGAGGGCGACAACAGAAGCGAGTTCAACTTCGTGAGCGCGATAGATTTGAACGACCGCGCCGAGAATCTCCCCTCGTTTCACACCCGGAAGTTCTGCCCAGAAGGGTTGGACAGCTTTCGCGCTACCTACAGCTTCCCCGACGTCACTTGCGTCGGACCGGGCGACAGTTCCAATAACAGTGCCATCGTGAGGATTGAGCTTCGGAAACCATTGCGAGCGACTCGCTCCCGAGACGTTACCATTGATCCAATTACCGAGTCGTTCTGGGAGGGGGAAGAGCTTCATGATTCACCAGGCTGTCCAGCCGCCATCCACGACTAAGTTTGCGCCGGTCATGTAGCAAGAAGCATCACTGAGAAGGAAGAGCACCGGGCCAAGATAATCCGCTGCCGTTGCCATTCTGCCGAGCGGTACTCGCGTTTCATATTCACGAAGAAATGGCTCCTCCTGATGATTGAAGACCCCACCGAGGGTAAGTGAATTGACGCGGACGTTGGATGCGCCCCAGTAGGTCGCAAGGTAACGTGTCATATTGAGCAGAGCAGATTTGGACGCAGCGTAAGCAATTGGCTTGTAGAATTCCTCGCCGCGAGTTCGTCGATATTCGTAGAGTCGTTGATCAGGGGAAACTACGCCGTAAATTGAGCCAATGTTGATGATCGAGCCCTGCTTCGCGCGCGCCATCTCAGCTCCGAATACTTGAGCACAGAGGAAGGGCCCTTTCACGTTCACATCGAGCACGCGGTCCCACGACGTTTCGGGATACTGCTCGAATGGTCCGTTCTCGGCGGGGGGAGCATCCGGTGGAGCATCAATCGCCGCGTTATTAATTAAGCCGTGAGGTGTGCCCCAAGTTTCAAGAATTTGACCCAGCGCTTGCTCAAGCGATGTCCTGTTCGTTACATCTCCCTCGATTATGAGTAGCCGAGCTTGCTCTGCTTTCGAAAGAGAACTCTCGTTTGTCGCCTTTCGACAGTCGATCGCTGCTACTCGCGCACCACAGCCGAGGAGTGCCTTGGTATAGGCAAGGCCCAGTTGACCAAGTCCGCCCGTGATGATGATTACGCGATTACTGAGTGAGAAGAGGTCGTTACCCATCAGTTTTGAAAACTATTCGGCTCGTCTTGCTACGGTACTTACTACAAGCGCTCGACGTACGCTAAGGCAATTGTGCAAACTACAGAGGAAGCAGAGGAAAGATTACCTATCCCAGGCAGCTACACGAGGATCTGCGTTACACTGTTCCTTTCCGGACTTTTCTTGGTTTCCACCGAGTTGTTCAGCCAATGCACGGGTATGAGCGGCAATCTCATCGACAATCCGTAGGATATCCGCCGCACTTCGCACCACGTCAGCATCCATTGAATCGAGAACTTCCCAACTCAAACTCTCATCGGCTGACAGAGCCTTCGTCGTGCGACGACCAATGACTCGCTCAAGTTCGTAGGGAGGAAGACCGTCTCCTGGTGACTTGATCACGATATCAGCGGCAGTAACCATGTGGCCTGCCGGAATCGCCCGTGCGGCAACGAGTTTCTTTCCCATTTTGATCAGTGGTGTTTTTTCACTATCAAACGGCTTCTTCACACCGTCTCCCATGGCCGCGCGCACGCGACGCATATCACGCACTAACTTCTTCATTCCAATCGGCTCGAGTGAGAATGCGTGATCCGTTCCTTTCCAAGTGTGGTTCAGAGTGAAATGTTTCTCAACGATACGTGCACCGAGCACGTAGGCCGCAACCGCCATTGCAATTCCATTCTCGTGGTCAGAGAGGCCGACGAGAGAATCTGGAAATTCGTTCCGATAGGTGCTGAGCACCCCAAGATTTAACTCCTCGTGGGTTGCAGGATAAGCGGCGGTGCACTGGAGGAAACACAGCTGCTTATTGATCGGCATGATCGCGGAATAGGCGCGTCTTACATCTTCTAACGTGGCACCACCCGTGCTCACGATCATTGGTTTTCCGAATTTTGCTACGTAGCGAAGGAGGGGAATGTTCTTTAGATCACCCGATGCGATCTTGAATGCAGGCATCCCAAGATCTGCAAGGAAGTCAGCGCTCGGAAAATCGAAGGCAGTAGCAAATAGCTCGAGGTCAAGTTCACGAGCGTAAGCTTGAAGCTCCAGGTATTCGTCACGTCCAAACTCGAGAAACTCTCGATGTTCGCCATAAGTCTTCCCAAAACTATTCTCGTGATCGTAGTTCTTATTGTACACATCAGCGGTGTAAAGAACTCGATTACACCGTTTCTGGAGCTTCACTCCGTCCACACCACATTCCTTCGCCGCGGCAAAAAGTTGCTTTGCCTTCTCCACACTTCCTTGGTGATTGTGCCCGATTTCGGCAATCACAAAACAGTCACTTTCAGCACTAATGCGGCGGGAACCAATCGAAAATTCTGGAGCCATAAGTCCTCCTTTGAGACATGAAGCTACCCAGATTAGATGACCATTTGTCGGGGAACGTTCCGGCCAAAATCAAACCGGTTTTGCAAAGGATCGTCGAGAATTCAGGAGGTTAGAGCGACAGCTCTAGGAGGCTCGTTTGAGCTTCCGGTAGAATTCAAAGTAGTGGGGGTATGAACTGCGAATTTTAAAGATGAATCGACGCCAGTATGCATTGCAGAGTGCGAGACCTAGACAACGGTCGTTTAGCCCTCCACAATTTAGCTTAAGCACGGTGTGGTAGAAGAGGTAGACGTAGTGGCATATTGGCCACGGAATCGCGATGTACCACGGCCGATGCGCAAATAAAGTTCGTTCCTGACGGCGGATTATTTCGGGACTAAATGGCTGGTTAAAGCGCCTCAACCAGAGATTTTCCGGCACCTGTCGAATCATTCCCGAGAGAGTCAACCGCGCAAGGAGTAGTGAATCAGGAAAGATCTGCGCTGGAAATACTCCAGCACGACGAAGCGCACTTGCACGAAATAGTCCGTAGATCATATTGCCAAAGCCAACTCCCTCGGTCTTCAGTTTGGCGAATCGCTGTCGTGCATCCAATCCTACGGTTTCAAATAACGTCGGTGAAGAGGAGATGACTTGGTCAAACTCATCGATAACAAGCCGCTGTGGATAAGCAAGAACCACGTTACTGTTCAAATTGAGCTCTCTCACCATTGTAGCCAGCCACTCGGGATGATGAATATCGTGGTCTGCTGCCCACGCAAAGTAATCAGCACCGGAAGCAGTGTGAAAGGCATGCCGCGAGTTGCCGACAAGGCCGAGACGACTACTATTTCGAAAGCAACGAACCCGTTCATCATTCCGTTCGTACTCTCGAGCTATTTCGAATGAACTATCAGACGAGTGGTCGTCAAAAATAAGTAACTCAAAATCCTGATAGCTCTGTCTCAGGAGCGATTCAATTGCCTTACGAATATATCTCTCGCCGTTATAGGCAAGAAGTGCGATCACCACGCGTGGCTTTGTCGTCAGGTTACGAACCTGCGCTGTACTCGAGCTCAATGTCCCAAGAGCAAGGTCGAGCATTCGCTCTATTACCTTGCCCTGGTACGGAAAGAACTGTGCCATTCTCTGTTGAATCAGTGAGAGGTAGCTGCTTTGCACGATCTCAAATTGCTTTAAGACTTGAATGAGCTGTTCCAACGAATGAACGGCGATTGAGACTTCATCTGTGGCAGGAAGTGAAGTTATTCGTTTCGAGGCGAGGAACCGTAACGCGACCTTGCCTCGAGCTGCACTGACCATGAGTGCGGTTGAACTGCAAGCGGTCACGGCTCGAATATTTTCCCAATCAAGAAAATTCTGCAATGTAATCTCTGTCCGCGGGATGACACAATTCGGTAAGTCTCGAATCAAGTGGAGTCCTTTCATTTCCTTTCCATGGTGAAAGGGACGAGATTTGAAGATAAACATCCAGTTTGGCATCGCTTTTGCGGCAGATGCGATCCATCGAAGCGCTTCCTCGTTGAGCAGTTCTATCTCGTCTCCTGGAATCGAATCGGCAAGAAAAAGCAGGACGTTTTTGCCGCTCGCGCGCTGTCGCAGCTCTTTTTCCTCAACGGAAACTTCCTTTGGTTTCATGCATGCGAAATCAATTTCAGCTCGCCCCATTACCCTTGTAGTAATACGTTCGCCCGGGAGGAGGTTCTTCTCGAGGGCCTTTGCAACGGTGTCATTCCAGACCCAAATTTCATCACTCGCAAGAAGGCCGATATTCGGCGTGGTATTTTCGTTAAAGAATGCTACGTGCTGTGCCCGGCGGCCTTTCTTGGCCAGGGTAAGTTCTGCTGCAAACGGAATATGTTCACCGTTCGTAAGAATCATCTGCGGCTGCACTTGAGCGATAAGCCGATTGGCCACTTGGAAGCGATGATTCGAAAGCAGCAATTGAAGCCAGAGATGTGCAGGGTTACGACAGATCACGCGCCAAAGATTACGATCCCGAAGAGCAAGGAGAACGTAGAGAAAAACTGCCTCAAGCAACGAGACGACAAACCCAATAGTGCTCTGCGTTACACCGACACCGTGCTGAAGAACAGGCGAAAAATCGGGCACGTGTTCCCGAACGATCCTGTTACCTTCCCACCGCAGTGTTTCTAGCTTGTCTGAGGTGCAAAGCGCCACGGTCTTTCCACTTTCGGCAAGCGTTTCTGCCAGTGCCTCAGTTGCTGGCTGCCAGTTTGGTTTTGCACTCGAGTAAAACAGGAGAGCATCGGCGCGACCGATTGAGAATTGCGCTCGCTTACCGGAACGGACCTTCGTTTTCCATACCTCACCAAGTTTTTTCCA
>FKKE01001840.1_pt5 | contig 34407 bp, 32 predicted proteins | sample 1106331 | NCBI WGS metagenome assembly FKKE01 (sample SAMEA3931202, study PRJEB13176) | freshwater metagenome | biome: Drinking water system; feature: drinking water; material: freshwater | place: China | collected 2013-02-06
GTCGAACTGTGGTTTCCACAAAGGGCCAAAGGCGGTTACGAACAAGAGGAAGACGATGGTTAGCCCGAGAACCTGGCGTGATGCACCTTGAGGAAGGAGAAGGAGCCCTGGAATGAATAGAACGACGAGGAGCGGACTCATCCTCGCAAGTGCTTGTTTGAAATCTCGCCGAGCTGTTTTGAAAGTTTCCCTTTCATCTGGAGCGTTAGCCTCGGCACGCTTCCCCGGCAGATCATCTGCCGCAATCATTGTCGCTACTTTTGGTTCGTTGAGGAAGCGAATCATCCAGGGACCGTTCAGCGCAAGAAAGAGGAGGAGGAAGAGGAAGATATGTCCGATGCGGCTCGGCTCAAATGTTCTTTTTGGCTTGCTTAAGCCGAGAACAACAAGCGGAAGAAAAGCTACAATCATCATCGTCCAGGAGAGTGAGCAGGAGGCAACAAGAACGAGAAGGATGGGGTAGATCAGCTTTGGACGCTCAGGAAAAATTGCGAGGCATGCGCTGAGCGCAAGCGTAAGAGGAACGAGCCCTGAAGAAAGGAGGAAGCCGATTGTGCCGTATTGGAGGAGCCACTCAAAATAGGTGAACGATGGCGCCAACGATAAAATCGCAGCAATCACACTTTCCGTCTTCGTGAGCTGGAAGAAACGAGAGGCAAAGTAAATCGACCATGGGACACAGACGAGGAAGAGATAGGCGATGAGGAGGGCGTAGCTTGTCCCATCGGCGAGATTTTTAAAATCAGCAATCGAGTATATGACCGGTGCCCCGAGGAATAAGACGTTTACGATACCAGAGGCAAAAATCTGGGAGGTCAGATAGCCCGCATTCCAACGGATGTCGTAGATTGGAATGCTTGGGAAATGATCCAAGAGAGTTTGGAGTCGATAGAGGAACGTTGGGTGATCGTCGCTAAAGATGACTCCTTTATCGATATAAGCGAGGAATGAAATAATGAGCGCGCCCTGAATCGCAAAGAGAAGGACCAATGGCCCGATCAAGCCAAGTTTACGAATTCGCGTGGCGCGAAGGAGCATAAACTCACCGATAACGAGGAGCGCGCCTACGAGAACTATCTCGCGTAGCACGCCAGGATGCGAAAATAGGGTAAATCGACGCTCGATTACTTCGGTAAGGAGAAGCGCTCCGATAGCAAGAACTGCTGTGGGGAAATGAATGAGTCTCTCCGTTAAGAAAGTTCCGCCTGACCGTATATGGCGAGCGAGAACCACGCAGCAGATTAAGCTACCGATTATCCAACTATGCCCTGAACTCAAAGGGAGACCGATGCCACCGCGAATACGAACTTCGCCAAAGATGAAAGTGAGCAACGAGTAACATAACGCGGCAGTGAAAATAACGCTTTCAATGCGGCCTGCCTTTGGTAGATCGGTTGGGACGCCCGTATCCCGGTGCCGACCGTCGTCTGTGGCAGAACTCTTCAGCTGGGTTGCGCTGCGTGTCAATTTCGCTCTCTCATTTGAAGGCATGAAGCTTAGTATGCGGAAGGAATTGAGGTCAATGCAGAGCGAAGTTACATGGTCTGGGAAGAGTCTCAGCCGTGATATCAGCATTTGCGGGCACTTAAGCGCTGGGCCGCATAATGCGTCTTATGCACCGTACAGCGACAGTCGCTCGCCGTCAGCGCATAACAGCTATAATAACTAACCGGTAAGGAGGAGGGGCAAGATGCGATATCTAGGGAAAGTCACACTCTCAATTATTCCTCTGTTCATGGTCATTCTGCTTAGCCCAGAACGAAGCGAAGCCGCATGCGAAACAGTAATTCTCCAGGAAGCTGCATGGCGGTGTTGCTATTTTCGCACGAGGGCGGCCATGTGTATCCCAACAGATATTCTCTGTTAAGTTCGCTCTGCGGAAAGCACTGATCGGGGACGAGATGCTGAATGCGGTCACCACATATCGCACATGATTGGCCAGTGGTTTTCCGTCTCAACACAAATTGGCGCGCCCCATCCACGACAACAGAACCAAGTAGTCGTGCAGCCATTTAACTCAGTGTTTTTAATATAACCACAACCTTGCGCGGCGGCGATCTCGACACTTGCGATGAGGCTTCCAGTAACAAGCAACAAAAACACAATAGAACGTTTCACGTTCGGTCCCATACAACCCTCCATCTCTACGGTCAGGACTAAAAACCCTACAGAATCGGCGACGCAAGTTTAATGCCAGAGGGCGCAACTTCTCATAGGAGCGTGCGGAACCACTAGGTAAGTGGTTCGTGCCGTTCATTTCTGAGAGTGTGCGGCAAATGGGCTCGAAACCGGATTGTTAACTGACCTCGCGGCTAAATCATTGACCATTGAAGTTTTGAATAGTCTCGGTCGGAATCCGAAAAAAATCACCCTCGACCCCCAGTGTTACTCTTTGCCCAACAAGGGAGACGCCGCGCGACCAACATGCTACATTCCCCGCACTGCGAAACGTTGGGTAGAAGTGGGGTTTTTTCGGAGGTTAAACGCCATGGCGCTCATGAGCTGGATATTCTATGGGACATTCTTCCTATTTGTTACTGCGGTAGGATTCGTTGTCGGGATTGTGATTGCAGCCCTCGATAAGACTGAGGAGCGCAAACCGCCCTTATTTCTCGCGTTCTTCTGCACCGCAGCGATCCTTCTGTCTTACCACCATCCTGCAGCCGCTTCAGATCTGAGTCAGTCCTGGATCTCGCCCGTCATCGTCGACTTAGTGGCATTTTTCATTGCGCCGATCATCGGCTGGAGATGTTGGGATCCGAAAAAGAAATGGCTTCAGTGGCCCATGCGGGTACAACTGCGCTTGCGAAAGTGAGAGTGTCGGTAGGCGTAACGCGTCGGGACTGTAACTGTCATGGCAGAAAAAAGCGAAAGTGGTTGAAAGCTACGGTCCCACGTTTCGCTTTTTCTTTCGCTCCATCACTGAGCGCTCACTTGGCGAATCCCATGCAGCTCCGAAATTCATAGTAGCTTGCGAATGTTGCGTGGGAACAGAGTTCGTTCTTTTGGGAGTAGACGTAGTATCCACCTGTTACGTAACAGCAATAGTCAACCATACTCATTGCGGCAGCGTGCGCGGTTGAAACGGAACAGAAGGTAGTAACGACGCAGAAAATAACCGTGACGAGAATTGGTTTCATAGGTCTCCTTTCGTGTGAAATTGGGTGATTGCTGAAGAAGGGGCCAATCCTATGCAAAAAGTTACCGGCCAATCCGTGACTAATGGGCAAACTGGCATGACGCCAGGCTAAAGAAAATAAGGGCAACATCTATGCCAGTGACAGAAACACTTGCCCCAGGCGTAAATTCCCACTCCTCTTCTCTTGTGGCCTCGAAGGGTATAATCTTCAAACTTTCACGAGTAAGCTACTAGTCCCTGGAGAATCTTTGTTTATGAGTGCAATCCCCACAGACTTAATAGCGTTAAAGAGCAAGTTAAAAGCAACCTGGGAATCTGGAGACTATGGAGTTTTTGCCAAGTATCTCGAACCCAGCGCAATAGAATTCTTCAACCGACTAAATATTTTGCCGGGAACGAAATTGCTCGATATCGCTTGCGGCGCTGGGCAGCTCACGATCCCAGCGGCGAAGCGCGGCATTCAGGTTACCGCGATTGACCTTGCTGAAAATCTTGTTGCACAAGCAAGAGATCGCGCAAAGAGCGAAGGGCTTAATGTGCAAATTGACCAAGGCGATGCGGAAGATCTCCCCTATGCTGATGCTTCGTTTGACGTGGTGCTCAGTCTCATCGGCGCCATGTTTGCTCCACGGCCTGAACTTGTCGCCTCCGAGATGCTACGTGTGTGTGCACCGGGCGGGAAGATCATTATGGGAAACTGGACGCTCAAGGGTTTCATTGGTCAGATGTTTGCGACGGTGGGGAAGTACTTAGCACCGAGCTTCCCATCGCCTACGCTCTGGGGCGATGAGGGAACCCTTCGCAAGCGATTTGCAATTGGAATAAGCGACCTTACAATTACTCCTCACCTCTATCGCTTCAAATACCCGTTTCCACCCGAAGGAGTCGTTGAGTTCTTCATTACCTACTATGGACCGACCAATCGGGCACATAGTGTGCTTAACGAAGAAGCGAGAATCTCGCTTAAGGCTGACTTAACGGAACTCTGGTCGACGCAGAATCGTGCGACTGACGGTCGCACCGAGGTTCTCGCCGAGTATGTCGAGGTGATCGGTATTCGCGACCGTTAAGCAGAAGCGTTCCTAACCGATAGCACAAGTAAGTGCGGTCGAAATTTCGAGCGAACAAGCCGCGCCACCGGGCGCCGAGCAACAAGTTAAGATCCAACAGTTCATTAAACGATCGAAGCTGCTCGCTTGGTGACAGTTCGAGGCGAACGCATCATCCGATGTTCCGAGACTTATGCAAAGTGCGAGCATAGTCACGAAGGATAATTTGCTTATTTTTTTGCCCATATCTACCTCTCTAGCTCTGACACCAGAGATTGCTGCAAACTTAGTGCCTTAACTGCATGGGAACACTAGATTCTCCGGAACTGATCTTTGAAGAACATCATGCGGGTTATTGTCAGCCGTGCGATGTTCGAAGAAAGGAGGATCTTCTCAGGGACGCCAGGCTTCCCGAAACACGCTTGAGCTTGTGCGAGCCCCTTCATATACGGATTTTACAACGAGCGTCCGCACTTAGATAAAATGCGGATTAACCCACCCTTGACCTTATGGAACTGTGGATTGATAATTAGTTTAAGCTGTGCAGTGTTCACGAGGATTTGTCATGAGCCGGATAAGTCTTAAAATTACAATTGCTTTTTTTTCTATTGTCAGTCTCGCCCTTCTTGCCTGTAGCGGAGGGGGTGGTGGAGGAGATTCCGCTGGGGAAGTGAGTATCTCGGGAACAGTCTTTGTCGGCGAAGACATTGCTGCCATCCGTTTTGCTCCAAGGAAGACGATGCTTGCGCGGTTCAAATTAGTTAATGAGGCCTACGCGCAAGATGAGACAGGCGTTCCCCTTGAAGGTGCCACCGTAGAGCTATTACTCGGTGGTGTGCCGATCGCGACAACAACAACTGATACCGAGGGGCGATTTATATTTGTTGCCGTCGGTGTGGGCGACTACACTATTCGCGTGACGCACCCTTCGATAGTCCCTGTTGAAGTGTCTGGTGTCACGGTACTTGCCGGAGACGTGACGGTAATAACGGGAACGGTTACCGCTGATGGTGCAGTCGCGAACGTCGATTACCAAGTTGGAAACTGCGGCTCCGTCGAGGGTAACGCAGCGCAGCTTGCTCATGCAGAGAACCTCGCGAACGCTGCGGGAATCGATGTGCAGGAAGTGATCGATCTTCGTGAGACTCAATGCCTAGGTTGGGGAGAGATTGCTCAGCAGCTTGGAGTTCACCCCGGAAATTTAGGGCTTGGCCATACCGACGTTCACGGTGGTGGGAAAAAACCCGATGATGCCGGGAAACCAGACGGTACTGGGAAACCCGAAGACACCGGGAAGCCGGACGACACCGGCAAACCTGATGATACAGGAAAACCAGACGACACTGGTAAGCCCGATGACGCTGGAAAGCCGGACAAACCAGACAATGGCAACAATAGCGGTGGCTCGAAGAAATAGTTCATAACTTCCGCAGCGTGTGAGCAAGCTCGGGGCTTATTATTTACTTGTACGCGCACTCCCGCGCTTTTTTGAGATCACCCCACTCCTATGTTAGGAGTTAACCCACGCATTCCACTGTTCTCTTAAATTCCAAGCGATACCTTTAGGTCTCGCGCTCATCGGAGTAGTCGCCGAACGATAGTTAGGTTTCGGCATTCGTTGTCATCGGTTCAAGACCCGGTTCAGTTGGGAGGTAAATATGCGAAGTCGTTCGATGAGAAGAAAGAAAAAGGCAGAGCAGAGAGAGAAAAGCGCGAAGTGTGAGCGCGCTCGGGAACGAATGGAGCGAAGACGGAACCGACTCGGAACACCGCCGCCGCGAAGAACTCCAGTGATGCCTGCCCGGACCGTGGTCCGAGTAAACTATCCGCTCAGTGTTCTGGCGCAACCACGAGTAGTCGAAGTGCGCGGGCGCAAATTTGATGTCTCAAGGACAGATGATCTGCTCAGGTACGGTGACGCAATTCTTGCCGCATACGGGAAGACCGTGCCCGAAGGGCGTGGAGCCGAGGTGCTTTTCGTCCTCGTGTTACTCGTCTATGTCGGTTCCATGATCGTCTCACTGTTTCAGCATGGGGCGTTGTACGATATCCCAAACGAAGCGCAGAACTTACTCAAATTGCGGTTTGTCTCGGAGACGACGCTTGCGGTGTTGCTTCCCATCTGTGGGAGGTCGCACTTTCGGGATGGGAAGGGCTTTATCCAGCCTCTCTGCGGCGCGTCGTTTGGACTCGCCCTGGCAGCATTGCTCTATGGGTTACAGTGTGCGCTGACCGGTAGCTACGACCCACGCGCCTTCGCATGGCGTTACTCGTCGTACCCCGGCATAAGTATATTCCTCTGCTGGGGATGCTTCTCTCTCACCGCGGTGATCCTTATGTTCGTGGATTTATGGACTGCTACAAAGTGGGCAATTTGCGGCACGCCTGACTTCCGCCTCGCGAAGGTGGTATGAGAGGCATGAGAAATTGGCACATCAAAGGAGACGGGATGGTTGCCTAGGCGTTTGAGCTTCGGCGACCACTTCGTCTTCATCGTCGGACTCAGTTCTTGTATGTGATTACAGATCAAATCTAAACTTTCTCGTGAGCAGTTCCATCCGCTCAACTTGCCCGGCCGTGAATTCATGGCGACAGAGGTCTGGCGAGTAGTCCATGAAGTTTGTGATTGGATCGGTTCCTGCTTCGCGTGGACATGAATCGCGGTCCACGTTGCAGGTATAAGCAGGGGTAGCCTCTCGTGGAGTATCGAGAACATTATCGTTGTGCTCAGTACAAGCTCCAGTAAACGTATGGTAGAGACCGAACCAGTGTCCGATTTCATGTACTGCCGTGTCGCCCTCGTCCCAGGCCTTTGAAAGAAGGCGTAAGCGGGCAGGGACATACGGAAGCACTCCGGGTACGGTGCTGTAATCGATTACTGCGCCATCCATTATTGGGTCCGATGCATAGTCGGTGGGCAGGTTTGCCCAACCTGTTGGCCCAGCCGGTAGACCGAGTATGGTAACGCTGCTTATGGGATTGGCGATATAGAGGTTAAGAGCGTTTGCGCCTCCCTGACGAAGCGCCGTTTTCATTGCGCGCTCGTCGCGTGAGTTTAGCCGTGCTGTAAACCATGTTCTGTTCACCGTTCGGGTGATACCCCTGAGCTCAAACCGAAACGGTGTTTGTGCGCTCAGCGTGGTTCCGGCAAATGATTGTTCGAGGACATTGAGTTGTTCGCTCAGCTGTGCATCGGTGATATTCCCGTCGCCGATGGAGGTCCCCTTACTGATCACGTGAATGTAGAGTGGGATGGTATACGGCAATTCGGACGTTGCCGTTGTTTGTTTGAACGCACGAATAGTCCTTTCAATTTGACTTTGCCGCTCGGGAGTTAACTCTCTTACTCCGCAAACGGCTTGATCTGTAGCTTTCATGGTCTGGGCGGTGGCAGCTCGTGGGCTGAAATGTACTATGCTGAGCAGCAGAATAATCGCAATCATGCGATGTGAGAGGGAACGAATCATAGAACCTCGCTAATCTTGGCGAAACCTGACTTGCTTGTGGGAAGAGGCACACCCAAATACTCTGACGGCTTAGACTAATCAGCCGTTCCTTGGTTTCTGCTTCAGCTGGATATGCGGAATGTCGGTTTGCGGAACAAATTGACAAGTTTCCGCGAAAATTCTTAATTGTTGGAACCTAATTCAAAGGTTATTTTTAATGATTCAAGTGGTCGGACTCGCCAAAGCATACGGCGAGCAAGAAATCTTTGAAGACGTGAGCTTTAACGTTAACCCTGGCGAGCGGATTGGGCTCGTCGGGCGAAACGGTCATGGGAAGAGCACGCTCTTTCGTATCATTCTCGCGGAGGAGACGGCAGATCGCGGATCTGTCCTTATCCCTCAGGGATACCGTCTCGGCTTCCTCTCACAACATATCCATTTCCATGCACGCACCGTGCTCGAAGAAGCGTGCTTGGGCCTTACCGAGCATGAAGACGGGCGGGATGAGAGCTACCGTGCAAAAGCAATCCTCCAAGGCCTCGGTTTCGACGCACAAAGTTTTGAAGAAGATCCGAGACAACTCTCCGGTGGATATCAGGTGAGACTCAATTTAGCGAAACTGCTCATCTCTGAACCAAATATGCTGCTCCTCGATGAGCCGACGAACTATTTAGATATCGTCTCGATGCGATGGCTCACGCGATTTCTTGCTACTTGGAGGGAAGAACTCCTCCTTATCACCCATGATAGCGAGTTTATGGATGGAGTAACTACTCACACGCTCGGAATTCATCGGAAGCGGGTGAAGAAAATCCCTGGGAAAACGGCAAAGTACTACGAACAGATTCGATTAGAAGAGGAAGTGCACGAACAGAGCCGAGTCAACCAAGAGAAGAAGCGAAAGGACACCGAGGAGTTCATCGAACGATTTCGCGCGAAGGCTTCGAAAGCAAAGGCCGTGCAGTCAAGAATCAAGCTACTTGAGAAAACAGAAAAGCTTGAGCAGCTCGAGGAGATTAAAACACTAGATTTTCAATTTCGTCCCTTACCGTTCCCTGGAAAATGGCTCCTTGAGGTAAGTGAGCTTTCGTTTGCATACGGTGACGGGCCGCCGATCATTTGTGACCTTACTTTTGCGGTTGGGAAACAAGATCGAATCGCCGTCATCGGCAAAAACGGACGGGGGAAGACGACGCTCTTGAATCTACTCGCAAGAGAGCTTGAGCCGAAGAATGGAAAGATTGTCTACTCGAGCAATTTACGATTTTCCTACTTTGGTCAAACGAACGTTCAACGTCTTGACCCTGAACAAACAGTCGAGGAGGAGATTCTGAGCGTCGAACCGGAGCATAATCGCACCACGGCGAGAGGAATCTGCGGCTTGATGATGTTCACCGGTGACCTTGCGCTCAAGAAAGTAAAAGTGCTCTCTGGTGGCGAGAAGAGTAGGACCCTCCTGGGGAAGGTGCTCGCAACGCCCTCGAATTTGCTCCTCCTCGATGAACCAACGAATCACCTTGACCTTGAATCAACCGATGCATTTCGAAAGGCAGTTCGCGAGTTCCCTGGCGCGGTAATTATCGTAACGCACAGCGAGCAGATGCTGGATGACGTCGCAAACCGATTGATTGTCTTTGATGGTGGTCAGGTTACCTTCTTTGAAGGAAGTTACCGAGACTTTCTTGCACGCGTTGGTTGGGAGGATGAGAAGCAGGAGGAGTCGTCCGAAGACGCTCCAGAGCAAACTTCAGCGGGACTGAACAAGAAAGAGCTTCGCCGGAAGCGAGCAGAGGTAATTACTCGTCGTTCGAAAGTGGTAAATGCGCTAAAGAAGCAGATCGCGGAGATTGAGGGAGAGATTATTGAAACCGAAAATGCGCTTGCTCGCGAAACGGAAGAGCTTCTCGAAATCTCGAAGCAGGGGTTTGGGGATGACGCGTCAAAATTGTCTCGTTCAATTCATGCCCGTAAGGCGAAACTGAATGATCTATTTGTTAAGCTCGAAATACTTACTAAGGAATGCGATTTGAAACAGGCCGATTTTGAGGCAGAACTTGGAAAGCTAGGCTAAGCGCTGCGCCTGAAATGGCAATGACGTAGCTGCAGAGCAACACTCAGCGGTTCAGTTGAAGTTCAAGCAGCGTCGCAGGTCACAGCCCCATAGGTCGCATCGGAGCCGTAGGAATCATACGAGCAAGCGGCACAAAACCCACTTCCCGAATCCCAAACAAAACAGTGCGCTCCGTCCTCGAATTCATACACTTTATCTCCAGCTGAAGTGCAATATCCGTTTACGGGGTTGCAGTTACTATAGTCACCCCAGGTTGGGCGTGCGAATGCAAGAGATTGTGATAGGGAAATAAGGGCAACAGAGCAAATAAGAAAGTAAGCTGCCCGACGAGCGGTGAACATAGAAACCTCCTTACAACCAAACACTACATGAAAGGGGCCGATCAACCCATTGACCGGTCTAATGGTAGTTATGCATTTTCTCGCGTGATTTGCCTCATTCGACAAACGGTAAGCCGCTTGATAGCTTCTGAACAAAAGAGAGGGCGGCGAAATGTTTGTAATCTATCGCTATTTTTCGCGAACGCTCGTCATTTGGATCTCGTTGGCGGTAGCTTTTCTGTGCTATCCATACGAGCGAGCGTTTTCGGAAAGGGAAGGCAAAAAGATGGAGCTCCAAAGCGACGCATTTCGAAATGACAAACCAATTCCTCCGCGATACACAGGCGACAGCGAAGACATCTCACCACGTCTGAGTTGGTCCAACGTTCCGTCAGGGACCAAAGAGCTTGCGCTGGTCGTTGACGATCCGGATGCGCCAAGCCCAAAACCATGGGTGCATTGGGTGCTCTATAAAATCCCACCAACCGCGAACACAATTCCTGAAGGTGTACCGATGAAGGCGGTGCTTACCAGTCCTCCGGGTGCGGTGCAGGGAAAGAACTCCTGGGGAACAGTCGGCTATCGAGGTCCAAAACCCCCAGAAGGTGATGGAACACATCACTACCGTTTTACCATCTATGCGCTCAAGGTTACGTTACCTGTCGAAAAGGGGATGCACAAAGATGCGCTCATGGCAGCAATAAGCGATCAGATTCTTGGGCAGGCAGAGCTTGTAGGGACATATCAACGTTGAATATGCTCAGACTCTCTATTGGTCTTTGTCTTCTTACTGTTGGAATTTTTCTGTTCATTGCCGAAACGTTTGCCGCACAAAAACTCAGTTGTGAGTCTGAGAACAACGGTTCCCCGCAATCACTTGAAATTGAGCTAGAAGGGGAGAAAGTGATTGGTTTCTCGTATTCTGGCCTTACACCAGCGCTGGATAAGCCTCATAAATTTTCCTGTAGCTTGGAAGCGAATCGTCGTGACGGCCTGAGTGAGTGGAAGGATAAAGCGACGCAGATTGTAATTGCGCTTAAAGAGGGGGTCTCCTCCGAAGATCGTGTCACTATCACTAAGGATGGAAATTCCTACAACCTTAACTTTGAAGAGATTAGCCCCTCAAACTGTGGACACTCATCCACAATCGCGACCAGCATCACGTTGGTGAAGGGGAAGCCCGAGTGCCAAGCGATAGAGATGCGAGATTAAGGCTACGGGGCACCCCGGCTGAGGATCTCACCCCAGCTTTTTTTATGGCCTTAATAATTCCCAACAAAACTGAACGAAACGTTGTCGGTAGGATTTGCGTTGTCAGTGTCACGCCTCAGTCGATCACGGATGCCCTTATTATACTCGAGTAACTTCGCCATTCGGCGTGGGTCACATTCTTCAAGAAGGAGTGAACGATTCTCAGGGAAATTTAAGAGATGCTTGACGTTGTAGGTAACACCGAGCAAGCCTGGAATGAGCGCCTTTCGCCGCATCTCGAACTGCGCTTATGGTGCTGGATTCCGCATCTGGGCCAGCGCGCCGCGTGACGCCTCTTGCGGCGCGGGCTCACTCGTCGGTTTCCAATCATCCTTGCTTAGCTGAAGCCGAACTTGCTTTCCCGTCCGCGGGTCACGTGTCGAGAACGTTCCCTGTATCCTCTCTTCGGTCGCTTTGCTGTCTTTCTCCGAGCGCACGAGGTCATGAACGGTAACGACCTCCTCCGTATTCGAAACCTGTGCGTCGCTATCGCCGACGAGCGAGAGGCTCACCCGTCCGGTTTCTCGAGCGAGTTCAATCATCTTCGCTTCGCGTTCGGTAATGAGGAGGGTAGCAATGAGCTCTGAACCAACCGGAGAACCGCCTCCGGGGCCGAATAAACTAGCAACACTTGTCTGACCGTTCACCGAAAGCACGCGGGCGAACCGAACGATTGTCGCAATTTTTGGAACATCCTCACGATCGCGATAGAGCCAGAGCACATCGACACGCGAGTTCGGGCGCACGTATCCCTCGACACCGGAGCGTGCATCCATCGTAATCGATACTGCACGGTAACCATCTGGTATCTCAAAGGGGATATTTGGCTTCTCGCTTGAGAGATAGTCCTCGACCACGATGAGATTTGCCGGAATAACTGTTCGTGCATATTTTACGTCAACAGAATCGATCTCATTTGCCATAAGCACACCCTGGGGGAGTAGGTTTTGTGCGACGAGCTTCGGCTCGAACATGCCGCGATGTAACTTTGTTCCTTGCTCAATTCGATCACGGGCAATGAGCACCTCAATCTCGGGCGTGCTCGGAGGAAGTGGCGCCGGTGAAGCAACAGCAACAGATGGGACGGCAGGCGTTAATGGCTCGTTCGCGAGAAATCTCGGGTTATTACTCGCCAGCAGAAACAGGGCGACGAAAAGGAGTGCACTCAGGCAGATGAGAAATGCGAGTAGCCAGCGCATTCGTGCTACGTAAACACGATATGGCTGCACCGGACCAAATTGTGGTTTCTGGCTTGGCAAACTCTGCTTCATACTACCTCCGCTGGACTGGATCGAACGTCGTGGCCGGATAGGGACTACTCTCAGAGAAAGGTCGGCGAACGAACGCATTGATAATCTAACCGCAGAAAAAAATCAAGTATTCGAGGTGCTGCTGCGAAGTGCGTTCACAGTTCGCGCATGGAGTGTACACTAACTGGTTAGAATCACTCGTTGTGCCGCATATTCGAAAGCAGCACTACGCAAGGTTTGCATGAGCAGGTAGACGTTGACTTTCAATGCTAGGCGCATACAATCCGCAAAGACGTTTTGATCTCTTCGTAGCACGGGGGAGTCGTATGAGCCCTCAAATCGGGTCGTTTCGAGTTAGCAATTTTGTTCGACTGTTCGTTCTATCTCTCCCGAAGAGATCCTCAAACCAAAGCGGCATTGCAATGTTGGAAGCAGCGATTGTTCTGCCACTGCTCATCGCGGTCGTCTTCGGCATTATACAGTATGCATTGCTCTTCTTGGCCTATCTTACAACGCTTAATGCATCCGCTATCGCCGCACGATATGGGACGCTCGGCACACTACCACCAGACCCAACAACTCGCCGAGCATTAGTTCAAACCGTTGCACAGAATGCAGTACGACCGTTTCTTGATTCAACCCAAGTCAATGCGACAGTCGATATCCCGGCGGTCGTGAGCGGTGTCGCAGTTCCCGACTCGATTCGCGTGCGACTCGTTTACAACTACCCACTGTTCTTCCGTTTCGTTGTGCCACAGGTTTCGGGGAACACCTATACGATTACGGCGGAGACGGTAATGCGATGAAAATACTTGCGACGCACACGCGAGTAAAGCGCGCCCTGGGTGATGAGCTCGGCGGTGTAGTCGCATTGATTACCGTGATAATTTTTGTAATCTGCGCAGTCGCAGCGATTGCACTCGATGGTAGTCTTGCGTATTTAGAGCAACGGAAGATTCATTACGCTGCCGATGCGGGGGCGCTTGCCGGTGCGCGCTTCATTGCACAAGATCCTCAACCCACACAGGCTCAGATCATCGCCGAGGCCACGACCTTCACCCTGGCCAATGGTGCAGTGCAACCAGCAGAGCTTGCACTCATGGGCGGAGTTCAACTCGGGAACTGGACGAGTGGCAGTGGCTTTGTCGCCGGTGCTGGTCCGATTAACGCGATTCGAGTTCCCGTCCGACGAAATGTCCCCGCCGTTTTCTCGCGCATCTTGGGCTACACACAACTCTCGCCACCTGTAGATTCAATTGCAGTGGTTGGTGGAACCGGTTCGTCCTCGTGTAATCCACCGTTTGCACTTCAAGACGAGGTGCTTCAGGGCATGGATTATGGAGATATTATTTCGGTGGATAATTACGGCCCATCGGGGACGACCCCGCCGGATGATGGCTCTGGGAATTGGGGAAAGTTAGATCTCTGTGGACTCAATATGAGCGGTTCGCAGTTTCCGCCGGCGATGGTTAATGGTGTTTGCTGTGGGCCGATCAGTATCGGCGACGTTATCTATCCAGCGAATGGGGCGGGACACATCGGCCAGGGTTTCGATGCACGGATGAGCTCTGACCCGATAATGACCATTGCTGTAATCGACCAGTTTTTGCAGGGAAATCATCCAGTAGTAGTCGTTGGTTTTGTTGTGGTGGAGATATTGTCTCATCATGGAAACGGCGAGGGATGGAGCGCCCAATTAAGAATTCTTGATCGATTAACTGGGTCAGGGGTCGGGGGCCCAGCTCCAGGCCCTTGGGCCACGACAAGAATTTTGGTCCAATGATAGTAGGGTATATCGCTTTTTAAAATTACCCGTGTTATCACCGTGAGTTAATACGGGGCCGGATTAAGTTATATGAACACGGTATAAGGGAAGGTATATGTTTCAGCTCAACCGAAATCGCATCTTTATCTTGCTGTTAGCAAGTGTAATAAGCTTCGGGACTTTCACATCGCAAGCTCGTGCAATTGCGATTGCGGGGGACACTGCGGCATCGACCAGTGGCCTTGGCGATTTCACTGGAACAATGACCTATAGCTTTACGAGTGCCACCGAAGCCCAGCTCATTATTGAGTTAATGAATACGAGTCCCGAACTCAATGGCGGTTTTATCACCGCGTTTGTTTTCAATAATCCGGGAGATCTTATCGACTCAGTCGTATTTTCCAGCTCCGATGCTGACTTTCAACTCCTCGGTGGCCCTGGTTTCGACGATGGAGTAAACGGAGCACCTTATGGTCAATTCGATGTGGGCTCGAGCACTGGAAGTGGCTTTGAAGGCGGTGGAAGTCCAAACGTTGGGATCGGCGTAAACTCATCAGCCATTTTTACCTTTGCTTTCGGAGGCTCGATGCTCGATACGCTTTCCGAGTTAAGTTTCCTGCTTGCGCTCTCCGAAGGTACGGGTGCCGGTGAAGGGTACGAGGGACTCGTTGTTCGCTTCCGTGGATTTGAGGACGGTGGGAGCGACAAGGTTCCAGGAGCCGAAGTTCCTGAACCAGCGACCGCCGTACTCCTTGGTCTCTCATTACTCGGTGCGGCGCGAGTGCGTCAGCGACGAGCGTAGAGTTGTCAATCCGGATATTTCCCCAATAGACTTTTGCCCCTCGAGCCAAGACCTCAAGTAATGGCTCGAACCAGTCGAGATCCTCGCGGATTGGAGTATTATTTGGCGGGGGTAGTATGAATAAGATACTGATTTTTGTCGGGGCAGTGCTATTTCTTTTCGGCGGACTCGTGGTACTCGGTTACCACTTTTTCGGTCTCGGGGGAGCAGTTGGTGGCCTGGTAGTTTTTTTAATCCTTACGAAAGTTGCCGTAGGGATGATAAAGCAGCGTTTTAAGCAAATCGGGAAAGCTCTCTTTGAGAGCAAGAGCCGCGTTCTACGTGATGCGACCGCGACTGTCCATGAAGTATGCACAGCCCCGCGACCAGAAAATGCGGAATCAACTCCAGCGGGAAGCGAGACACGATTTTATTTTGTTGATGTAACAATCAAACCGGCCGAGCATGATGGTTCAACCCCATTTTCGTGCTGGGATTGTTCCGAACTGATGCTGGTTCCCTTCGACGCCCCAGCGCCGAATTTTGACGCTGAGGACGATACAGAGTACGAGGGACCAAAATGTCAGATCCACGACGTTATCCCGATGGATGAGTCAGAAGGCGACGAGGAATCATGCACCAGAGACCAACGCCTGAAGCTCCATGTGGAAGTTCCGCGGCAAACGAGCCGGCTCAAGTTCCAATATTACTTCGAGACGTTCGGTGAAGTAGTCGTTCCGTCGTAGGGCGTTCTCTGCTACGGGTGGTCGAAATCTACGACATGTCGCAGCAATAAATTTTGCCCCGGGACACTAAACTCCAGGATGTGCCGACCTTCAATGAAGTAGAGCACAGGTTGCGGCCCAACTTTGTGCGCGAGTTCGAAGTCAAGCGTGCAGAGCATATTTTCAGCGATCGGGATGCAATTGCGTGGACCCGCAACAACGACTCCGTTTGCGTCTCGGAGTGTCACTGTCGCTGTGGCACCTGCGGGTAAAGCGAGGACGTGATCAATCGAGCCGATCAGCCGAGCATTCAAACCATACGGACTGAATAATCCACCGTATAACTCCTCGCCTTCGTGGTGAGTGAGGCTCGTAAGCGATATCGGTCGCCATTCGTTGTTCTGGGGTCCTTGGTCCTGGGTCAGCATGTTGAAACTGACTTCTTCAAGCACTTGGACGCTTGGCCGCTTGATCGCCGAAAATGTCGGCGCGACTTGCGCGGTAGCAGCAATTGGCAAGATGGAAGCAAGACATGTTAACCCATAGAGGGTGTTTCGAATAATTTGATTCATACGTAGCTCTCCTTTTTCATCCGGTCATCCTGCTCGGCTTGCCCTTACAGCCTGCTTAAAAATCAAGCAAAAAACGTGCCGGAGGCATCGTTTCTCTGGAAGCGAATTAGTTGGGAGATAACTGGGAACGATCGGTTCCGTGTTGTCGTAATGTCTATTGGAAGAAATGTCGGCTAGCGGGATCTGGTTATTTCAGTTACATATTTACAGAGCAATGATTCACGAACTCAGCATGCATATTCGGTAAATTGCGAGTCGCAAGTACTCATCGAACCATGTTGCGGTTTGGTAACGGAGGCGAGCGTGCGTTTGGCTAATAACGACCACCGTCGATACCAAATTGTTTCGGTTTTTCTCTTCCTACTGATTTCCGCTTGTTTTTACCTCAAGTTCAGTAGTTACGGTTTGAAAGGCAAGTATTACAAACTTGACCAGCAGGCCAATTCGGACGCGGCTGCAGTTTTTGTCGCTTCGCAGACCGACCGGGAATTATTTTTTCCAAGAGATGGGGACATCCAATACATTTTTACACGAAAGTGGAACATCGCTCGACTTGGCTACCCAGCGGAGTATCCATCGTATCGTGTGGAGTGGACCGGATATTTGGATGTTCCCGGAGGTGAGAGCTCAGAGCAGGTTGAGCGAAAGCCTGGTCTTTGGAAGGCTACCTACCAAAACCGAAATTTCCTCGGGAAACCAGTCGACGAGCGAGCCGATGGTGCTCTTGAGGTTGATGACGGAACGTTAGGCGGTCGAGGACATCTTAGAGAAACCTCAATCGAATGGCTCGGTCAGATTGAAATCGCAGAGGAAGGGGAATATGCATTTCAGGTCTCCTCTGATGATGGGTCTTGGCTCTTTCTCAACAATCAAATGCTTATTAACAATGGTGGGTTGCATGTCGATTCGCCGCAGGCAGGTCGTATTCGACTCACTCCCGGTCATCACGATTTCAGAGTTCGCTATTTCGATGCTGGCGGCAATCATCGATTTCGCTTGATGTGGCTTCCGCCTGGCGCAGGAGAGTTCTCTGCGATACCGCCGGAATTGCTCACTCACGCACCGAACCAAGGATATTCGTTGGTTGTTGAGAGCAACCGTCCGTTTTCTGTAAATTTGGCTGGAACGCCAATGGTAGAAGGGACGAGTCTTGCAGGAGACACTTTTTTCTCGAAAACACTTCCTTCAGGAATGCAACCGGTTCAGGTTGTATTCGAGAGCGTCCTCTATGGTGGAAGCTTTCAGCTCAAATGGCGCACCCCAGATGGCGAGTACAAAGTCGTTCCGAGCTGTCACCTGCGCACGCCCGATGCTTGGACACATGTCCTGGCGCTCGGGTTACTTCTCACCATTATAATTCTCGGTGTGTTGGGAATTATTAGCTGGTTTTTTCCGATCTTCTGCTCGCAATTTAATCGTGACTTTGTGCAGTTTGTTAAGCTCCGATGGGTCACGCACACGCTCGCTGTCATAGTGATCCTCGGGGCCAGCCTTCGGTTTTATCAGTACGATATTATCCCCACCTTTCTTGATACCGTGGATGAATACATGGAGGGATGGCCCGGTTGGAATCTCATTCACAAGGGAATTCCGCGGGGGTGGGTTTCTGCCGCAGCAACGAGGGACTTTGTTGATATCCGTTGGTTCAGTAATACGCTGTCAATTTCCGATTGGGGATTCCATCCTCCGCCACTTTTTCCCTTTTTTATTGGTCTCTCGGCGACATTGGGTGGAGCGAGAGATATGTATGAAGTGTCGCTCAGTCATTTGCGAATCCCGCCAATCTTATTTTCAATATTGTCGATCATTGTGGTCTTTATGCTCGCCAAACGGCTCTATGGCTCCGCCGCAGCGTTGTTCGCATCACTCATTTACGCCACGTTTCCAGTTGCTGTTGTATCAGCTCGCCTTGCCAAATCAGAGAACCTGCTCGCTCTGATCTCGCTCTGCTCGACATACAAGGTGCTCCAGTACATCGAACGAAAGAAACGGAGTGACCTTATTACGGCCGGCCTATTTTGTGCCTTAGCCATGATGACCAAGGAAATCGGCTTCTATGTCACCATTAGCTGCATTGCGATCCTCGGTCCCCATACTCGATTTCGTGACAGTGTATTTATTGGTTTAATGGGAGTTCTCGGGCTCGCCTGTTACTATTTCTATGGCTGGAGCCAGAACTGGGCTGTTTTCCTAGATACCCTGAAAGCATACTCGGCATTTGGTTCTGCTTTCGACCAAATAGTCGATACGTTTCGCGCCGCTCGAGTCACTGGCGCGGAGGTGGGATCGGGCTGGATGATTTGGCTCTGGTGCACGGTAGCGTATGCTTATCTCGCGCGCCGGCAAGAAGCATTAATCCCACTCGTCGTTTACATCTTCGCTTTAAGCATCACGCACATTGGAGCTGGATCGTACGGGTGGTACTGGATCCCGCTCTACCCCTATTTTGCGATTACCGCTGGATTGTTCCTCCGAGACTTTTTGATATCGGCTGATTTGCCGAGAGCAATGCTCATGTTGCTACCGGCTATCGTTACGTCCATCTCTGTTTTCTATCAATACTACAGTGATGTTCCACCCGCGCCGTTACTTGTTCGTCTCACGATAGCGTGTCTCTCGCTTCCGTTCTTTGTGGGCCAAGTTTTCAAGCAGCGGTTTTTTCTCTCTCTTCGGCGCGTTTCGGCGGGAATTTACATCTTGCTTTTTGTTGGTCTCAATATCGAGATCGTACTCCATTTTATTCGCATTTACTCGCGCTTTGGTTAGGCTTTCTTCCAGACGATAAAGACAGATTTCCCAAGCGTGTAGAGTAAGAGGGGATCAAGCAGACGCGAGAGTGGAATGAGGTATCTATTCCAGAACCGTATCTGATTTTCAGTTGGCAGTGATTGACGAAGTAACAACCGATTCGCAAGCGATGCAAGCATTCCTACAGAATCGAGATAACGACACCGAGTAACGAGTGCTCCCTCTGGAGTAAGAGTTTGAAACATATTCTTTGAGTATCTTCGATGATGCCCAATTGATTTATCAAACTCGCTAAATAGCCACTGATGGGCTGGACAGAGCACCACTAAATGCCCGCCCTGCCGCAAGCGTTGGAACGCTTCGCAAACTTCTGTCTGGTCATCGCGAATATGCTCGAGTACGTCGATGTAGAGAATCGAATCAAAGCTCACGTCTTCCGGTAGATCTGTGACATAGCAAGATTGTACCTCAATGGAATCGTTTGGTAACGAACCATTGAGGTTGGTCCGTAACATCGGAATGAGACGCTCGTCTGGTTCAAGACAGAGCCATCGGGAACAGTGAGCATTCCAGAGAGCATGTGTTGTTCCACCGATTCCTGCCCCGACCTCCAGCACCTGTCCAGAGATGAATTGCGTAAGATGCTGAGCGTAATACTTCTTCCAATCAATGGCGTGCTTAAAAAGTTCGAGCTCAGTTCCGATGTATTCTCGGCAAATCACGGCGGGACTATTCCTCTTGGCTCAATCGGCTTTTGTGGGATGGTGGGAACTAAATCCATATTCCTTTCGAACGATGAACTGAGGTCGGCGTTTCACCTCATCGTAGATCCGTGCCACGTACTCTCCGACAACGCCAATGAAGACAAATTGAAGTCCACCGAAAAGTAGGATGAGCGTGACCAATGTGGTAAATCCAGTTTCAGCAGTCTCTATGCCCATCAGTCGTCGCGAAAGGAAAAAGACGGCCAAGGCGAAACCGAACACGCTTACAAATATCCCGATCGCGGTGAACAGACGAAGTGGCTTATAGGAGAAGCTAAAAATTGCATCGAGACCATACTTTACCAAACGACGAAGCGACTGCTTCGGAGCGCCGGCAGCACGTTCCTCGCGATTGTAACTGATCGTTTCCTGTGAAAATCCCATCCAGGTGCGTAGTCCCGGTATAAAACGATTTTTTTCGGGAAGGAGTTTTAACTCGGAAACTACTTGCCGATCCATTAAACCAAACACACCGGAATTAGCTCGTAGCGACGTTTCAACGAGTAGGCCCGCCACGCGGTAAAAAAATTCAAATCCGAGACGCCGAAATCCGGTTTCTTTGCGGCTGACCCGTTCAGCGAGCACTACTTGCGCGCCTCGCTTCCATGCCGCAATAAGCTCAGCAAACAATTCGGGAGGGTCTTGCAAATCCGCATCGAGAATAATAACGGCATCGGCATCAGTGTAAGCAAGACCAGCAGTAATTGCTGCTTGGTGCCCGAAATTTCTTGAAAGATCGATGACGTGATAACGGGAATCAACTTGACGGTGGGAAACAAGGAGCGACAGTGACGAATCTCGACTTCCGTCATTTACACAAATAACGCGAAACGTTTGATTAGGAAGTGACACGAATACTCCCTCAAGACGTCGAAAAAGTTCGGGAAGAGTTTCTTCCTCATTGAAGATCGGAATGACAATATCAATTGACGTGGACATTGGGCTTCGATGAATGTCGTACTATAATGCGTTTGACCACGGGCGAAGAAGACGCACAACTTCTCTCGATCGCTGTCAGTAGTATTATCGCCAGACTATTAACGGCCCTGAAGACAGGCTGCAATTATTGACTAATCGCATACGGTAACCGACGCGCTCGCACGCGTAGAGGAGAGTGTTCCTGGAAATCCGCGGACGGAGCGTGGTAAACTGGTTTCTGGCGGAAGTTAAAGGAATAGAAATGGGGACGTTCGGTGTTGGGAAGCCCAAGGCGGCTTTTCGGACTGCCGCGCTTTTTTTGCGGAGGTCCATCATGAACCAGAACACTGAAGAACAACTAACGGGCCCGGAAGGGCATGACAGTAGTGCGGATCAAACTGGCGCGGAGCAGACTGAAGGGGAAGAAGGAAAAGGAGTCCCGGCCGCCTGGGCGAGTGTTCCAGGTCCGTGGGATTTTACGCGGTCGCGGGAATCGGGTCGCAACCCGGTTTTCCGAGCGCTTCCAGACTTCCCCTTCTCCAGTCGGCGTCGCACTAGCGCGATTGCGCACTTGAGTTAGGACGTGAGCTTGTTTTGGTGTCCTGTGTCGATTCGCGGGCGTTGGTTTTTTACCAGAGCAGATCGCCCAAAAAGCCAGTGAAAAATTCTGGCCGGTCGGCACGTAGAGGACCTCGGGCTTCGATGCGCGTGAAATGTTTACCGCACAAACGGTACAGCTCGTGCGCGGGAGTTGAGCCCTAGAACCGGGTGGGTCTCGTTCGTGCATACCCTAACAGCGGACGTATCGTTGGTTAGGCTCTGGCACGGCCCTCCGATGGACCTAAAGGGTTGATTTCTTAGCTCGACGAATGTGGATCCAACGCGGGTCCACCGAGCTTGGGTGTGCGGCTAACCGTTAAGCCGCGTCAGGTTGTTCCTGGCCTGAACGTCCCCACCCAAACGCTATAAATTCTCCAATTGAGTTTGCGAACAATCGCTGAGGTATAGGCAGCGATTCTCAAAGTAGCTTAAATTCGAGATGAAGTGGTGCAGGCTGGGGAATCCGGTGGAGAGGAGGGTATCCCTTTGCCCTCATTCTCGCGCGCCATCCGTGGCGCGCTGCGAGGCTTCGGTCGGGGACCGGCGCTTTCGCGCCGGCGGCTTCGGACATCCTGTCCTCCGCACGCCTCAGAATCCGGGCAAAGGGATACCCTCCTCTCCACCGGATTCTGAGCTGAGTTCAATACGTTGAACTCAAGACCACCTTCGGCGTCGATTTTTTCGAGCGAGAGAGCCACGCCGTTACTCCTGATGAGCATTGGAGTAGCTAGCTTTGTGCTTTGACGTTGACTTCGGCTTGAGCATTGACGTGAGCGTGAACTTCCGCATCAACTGATCGCTTCTGTCCTGTAAAAAAATAATGGTTTGTAGTCACTTCGCTCCCTCCTCGATGACCCCAACCATTCCGCCACCGCCAATTGACACTATTTTTAGAATTGCCTCTGTAACTCACGTCCGTGCGTCGCCAAGCAGCATGAAGCAAGCGAGTAAGTTTCTGGGAAATGAAGACCCTACGAGCTGGGACACCAACTAATGGAATACTAACGTAACTTACCGCACTGTATACAGCCAACCTGGTTGTTTAGCCTTTATTGGACAGCTAGCCTAATTATAAAACTATTGGGAATGGAGCGTTCGCCATTTCGGCGGCGCTCGTCCGAGAAGGGTAGAAGAGTTCATCTGTTCTCCTCATGAGATTGCGAGACGACGCAGTCTCATTCAAGGGGAAACAGAGGCTATTGGGGTTGAGGTATCGTTGGTGCAGAGGAGTGAAACATGAGATGGATTTACAGGCTCGCCGAATGGGGGCGCGGGCTCGGGGGTCGTCTCGCCGCATCTCGCGTGGAGAACCGAGAGGTGCTGGACGATCGTCGAGGAGGCTCAAACTTCACCAAGGGAGTTCTCCAAAGTTTGGGACCGATGTTACGGTCTCTTGTCGCGTCGGTTCATTACGCGCCGGTCGTGAGCGCTGGAATGCGTGATACTGAGCGAATCTCCACGCTCGGACACCACGTCATCCTTGTGCTAGACGTGCCGTTCGGCTCAGCACGACGAGCCAGCCCGCAGATAATCATCGAACTCACTCGTCTCTATCGCGGTCGTCAGGGCCTGTGGGGCAACCGGAGATTTCGTGTCTGCGTGTTTCGGAGCTGGTTTGAGTCGGATGACGACGACCAGCTCCGACTGTTCGACGATCCGTCGGTGAATCAAGGAGCGTGTACGGATTGGCTATTCAACGATGAGAAGTCGATGAGGGCGCGACTCGCGATCCTTGTGGGAACGACCCTCTACGGCTTTGTCATTGAGCAGAGCCTTGTGAAGGACAGCAACAGTGGGAGCCAAACTCTCGATGGGGCGGAGCTTCGACGTGTGATGGAACGCTGTTTCCTCGAGGGACTTAGACCTCCCGATTGGACGAAAGTGCCTGAACATATTCCGCTCGATGGGCCCGTTCAGCTGTCTTCGCTCTTTAACACTCGCTGTAGGTGCACGGTGAACTGACGTAAGATCTCGTGGGAGTCATATTGTGGTCAAGGGAGCATCACTTCACATCTCACGTGAGGGGCGCAAGCCTCTGTTCCCCTCACTCTGTCTTTCGTTCCGCCTAGCCATTCTCGTGGTGCTGATGCTATAACCCCTTTGAATGAGTTCTACTGCAAAGCCAAATCGAGGGGCCAATACATTTTTCACCATCGCGCTTGGCTGTCTCATGGTCGCCATTGTCCTCTCGTTCATCCGCCGGGGCGGAGGGACTTCGATTTCGCTCGAAGAAGCACGAGGAATAGCGAAAACTCTGAGCACTGGCGAGGTGAAAGAACCAATCGTCGCCTTTGTCACTGAATGGTGTCCTGTTTGTAGTGCGCTTGAACAATACCTGCAAAGCCAATCGATCTCCTATATACACGCAGATGTAGAAAAGAACGCCCAAGCTGGCGAGCTCTTTCACTATGTCTCACGGAAAACGGGGAGTCGAGGTGTTCCACAGATCGTCATTGGCACAAAGATTCTCGTCGGGTTTAACCCGGCTCAGTTTGAGGAGGCACTGTTCGAACTGAGGTCTGGACCGCCCCAAGTTCAGCCTTCCAACTAGTCATGACCTTTGAACGCGACATCATCACTGATTTTTTGCAGGCGAGCTCGCTCGAATGGCTTGAAACAAATGGGGTTGGCGGATGGGCAAGCTCGACGGTGTCCGGCGCGCATACTCGGCGCTATCATGGTATTCTCGTTGCCGCACTTCGTCCACCAGTCAATCGAATGGTGCTTCTCTCCCGACTCGATGAGGCAATTGAAGTTCATGGTGAGCGGTATGAACTTGGGACCCGTCAGTTTCCCGGCGCGATTCATCCTCACGGGTACCAATTGCTCACTCGATTCTCGCGCGAAGAGTTTCCAGTTTTTGAATTTCGTTGTGGTAACATCGAGGTGCAAAAAACGGTTGGAGCGATACAGGGCGAGAACACGACCATTATCCTTTACCAATTTGGTGGGACGTTTGAACGAGCGAAGTTTGTCCTTGAGCCGTTTGTCGCCGCGCGCGACTACCATAACCTCACGTATGCAAATGAGGGGATAAAGCGAACCGCAAATTTTAGTGAGGGAGTGTTGCGGCTCGAGCCGTATCATTCGCTCCCGGCGTTTTTCATCCAAGTGCCAGGCGCAACTTTCGAACCCAACCCCGCTTGGCATTACCGCTTTGAGTACGCGCGAGAAGAGGAACGCGGGCTTCCCTTTCAGGAGGATCTCTTTAGTTACGGAGTGCTTGCAATTCCAGTGCAACCTGGAATGACCGTTGGCGTAATCGTTTCAACCCATGACCCAAAGGGGCGGGAAGTAAGTGTGCTCCTGGAGCAGGAACGGAAGCGCCGAAGGCAGTTGCGTCAAACACTTGTTGTTGATGACCCAATAACAGCGAAACTTGTTCTTGCAAGTGATCAGTTCATTGTTCGGCGAGGAAATGATCTAAGAACGATTATTGCCGGCTACCATTGGTTTACTGATTGGGGGCGCGATACGATGATTGCGCTTCCGGGAGTGTGTCTCGTCACCGGACGTTTCGACGAGGCAAAACAGATCCTCCGCGCTTTTGCAAAACTTACTGATCAGGGGATGCTCCCCAACTGTTTCCCGGATCATGCAAGTACTCCTGAGTATAACACGGTCGATGCTACTCTCTGGTTCTTCGTCGCCGCATACAAGTACATGCAGTACACGCGAGATGTCACGCTCCTTCGCGAGGAACTCTTTCCAGTCCTCAGTGAGATCTGCTCCTGGTATATCAAGGGAACGCGATACGGCATTCGGATGGAGAGTGATTTCTTAATCACCGCCGGCGATCCATCGACCCAGCTCACCTGGATGGATGCAAAGGTTGGGGATTGGGTAGTAACCCCGCGTCACGGTAAGGCGGTGGAGATTAATGCCCTCTGGTATAATGCGGTGATGATCATGGCTGAGTTTGCGGCCATACTCGGCGAGCGTAGGCAGGTCGAACGCTTTCAGGAACGGGGCGCACAGGTGAAAAAGTCGTTCACCGAACTGTTCTGGAATGCGCAGCTGGAGTATTTGTACGATGTCGTGCGGCCTGATTTTCGCGACGAGAGCATTCGGCCGAATCAGCTCTTTGCGCTCAGCCTCCCGTTCCCATTACTCGAAGATAAGCAACTTGCGGCCTCGGTGCTTCGAGTTGTTGAACGCCACCTGCTGACGCCGGTTGGTCTTCGGAGCCTTAGTCCGATCGACCGGCACTACCGCGGAACTTATAACGGTGGTCAACTTTCGCGCGACGGAGCCTATCACCAGGGAACGGTCTGGTCGTGGCTCCTCGGGCCGATGATCTCGGCCATTGTTCGCTACCAAGGGGATAGTGGACGAAAGCGAGCGAGGCAGATGATCGAAGAATTTCTCCCACACCTCGAAGAAGCTGGGATTGGTACTGTTAGTGAAATTTTTGATGGTGATGTGCCACATGCTCCACGAGGTTGCATTGCGCAGGCGTGGGGTATCGGAGAAATTCTTCGGGCTTATGTTGAGGATGTGTGTGGGAGTGGAGATCGTGGGGAATGACTGGCCGGAGCACTACTCTCTGGCCGTTTATCACCCTTCTTGCTGCGGTTGCTTCAGCTTTAGTTACCTATCGCCTGCTCAATCCGCTTCCGCAGTTCATCGAACGTGAGAATATCAATCGAGTCGCTGTCGGTAATGAGGCAAAGGTTGATGGCTGGGTTGGAATTTCTCTCCAGCCGCCAACACATCTCGGTTACCGAAAGAAAGTAGAGATTTTGGATCTTCGGACAAGCGAAGTCCTCAAATTTCCAACGCTCATCGTTGAACCGTACCGCCCCTCTGATGCGGTTTTTGGAGAGATTGTGGACGACCGACCATGGTGGAGTATGAAGGGACTGTTCATGTTTTACTTTTCAAGTCCCACGGAGCGCTCCCAACGATATATTGTTGAAGGTGTATCCGAGGAAACACGGTTTATCATGAACCCCTTCCTCCTCGTTGGGCTCGAATTTTTCTTTCAAAGCCAGGATATGAGCGAAGCTGAACTCCTTGCGCTCAATCTTGATGCCCCGAACTTTAAACTCTTTCCTGAACCGTCAGTGCTCGAATGGAATCCGAAAGAGCGTCGTGCTCGGGTGAGTTACGATGTGAGCTCGTACCTCGAGCAGTCGAAAGAATGGCGAAAGCCACTTGAGCTTGAGCAAACGTTCTTCGACCTTATCACCTACAACGCGCGCGATTTTAACTTGGAGTTTTTACAGTTTGTCGCGGAGGGAAGTGAGCATCTGATTCCGCCGCCTGAACTCAAAAAGGAGCCAATTCCGCTTAGGCATTTCTTACATCTCGGCGGTCGATGTGGCCTTCCGATAGGGTGTAACAACATGAGTCCAGCAATGCCTGAGATACAAGGGTTTGGATTGACGGCGCTCCCAGCGAGAATTCTGCTTTCTCTCCGGCGAAAGAATAGCGAAAACGCTTCTGACCCCGACATGGAGTATCTCATTACGCTAAAGTGAGCTCGCGTGGGGTGTGACGTTACTAATTACGCATCCGGCAATAACGGAAGCACCTCGCAATTGATTCCGTCCGCGTAAATTCCCTGAAGTGAGATTCTGAACCTGTTATTTCTCGGCGCAAATAGAGTGATACGGCTTGTCGTCCACCGACTCACACCACCACCCCTTGTGCTGAACGGATCTGTAGAAACTGAGCGCGAATCTTCCACCGCAATAGTGGCATCTTGGATACCAATCAGCGCGGGAGTGCTCGCTTCGAAAACGAAACGTCCATAAAACCGATATCGGTTTCCAAGGGTTGCGAGCAAAATCTCATCGAACTCTTTCGGCGCAAAAGCACGAGTCGTCCCTAAGCGATACAAAGGAACTTTAGTAATAAACTCTCCTAAATCCGAGTGGCAATACACTGACATTGACGCTCCTCGAGTTTGAGCTTCAGCGCTAGAAAAGGGAAAACTTCCGCCAAGAAGGGCGATTACGGCAAGTACTATGAATCTCATAAAACCTCCACTAACAATCCGCTTGCCCTCTAGTCAGGCCAAATTGGGAACTGCTTCACTCCCGCATACTCTATAGCGAAATGACAACAATTTAATAAATTCCGTCAAACTTTCATTGTGCGGATTAAGCAAATCGCCTGGGTGAAGAAGAGCGTTGCTTCCCCAGTTGTCCCAACAGAATCCTCGGAGCCTATGTGTCGTCGCGCATCAGTATATGAGTGATTTTGTTGTGAGCTATAATAAATCGTGAGGATTCGACTCGATTAGATTACCCGGTTCAGCAAGATTTTTACGGCTCGTCGAATCAGATTGTGTCTTGTCGACGGTATTCGAAGTCAAGGTAGCGAACGCGCACAGTTGTTTCGGTCAGATGAGGGGGAAAGAGTGAATAATTTAAAAACGGTCGACGGTCAAGAAAAAGTAGGTGTCATGTAAAGCGGTGGGCGGTATGTCCCAGGTGGAAAAATTACGGCCGTATCCCCATTCGTGTATCGCGCGACGGCCTTTTTGTATTTTTTGTAAATATCAAAGTACCAGCTTAGGAAAAGTTTCCGTGCCCGTTGAGAAGAAGTAAGAACGAGGGGTCGAAAAGTCAGTCGGGTACTGATCTTCGGTCGCTTTGCAGTCGACGAAGGAGATACATTTCGCAGCTTCGTCTTTGTCATATAAACATGTCCTTTCCGTTCCCAGGCGGCCACGATTTTCGCTGTTCGTTTTTGAATTTCTGCTAACATAACCCGGGCGTATTCCTTTTGGGTGAGATGCTCAAAACCCGGGAGTCTCTCATAGCGAAGCTCGTATTCGACTGAGTATTCGTCGGGACGTGCATTCCGCCTGTAGCGTTTTGCTTGCTGGTACCTGGAGAACTCGATTACCTTGATTTTTCTCACTCTTCCATATATCGCGTCATAAAAAGAGTTATATCCCGGGTAATCAGAGATACTTCGGCAAAGTCCGGTCATTACTGGTTGTAGCGCGCAGTAGAAGAATCGCTCAAGAATGTCTTGATTCGTTGGGACAGCTTGTTCCGCATAGCGGCGGGCGAATACTTGACCTCCACCGAAAGATCTCACTAATGAGCGAACAGCCTCAGCGATACGGGCATTAAAATCGCGATAAAACATTGCTCTGTTGCACTCTGGGAAACGGGTAAGCAGATGGTAATGCGAACCGCTAAACACCATCGCATATAAGGGGATTCGATACTTTTCTCGATATTTCGCCAAAAATCCAAGGATTCGTCGTTCGAGTGTCTGGTTGTTAACAAACCATAGGTGACTCCGCGCGGTACGACTTGTGCCAAAGGATGCGAATTCAGAACTTTCTATTCTTAGTGGTTGTGACTGTTTCATTAGCTATTAGAAATTGAGCAAACGTCATATTATCCAAGAGTGTCATCGAACACTTTTCGTTTTTGTTTACCCAAGCCACTCTAAGAGTTGGATATCTACGCATAGGCTCCGAGGATATGTCTTTTCTTTTCCTTTGGGATCCAAGGGTTTGGACTGACGGTACTTCCGGCGAGAGTGCTACTGTTCCTATGGCACGAGATGAAACCCAGCCAGCGCGATCCAGACATGGAATTTCTAATTACTCTTGAGTAATCACAATCGTAAAGCCCAAGAGCTTATTTTCCTAGAATAGTTATGCTAAGATTGTCGACCATCCATATCCATCCGAGTAGAGGTACAAATGCAGTGCGGGTGAGCACCGAACAGCTTCCTGTGGATTCTGTGCTCACCCCACTGCTCGTTGTGTGGAATTTGAGGTTTTGACCGGCGGGCAAAACAAAAGCCCGCTTGAGAGGAGGAATTGCGATGCCAAGAGAACATCGAGGATTTGACCCCGGAGCGACCGTCGACTTCCGGCATTTACGACGAGGGGGCGAGGCGAGGGACCCTGCATTGCAGGATCTGTGGGTCGATCCGTTAGTCATGGCCGCGCTTTCGGAGTTCGTGTTTCAGGTGAAGCACCGGGGCGACGTGGAGTTGCTCGGTACGAAAGATTTCGTGCCCGTCGCGATCTTCGGCGGCGATTACTCAACGGGGAAAACAATCGCAGGTCGTGCAGTAGCTCACGAGCTCGGTCTCGACTTCAGGCATGTGCCGCTTGCGGCAATGCTCCGGCGTGACGCGACGAACCTACAGACGCGTCTTACGGAACTCGCAGAGGAGCTTCCAAAGAAAGCGTTGTTGGTCTTTGTTGACCAGATGGAAGTGGCGTTCAACAACCCACAGCTGTTCGGCGCTATCCTTGGACTGATGGACATCGTCACCGAATCGAAGCAAGGAGCTGTAATCGTTGCAGCAAACCGCGTTTCGTTCGACGAGACGACGCAGCTTGCCTTCGCCAGTCGGGTTCGACCTTCGCAGGCGGTATACTTCGGCGCGCCAAACGCCGAACTTGCCGCCAGGGTTTGGGAGGGAACAGCTGGCGCGTTCGTCAGCTCTACGCTCGAGCTTGCTCCTGACCTTGACTACGCTACCCTCGCGAGCGAGACATCCGACTGGACACATGGCGCTATCTTCGAAGCTGTTCGTCTAGCCGTGCTCCGTCTTCGAATGAGCACAGAGAGTTTGGCCGCGAAAATGGTACTCACCCAGCAGGCACTAGCGGAAGTGATCCGAACCAGCAAGGATCGCGACAGTGCCTGGCGAGGAGTCAACCCGATGGGCTTCTCGGTACGGAAGTGATGGCTGGGATCGGAACAGTGATATATGCCCGGCGACATCTGGTCACGGTGTCGCCGGGCTTGGGCATAATCAAGGCAACATCCACGCGGCGAGTCAGTGGAGTTTAATTCCGTTACGCCGCCTCCTTCTCCTTCGTCCCCTTAAAGATCCCACTTGCTACCGCAAATGCGGAGCCAAGGTCGGAGAGATTTGCCGGGATAACAAAGGTATTCCCTTTCTGGGCGAGATTGCCAAAGGCTGAGACGTACTCCTCTGCGACGCGGAGTTTCATTGCATCTACGCCGCCGGGCGAGTTTACGGCGCGGGCTACGGTTTGAATACCTTCAGCGGTGGCCTGGGCTACGGCAAGAATCGCTTCAGCCTCACCCTTTGCTTCGTTAATTTGACGTTGCATGGTGGCTTCTGACTCTTTAATCACCCGTGCCTTTTCACCCTCGGCCATATTGATCTTTGAATCGCGCTCACCCTCAGATTTGAGAATGACGGCACGCTTCTCTCGTTCCGCCCGCATCTGCTTCTCCATCGCATCGAGCACATCGCGGGGAGGGGTAATATTCTTAATTTCATAGCGAAGCACCTTTACCCCCCAGCTGGTGGATGCTTCGTCGATAGCTTGAACGACCCTCGCGTTCACATGCGCGCGCTCTTCGAAAGTCCGGTCAAGCACAAGTTTCCCAAATTCGCTTCGGAGGGTAGTTTGTGCGAGCTGAATGATCGCTACAATATAATCTGAGATTCCATACGAAGCACGAACGGGATCAACCACCTGGAGATAGAGAATGCCATCAACCCCAACAGTCACGTTGTCGCTCGTGATACAGGTCTGTTCTGGAATATCAATCGCTTCCTCTTTAAGGCTATGGCGGTATGCAACCTTATCAATAAATGGAATGAGGATATGGAAACCGGCATCGAGCCGATTCGAATACTTTCCCAACCGTTCGATGATGTAGGCGCTCTGCTGCGGGACAACAACAGCGGTCTTTGCGATCGCAATANNCAATAATGACAAGGAGGAAAAATCCAATGCCGACGATTAAGTAAAAAGTTTCCATGAACTTGACCCGAATGTTTTTCGCGTTATTAAATGATTAAGGTAATGCCATCAACTTGGACGACTGTATGCCGACTTCCTTTTTGAGCGAGGACAGATTTAGAATTCTTGATCTGCCAATTGGAACCTCGTAACTGTCCTTGTCCAGTGCCGCCCGCGGGGATATCTTCGCTGAGAACAATCTCATCCCCGACGGGACCGCTTCCCCCAGCAACTTTTCCGGTATGAAGTCGTTCCATTAATGGCTTTCGGATGAACAGCGAATAACCGATAGTAAGCACCGCGCAGAGGACCCATTGAAACCAGACCGGTCCAGCGATACCAAAAAAATCCAACGTGCCGACGCTAATCCCTGCGAGCCCGACCATGAACAGGAAAAAACCACTCGGGATAAATAGCTCGATAATCAGCAGACCGAAGCCAAGGACGATCCAAATCCACCAATCCATAGTTCTCCTCCGATGCGACTTTGCCCTTGCTTCATACCGTAAAATCAGTAACCCCGCACTACAAGGAAATAACGTACATTCTGCCCAAGAGAACATTACTCGGAAATTCTCTTACCGTGTTTTACGAAGATCATGGGAATGAGCGCAAAAAGGCTATCGAAAGCGCGATGTGTACCTGCTCGATCCGAGTCGAACATGCCTCGAACACGCCCTTTCATCAGACTAGTTCCCAAGCAATTCCAATTGTTGCGCGTGGTTGGCACAAACCATGCATTATTTTCTAATGCACTTGCCAGTTCTACATTGTTAGGAGGGAAGGGTCGTGAATATCAGTCTTAAAAATCTATCACTTAAAGCAAAGATCGGCGGCGGAGTTTCAACAGTAGTTGCCGTTATTGCTTTTTTCGTGCTCCCCGTTCGGGCCGCGAGTGACAGTATCTCTTGTGGTGGACGTTACATCGAACAAGACGGGAAGATGTGTTGGGAAGATACAGGAACACTCGCCACACTCGAGCACTTTAGTACAGGGAAGACTTACAACATTTGCGTTACCGAACAGGGAAATCCAGTCGGACTATCCTGCGTTGGAAGTAACTAGACGCTGCCGTCGTCAACGTATAAGTCTACGTGAGCGTGAACGTGACCGTAAACGGTGACGTATACGTCTACGTAAACGTATACGTCTACGCAGACGTATGATCTCCGAGTGGAGCTTACTGAACGCCAAGTAATTCCACTTCAAAGATTAAATCTGAATTCGGCGGAATCGAAGCACCAGCACCTCGTGCACCGTAAGCAAGGGCTGATGGAATCATAAGAGTCCTTTTCCCACCGACCTTCATGCCTGCAACGCCTTCATCCCATCCTTTGATCACTTGGCCGGCGCCGAGTGGAAACTGAAATGGCGCACCGCGGTCTACGGAGCTATCGAATTTAGTCCCCTTCGCTCCATCCTTATTGAGCCAACCAGTATAGTGCACCGAAACTTGTTTCCCTGAAGTTGCCTCGGTTCCTGTTCCGACTTTCTGATCTTCATACTTCAGGCCTGATGGATTACTCTTCACCTCTGCTTGAGCAACGGACAGCGTAAACAAAAGCGGAATTAACGCGCTAATCACTTGTATTTTCATAATTTCCCTCTCGTTCGTAGTTGGGTTTACAATAGCATCTCGGTAGTTAGCATGATTAGTAGCGGTGTGGGAGGTAGAAAAGAAGCATGCGTAACCTAAGTCATACTCAGCGCGCATTCTTTACGTTCGCTCTGGGGATACTCTTTCTCACCGGTAGCTGCTCTGGCTCCAGGGGCTCGCAACCATTTCGTGATTCCCCCTGTCGCATCGATGAAGATTGTCCCCCAGCGACACGATGTATTGGCGGATACTGTTATACGGATTGGAAAGCCACCTTTGATGGCGATCCATAAGACTCTCTGCGTTCCTCTGTGTCCTCTGAGAATCCTCTGCGTTTATCCATCTTGGAGTTTAATAGAAGGTAACGCAGAGGTTTCACAGAGGAACGCGGAGGAACACAGAGGAGGAAATGAAAATCCTAGCTATAATTTGCTAGCTTGCTGCGCGAGGGCAACGACGCTTTTACTTCATCACTGAGTTCACCACGCACATCTTCGTTGTTACTGTTTCGAATGGCATTGAGCGTGGATTTCACGGCGTTGATTTGTTTCATCAGGTGAGCAAACGCTTGAGGCGCGAGCGCACGTTTCGACTCCACATAGGCTTCCTCCGGAAGTGGGTGAACTTCAACTAACAAACCATCGACGCCAACCGCTACCGCGGCGAGCGCGAGACTCTCTACGTATTTCGCCTGGCTTGCCGCCGCACTGCAATCGAGAAAAACTGGATAGGCGGTGTGTTGACGGAGGTCCACGAGTGATGAGAGGTCAAGCAGGTTCTTGAGCCGCGGGTCAAACGCGCGAATTCCATTCTCTGCGAGAATGATTCTGCATCGTTTCCCATTCTCAAGGACCCGAAGCGCACTCATCATGTCACCGATCGTCATGAGCGAGCCACGATGCAAGATTACTGTTGTGCTGTGGCGGGCGAGCTCATGGAGGAGTTCATGATTATGTGCGTTTCGAGGACCAACTTCGACGATATCACAATATTTCACCAGTGCTTTCACGTCGCCCGGTTCAATCACCTCGGAGATCACATAAAGTCCATACTTGTCTGCGGCCGCCCGAAGGATCTTCAACCCGGCAAGGCCTAAACCCTGGAACTCGTTCCCCCAAGCGTCTTGTCGGAATGCACGCGCACGGATGAAGTGAATACCGATCTCGCTCAATAGCCGTGCCGAAGTGAGCATCTGTTCCGGAGATTCAACGTAATTTGGGCCTCCGATGAACGTGATGCTCTCGCCACCACCGATCAGCGTCCGACCAACACGTATAGGTCGGGTAAAGTGTTTCGGTTGAGGTGGAGGACTGGTTCGTCTTGTTCCGAAAAAGTCGGAATGAGGATTAAAGATCTTACTCGCTGGCGCGTGACGCTCGAAGTGAACGATCTGTGAAGATACGTTTCTTTTTCGACGCTTACCGAGCATAACTTCCTCAGGACATTCTCGCCCTGTATGCCTGCCTCTCAGCCTGGAAACTTCGAAAAAGTTGGTTTGGAGCTTTGCCCGACCAACCTTTTCTAGTTGCCGGGCTTGGATTTTTTATTCTATCTGAGCCTTTGCAACTTTGGTTGGTCGGAGTGAGTAATCTCCGACTTAAGGATGACCCAGCTGCTAAACATAAACTCTCGTAAGGCTCGATTCATGGGACGAACTAATACATCACGATCTGCACGCGGTCAAGCATAATGGGGCCAT
>FKKE01002998.1_pt1 | contig 34406 bp, 25 predicted proteins | sample 1106331 | NCBI WGS metagenome assembly FKKE01 (sample SAMEA3931202, study PRJEB13176) | freshwater metagenome | biome: Drinking water system; feature: drinking water; material: freshwater | place: China | collected 2013-02-06
CTCGTCATCCGCGGGATTCTCGTCCGCAGGCTTCTCGTCCGCAGGCTTCTCGGCGTCCGCGGGCTTCTCGGTGTCCGCGGGCTTCTCGTCGTCCGCGGGCTTCCTCTTCGGCTCTTCCGCGTCCGGCTCGATGGTGATCTCGGGGCCGTCGTCGTCGGCCGCCTTCGTGGGCTCCGTGGGAGGCGGCGCAGCAGCGTCCTTCTTCTCGGGCGGCGCGGGCTCAGCCGCGGCATCCTTCCGAGCGTCCGGCTTCTCCTTCTGCATGTCGATGGCGTGCTGGTACCGCTTCTTCCAGTAGGCCGCCGTAGAAGTGGCGCCTCGCGCCAGAGCCTGCTTGAGAAATCCAGCAGCGCGCATCGCACGATCTTTCCACGACACGGCATCCGCCTCGTCGAGCGCGTGCATGACGTCGTCGATGATCGGGGCGCACTCCAAAATCGCAGGCTCGGTGCCCATGGAGCGAGCCTACACCGAGTGCTCCCGAACGCCAAGAAGCAGCGCGCGGACCGCAGATTTCACAGCGTTCGCGAACTTTGTATGGGGTGTCCGACCGGATCTGCCCCGGCCCCGTCGCAGTCACAATGCGACGTGCTTCTACTACACCACGGACACCATAGATCCAACAGGAGGGACTCGAACCCACGCAGGCCCGAAGGCCACGTGCTTTACAGGCACGCCCGATTGCCGCTCCGGCACTGCTGGAGGATGTGGCGGGAGGGACTCAGCGCGTGCGCCCATGATGTACTCCACCCACCCACGCCCCGAATAACCCGCGTTCCCGGGTCTCGCGTATCGACGGGACCAAATTCATCCACGCCTCGAAGGGCATATCACGCCGCAGATAGTTACAACGAACACAAGCCGCCGCCACGTTGGCGCGCGTGTGTCCTTGCGTATTGTCTCGCCGATCCAGTGATACGCGGAGCTCACACTCGCCACAGTAGGTGCATCCGCCCTGAATCAGAGCTGCGACATCCTCGCGGGATAGATCGCACACATAGCCGTGCCGCCGATCCCACTTGCGCGCATCCGTTAAAATCCACCGTGCTGTATCAGCATCTGTTGCCCGACTCCGGCGGGCTCCCTCCGCGGTACGCACATTGGTGCACTGTTTACACTCCGCGTAGAGGGTACTGCCCCGCGTTTTGCGCCTCCAAAACAAGCCCACTGGCTTGTCCTGTTTGCATCGCGAACAACGCTTCGTCTCTTCGGTGTGGCGGGCAAGAGTCGAACCTGCTCCGGCCGAAGCCCTATGATCTACAGTCATAGCCAATCCCACTCTGGTACACCGCCACGTAGAAACCTCGGCCGTCAGCCGAAGCGATCAATACGTGTGTCGATGCAGTCGAGTCTTCACAGCGCACCGAGCTTGAACACGCGCCTGTAGCTCGTCAAGGGCTCGAAGACTTCGGTTCGTCTGCGGGTGGCTCTGACGGTGGCTCTGAAGGCGAAGGCACCCCCGCAGCTACCACCGCCGCTGGCTTCGCCATAGCGTCCATGACCAAGCGCACGCGCTGGTACAGGTAGTCCGAGAACTGCCCTACCGCAGCGCCCCACGCACCGAACGCCACCCAGGGCTTCACGTTCGGGTGCGCGGCGATGTAGGTCGTCAGCGGGTCCGGGTGCAACGGCACCAGGATCGCGCCGAGCGCCCCGATGAACAGCGGCATGAGGGGCAAGAGCACCTCGGTCACCCAGCGGACCTCCTTGCGCTTCTCCTTGCCACCGAACGCGATGTTGAGCGTGTGCTTGATCCCTTGCACCGCCGCCGACACTGCGACGGCCAGCAAGATCGACTGCCAGTTGTAGAGAATCTCGATGGGTCCCAGGTCCATGGTGGTGATGCTCCTGAGCGCGGAGCGTACCACACAGCCGCGCGGTTCCCAAAGCTGGGGCGCCGGATGCGCTACGCGGCCTTGTACTTCTTCGCGAGCATCGTCGCGATGTCGTGCGCGGACTTATCTCCGAGCGCGCTCACGACCTGCGTGATGAACGCCATGCACTTCAGGCCCACCTTCGATGGCGTCTTCGCCTTGATCGTCTTGACCACCTGCTTCGCGAGCCCGGCGTCCGCATCGGCGCCGACAGCGACCTCCCCGGGAAGCGTGGCCTTCGCGGAGCGCTCCATGTCGAGCAGAATCTGGCGCCCCGCCCACGACGAGTCCGCGTAGCCCTGCGACTTGAACAACGCGGCGATCTCCTTCAGACGCGCTTCGAGCTTGTCAGGATCCGAAGGCACCGCGTCGTACCACGTCTTGCCCGCTTCCTTCGCGGCAAGGTACTTCGCCATGTGCGCTCGCTCCATGTTCGAGTACGCCTGCGCGAAGCCGAGCGCGTAGGTCCCCGCGACCTTCTTGAACGCCTCCCAGGTCTCCGCCCACTTGTCCTTCTCGCCGACGAACATCGTCGCCGCAGGCATGAACTTTTGGATGACGAGCTTCTGGTTCGGAGAGAGCTGCTTCCCCGCAGAGAGCTGCTGCACGAAGCTCACAAGGATGTCCTTCGACTCCCAGTCCGGGATGGACTTGATCAGCTCGATGTCCGGCTTGTTCTTCTCGGCCTGAGCCGCGAGCTCCGCGTCCACGTCGATGACCAACGTCGGCGTCACCTCGCGCGTGAAGGAGTCCTTCAGGGAGCTGTAGTCGATCTCGACGGTGTTGTTGTCCTGCGAGAGGTGCTTGACCTTCGCGGTGCCGAGGTAGACGACGCCGCCGCCGTCCACGACGGCGATCCTCCCGACGTACCGCACCTTGGTGGGGTCGTTCTTCGCGTACGGCAGCTTGACGAACTGCACGTAGACACGGCCCTTCATCCCCGACTGCGCGAGCCACGCCTTCGCGGCGGCGTCGGGCTTGATGTAGCGCAGCGTGTTGAGCAGGAAACGCGCCTGCTTCTCGGACTTCCACACGCCGCTGTTGAACTTCGCCAAGCCCGAGAGCGTCTTCATGGCATCGTCGAGCGGGTCCTGCGTGGCTTCCACGAGGCACCACAACTCCGCCGTCAGCGATGAGAGGTTCATGCGCGGTAGCATGCCCCATCCGGCGCGACGTGAACAGCACGCTCAAATCCTGCGGCAGGGTGTGCGGGAATCGAACCCGCCCATCCCGGATTTGGAGTCCAGGAACCGCCCAGCGGACACCCTTCACGAAGACCGACGTCAGCGACGCCAGCGCTCGCGCAGGGGTTCGGTGCACGGTGCGGGGCTCGAACCCGCCACCTCTCGATTATCGGTCGAGCGCTCTGCCACTGAGCTAACCGTGCGTGCAACCGCGGCTGCCACCGTCGTAGCGGTGGCGCCGGTAATGCGCAGGTCGATGTGGTGAGGCAACTTCATCGGAGGTGTTCTTCTTGGAGCTGACGGTCGGTATCGAACCGACGACCTTCTCGTTACGAGGGAGACGCTCTGCCAACTGAGCTACGCCAGCGCGAACATTGGAGCTGGCGATCGGAATCGAACCGACTTCCTCCCGCTTACCATGCGGGTGCTCTTCCACACGAGCTACGCCAGCGTCGGAGCTGGCGATGGGAGTCGAACCCACTCAGACCCGTTTACAAGACGGGGGCCGTCCACACGGCGACGCCAGCGCGCACGATCTTGCTGCCGGTCGGAGTTCGACCGGCGGGCCGCGTGCGTGTTGCCGTCGTCTGCTTCTTCATCGTGATCCTCGTTGGTGGACGTAGGGGGAATCGAACCCCCGTCAATCGCCGCTAGACCCGCTCCAGATTCTTCCTTGCTGTGAGGCGATTCCGTCACTGGAGCTACGCCCGTTACTTCTGACCCTTCAACTTCGTGGTACCGGCGGCGGGAGTCGAACCCGCACACTCTCGCGAGGAGCACCGCATTTTGAGTGCGGCGTGTCTACCGTTCCACCACGCGGCCGTTGGTCTCCGAGACGGGAGTCGAACCCGCACCAACGCGAGGTATAAGCGCGCTGCGTCTGCCTGTTGCGCTCACTCGGAGTCAGACCCCCAGGCGAGTCTCGAACCCGCACTTTGTCCGCGTTCTAACCGCGGCGCGTCTCCTTGCGCCACTAGGGGATACATCACTTCGGCACGGAGCCTGTGTTCTTCGGCCCCGGCACCCACTCTGCAAACAACCCCGCCTCTCTGGCCTGCCGGATCGCAGGAACCAACAGCATCCACGCGGCGAACGGCATGTCCCGTCGAACGTAATTGCACCGAACACACGCAGGCACGACGTTCGTCTGTACATGCCCGAGCGTGTTGTCCTTCCGATCCAAGGTCATGCGCAGCGTCGTCTCGCCGCAGTACTCACAAGGCCGCGCGATCAACTCCCGCACGAACTCACGCGTCAGATCATTCTGTAGCCCACGACGCTTGTCGTTCTTGCGTGCGTCCTCGCAGATCCACCGATCCACCTTCAGCCCGCGAGCGCGAAGTTGCAGTACCGCGCGCTTCTGTGCTCCGTGCGTTGTCGTACAACCGCGGCACGCAGAACGCGTACTCATCGTCCCATTCGCACGGCGCTTCTTACCGAAGTCGCGTTCGCGATCCTTCTCCGCACCACACTTGGAACAGATCTTTGTCGCCGACACCATCAAGTCCCTGGAGGGGGAGTCGAACCCCCAAGCTCTTGCGAGCACTACCACCTCAAGGTAGCGAGTCTGCCATTCCTCCATCCAGGGGTGGCCGCGGCGAGAGTCGAACTCGCCCGCCCGTGAGGGCACCAGCTTCTGAAACTGGCGTGTCTACCAAACTCCACCACGCGGCCGAGAGCCTCGCCGCCGGGGACATCAGGTGCACGCGCTTGTCAGGCGCATGCACCCACCCCGGCGCGGCTAAGCAATCGGCTCAGCAGAAGGCTCGGGGTGGTGTAGACGATCCGCATGACGTCTGAGGCTTAGAGCGCGACCGCCGCGCTGTCAAGCGATGCAGTTCGGGGTGAGGGACTCGAACCCCCGTAGCGCGGTCCAAAGCCGCGCGTCCTGCCATTAGACGAACCCCGATCACGCGCGTGCGCGTGCTGGCTCGGGGAGAAGGACTCGAACCTTCATAGCCAGCTCCAGAGGCTGGTGTCCTGCCGTTAGACGATCCCCGAATGCGAACGAGCGAAGCCGCAGACGCCTACTGGCGCTGCGGCGCTCGCTGTTGCTGGCGGGTGGTCGGGTTCACGTGCGGTGCGAGCAAGATGTGCTGCACCCGCGAGCCTGTCAACCAGCCTGTTGCAGCGGGGCGGGCAGCGCCGCAGGCAGGGCCGCAGTCTTGCGCGCGTGCGTGCGCACGGCCGGGGGCACGAGCGCGCGCTGGAGCGTGGAGAGCCCCTCCCGAAACAGCTCCGTCGCGTTCTGGAAGATCCAGTCGCGCCGCTCGGGGAGTCGCCCCTTCACGAGCGCCACGGCAGCGCCCACGAGGGCCTCCACCTGCTTGAGCAGCGCGCCGTAGTCCACCGGCACAGTGGTGTTCGCGGCACGCTTGCGGCGACGTACCACGATACGCGCGCCGATCGTTGCCGCGATGATCCGCAGCCCATCGTGCGCATCGCGAGCCTCGGGGACGTCTCGCACGACCTCGAACAGGTCGCGCGCCTGCTGAAGCAGTGCCTGCGCTTCCAGGCGAATTTCAGCCCCCGTCTTCGGGGCCTGGGTCGCTGCGGGCAACGTCTTCGCGGCTGGCTTCTGCTTGGCCAACGCGCGCAGCCCTTCCATGGTCACTGTGATCGTCATCGTGTTCCTTGTCCCCTATGGGTCTCCTGGTCCTTACACGCAATCGCTGGCGGAACCGCGAGCGATCCATCACGCCGAAGACGCACACACGCCCGCGCGTGCGGCTCAGCTCTTGAACCCGTGAATCTTGTCCGCGAGCGCCTTGGTGCGCTTGGGATCGAGCACGCCGAAGCTCTTCTCGATGCCCGTCGCGACGAGGTACGCCTCGACGTACGGGAGGAAGGGATCGACGTTCTCCGGGGTGATGCCGGACGCGAGCGCCATCGGAACGCCCGGGATCGCCTCTCGAAGCGTCTTCACCTTCGGCACGTCGGCCGCCACCCCCGTGCCCCGCCCGGACGAGCACACGACCTCCATGAAGGACGCCGCGCGCTTCGCGACCAGCGCGAGCTTGTCCTGGGGGACCTCGCGCTGCGTCTTGAACGCCGTCCCGCCGAAGTAGAGACCCTTCCAGCCGGTCTCCTTCCGGGCCGCGAGGTACGCGTCGCGCGCCGCCGCGTAGCGGTCTTCGCGAAGCGAGTCCACGCCTGCGTCGTCGGTCCACACGCCGTCGATGCGGCGGTCCGGCGTCTCGGCGCTCAAGCGGATGAAGTCTTCGACCGCGGACCCGAGCGAGTTGACGCCGATCCAGAGCTCCGGCCCGAACTCCTTGCGGTACGACGGGATCAGGTTCTTGAGGATGTTGCTCGTGCTCGTGCCCTGGTTGATCAGGAACACGCCATCCGCACCCGCCGCCAGCGCGACGCGTACGGCAGCCATACCGAGCTTGCCGTCGTCGGGGAGGTGAATGACCGGGAGGAGGACACGAGACTTGCCGAACTGGGAGGTGATTGCGTTGCTCATGCCCCTAACGTATCACCTACGCAGGGATTGTCGACGGGGAATCGACCGAGCTCGAAAAGCTACTTGAGCGAGGGCTTCTTGCCGCCCGAGAGCCACGCGTCGATCTGCTTGATCGTCGCCTTCACCGGAGGCATGTCGGCCGCGAAGCTCTTCGCCATGGCCTTCTTGAGCGCCCCGAGGGCCTCAGCGTCGTCCTTCTGCTCCAGACCCTTCACGGCCGCCTCGACGTCGTTCGCCGCCTGGAGGTAGTGCCCCAGTCGGTAGATGTTCACGCGGCCCTTCTTCGCCTCGCTGTCGCCCAGGCGCTTGTCGTACTGCGTGAGCTTCGACTTCAGGACCATCAGGAACGTGGCCACGGTGCCGGAGTCGATCGCCTCCGCCAGCCGGTTCGCGACGCGTGCGTAGTACCCGGTGTTCATCTCGCTGGTCTCCTCGTCGTCCTCTTCGTCCTCGGAACCTCCCGAGTACTCGACGTCGGCGATGAGCTTCGCGACGTCCTCGGGGTCCATGTCCCCGAGCTTCTCGAACTCCTCGGCGACGCCGTTGATCACGGCCTCCGCCCAGCGCGCCATGATCGCGTCGTCCTCCTCGTTGAGGTTCGCCGACGCGAACAGCGCGGCGCGACCTACGGCCTTCACCGCGGTCTCCGCTGCGAAGTGCTTCGCCATCGCACCCACCGTGAGGTGCCCGAGCCCGCCCATGGCTGCGGTGCCGATCACTGTCACCGCCAGGGCCTTGCCTGCGGCCTTCAGCGCCTTCTTGTCGTTGTCGTCGAGCTTCTCTTTGCGCGCGATCTTCGCGATGGCCTTGCCCGCCACCTTGAACTCGTGCGCCTCGTGCTTGACCATGCCCCACGCGGCACTGGCCTTGCGCTTCAAAGAAGCGCCGACCTTCTTGCCGACCTCGGCACGATAGTCCTTGTCCGTGAGCATGCGCTTCACGTTCTTCGGCGCGTCCTTGAGCGACTTGCCCACGCCCTTCAGCCGGTCCCACAAACCCGGCTTCTCACCGGAGTGCGCCGCATCGCCGTGATCGTCGCCGTGCCCATGCACGTCGCCTTTCGCAAGCGCAGCAGCACCCTTCGCTACGGCGGCTCCCACCTTCGCCGCACCGTGCCCAACAGTCTGTGCGGTGGCGATAGTCGCGGCCCGCGCCACGGTCCCCGCGGTCTTCGCGCCCTTGACGATCTTCCCCCAGTACTGCGCGGCCTTCTTGTCGCCACGCCGCATGGCCTTTTTGAGGAACTCGGCGGCCTTGTTGAACATGCCCTCGCCGAGCTCTCCGGCGTACAGACCAGGGAGCTGGTGAGCTTCTTCGATGTGTGCGAGCAGGGTCATGGCGTCTCCGGCGGTGGCAAGTTCATCCGCGCCTGACCATGCGCGGCAACTTAATTCCCTACATGAACCTACTCCACCGCGAATTCATTGGAATTTCAACCGGATCGATAAAGAGAAGAACAGCAAAAACACCAGTGGTTTCGTGGGTACATGCGACATGTAGGTCGTAAAGTTGCCGCGCATGCGCGCCTGACCTCAAGGTCAAAAGCGCAGACCCGGAGAGATTCTACAACGCTCGGGAGATCACAAGCAACGCGGAGGCGCGCTGTCAGAATCCCAAGTACTCGATCTCTTCGTCGGAGAGCGTGTGAACCACCGCGCGATGGTACAGCGCCCCTGTATCCGCGTGCACCGCAGGCTCCAACTCCTTGAGGTTGCGCACGATGAGTTCGAGCCGCTTCACCTCCGCACCCTCGCTCTCGATCAGGTTCTTCTCGGTGATGAGATTCGCGATGGCACCCGCCGGGACATCCACCACGTCCGCCTGCGGTGCCTGCGAACCTTCCGCCTGCGACCGTGCGCTGTTCGAGTAGGACATGCGCGAGCGCCCTTCCTGCTGGTCCTTCATGTACTGGATGATCATGTCCGCGAGCATCTCGCTGGTAATGCGGTGCTCGCTCATCAAGCGGGATACGCGCCCACGCCGCTCTTCGATCTTCCCCTTCAGGGCGAGGATCTTCTTCTCCATCGCACTCTTGATCACGACGGACGTGAACTTGTTGTAGCTCACCCCGCGAAACATCGACTCTGCGTGCCGAAACTGACCCATGGTATAGTTCTCCGTTCGAGAACGGTCTAGCACATCACCACGGGTTGTAAAGGGCTCGCTGGCGCACGCGAGAGAGGCTCAAATGGCGAAGGCCGCGGCACCTTGCGGTGCAACGGCCTGCGTTCCCGATCTCCGCGGCTACGCGGCCTGAGCCTCGATCAGGCTTCGACGCCGGTCTCCGACTCATCAGGCTCGTAAGGCGCATCCGGGTCGGACAGCTCGAAGCTGTGCTTCTCCGCGACCGCAGGGTCCGTCGTCACCAACCGAGCGTAGTCCCCCTGAATATCACTCTCGGGGTCCAATGCTACCCCCGCGATCTGCATCGTCTCCAGCTCATTCGCCGCGCCTCGTAGCGCAGCGACCATCTCGGGGAGGGTCTTCGCTTCCACCGTCAGCCACTTGTTGCGCCAGATGAACTCGTACTCGGGGGTGTCGCGCTTGTTCATACGCCGTATGTAGCATGTGAGTCTCGATTGTCAATCGCAGTTACGTCTCGGTTCCAGACGTACGCGGGCGACCCGGCAGTTTCGCGCCTGTGCGCGACGGCCATCCCTTCGCGGGGCGGGGAACCTCGAACCGCGTGGGGGCACCCCGCCGTCGCCGCGCGAAGCACGCCACGCACAGCCCGTCCGCTCGATACGAGGGCGATCCACAGGGGCACGTACCCTTCAGCTCCCGCATGTAGCGCCCCTCCGCGCGCGCTTGCCGCTTCCGGCAGGCGTTACACAGACCGTTGGTCCACACAGGCCGAAGACAGCCCTCCGTCGCGCACTGCGTTCCCGGCCCCGTCGTACGCGGCTGCTTCGACTGCCAACACGCCCGGCACAACCCCTCGGAGTACTGCTCGGGTTCTCCGCACGCGCACGCCTCCGCAAGACGATCCCGCAGCGCGCACATCGCGCGGTAGACCTCGATACGGTCCTCGTTCCGCAGATGCTCTGGTGCGTCCCCGTAGAGAAAGTCCGCCACCTTCATCCCGTTGCTGCCGCCCCAGGACACGAGGAAGGTACCGTTCTCCGAACTCGTGACGGCCGCCGCGGGCACATCGACGAGAGCCACAAGCTCGTCTCGGACCCGCTCCACCATCGCGCGCGTAGCGGAGCGGTACGCAGCGAAGGGGCTGGGATTCCCCGTCCACCCGTGCTTCTTCCGCTCCGCGATCGAGAGGCACCCGTCCGTGTCCCAAAGCCCTCGGAGAAAGTGGACCTTGTGCTCCGGGAGCACCCACTCCGGCCACCGCAGCGAGTGCGACTTCTTCCCGCGGTAGCCGTGGACCTGGAACATCCAGTCATTCAACGCCACCGAACTCACAGTCACGACGAACGTCCCCAGCGAATGCTTCGTCTCGCGTAGACCTTTGTCCGAGTCCGTGAGCAGCGCGCGCCAGCGCCTCGCGGTGCTGTGAGAGCCCGTGCACTGGAGCCCACTGCGGTCCGCAGGGGCACAGCCATCCCCGAGGAAGACGCCGAACCACCATGCGAACTCTGGGGAGGAGGAATGGAGAAAAGACCAACGCACCGTTGCCATGACAACAACGGTGCGTTACTACGGACAGAGGGTCAAGCCCTGACGGACCAGGAATCCCTGGTCACGAACTCAGAGATTGAGGATGCGCATCTGGCCGAAGTAATCCGGCCGAACTCCCTTGCGCGCGTATCTCGTACGCATGCCCTTGCGGAAGCCCATGTCCGCCGGGTCGAGGAAGGTCGCCGTGACCTGGAGCGGCACGTACGGGGCCCACACGTAGCCCGCGTCGAGGAAGCTCTGGCCCTTGAGACCGATGAGCATCATGTCGCGCGTGAAGAACGGGTCCTCGTACACGCTCCAGCGGTTCATCAGCGTGCCGGTTCGGTAGATCCCGAACTGGCCGTGCTGGGTGAGCGGCCGGGGCGGCTCGACCGGGTTGGTGTACGGCGACTCGGGGCCCGCCATCCACAGCGACCGGTAGTCGCCGTGCGTGGTGAGCTGCGCGAAGAGCGCCGAGACCTCGGGCGAGGTCACGATGAAGTTGGCGGGCGCGCGCAGGGTCTTCTTGTGGATGAGGTTCGAGACCGTCGCGATGACGGTGAACATCGCCCGGAAGTGATCCAGCTCGTTGATGCCCGCGGGCGGGATGCGGTCGAAGGACCCCACCGTGCCCGTGCTCATCTTGAACAGGTCGTCGATGATCTCCCGGTCGATCTCCAGGGCCATCTCCTGCGCGACCGCAGCGACCAGCTCGGTCTCCGCATCGAGGCCGTGGAACACGCGAAGGTCTTCCGCGGCTTCCGACGACCAGAGGGCCTTCAGGCGGCGCGGCTCCGCGACCACGGGGGCGCTCTTCACGTCCAGGCTGACCTGGGGGATGTTCGTGTTGAGCTCGCCGTCGTACGTGTAGTACGCGAGGATCTTGTTGCCGTTCGCGGGGACGTTCTGGAACTTGAACCCGCTGATCGCGCCGTTGGCGTAGTTGATCGTGCCCGCCGCGTTCACGCCCGCGGGGCTGAACGTGAAGGTGCCGTCGCCGTTGTCCGACGCCTGCTGCACGGTCGCGCCCGTCGCGGCGTTGACCTCGCGGATCACCACCTGGAAGCCGCGCGTGGTGTCCTTCGCGCGCACCGGCTTCCACGCCAAGGTCGCGTTGAACGCCGCGCCGCCGCCGCCGAAGTCGGCGCCGTTGCCGGTCGTGAGGATCTCGCCGTTGATGTTCTCCGACGAGTAGTCCTTGTCGAAGTCACGCGGGAAGCCCGAGCCCGCCGTGGTCGCGCCCTTGGACGATCCGTAGATGTAGTCCAGGTAGAAGATCGCGCCGACGGGAGCCGTCATCGGTTGAACCGAGACGATCTCGTTCGCGATCAGGTTCGGGAACACCCGGCGCAACACCGGGAAGATGAACTTGGTGAACGAACCCACGTTCATCTGCCGGGTCTCCTCGTTGAGGCCCCGGAGATGCCGCGACTCGTTCTCCAGCATCATGGCGGTCACGCCGAGCGTGTAGCGCTGCTGCCGCGACTCCGTGGGAAGCCCGGCGAGCAGACCCTTCCACTTGCGGATGAGCGCCTCCACGTAGCTCTTGTTGGCGATGGTCTGCGCAGCGTTCGGGCCGGTTGCGCCCGATTCCTGCAAAATCCGTCGAGCTTCGATGCTCATGTCCAGTTCTCCTTCGACTTCTCGATGTTGCTTTGGCGAATCAGGCGTTCACCTAGCTGACAGCCTTGTTGTTCAGTTCAGCCCCGCGAGCTCGCGGATCTCCATCAGTTCGGCGTCGAGCCCGTTGTAGCCACCTTCCGGGCTGCGACGCCCGGCCGGAGGATTCTTCGGGGTCTCCTCGTCGAGAGCGCTCGCCTCCACACCACCGCCGGACAGGCGCTTGATGCGAGCACGCGTGCTCTCTCCGCGGTACTTGTCCCCTTCCGACGGGATGCTCTCCAGGAGACGATCGACCTCGTCCTTGGTCTGCGCCCCGCTGTTCTCGACGACCGAACGGGCTTGCTCACGCTGCGAACCCGGCGTACGGCGTTCCGCGTAGGTGGTCAGTGCCTGCTTCTTCGCAAGCGCCACCGCCTTGCCGAGACCTTCCTTCAGCACCGCGATCTGCTGGTCCTTGGCTTCGAGCTGCTTCTTCAGCTCCGCGGCCTTGGCCTCTTCCGCTGTGCGCGCGGCCTCTACCTCCGCGCGTCGGCGCGCGATCACGGTCTGCACCGACTCCATCTTCTTCTTCAGCGCATCCGCGCTGGGGTACTGCTTCACATCGCCCACCGCCCGGCGGATCAGGTCCGCGTCGGCGTTGCCGGTGAGGATGCGCTCCATGAGGTACTTGTACCCCGCCTCCTTCGCGACCGCCGCGAGAGCCGTGCTCTCCTCCTTGGCCTTCGCGATCTCGGCATCCTTCGCCTTGAGCTGCGCGCGCAGCTCCGCGATCTCGGCGTCCTTCTCAGACACCACACGCTGAGCGTCCTCACCCAGGAGGAACGGCGCAGCCACCGACTTGATCTGGTCGAGCGCGACCTTCGCGCCCGCCACCGACGGGTCGGTCAAGAGCTCGGAGCGCACCTGCTCGCGCGCCTCGGCCTTGAGCTTCGTCGTGAGTCCTTCGAGCTTGGAGGCAAACTCTGCCTTCAGCTTGTCCGTCGCCGCCTTCACGGCTTCGGCGATCTTCTGGTCCTGGCCTTCCATCTCGCTCTCCTTGCGCTGGACCCACTCGTAGTAGACCTTCGGGTACGCCGAACTCGCTGCCGGGTCCGCGACCACGTCGTAGGTCACAAGCTGGAAGTCCTCCTGGACCTCCTCGACTCCGTCCTCCGTGAGCTTCGTCGAGCCGTAGCCACGCGAACTCACGCCGACGTTGCAGCCCGCGCGGACAAGGGCTTCGAGCACCTTGCCCGCCGGGGTCGGGAGGATCTCCGCCTCGCCCACCACGATGCCGTCCGGGGTCAGTTGGAGGTTCGTGACGATGTGCGAAACACGATGGAGGGACGTGCGGGCGTCCGCGGGGTGGTCGAGCTCGCCGTACATGCGGCGGCCCGCCATCGCCTCGTTGAGGCGCTTGAACTCGCGCATGAGGAGCTTCGACGGGTAGCGGCGCTTGTTCTCGGTGGCCTTGTCCGCCCAGCCGAACTCCCCACGCAGGACGATCTTGCCGTCCTTGCTCTTCGACTCGACGATCGCGAGCTTCGTGTACCGCGTCTCCAGCATGTCCTTGCCGGAGCCCGTGGTGCTCTTCGCTCCCGTCGTCGGCGTGTTCGTGAGAAGTTCCATCGCTAGTACCTACGCCACCTGAAGTTGCTTTTCCAACCCGTTCCGCCCAGCACCGAAGTCGGCTTTGCCTTGACCTTGCGAGATGGTTTCGACCTGTATTTCTCGAAGCCAATCAGCTCCAGCCGACCCGATTGATACGCTGTTCGTCGCTTACGCCACGCTTCGGTGAAGTCCTGAGCGTGGCTCAGTCTTCCCCCTCTTCGTCCTCGTCCTCGTCCTCGTCCTCGTCCTCGTCCTCGTCCTCGTCTTCGTCTTCGTCGCCCTCGGCGTCCTCGTCCTCGTCGCCCTCGTCTTCGTCCTCGTCGCCCTCGGCGTCCTCGCCTTCGACGAGGTTGCCGTAGATGTCGAGGCCCTGAAGCAGGAGCTGCATCTGCGTGCGGAACGCCTGCGTGAGGCCCGCGAAGTCGAACTGCGCCGCGTCGCTCTCGTTGAGGCCCTTCGCCAGCTTGGAGGCGTCCTCCGCGAGCTGCGCGTAGACCTCAGAGACGGCCATCATCTCCTCGTTGAGCGCGTAGTCGGCCATCACTTCCGCGAGAGCCTCGAAGCGCTCCGCCATCTTCTCGGAGATGAGCGCGATGTTCGCGAAGCCCTTCACCACGTCCTGGGCCTCGAACGAGGCGACCTGCGACGTGAGACGGCTGAGCTCTTCCAGCTCCTCCGCGATGTGCGAGACGCCGTACTTGGTCTTCGCGCGCATGAACGGCGCGACCGACTCCGCCACGGTCGCCGGGTGCCGCGAGTCCATGAAGACACGCGCCTCCCCGACGAACGCGAGCGCCTGCTTCTTGAGCAGCCGAATCGACTCGCCGTGCATCTTGCGCGAGATCTTGCGCTTGTACGCCTGCATGCGGCGGAACTTCGCCGACCGCATCTTCTTCTTCATCGCCTTCTTGCGCGCGGCCTTCACAGACCCCTTGCGCGAGCGACGACGTGCCGCCGCCTTCTCGGCGCCGGACATCTTCTTGACCTTCGTGCGAACTGCCTTCTTGCCCACGAAGGACAAGCGCATCTTCTCGCTGAGGTCGTCGTTGGCAGCCGCGTCACCCGAAGGAGTCGAAGCCGGGTCGAGGATCCCGAGATCCTTCAGATCCTCTTCGAGGCTGCTGATTCCGAAGTTGGTGCCACGCATGCTGATGACTCCTTTTACCCTGCCAGCCGCTCAACCAGCGACGCGATGAATGCTGTTGCGATCTCGAACTCGAAGAGCGCGTCTGCGAGCGCGTCGTAAACTTGCGCCAGATTCTCTGGCTTGTCGAGGCTACGCACAGACTCCCGCGCGCACATGCGCAGCGTCTGGACGTCGCGGGCGAGATCTTCCGCGACCGCGTCGAAAGTTGCAAGCTCCGATCGTGCGCCTTCCGTCAGCGTCGAACGGTTCGACGCCAGACCCTGACGCGCACTCTGGACCCGGCGCCCCATCGCCTCGAACCTCGCGGCGACGGCATCTACCGACGCACGCACATCACCAAGTGACGCCCCGACCACGCCGCGGTACCTCAGAGTTGGCAGACCCCGCTGAAGCGCGTTGTACTGCTCCCCGAGCACGCTCTTGACCTGGGCAGCCTTGGCCCCCGTCACCGTCGTACGCCAACGCGACGGGGCCCGAAGGCACTCCGTCACCGCGTACAGGATCTCGGTCGCGGAGCGCGACGTAGAAACGGTGTGGCGCATCGACTCCTGAAGTCGAGCGGTAGCACCATCCACGTCACCCGCCAACATCGCGTCCACCGCACGTCGTGCTTCGAGGCGCGCGTAGTCGTCGCGAGTGGTCTCGTCGTACGTCGGCACCGGCACAACTTCGTGCTTCACCAACTTCAACGAACCCGCCACACCCTCCGCAAACTCGATCCGCACGATCGGCTTGACCGCCGACGTCGAGATCAAGATCGCGTGGTGCGAGTACGTCGCGCTGACGCGGATCTGAAGTTCGTCGTCGCTCTCACCGAAGATCGTCGCGCGCTGCTCTTCCGCCAACTTCTGCACGCGCGTGATGAGGGACTCGTAGGAGCCCTCCACCAGCTTCGCGAGCACGTCGGCAGAGATGAAGAGAGGCGTGCGCATCGTGTGATTGTTGTTGGACACTACCGACTCCGATTTGGGCTGTCAACGCGGCTAGATCCCTAACCCGCTACCTCTTCCGTGAGGTAACAGTCGAACGCAACTCGCTCATCAACTCCCGCAGCTCCTGAAGCCGCCCGGCGAGCGCCTTGTCGCTCTTCAGCAGGGTCTCCAACTTCTCCTCGACACGGCGCTGTCCCGCACGGTCCGCGCCCGCGAAAAGCTCCCGCTCAGTGATGGCTGACGTACGCCCGCGCATCACGCGCCCAGAAGGCAATTCCAGCCCGATCCGACGCGCCGAGAAAATCGCCCGCGACCGCGACCGATCGCGACGCTCGAACGGTCCGGCCTCGACCGGGGCTTCGGCGGCGTCCGCTTCCCCTTCGGGAGGCAACGCGCCACCTTCGGCGCCGGGCTCCATGCCCATCTCCGCACCACCGAACTCACCGCCACCCATGTCCATCGGAGGCTGCGCTGCGGCCTGCGCCGCGCCTTGCGCCTTGCCCTCGCGGATCATGTCCTCGTCACGCTGGAGGAAGATCGTCTGGATCTCCTCGTCGTCGAGGTTGAAGACGTGCTCCAACACCCAGTGCAGCGACACGAAGTCGCGCATGCGTGCCGCGAGATCCGCGCGCGCCGCGCGTGCTTCGATCTGCGCGAGTTCGAGCAACGACGACGGCACTGTCATCTGGATGTCGAAGTCCACGCTGTTCGGGTCGATGTTCAACGCAGCGAGATGCACGCGCGCCATCTTGCGGATGCCGTTTCGCACCTCGCGCTGAATACGGAGCACCGTGCGTGCGAAACGGATGTCCTGCGACGAGAGCACTGCGCGCACTGCCCCGTCGTCCTCACCGAGGTACGCGCGTGGGATCTTCATGGCAGCGAAGAGCTTCGAGCGGAAGTACTCGACGTCGTCCATGTGCTGCCACGCCGGAGCGCTGAGCATCTCTACGCGCGAGCCATCTTCGCCGCTACGGAACGGGATGTAGAAGTCCTCGTCCTGCGCAGGCGGGTTCACCTTCTGATCGAGGTAGCCCGTGCGCGGGTTGATGTACTTGGTCTTCCTGAACTGCTGCCTCATCCGGTTCAGGTAGAGCATCGCCTCGTTGTCCGAACGATCGCCGACGTTCACGTAGACCGCGAACCGCTCGGGAGCGCGATGGAGGCGGTAGATCATCGCGGCGTCTTCGAGCAGCATCAAGCGCCGCCAGATCCACCGCGCCGAGTCGAGCACGCTGTTGTGCACGACGAGGCCGTCCGCCACGAAGTTGTGCTGCGGGTGGTCCACGTGAATGTCGTAGACGTCCTCCGGGCCCCCGGGCTGTTCCGTGATGGACAGCACGTTCTCCGTTCGGAGCGCGCCGTCAAATAGCGGCGTGGAGTGGAAGTGCAGGATGTAGCTCTCCCGGGAGTTCACCACCTGCCCGCGCATCGCCGGGTGCGATGAGATCTTCCCGGGGCGTGCCTTGCGCACACAGATGTTCCCCGCCGTCCAACCCAGCCCGTCGATCAGCGCCTTCGCGTCCCGCAGCAGTTCGTAGTTCGCCAGCTCGATCCGCATGGCGTCCTGACCGCGCTGGTAGACATCCCACCCATCCGCGTCCGCTAGCCCCGCGACCACGGCCTCACGGATCTCACGCGGCGCCTCGTAGACCCACTGCGGGATTCGCTTGTTGTGGACGCCGTCGATGAAGCCCAGGTCGTGCAGAATGTCTTGAAGGTCCGTGCAGTGAACGAGCGCCGTACGCGCCACGCGGCGCTCCTCCCCGGTCGCCTCGTCGATCTGCCGCTGGTACTCCACCTTGACATCCAGGCCCATCGACTCGAACACCGCGCGGTAGCGGGCATTGATGTCAGCGTGGTCCCCGAGCGCGAAGGCCACCGAACCTCCGTGCATCCACCCGTCGCCCAGCATGAAGCCGAACCACCGCGCAAACTGCGTATCCACGAACTCCGGGCAGCGCACGAAGTTCTCCCGGTTCGGGGCGTGCGTGACGGAGGCTTCCGGCGCGCGCAGTACGGGCAGGACTTCCGTGAGCCGCGCGAACTCCTCGCGGGTCACGCTCACCGCACCGGCTAGTACCCGATCCACGTCGCCAAGGCCCAGCGTGTTCAGCCCGAGGCGCTGATAGAAGTAGCGCTCCCCTGCACGCTGCGCCTGCACCAGCGCCGCCCCTTCCGAGGTCACGCGCACCCGCGTAAAGTGCTCAGGGTCCTTGATGCGGACCGACCGCCCGGGAGCATCCGTAGGCGCCGGGAGTACCACGCGATCCCCCATCCGAAGCTCCGCTACCGGAACCCACCGCGGCCCGTGCTCGCCCATCACCAGCACGGGGTGTTCGGCGGTCGCAAATACCTCCCGATGCCGCGTCTTCACGGAGAAGACCGGCTTCCGCCCGCTGCACACGACGTCGAGCACCGACGCCTCGACCATCTTGAACCCGTCGAACGTCTGAACGACGTCCCCGGGGCGCAGGTGCTGAATCTCCCTGACGCCGAGGTTCGTCATTACCTTCGACGACTTGCGAAGGCAGTGACCGTAAACCGAACGGCGCTGCTTGCCGCGCAACCGGAAGTGCACCACCTCCCAGTCCTCGAACGCAATCGTCGGATCGGTGCCCGCCTCGCCTGCCTTGATGTCTCCGGTGATGAGTGCCTGCCGCTTCGCCATCGCGGCCTTGAAATCATCGACGGAGAACCCGATCTTGCCGCGCGGATCCTGGATGAACCCGTAGAGCTCGCCGTGCCGCCCTTCAATGCGCCGCACGCTCGGTGCAGGTAGATAGTTCAGACCGATCACGCCGTCGTCGTTGACCAGCAGCTCCTCGAAGTCGTTGCCGTACTTCACGAGCGAGCGCGTGATCTCCCACGCCTCTTCGTCGAGGTTCAGCCGCCGGATCATGTTGTCCACTTCGGTGCGGACCCGGACGTTCTTCGACGTGCACCAAACGGTGCGGTTGTTGACCGTGTCAGGCTGCGTAGCGTCGTCCGCGAAGATGTCGATGGCCGAGGCGATCTCGGGGTAGTCGTCCATCTCCTCGTAGTCGGCATACCGTTCGAGCAGGCTGGCATCGAGCCGCAGGTAGTCCGCGAGGACGTCGTACCCGTACGCCTGCAACAGGTTGAACCCCGTGGGCGCGATCGGGCCTGTGGCCCCCTGCGCCGCGCGGATGATCACGTGATCCTTGTCACCCGCGAAGGCGCGTTCGATCCGTCCAGCGATGTTCGAGAGCAATCCCATGTCGCGCCGCGCCTTTTGACCTTACGGTCATTCAGAGATCTGACCAAGCTCCGTCGTCGTCATCCATGACGTACCCACCGCCACCGCCGCCGCCCACGAGGATCGACAGCCCGCGCGTACCGGGGGAGTAGCCCATCTGCGCCGGAGTTGCATCGCGTGCAGAGTACGACACCCCCGGCAGGATCGGAAGCGCGCTCCCACTCCCACGTGCCTGCGAGAGGGAGTACAGCACTCCGGCCAGTGCGTCAGCGATGTCCTTCGAGCCCATCGCCGGGTGATCGACTTTGTTCTTGCGGTGATCCTTTTCGAGTTGCTGAAGCTCCTGCGCCAAGGGCGGGTAGTCGTACATCACGACCCGCTCCTCGTAGAACGCCGTCTTCAGGTGCTCGTACGGCTCGGGCTTCACGTCCACCGAGAGCAGCTCCGATTTGATGCCCTTCTTGCGCACCTGCTGGAGCGTGTCCGCCGAGTTGTACCGGTCCATCGTCAACTGCGTGATCCGGTAGCCGTGATCCCGAAGCATGTAGATGAGCTGCCGCACGTCGCCGAGGTCGATCTCGCCAGCAGTTGGCGGCCGGATCCGCAACGTCAGATCCACCAAGAAGATCGGCAAGCGCTCCACGTGTTGCTTGCCGTCCTTGCGCCGCACGACGTCTTTCATCCCTGCGATGTGCGCCATCACGAGGCCCGTGCAGTCGCCCGTGAGCGACGGGTCGATGTGCACGTGACGCGGCGCCGACGGGTTGATCAGTGGCTGCCAGATCGTCTCGCCGTGATGGTTCTTGTGCGCGCGCACCATGCGCCCCCACTCGAACGTCCCCGCCGAACCGATCTGATACTCCAACGTCGAGAACGGATGTGAGAGCCGCGAGTCCACCGCGGCCACGAGCTTCTCGCGGCGCTGGATGAACGGCGACATGGCCACTGTAGAGATGCCGCCGATGTCGCGAATCGCGCCTTCGATGTCGTTCTCGAAGTCAGTGCGGAACTCCTCCGGTACGTCGAGGATGACGAGTCCCTCGTCGAGTTCCTTCGAGCGCAACACCGCCGCCTCGTCCTCGGTCAGGATCTTCGAGGGGGTACTCTCGTTGCCGCACAGCACAGGGAACTTCTGCGCGGTGAAGAACTCCTCGGGCTTCACGTCCCACTGTGCGTAGTCACGCACGAACATGCTGGCGTCCGTCTTCATGGACCGGATCAGCTTCGCGGTGAAGTCGTCCTTGGTCTTCTTCGACGAGACGATGAACAACATGCCGGGGAGCTGGCCCTGCCGCGAGAAACGCGACTTCATGCGGCGCTTGATCGTGTTGTAGATCGACTGCGCGCGACCCATCACCTCCGAGCCCATGCGTCCTCGCAGGTTCTTCGGGATGTCGGGCATGAAGTTCGTCTCGTCCACGAACGCGCCGATCGTGTTGAGACCGAGGGCCGAAGAGTCCGTGCTTGCGCGTGCAGCAAGCCACAACTTCTTCGAGGGGAAGCGCATCTCCTTCTTGGTCAGCTCGTAAGGGAAATGCTCCTTGAAGTACGGCGACGCCTGGAGCTTGTTGATGATGTTCTCGAACACCACCTTCATCGCGAGCATCTCGTTGACCGAGAAACACGTGATCGCGATGACCGAGCCGGGCGCGAGGCCGTAGCTCTTCTGCGGGTCGCGCATGCACGACAGCTCGTAGAGCAACCGGCACACGCCAATCGACGCGAAGAACGTCTTCCCCCAACCAATGCTGCCGCTGAGCACGCACTCGTGATACCCGCCCGAAAACAACTCCTTCATGTCCTCCAGGAGCTTCGGGTACAGGTTGTCGCACGTCTTGCCGAGGTAGTACTCGTCCTTGACGAACGTCTCGATGTCTACGGGCTGCCGCTCCCACTCGACCTGCGCGAACGTGTCGAGCAGCGTAGGCGCGGCCGGTGCGTCAGCGGTGTGACCCTGCGTCTCCAGCTCTTGCAAGGCGAGCAACAGGGTCTCTCGCTCCTCGGCGGACAACGCTTTGATGTCCGCCTGGAGGAGCTGGATCTGCTCGTTCAGCGTACGTTCGGAGCGCGCACGCCCTTTCTCTTCGCGGATCATTCGGCAACGGACCCCTCGGGAGGAAAGGGGGTACCGGTCTCGTCAAGGTCCTCCTCCACCTCCGCGTCGATGATCTCGCCACCCTGGTCCGCCATAACCGCCGCCGCGTTGGACGCCGCGGTCTCGCCCGTCTGGAGCAACGTCTGCAACAAAGCCGCGCGATCTCCCCCGCTCCCCAGGAAGGCAACCATCGTACGCGCGACACCCAGCACCTTGCGCCGCGACTCCGCGCTCTGCACGACCTTCTGAACGCCCGGCCGCGAGCCGTGCATCGCGAGCGTCATGCTGAACTGCGTCTGGTCCGCGCCGCTCTTCGATCCACCCTGCTCCCCCAGCGCGTCCGCTTGAAGCGTCTGGAGCTTCACGAGCATGTCCATCGCGAGCCGCATCTCGTTGGACGTCGAGCCGAACAACTTGCCGATGTCCTTCTCGTGAGCGGTGTCGATCTCGATGCGCTCCATCTGCTTGAGGTAGAGCTTCTCCAGCTCGGTCACAGGTTCGACCTTGAACGCGATGCGCTCGCGCTCCTTGTCGAGCAGCTCCTGCGCCGCGCGGGGGCTGATCTTCTCGCGCTCTGCGGGCGGGATCCTCTGCTTGAAGCGGTAGAGCATCCGTGTCAGCGACTCGCGCGTGACGTCGGTGTACTGCTTCTTCTCATCCTGGAGCCACCGAGCGACTTCGGGGATGGGAACGCCCTGTGTCACCTTCGCGCGAAGCTCGGGGTAACACTCCAGGGCGTGGAACTTCGTCTGACCACCGTCGTCGCGGCTGATCGGACGTACCTCGGCCTTTAGGGGGTTGCTCGCCATCGCTGCGACACAAGTCTAGCAGATACTGAGGCGTGGCGGACAGCGTCCGTGCACTACTTGTCCGCCCAGGAATATCCGTTTCCAGGCTCTGCCAGCGGCGGCACTCGCGTCAGGATGCCCGCCATCGCCGCCTCCATGCCCTCCTTCATGTCGGCAGACCACGCCTTCACGAGGTCATCGTCGTCCCGAACCAGCGTGATGATTTCGTCATGTACGTGATGGTTCATGGTCACATCGCCGTTGTACTTGCGGGTCCGGCGGAAGACCTCCCGGAGGGCGCGCTTGAGCCCATCCGCGCCCGCACCCTGCACCGGGTGGTTCAGGTACTCGTTGTGCGCGGTCTCGTCGCAGTAGCGGAGGCGCCCGAGCGGCGTGTGCGTCATGCGCGTGCGCTTGCCCTGGCGCAACGTGACCTCGTGCCACTCCTGAAGCCCAGTGTACTCGTCGAAGAAGCGCTGCCGGAACTCCTTCGACTGGTCGAGCGTCAGCTTCACACCGTAGCCGGTCATCGCGTAGAGCACGAACTTCTCGGCCTGCATGCCGTAGAGGAAGCCGAAGTTCGCAGGCTTAGCCTGCTGTCGCTCGTTCTTCGTGATCTGCTCCTCGGGCTTCTGAAGCAGCTTGCTCGCGGTGTACCGGTGCGGATCCAGGTCGTGCTGAAACAGGTGGATCAACGTTTTGTCGCCGCTGATCTCCGCCGCAAGGCGCATCTCGATGCCAGAGTAGTCGGCGATGACGAAGCGCCAACCCTTCGGCGCCTTGAAGCAGGCACGGTACTCCTTCTCGCGTGGGATTTGCCCGAGGTTCGGGTTCTTCGCCGCGAACCGCCCCGTCACGAGCATGGGGAAGTAGTTCGGGTGGATGCGTCCAGTGACGGGGTTGATGTACTCCCTGTACTCGGGCCCGAAGGACTTCAGCTTCGTCGCGTAGCCGCGATACTCCAGCAACTTGCCGATGATCGGGTACTCGCTCGCGAACATCGCGAGAGCCATCTCGCGCGTGCTCTCCAGTGTGCGCAGCGTGCCGCCCACGCGGTGCAACGACATCAACATCTGCTCGGTGGAGTCGAGGTTGAAGGACAGCTTGTCCTTGCGACCCTTGGCCTTTGCGGAGCGCTTGGCCTGCTTCTGTTCCTCCTCGGTGCGCTCGCGCTCGGTCCGATTGCCCTCCTCGTCGATGGTGACGTCCAGCGCCCATCGCGTTAGCGCCTGCTCGTCGAAGATCCACTCCGACGCCCCCGGCAGAAGCATCTGCCCGTAAGGGTTCGGCAGCTCCCGAATCAACACCTTCGCGAGCGCGATCATCTTCGTGTGGTTCGTCGCGGCGACCTTCATCCACGCGTCCATGTCGATGGGGAAGCCATTGATCTCGACGACGGCCTCCGGGAGGATCGAACCGAACTCGATGGACGCGATCGTGAAGAGCCCTGCGCGTTCGAGCTTCGGCCGCAGCACCCTGCGCAGGTCCGGCAGAAACGTGACGTCCTCCGCCGCGTAGTCGAGCTGCTCGCGCGTCAGCACATCCGCACCCCAGTCCGACCCACCGAGGTCAGGGGCGATCGGCTGCTGACCGAGCTCGCGCGCGTACAAGTCGTAGAGGTTATGGCCGATGCCGCGCAGCCCGACGCCCTTGCCGTTGTAGACCAGCGACGATGCCCGGAAGGTGTCGAACACCGGCCACAGTTCGATGCCCTCGTGCGCGTAGAGGTAGGTCTGGTCGAACTTGAGGTTCTGCCCGACGACCACGGGGTGCCCCTTCCCGGTGGCCTGCGTCGGGTTGTGAAGCAGCGTCTTCAACGGGCCGAGAGTCTTTGTGCGAAACAGGTCGATGACGTAGACCTTCTTGCCAGTGTTGATCGAACACAGGCGCATGCGCCCCGTATGCGGCGAGAGCGCCGCCCACTCCAGATCGCGCCACTCCGGCTTCGGCGTGGTCTCCAAGTCGAGCGCGATGACATCCGACGCTGCGGCCTCGTTGGCGATGTGCCCGAGGCGCTCTGCGGATGTGACGTACTCATAGACTAGGGTCATGGGACACGTCTAGCACACAGGGCTAGATTGTAAAGTCTACAGCGCTTCGTCCGCGCTTGCGAGCATCACCACGCCCTCACCCTGTGCGAAGCGCACAGGCAGCGTGGCGTACGTCGCGGCCTCGGAAGACAGTCCCAACGCGAGCGCCGCCACTACCGCGTCGTCAGCGACAAAAGGGGGCTTCGTCTGCGTCTTACCACGCAACGGAGACACCGCCTCCCGCAACGTACGGCGCACTCCGAGTGCCGCCAGCATCGCCTCCGACACACCGGCCTTCTTCTTGAATCCCGTGTAGAGCTCCTCGTCGTCGATCTCCTCGGGGCTGTCGTCGATGCGCGTGTAGATGGGCTTCGGCACCGGCACTCCCGCGTCATCCACGTCTTCGGTCGAAAACAGCATAGCCGTGTCCGACAGATCCTTGAGCTTCATAAAGTTCGATTGGATCTTCGGCGCAAGGTCATCAACCACGTGCGGAGGCACGTAGCGGCCCGTGCGTTCGGCGCGGTCCTTGATGCGCTCCTTGCACTTGTCCGGCGGCAGGTCCGCCATGAGCAGGTGGACCCGGTACCCATTCTGCTTCAGGTCTTTGATCAGCTTCTCCCAGACCTCGAAGTTGCTGCCCGTACCGTCGGCGACCATGCACTTGCGGTCCTTCATCGCCTTCTCGCGCATCTGCTCGACGAGGTAGGCCGCTTCGTCGTGGACGATGTGCGCCGAGTTCTTCGCGCGCTGGTCGAGACCTTGCTGAAACTCCGGGATGTAGTTCTTGACGAGATCTGCGTCTGCCGGAACGAACTGCGAGGAGTCGATGGCCAACGCCTGAATCGCGCTGCTCTTGCCCGACGCAGGCAGGCCCATGGTCACGATGGCGACCGGCTGCTGGTCGTCTGGCACCCGCGGCGTTGCGTCGAGAAATGCCTCGTAGATCGAAGCGTGGAGCTTCTTGCGCTCGTCGCTCGTGGGCGTGTTGTAGGTCGGCGACTGCTTGTCCGTGTCGAAGTTCGCTTTCCAGGTGCTCTCCGGCAACCCCTCAGCCTTGTCCTTCCACGGTCCCGCTCCAGGAACCCAGCCGACGCCCTTCACCGTCGCCGGGTGACGCACGTCCCTCACGGTCGGAGACGTCATGCCGACCACGCGCGAGAACGACGCCGCGGCGTTCGACATGCGCGCCCGCGTACGCTGCGCTTTCGGATCCGAGGACGGCTCGGAGGGCATCGGCGGGACCGGTTCGCTGGCCATCGAAGACACGGTCGGCGGCGCCGAGGCGCCTCCCGCACCCGCGGACGCACCTTGCGCAAGATGCTGCTTCTTCTTCCGAGCCGCGGTCGTGTGGGCGATCTTCTTCCCGTGCCCCGAAGGGAGCCGCTTCCACGTACCGTCCCGCTGCTTCTCGTAGTCGCCATCCGCGCGGGCGTGTACGTCGCCGGGAACGGCGGTGCCGTACTTCTCCGCGGCCTCGTCCAGTACGTCGTTTAGCTCGTCTACCAGCGTCGCCATCGCCGTCACCTTCGCACCCTACCTAGCGCATAGAGATAAGATTGTCAACCGCCGGTAGAACTACGAGCTCAGCCGCACGAAGCCCCGTTGAATCTTGTTCTCCAGGTTGGCATCCATGTCCGGCCGCGCCAAAGCCGCCACCATCATCGTCTGAATGAGTGACTCGTCTTCGAGCTCGGCGTCGGTGAACTCCACCGGGCTGTCGTCGTCGCCCTCGACTTGATCACGCCCTACCCGATTGAACACCACCGGCCGCGGCGCGAACTGCTGGCTAACCGGCTCGTAAAACCGCACGTGCATGCGATCTCGCGTGCCGCCCTCGCGCGGCTTGGTGCCGTAGAAGGCGTAGCCATTCAGCACCGTGTTCGTGTCCATGAGGTAGAGGCAGACGCCCTCTGGGAGCGACTGTGCGTCCGCCTNNACGATCACATTGGCCGCATAGAACGTCGTGCCGTTCGGGAGCGTCACGCGGTAGGCTGTCGTTGCGTTCGGAAGCATGCGTTAGTACCCCGTCGCCTGGAGATGGTTCTCGTAGAACTTCTTGATCGAGGACCCGGAACCGCTGACCACAACGAACTCCTCGATCGGAGTTCCGCGGACCTCGGTCACACCCGCGGCCCGGCGATCACTTCCTGCCGCTTCGCGTCCGACCTGCACGCGATCTTCACGATGCTCTCCGGGCGAATCGCGCGCCGGAACATGATCTCGTTGCTCGCTGAAAGCGAACCCTGCGTAGCGTCTTCCAACGACTTGCGGTTCGTCCACGCCGACCCGTGCGAGTCGCTTGGATTGCAGCACCCGAACTTGTCCCCGTTGAGGAAGTATGCGTCCAGTCGATCCATCTCGTCCGGGTGCACGATGTAGTTGATGTCCCCGGTGACCGAGGCCGAGTAGAAGTCGTTGTTGCCGTAGCTGTCGTTCGCCACACGGCAGAGCACCTGATCCGCCGCGCCGCTGTTCACGTCGGAGTCGTACGATGTGCCTTTCGCCTCGACGCCGTTCAGGTTGCGCTGCACAACTCCGCTCAACTGCCCCGTCAGTGCAAGCGGCACGTTCTTCGCGGAGTTGACCCCCGTGAACATGAAGCGCACCTTGTTCTTCTTCGCGATGGCCTTGCCGCGTCCCGGCAACACCGAAGCCGTCAAGCCGGGCGCAACCTCGACGTCCTGCACCGAGTCCATCTGCTCCTGAGTCACACCGAGCGCGGTCAGACGCTTGGTGAGCTCCTCGATCGTACGCTTCGACTCCGGGAGCTTGTCGGAGCCCTGCGGATCCAAGCTCCAATAGAGCTTCGCCAAGTGCATCTTCTTCTGGTCTTCGGGAGACGGTGGCGTCAACACCGCCGACGCGAAGTCGTCCCCCGCGCTCTTCAGGACGCGCGCAAACGCCGCATCCACCGGTTCACCGGGGTCCGGGTACACGCGCGCAATCGCGTAGTTGGTGTACGCGTACTTGTTCTTGTCCGTGCAGTGGAAGAGCGACGACTCGCCGCCGGTCCACTTCTTTCCCGTCATGCTGTCGTTGTAGATCGACTTCTGCCCGGAAAGAGCCCCAGCAGAGTTCGTCTTTTGCTGCACGCGGTACGCATCCACCGCCGGGTCGTACTCCGCGTTGTTCCAGCCGTCCGACGCAACTGCACCGCCCTTCAGCAGCGCGGCGCCTTCGGGCCGAACCTTGAAGACCATCTGGTAGTAGGGCTTGCCTTTCTCGTCGATGTAGCGCTTCGCGATCACCTGCTGGCCCTCAACCGCCGCACCGTCCGACAGGAAGGACTTGCCCGACTTGATCTCCTTGTCGGCATCGAGATTTCCGATCGCGTCGATCGTCGGCGTCGGCTTGTACGGCTCGATCTCGTACGGCGTCACCGACTGCGGCATCGCAGGCGGCGGCGGCGGTGGCGTGGGCACGCTCGGCAGCGCGATGTCCGTCAACTCCCACGACATGCTCGTGGTCGTCTTGGCCGCCGCGAGCTGCTCCTTCGAGACCACTGCGATAGCCGAGTACGACGATCCCTTCTTGATCGACACGACGTCGATGCCGTTCGCCTTGAGGAACGCCTCCGCTGCCGCTGGGTCCTTGCCCTGGAACTTCAGCGTAGTGTTCGGCGACGTCGGGTCAGGTACCCCACCGACCAAGTACGGCGACTCCTTCATGCCAACGCCCGACGCGAGCGCCATGCCGACAGCCGACTTGCCAGCCACCTGGACCCACTTCTTGCCCGGCGGTGGCGGGGGCTGCCCCGGCGGAGTCGCAGCCACGGCCGCCGCATTCGCAGCCGCCACGTCCGCGTTGTACTTCTCCAAGTCCTTGAGATACTGCGCCGCTGCCGCCGCATACTTCTCTTTCGCCTGCGCTTGCGCCGCCGCGAGCGCAGCGGACGCCGCTGCAACCGACGGAGACGGTGCCGAAGGCACGGACGCCACCGGCTTGACCACGGAGGTCACAGAAGGCGCGGTTCCCGGCGCCGGGAACTTGAACTCGCCCGGCTCGCCACGCGCAGCGCGCAGAGACGTGAAGAACTTCTCGAAGTCCGCGCGAATGTTCTTCTTGCGCGCGAGAATGGCATCAAGGACTGCCTTCTTCTTCTTCGCGCCCCAGCCCTCGCTCGTCGCCAACTGGTCGATGTACGGCTGTACGAGGTTCTTGTAGGTCTTCTCCGGGATCTTCTCGATCTGTTCGATGGTCGGGAGCACGTCCATCGGGTTCAGGTCGATCTGCTTCTTCGCGTACGCGGTGTAGAGCGCGTTGTAGATCGGCGGCGTGATGCCGGGCGCGCTGTAACCCAAGCTCAGCACGTCATCCGACAGCACCGAGCCCGTCGTCGTCGCCGCCATAAACGGCTTGAACGCGCGCTCCTTGTCGATGCCGACGATGTCCCCGTCGGGAGTAACCATGAAGTTCGCGCCCTTGGTGTCGTGGTTGCCCACGAGCCAGTCGAGCACACGCTCCCGCTGGAGCTGTTGGAGCTGCTTCGCGGTGAGGTTCTTGACGTCCTTGTCCTTCAGCGTTCCGACGTTCGGAATCACGGGCTGCACGCTGCCCTTGACCATCGCACCCGTGTCGTCGGCGTACTCGATGGCCTTCACCGGCACGTAGCTGCCCGAAGGACCCAACAGCGACGCGATCTTCGCCGTCGCCACCGCAGCCTCGGCGCGCTCGGGGTCGGTCTTGGTCGGCTTCAGCAAGAGCTGCGAGCCGCCCGGTCCCTTGAGAACGTACTTCTCCTTCGTCCCACCGAACGCCGACGGATCCGCCGATGGATCCTTCATCGCAGCGAGGTCCATCCCCGACGCGACCGGAATCGACCACGCCGCCCAGGGCTTCGCGTAGGTCGCCGCAGGCATCGCGACTGCCGCCGGAGCGGAGTAGTCGCCGTAGACGCCACCACTGGGAGCTCCCGCACCCACAGGCTTCGCCGCGTCCGGCGCCAATGCAGACGGCGGCACCTCTGCGGGGTGGTCCTTCCAGCCCTCTGCAAACGTGAAGACGCCGAACAGCTTCTTCTTCTTCTTTCGATACAGGTCGGTGACGAACTTCTCGAAGTCCTTGCGGACGTTCTTCTTCCGCTCCAACGCGGCCTTCACGAAGTTAGGCTGCGCAGCCTTTTCTTCGGGAGGCAACGCGTCGAAGTACTTCTTCAGCGCGACCTCGTAGCCCGAGTCGTCGAGCTTCTCGACCTTCTCGATGGCCGAAAGCATCTTCTGCGGGTCGAAATCCGCGATCCCCGGCTTGTTGTCGGCCCAGTCCTTCCAGAACTGGTTGTAGTACGGCGGGTTCTCGCCCACGTTCGGCGCGTAGTCCGTCGAGAGCTTGTCGTTCTTGAAGAACCGGAACGCCTGCTCCTTGTCGATGCCGACGATCCCACCACCGGGCACCTTCATCAGGTTCGCACTGTGCGAGTCGTGGTTCGACGTCACCCAGTCGAGGACGTGCTCGGCCGCGACGTCGAGCTGCTCCTGCGGCGTGAGCGACCCCGGCGATACCGACTTCAAGTTCGTCAGCCCATCGCCGAGCCACGGCTGGATGGTGCCGTGCTTCCCGCCGATCGTGACTTCCTTCACCGGAATGTGGTTCGGCTTGAGCGCGAGGCCCACTTGCGCGGTGAGTTCTTGCGCGATGGCCGCAAACGGCTTCGCTTTGCCCGTGCCCTTCGTCTGCGCGAGCTTGAACAGGTACTTCTTACCGTCAGGGCCCGTGTAGAACGCCTTCTCTCCCGCACCACCGATTCCCGTCGCTGCGCCCGCATACGTGAGATCTGCGGCATCCGGCAAGTTGAACGAAGGCTCCGACGGCATCGGACCGCTGGCGACCTTCGCTGTCGGCGCGCCGGGCGCCGTCATCGGCGCAGGCTCAACGGCGGGAGGCGGCGGCGGTGGCGCCGCGACGCTGCCGGGAACCGGAATGGCCACGGCGCCGAGCTTCTTCTTCTTGTGCTTGATCGCCGCGCGGAGCTTGGCGTCCCAGTCCGGTCCATCGCCGAAGATGGACTGCGCATGCAGGTACGCCTCTTCGTCGCTGCTGATCATCCCTTCGAGACCCCACGAGAAGCCCTCGTGGTTGTCGCCGTCAGCAGCCGTGCTCGCGAGCAGCGAGTTGTACAGCTCGGCCATCTTCGGGTGCGCGAAGGCCGCGTCGAACTGCTTCTCCAGCTCGATTTCCTCAGCCGACTCGCCCGGGGGAGCAGGCGCCTTCGGCGCGGGGGTTACGACCTTCTCCGGCGGCGGAGGCGGCGGGGCAGCCACCACGGTGGGCGCCGCAGCCTGCTTGCTCTTGTGCAGCGCGAGCAGCGAAGACTTCCAGTCCGCGCCGAACTCCGCCTCGATCCCAGCCATCAAGTCGGGTGCCACAACCGCGAGCGCGTCTACGCCCGCGCTGAACTCGTCAGCCGTCATCGTCGCAGCCTCGGAGCTCAAGTCCGACCCCGGAAACTTCGACGTGAGCCACGAGGCGACCTTCGCACCCTTCTCGTGCGGAGCTTCAACGCCCGGCGGCGGCGTGGGGTCGGGAGGCAGTGTCGCTTCGGGCGGCGAAGGTACCGGGGCAGAGGCGAGCGCAGGCGTCGCCTTGTGGTGCGCCGAGACTACCCACTGACCCCAGTTCGGCCCGTACTTCGTCTCCAGGTCATGCGCGAGGTCCGGCTCGACGTCCACGAGGTTGGACACCAGCTTCTCGGCGTCCATCTTGTCGAAACCGAGCGGCGCGCCAGGGTATGCGAGTGCCAGTCCCTGCTTGACGGCGTCGTAGACTTCCTTCTCCTTCGCCGCCACCTGCGCGTCGAAGGCAGCCGTCGCCATGTTTACGACCATGCCGTTGACGCTGCCCGACGCATCATCGTTGTGCGGGAACGCGCCTTCCCACTCGTCCCCGAACTCGGCCTTCAAATCTGCGGCGAGCAGCGGGTACTTGTCCTTGAGCGCATCGAAGACGGCCTTCGACGTCTGGATGTTCGCGCTCTTCAGGTCCACGCCTGTGAGCTTCGCCAGCTTGTCGTGCACCTCGCTCGCAAACACGTCGTCCGCGGACGGCGGCAACGGCGGCGGTGGGTCTACAGGCTCCGGCGGGGTCGCCGACACGACCATCCCGCCTGCGGAGACACCAACAGGCTCCGGCGGCTCCACGAATGCCTTCCCGGCCTCGTAGCCCTGCTTCCACGCGTCCGGCTCCGACCCCAACGAAATCGACTGCGCCAGATCGGTGACCTTGTGCTTGAGCAGCGGGTTGGCTTCGACCGCGTCCGGGCCGCCCGCCGCGTCGATGAACTCGGCCCACTTCTTCTGCTTGTGCCCGAGAGAGGGCATCGTGTTCTTGAAGAAGAAGTCAGTGGCTGCGTCGTCGAACTTGTTCGCGGCGTCGTCGAGCTGGTTGTACGTGGTCTCCCAGTTCGGGCCGTGGGTCACGTACATCGCGACCTGATTGTTGAAGTTCATTCCGTCGCCGCCCATACCTCCACCGAGGTTCTGAGCATCCGCGACGAGTGCTTCGAGCGGCTCCATACCGATAGCCATGGGCACGTTCGGCGCGTAGCCACCGCCCGCGTACTCCTTGTACGTCTCCTCCCAGTCGGGGTCTTCCGCAGCCATCTGCGCAACCACATCCGGGTGCTTCATCTTCAGCAGTTGGAGACCCTGCTCCGGGTTCGACGTGAACGCATGGAAGCCCAGCGCCTTGAAGAGCTTCGGCTTCAACGCCGAGACCTTCTGCGCCATCACCACCGCAGGATCCGGCGGCGGAGGCGGAGGGGGCTCCGGCGTAAACACAGGCGGAGGGGGCGGAGGGAGCGGAGGTTCCGCAGCCTTCGGCGGCTCTGGAGGCGGTGGCGGCAGCGGTGCCACGTCCGCGGGCTTGAGGTCCGCAGGCGCCGAAGGCACCGACGCGCTCGTCTTGCCGTACGGCGTACCGTCCTTGCCCGCCTTGAACTTCGCGGCCCAGTCATCGCCGTAGATCTTCGCGAGCGCGGCCGACATCGCCGGGTCCGCGGCAGCCTTCTCGGCGGTCGTCCCGGCCTTGTCGAACTGCGACGTCAACATCTTCGCAAGCTGATCCGGCGTGAGGAACTCCAGCGGCGGAGGCTCTACGCCCGCAGGCTTCGCCTTCTCAGCGGCCACGATCGCGTTGATCTCACCCATCCACGCCGAGAAGTCGCCGACCTGCGCCTTGATCGACGCCAGCGCCTTGTCGGAAAGGGAGTCGAGGAACTTCGGGTCCTTCGCGACCATCTTGCCGATGGCGGCCTTGCCCTGCGCGGTCGTGGGCATGGCGTAGTACTTCCAGCCCTTCGCATCGACCTCCGTGGGCACCTTCACGTAGATCGCATAGGCCCCCTTCACGTAGGACTGAAGGTTGAAGGTACCGAGTGCCGCAGCGACCTTCGCCTCCGCGAGCAGATCCGCTTCTCGGATGATGGCCTCGATGGACAGAAGGCCGCGCGCCGTGCCGTTGTAGATACTCGGGGAGAGCATCAGGTACCTCTCGTCGATTTCCGCGGCTTGCGAGCCACGACAAAATAGTTACAGCTTCTAGCCCGCACGACGAACCTCCACCAGACCGGAGGTCTCACGCTCGTGAGGACAGTATCCGAACTGTCCGCGCGCGAAGTTACAGTTCATGCAGAGCACCCGAAAACCCGCCGGATACCCAGCGCGCTTCAGCATTCGGTAGAGTCCCACGCCCGAGCGCCCATATGTCCCGCGCTTTACCGTCGCTGGGTCGATGTGGTCGATGCTCAAGAACTCCACACGCGCCTCACCGCAACACGCACACGCGTCCCCATATGCGGCAAACGCCGCGCGCTTCAACTCTAGCGCCTCAGTCTTGCTCCGTGCGATCCGTTTCGCCATCCACACCGGGTCTACCGCGTGCTTTGTGCGATAAGTAGTGCGCAGCGCCGCGCGGTGTTTCGCACAGAGCTTGTAACCCGTCTCCGGGGCCACGCCGCAGTGACACAGCCCGTGCGCACGGTTCTCTTTCCGCCGCGCCGCGGCGTTCTCCTTGTGGCACGGCTTGCACCACGACTTCGTGCCGTAGCGCCCAACCACAGCAAACGGCTGCCCGCACTTAGAACATGTTGTCGCCACAGGTCAGCCTCCTTTCGCGCGTTTGGGTTTGCGAAGCACGACGAAGTACGAATGAACCTTACGGGCGTGGTACTGCCGCAACTGCCGACTCACACCCGGGCGCCGCTGCGTCACCAACACGAAGAGGTCTTCTACCTCGAACCCCATCTCCGTGTAAGCGTTGACCAACTCCACGTGCGTCAGACGCTGCTTGTTCGCGTAGACCTCGTCCTGGCATTTCACGATGTAGATGCCCTGCGGCTTCAGCACTCGCAGCGCTTCGACACTCGCGCGCTTGTATAGATCCACGACGGCGAAGTGTCCGCGCAGCGCGCCAGCACTCAGCTCCGCGCGCACCCGCGCGTCGTTTTTGTAGAACTCGTCGTAGTGTTGGTGCCCTTGGTGTGCACCTCCACCGTCCGAGTGCATGTATGGCGGATCAAACACCACGCAGTCGATGGTGCTGTCCGCGTAGGGCAACGCGCACGCATCTACCCCGGTCTGAAGATCCGTCGCCCGCAGCTCGTAGCTCCCGTCGGGGACGTTGCGCCAGAAGGCACCCTTCCCGTAGGTCGTGTCCGCGACAACGGCCTTCGGCGCCACGTAGAGCTTCAGGATCTCAGGGAACAGCTCCGCGTTGATCCCCACCTTGGCGGAGAACACGAGGTCGTTGGTCGCCACCCCTGCGGGCGACTTGCGCTTCTTTCGAGGCTGATCCACCGCGGTATCTACTGACACGCCTGCATCGTACCACAGACCGAGAGCAGATAAACGATCCGGCGTTTGACCTTGTGGTCAAGACTGCGAGGGCTTCAGTGGGGCCTCGACACTGTGCAGCACCGCAGGCGCCTTCAACTGCTTGAGCGCGTCCTTGAGGGCAGGCTCCAGCAGCTTGTTGACGTCCACGCCCGCCGAACGGCACCGCTCCAGGACGTCGTCGAGCACCGCCTGTGTGCCCTGCGTGACCGGAACGTACGTGTGCTTCTTCCCGTGCAGCGTGAACACCATGAATCCGTACGGCAGCGTGTGCCGGTAGGTCACAAAGATGGCCTCGATAATCTCTGACAGATCCTTCGAGGCACGCGCGTCCTTCGTCTTCTCGTCGAACTCCGCAAGGGCCTGCTCCGGGAGCCCCTCCTTCTTGAGCTTCTGGCGCATGCCCCAGACCATGCGATCCCACGCGGTCTTGTCGGTCACCGCGAAGAGCTCCCGAACCTTCTCCGACGAGTACTTCTCCGCGAGCCCGCGCACCATCGCCACCATCTTGTCGCGGTCGATGTCGCCCTTCAGGAAGATCAGCTTCGCATTCATGGCCTGCTGCACTTCCTCATCCTGGAACATCGCGTGGTCGAGGACATTGCACGGCACGCCCTTCAACTTCAGCTCCGTCGCCGCGCGAAAGCGATGCTCCCCACCGAGGATTCGGTAGAACGGCGTCCCGTCCTCAGTCTTCCACGGTACCACCACGAGCGGCTCGATGAACCCGACGTCGAGGATCTCTTGCTTCAGCCGCGCGAACTTCGCCGGGTTCATCGAGTTCGGGTTCCACGGATTCGGACGCAGGTCCGTCAACAGCAGCACCTTCGTCTCGTAGAACCGCACGTCCGGGCTCGGGGTCTCGGCGCTCGCGATAGGCGCCAACCCCACCACCGCGGCTTTCTTCGCTTTGGTCATGGTGCGCTCACTCCTCCGCGACGGCGATGCTGTTGAGTCCTGGGCGCTCGCCTCGCGCGGTCTGGGACATCTGCTCCGCGGTCAGCTTGTCCACGCC
>FKKE01001179.1_pt1 | contig 34216 bp, 21 predicted proteins | sample 1106331 | NCBI WGS metagenome assembly FKKE01 (sample SAMEA3931202, study PRJEB13176) | freshwater metagenome | biome: Drinking water system; feature: drinking water; material: freshwater | place: China | collected 2013-02-06
AAATAGATTGTATTTTGCCTGAATAAAACAATTACTTGAAGAATTTATCTAGACAACAGATCCGGATCATATCATTATTTGCTGGTGCTGCATTCGCCTTGTTTTTTTATTTTATAAATCCTTTTGGTGTTGAATTTAAAGCATCGATTGTTTTAGCCATAGCAGTTTTAATGATCACATGGTGGGTTACTGAAGCCTTACCCATGCCTGTTGTTGCGCTGATGCCACTGATATTATTTCCCTTGCTGGGCATTAGTGATATAAAAACCGTGGCTCCGAATTATATGGATTCGGTCATCTTCCTTTTTATGGGAGGATTCATGCTGGGCCTGGCAATTGAAAAATGGAACCTGCACCGGCGCATTGCATTGGGAATTGTAAAAATTACTGGTACAAGCGGCAACAGGATCGTTCTTGGCTTTATACTCGCTACAGGTTTTATCAGCATGTGGATCAGCAACACTGCAACTACTATGATGATGTTCCCTATCGCATTATCAGTTATTCATGTAATAAGAGAGGGAGGAGGCGAAGGAAATCATAAGCATTTTAATCTTTCACTGATGTTGTCAATTGCTTATGCTTCCAATTTTGGTGGCATATCAACAATTGTCGGTACACCTCCAAATGTTGCTTTTGTAGGCTATTTTGAAAAAACCTATGAAAAAAATATTGAGTTTTTGAACTGGATGTTGTTATGCACTCCTATCGCCTTGCTGCTATTGTTCTCTTTGTATCTTATGCTAACAAGAGTACTTTTTCCCAATCGTATTCAATCAAATGATGCGGCAAGAAAATTTATCAATGAAGAGTATAACAGGCTTGGACGTATTTCAACACAAGAGATAAGGGTACTCGTCATCTTTGTGGCCACTGCCTTGTTATGGATATTCAAAGATCTGCTGAATAAAATACCAGGCTTTATAAAACTGGATGATACGATCATAGCCCTTATTGGAGCAGTAGCTTTATTTATTTTTCCTTCAGGAAGTAAAAAGCAACGACCGGATCAAAGCGAAGTTGAAGAGCAGGGATCCATCGGCAGCTTATTGGAATGGGCCGATACAAAAAAAATGGCATGGGGAATATTGTTGCTTTTTGGTGGCGGGCTTGCATTAGCTGATGCAATGGGAAATGCAGGCCTAATAAAAAACCTTGGTAACTGGTTATCTCAATTTGCCGGTGGAGGTGGAATAATGCTATTATTAATGGTAACTATTGTTTCACTTTTTATCAGTGAAGTGATGAGCAATATTGCACAGGTAATTGTTTTTTCACCCGTTGTTTGCAGTTTGGCCGATGCTGTAGGCATGAATCCATTGATACTTGGCATAGCGATGACACTTTCAGCAAGCTGTGCCAGCATGATGCCGATGGGAACACCTCCCAATGCAATTGCATTTGCGAGTGGTCATATCAAGATAAAAGAAATGATGAAAGCCGGATTTGTAATGAATATTGTGGCAATAATTCTAATAACACTTTTCTGCTGGTTTTTACTGCCTTTGCTTATGAAAATATAATCTTTCTAAAATTTAATACCGCTACTTATTCCAAGCAGGGCAACTGCTTTCTTCTTATCTGTCTTCATGGAGCTTTGTAAATTGGTTTTATAACCTGCAGAAGCTACAGGTGTAATAAAAAACATATCATTTATCAAAAGCATATATCCCAATTGCATAGAAGGGATAAATATCATTGAATTGTAGCTTTCTGCAGTTTGTGCAGTCAGTGTTATTTTATTTGTAAAAAGATGTGTATTTACCCCAATAAAAAATCCATGCGGCTTATACAATACATAATACCTGTACCCGATCCCTAATCCAAGACCGCCTTTATTTTGATTCGTATAAAAGGGAGCAGTAGGGTTGCCCGCCATATAATAACCAACTGCACCATGAAATGAATGATGAAGCTTTGCATTTATTGCTGCATGAAACCCAAGGAACTTACCGTCTTTGTACCACTGAAAATCACCCCCGATATCCATGGTATTATATCCGATTTCGGCCATTTGACCATAGGATACCGATGAAACAGCGATCAGTAAAACAGCTACCAGTTTTTTCATGAATTGAATTTGTGACAATATAAAAATTAATACTGCAAAATAAAAACGTCCCGCAATGCGAGACGTTCATGAGTATTTTTGTTTCATTAAAACTTAGGACAGTTCAGTTTCTTTAAACTCTTGTCAACCGGCTTCCGGATATAAATAAGAGAAAGTTCAATACCGCCTCTTGAATTAGATGCTGGTTGCAGGCTGGATATATTTACATCATAAGTAGCGCCTATGTGTACATCACCAAATTCTAACCCTACATAAGGTATTAATGCATCGGTAACGTTATTGAATCTGGCCCAAGCACCCATATATACATTTACAGGATCATCTTCATTGTAATTCAGGTTCATGGCATAAGCACCGCCAAACATCAGGTTGTTAGCATTTGCCTGGAAACTATAATTAGCGCTGAAATGAAAAGCATTGTATTGATTAGTTGGCAAGCGACCACCACCTTGTATCGTTGTTCTTGAATTCAAATAAAATTGTCCGCCCTGGAAGGTTTCTTTCGGCCGGTTGATATGATACATAGAAGCGCCGAGATAAAAATTATTATAGCCATTTGTGCTTCCATTATATAATACGCCGGCGTTAATGTCTATATAGTTTATTTGCAAACCTGCTTGAGGAAAAATTTCACTGGTTGCTCCTGTAAAACCCAGGGCTGTCAGCTGATCTTCAAATTTTAACTTATAAACGTTTAGTGTTTTGTTTGTATAAGATCCCTGGAAACCCACACCGATCTGGTGATAGCCATCTTCATCCAGTCCTTTATGATATGCGGTAGAAAGAGAAAATTGATTTGTTTCTAATGCCCCATTTCCATTTTGATCATTCATGAAAAGGCCACCAATACCCCAACGATCAATATCTGAAAGATAATTTTTTAATAAATGAAAATCGGCTGAGGCCGTTTTTGTAACAAATGCATTGTTGATCGATGGCCATTGATTCCTGTAATTTCCGGCTATCCGGTATAAACCATCAAATTTTCCGGTTGAAGCGGGATTCAAAGTGAGTGGTGATGCAAAGAATTGGGAGAAATTAGGGTCCTGCGCTTCTGACACACACATAATTCCCATAAGGGTAAGTAGTCCAAAAATTTTTTTCATTTGCAGATTAATAGAACAGTAAATGTACATTTTTTTGCAGACCTGCGAAACCCCGGGTTTGCTGCTTTAATTCTGGGCTTTTGAACCAAATGCAAGGTCGCCGGCATCCCCCAGGCCCGGAACAATATATCCTTTGGCAGTCAGCTCTTCATCAATATCTCCACACCAGATGGTGGTAGCAGGAGCTTCCCTTTTTACATATTCAATACCAACCGTACAGGCAATAGCGCAAACAACATGAATCTCTTTCGGTGGCCCTTCTTCTTTTAAAAAATGAATGGTTTTTACTAAAGAAGCCCCGGTTGCAAGCATAGGGTCAGTAATAATTACGATCCGGTTTTCAAGATCAGGACAGCTGATATATTCAAGACTTATTTCAAAACTGCCATCTTTTTCATGTTTACGATAAGCAGCAATAAATGCATTATCCGCTTTATCAAAATATTTCAATATACCATTATGCATAGGAATACCGGCACGAAGAATGGTAGCTACTACAGGCTGATCCTTTAAAACTTTGGCTGTTGCAGTGCCCAACGGGGTTTCTACTTCTATTTCTGAAAAAGGTAAAACCTTACTGATTTCATAAGCGGCTGCTTCTGCTATTCGTTCAAGATTATGCCGGAAACGCATCCTGTCCTGCTGAATATTTATATCACGCAATTCGCTTATCCAATTGCTGATGAGAGAATGTTGTTCACTTAGGTTTACAACCACACTTTTGATTTTAGCTTTTTTTGTTTTTGGATTTCGGATTTTGCTGATCGGCTCCGTACTTTCGAACAAATCTATAAAAAATCCGCTCCCGATGGCTATCGGGACTTATAAAATGATATACCGGGCATCTGGCGTCATATTTTCTCAGGCAGGTTTTTGTCTTACATTTTCAGAATTTCATGAAAATGCAGGAAAATGGATGTATGAATTAAAGCAATCCAAAAATTACCCGGGCGGAGCTATTCATACTTTGATCCAGGAATTTATAGAACAAAATAATTTGCAATACAAGGTGGCGTTAATTACGGTACATACAGAACTATCTGCATCAATATTTAGCGGGGCATCAATAGCAGCCGCAACCGGGCTTCCGGTTATTACTAATCTTACCGAATTGGACCTGGCGTTTGGCGGCAATGGAGAATTTTACAAAAGTTGTATTGAAAAACTCGGCATTAATAATAATCATCTTGATGATGTTACTAAATCGATATGCATAGCTTTTATGGGAATTTTGCGCTGGAGAGAAGAATATAATTTTCTATCTTCAATTACCGGCGCCAGCCGGAGCAGTATTGGCGGGGCCGTTTGGCTTGGGCATGAAGCATAAGCTTTGATTTATTTCACTGGTTTCTGAATTCCCGTTTTCTAAATCTTAATTAAAATATTTTATGCAATCTCCTGTTGTGAAGAAGAAAAAAAATCCAGGAAATGGAAACGGGCATCCTGTATTTCCTGCTCCGGGATCGAAAGAAGAAAAAAAGCTTTTTAAAAATCTGCAGGATAGGTTACGCAGTCATTTTGATATTGTTTTTTCTGACAGGCAGGCTCCCTGTACTGTTATTGTTATTCCCTCTCTTTCGATGGACCAGGAAATTTTGTCAAAGATCAGTGGTATTAACCATTATGAAGAAAGGTTGCTATGTATGTTATTGTTATTACGAATGCCACGAACTAATATCATTTATGTTACCAGTGAAACAATTGACCCGGTTATTATAGATTACTATTTGCATTCTTTACCGGGTATTACCGGTTATCATGCCATGAAAAGACTTACACTGCTTAGCTGCCATGATTCTTCTTCCAAATCGCTTACGCAAAAAATTCTTGAGCGGCCACGGTTGGTACAGCGCATTCGCGAAGCCATATTACCAGATCATGAAGCCCACATGGCTTGTTTTAATGTGACTTCTTTTGAACGAACTCTTTCCGTACAGTTAAATGTTCCGGTTTTCGGTTGCGATCCTGATCTCTATGAACTTGGTAACAAAAGCAATGGCAGAAAAATTTTCCGTGAATGTGGTTTGAATGTTCCCGCAGGATTTGAAGACCTGCATTCAGAACAGGATATTATTGAAGCATTGACTACATTAAAAAAACAGGATAGCGGTATAAAACGGGCTGTAATAAAAGTAAACGATGGTTTTTCAGGCGATGGAAATGCTATTTTTTATTTTGATGGTATAGGAAAGAACAACAATAGTAAGAACTGGATCAAAAATAACCTTCAAAAAAAATTAAAGATTGTTTCTGCAGAGCTGCCATATGAAGTGTTTATGCAAAAGTATAACCAGATGGGTGGCATAGTCGAAGCTTTTGTTGAAGGAAAAAGAAAGGAATCACCATCAGTGCAATGCCGTATTATGCCTTCCGGTGTTTGTGAAGTGCTTTCTACACATGACCAGGAATTGGGAGGTGATACCGGGCAAATTTATATCGGCGCCTATTTTCCAGCATCTGAGGAATACGCCGTGGAAATAGGAAGAATTGGAAATAAAGTGGCAAAGGTTTTACTGGATAAAGGTGTACTGGGTCGCTTTGCCATCGATTTTATTTCTGTAAAAGAAAAAAAAGGCTGGACTCATTACCCCATTGAAATAAACCTTCGAAAAGGTGGTACTACCCATCCGTATGTCACTCTTCAGTTTTTAACCGATGGTAATTATAATGCTGAGGATGGACTTTTTTATACAGCAAACGGACAGGTACGGTATTATTTCTGTTCGGACAATTTGAGAAGTGAACAATTTCATGGACTTACACCACACGACCTGATCGATATTGCTATGTTACATGGTTTGCATTTTGATGGTACTATGCAGGAAGGGGTAATGTTCCACCTTATTGGAGCTTTATCACAGTTTGGGAAACTGGGTGTAGTATGTATTGGCTCTTCTGCAGACAGGGCAAAAAAATATTATAATAAAACAGTTGATGTGTTAGACCTGGAAACTTTTCACCATCTATACCATCACTAATTTTCCCAGCCTGTTATTTTTAACAAGGAAGTTATTCTTATATTTAAAGGACAACTTCCGGGAGTTTTATTCCTGATCTGAATTTATAATTAGTTTACCGGTCAATTAATTTAATTTGAGCAGATGAAAAAGTGTTTTGTTTATTGTTTTGTATTTATTGCAACGAGTGTGGTTGCCCGGGCACAACAATCCCATATTGATAGCCTTATTCGGATTGCAGGTAATACAAAAAGTGACACTATAAAAATGGTGGTCTTCCGAAGTGTAGCCAGAGTATATTCTGAACTGGACCCCGACAGCGCATATCATTATGCAGAAAAGTGTCTTCAGTTAGCAAGGCGAATGAATTTTAAGCTTGATGAAGGCGCCTCTTTACGGGAAATGGCCTATTCCCTGTTGAACAGGGCTCTCTATCCACGATCGTTACAACTTGTTCTGTCTTCCATGGCCATTTTGGAAAATCCTAAAAGCGAAGACAATGTGCTGATCGGAAGTTTTCCCGGAGATGATGTACTGGAGTACCGGATGGGTACGGCTCATCAACAGCGGCTTGGCGAATTGGCATTTACACACCAGATCTGGGGAGTGCTGTATGCCAACACGAATAATTATGAAAAAGCTTTAACCCAGCACCACCTGGGCAGAGAGCGGGCAGAAATGTCCGGAAATAAGCCTTTGGAAAGTATTATCAATATGACAATGGCAAGGATGTATCTTAATTTGAAGAAAACAGATTCGGCATTGATCGTATTGAAAAAAGCTTATGCTCTTGCTGAGCAAACAAGCTTCAAAAGATATATTGGAAGTGTTCTTTTAAATATGGGCCGGGTCTATGCTGCTTTGGGAAATAAAGATCTTGCGATCGACTACTATCGAAGATCACGAACAGCCAGCGCAGAAACCTATTATTTCCGCGGGGTAGTAGCATCCGATCTTTTACTGGCAGATCATTACAAACAATTGCATCAAACAGATTCAGCATTTTATTTCATCAAAGAAGCATTGATAACCGCACGAAATATGGATGCCCCCGACTTACTATTACGATCCTATACTTCTTTAAGTGATTATTACCGGTCTGCCGGCAATATTGACAGCACTGTAAAATACCAGGCATTGATCATTAAAATTAACGACAGCCTGTTTAGCAGCCGGCAGGCACAGCAATTCCAAAATATAGATTTTGATGAGCAGCAAAGACAACAACAAATAGATGCAGCAAAAGCAGCCGAACGGGTAAGGTTCAGAATGTGGGCACTCATAGGCGGATTAGCTATTATTTTATTTATTGCTATCATTTTATACCGGAACAGCCTGCACCGAAAAAAAGCGAATGTTTTATTATCAAAACAAAAAAATGAATTGGAAAAAACATTGGATACGTTAAAGGCAACTCAGAACCAGTTGATACAATCTGAAAAAATGGCCTCGTTGGGTGAAATGACTGCCGGCATAGCTCATGAAATTCAAAACCCATTGAACTTTGTCAATAATTTTTCTGAGGTAAATGCTGAACTGATAGAAGAATTGAAACAGGAATTGGTAAAAGGTAAAATACAAACAGCCCTGGAAATTGCCCACGATATAAAAGATAATGAAGAAAAAATAACGCATCATGGAAAAAGAGCGGATGCTATTGTAAAAAGCATGTTGCTACATAGCCGTAACAGCAGTGGGAAAAAGGAATTAACAGATATCAACTTACTTGTTGATGAATATGTACGATTGTCATTTCATGGATTAAGGGCAAAGGATAAATCTTTTAATGCCAAATTTGAAACCGATTTTGACAAGGACATTCAACCCATCAATATCATACCACAGGAGATCGGAAGAGTATTGCTTAACCTGATCAATAATGCCTTTTATGCAGTAAATGAAAAAGAAAAACAACGTATAAGCGGGTACGAACCCACAGTTACCATCAGTACAAAAAAAGAAAAAGATATGATTGCTATCCGGGTAAAGGATAACGGAAATGGTGTTCCCCATAAAGTATTGGATAAAATATTTCAACCCTTCTTTACCACAAAACCACCGGGAGAGGGAACAGGACTTGGCTTATCATTAAGTTATGATATAGTTACCAAAGCACATGGTGGTGAGTTCTTGGTTGATACGAAAGAAGGCGAAGGAACTGTATTTACAGTGAAATTGCCTGTTAACAAATAATATGAAACTCACCAAAAAACTGAAAGGAGAAATTCTGAAAGTATACCAAAGTTTATGGGATGCTAATCTATGCGGGGATATAAAAACATTTGGTTCCTTTTTGGATGACAAAATAACTCTCTACGGCACAGCTGCGGGAGAGATATTTAAATCAAAAAAAGATGCAGTAAAGTTTTACAAAGCAACTGCTGATCAGATGATCGGCAAAGTTGAATTCCGTAAGAGAAAGATTGATATTAAAGCAATAGGCGATACCGTTGTTCTTAATGAGCAATGTGATTTGTATGTTTTTACAGAAAAAACCTGGTTGTTTTATGGACATGCACGTATTTCTTGCTTATTTAAACAAAAGCAAAACTTGTGGAAAGTAGTCAATTGGCATGCTTCATTTCCAGACAGCAGAACGGAAGAAGGTGATCAGATTAATACAGATAAAATAAAAGCTGAAAACATTAAACTGCGTGATGCAGTAAAACGAAGAACGATCGAATTGGAAGAAAAGAATCGTGAACTCGAAATAGAATCTGCTTTAGAGAGAGTAAGAACAGTGGCTATGGGATTAAAGAAGGCCGAAGCCGAAGACATGTTGGCTGTATGTAAAATGATAGCAAAACAATTAGCCGTACTGAATGTAAAAGGAATCCGTAATGTGCAGACAGCCATTATTAACAAGGAAAAAAGTACTTATATGAATTATGAGTACTATTCAAAACATGATAAAGCGATCATTACAGAAACTTCCTATACCAATAATAAAATCATTAAGGCGTTTGCAAAAAAAATGATGAAGGGCAAAGGAGAATTCTTCAGTACAAATATCAAAGGCAAGAAAGTAAAAGATTGGATCGCATACCAAAAAACCACGAATGTTTTTATTGATAAATATTTGTACAATGCATCATCACTTAATTATTACTGGCATTCATTAGGCCCTGTGGCACTGGGCATTTCCACTTACGTTGCACTGGGCAATAATGAATTGGAGTTGTTCAAACGTTTTTTAAATGTATTCGAGCTTGCTTATCGTCGTTACCTGGATATAAAAAATGCCGAAGCACAGGCAAGAGAAGCACAAATACAACTTGCTTTGGAAAGAGTGAGATCCAGAACGATGGCTATGCACCACTCGGAAGAGATTGCAGAGATTGTCGGAAAAATCTTTACCGAACTCAGGCAACTGGACCTGGTATTAAACAGGACGCTTATCTGGATATTCAATGACAGGGAAAAATATATCAGCTGGTGGTCAGCCAACCCGGAAGCGGAAAGCAATGCCGACAGCTACAGGGTAGACTATAACGATCATCCTGTATTCAAGAGTTATCTGCACGCATGGAAAAAGAGGAAATCCATTCATTTATTCACTTTATCTGGAAAAAACAAAAAAACCTGGGAAGATCATCTTTTTTATAAAACGGAAATATCCCGTCTGCCAGCAGCTGTAAAAAAAGGGATGAGAAATGAGGGCACTATTTTCACCACCAGCGTTATTGGAAATTATGGGCTGATGATGGTCGGAAGTTTTGAGCCTTTATCGGAAGAAAATATTGATATAATCAAACGTTTCGGACATGTATTTCAACAGTCATATACCCGGTATTTGGATGTTCAGAAAGCCGAAGCACAAGCAAGAGAAGCAAAGATAGAAGCAGCATTAGAAAGAGTTCGTTCAAGAACTATGGCTATGCACAAAAGCACCGAACTGAACGAAGCTGCCGAACTATTGTACCAGGAACTGTCAAAACTCGGAATCGAAAAGCTTACTTGTGGATTTACATTACTCGATGAAAAAACAGCGATGGGGACCTGTTATATGGCTAACCCCCAGGGAAATTTTGTATGGAATCCATTTCGTTTGCATCATACAGGTAGCCCGGGATTTCATTCTATGTATGAAAGCTGGAAGAAACAGCAACCATTTAATTTGCTTGAGCTTTCAGGAAAAAAGAATATAGCGCATAATCGCTACCTGGCTGAAAATGCAGACAACTTTCCAATGCTTCCTGAGCAGTTGCTTGCTATTCTTCCTTCAACCACTCATTCCAACTCATTTAATTTCCGGTATGGCTATCTTTTGGTGGTAAGTTTATCTCCATTTACCAAGGAGCAGTGTAATATCATCACCCGTTTTGCCCGGGTATTTGAACAAACCTATACCCGTTTCCTTGACCTGCAAAAAGCCGAAGCACAGGCAAGGGAATCAGAGATTGAATTGGGGCTTGAACGAGTTAGGGCAAGGGCGATGGCCATGCAAAACTCTGGTGAGTTGTCTGATCTGGTTGATACTGTTTTTAAAGAACTAACCAAACTTGATTTTGCATTGAACTGGTGCATAATTAATATCATTGACGAACCATCCCTGAGCAATACCGTTTGGGCAGCCAATCCTGATATAAACAAACCACCCGAATCCTATCACATGCTGTTTGAAGATTATCCCTTCCATCATGCAATGATGAAAGGGTGGAAAGAAAGGAATACAAAATATATTTATGTACTTGAAGGAGAGGAGAAAAAAATTTATGACGAGTATTTATTTAATGAAACCGAATTCAAAAGAGTGCCCGCAGAAGCCCAGGCAGCATCAAGAGCAATGGAGAGATACGTAGTTACTTTCTCTTTCAGCAATTTTGGCGGATTACAAACTGTAACCAATACGCCATTATCCGATGACAGTATGGATATACTAAGTCGCTTCGGAAAAGTTTTTGATCTCACCTATACACGTTTCAATGATCTGCAAAAAGCAGAAGCACAGGCAAGGGAAGCACAGATTGAAGCAGCATTGGAAAAAGTTCGTTCCCGTTCACTGGCCATGCAACAACCCGAAGAGTTGATTGAAGTAGCTGAGTTGTTAAGAAATGAAATGGGGCATCTTGGTGTGGAAGAACTGGAGACAAGCTCTATTTATATTGTAGATCAGGAAAACAAAAAAGCGGAATGCTGGTATGCAATTAAAGATGTTAGGGGAAAAAACAAAAAACTGGTAAGTGATGAAATGTCATTACTGCTTACAGATACATGGGTTGGTAATGAAATGTGGAAGTTTTATTTGTCGGCAAACCAACAGGTTTCTATTTTGATGCAAGGTGAACGAAGAAGAGAGTGGATCAACTATTGTGCGAATAATTCCAAAGTATTGCAGGGCTATTATGGTGATGAGATACCAGACCGCACTTATCATCTTATCAAATTCAACGGCGGTTATATAGGAGCAGCTGCTCCCGGTAATATCTCTGCAGAAAGCTGGGATCTGTTGAAAAGGGTGTCCACTGTTTTTTCATTGGCTTATACACGGTTTAAAGATCTGCAGGATGCAGCAGCAAGAGCAAGAGAAACACAAATTGAACTGGCATTGGAAAGAGTACGCAGCCGCAGCATGGCCATGCACAAAAGCGATGAACTAAAAGAAGTGATACGGCTGGTGCTGGACCAGTTTATTCATTTAAAAATAAATGCAGAGCATGCAGGTTTTTACATCGATTATAAAGTGCAGGATGATATGCATATCTGGCTGGCTGACCCGAACATTGAACCCTTCTTTGCCGTCATTCCTTATTTTGATTCACCCACATGGAATAGTTTTCTGGAAGCCAAAACAAAAGGAACAACCCTACACACCGACTTGCTGGATTTTAACACCAAAAACAAATTTTATAAATCTCTTTTTAAATTATTTATTGTACCGGAGGAAGCAAAGAAGTTTTATTTGGAATGTAAAGGGCTTGCTGTGTCCACCGTTTTGCTGGACAATGTAGGATTGTATATTGAAAATTTTTCCGGGATCCCTTATACCGATGAAGAGAATGCAGTGTTGATTCGTATGGGAAAAGTATTCCAGCAGACCTATACCCGTTTCCTCGATCTGCAAAAAGCAGAAGTACAGGCAAGAGAAGCGGAAATAGAACTGGCATTGGAACGGGTCCGTGCAAGGACCATGGCTATGCATCAAAGTGATGAACTTTCAGATTGTGCTGAATTGCTTTTTAGTGAGCTTACCAAACTAGGAGGAAGTCTGTGGTCCAGTGGATTTGCCATTTTAAAGGAGAACATAGAAGCTGATGGAGAATACAGAACTACGGATCAGTTTGGTGCCAGGGAAGAAGTTGCTTATATCCCAAACACATGGGATCCAACCATGCATTACTTATATGAAGGTTGGAAACAAGGTAAAACTTATCTCAGCTATGATCTGGGTGAACCGGCTATTCAGCAGCATTATGCCAACATGCTGAAGCTGCCCAGGACCAGCCAGGTTTTCCAGGCGGTGTTGGATGCCGGCCAGAAGTTTCCCGAATGGCAGCAGATGCATGCTGCATATTTCAAACAGGGGTATCTTCTCGTTATCAGTCTTGACCAATATAAGTATCCTGAATTATTGGTTCGTTTTGCAAAAGTTTTTGAACAGACCTATACAAGATTTCTCGATCTGCAAAAAGCAGAAGCACAGGCAAGGGAATCACAGATTCAATTGGCATTAGAAAGGGTCCGTGCAAGAACCATGGCCATGCACAAAAGTGATGAGCTACCCGAAACTTCCCGTATTCTTTTTGAACAAATGAATGAATTGGGAGAGCCTGCAGATCAATTGACTATCGGAATTGTGAGAGAAGAACTTAACGTAGTTGAGATATCTGCAACAATTCATGGTGATACGTTGAAAAAAGTCTACAATCACAGCATAGATGAACCTTATATGATGAACAAGGTTTATAAAGCCTGGAAAACGCACCAAAAAACATTAATTGTAGAATTAAAAGGCGAAGAACTTAATGCCTACAACCGGTATCGCAATGAATTGACGCATTCTGAAATGTTTCCGACAAATCTTGGGGATGACAACCGGCGGATAGTGTATGCTGCTTTTTTTTCCAAAGGGATGCTTGCTTTAGGTACCAATGAATCACGTCCGCCTCAATCTCTTCAGTTGCTGGAACGATTTGCATCAGTGTTTGATATTACCTACACCCGTTTTCTTGATCTTCAAAAAGCTGAAGCACAGGCAAGAGAAGCACAGATAGAAGCAGCTTTGGAAAGAGTTAGAAGCAGAAGCATGGCCATGCATAAGAGTGAAGAACTGGCAGACCTTTCACTTGAATTGGTAAAACAGGTGCAGGCATTGGGTGTGGCTACCTGGTTTTGCGCTTTTAATATTTATGATGACGATGCCAACAGTTCTATTGAATGGGGCAGCAACGGCCAGGGTGTATTTGCACAATACCGCACTCCGAGGGAAGGTGTTTTTCTTCGCTATTACGAAGCTGGTCAACGTGGCGAAACATTATTGATTAATGAAATTGGTGAAGATCAATGCCCCGCCCATTACGAATACTTGTGCAGCCTGCCGGGCGTAGGCGACCAGTTGCTGAAAATGAAAGCAACCGGAATACCGTTTCCGAAACAACAGATTGATCATGTGGCTTTCTTCAAACATGGGTATATCATCTTTATTACTTATGAACCGGTTCCTGAAACACATGATATTTTCAAACGATTTGCAAAAGTTTTTGAACAAACCTATACCCGTTTTCTTGATCTTAAAAAAGCAGAAGCACAGGCAAGAGAAGCGCAAATTGAAACGGCATTGGAAAGGGTGAGAAGCAAGACTATGGCGATGCACAAAAGTGAAGAAGTAACCGGGGTAGCAGTTACATTAAATGAAGAATTACTGAAACTTGGTTTTGAAGGCGGAAGCACTATAATAATAATTGATAGAGAGTCTGGTGATACAGAACAATGGACAGGTTTTTCAAAAGACAAATATTTGAAAAGTTGCTATGTTCCCTATTTTAAACATCCTTGTCATGATGCCTTGCTGGATTCCTGGAGAAAGGGAGAAAATTTTTTGGTATATACTGTAAAAGGAGACGAAAAAAAATCTTTAGATGAACATTACTTTTCAACCGGGTATAAAATATTTCCTGAAAGTGATAAAAAATGGATGAGAGAAATGGAATCGGTGACCTTTTCTCATGCTTTCATGAAGTATGGGGCAATACATTGGGGGCCTTATCATCTAACCGAAGAGCAATTACGGGTTCTTCAAAGATTTTCAAAAGTTTTTGAGCAATCATATACAAGGTTTCTTGACCTGCAAAAAGCCGAGGCACAGGCAAAGGAAGCAAAGATTGAAGCTGCATTGGAAAAAGTACGTTCAAGAACCATGGCAATGCAACGAAGTGAAGAACTCGGAGATGTGGCCACCGTATTATTTAAAGAGCTTAATCAATTGGTAGCAAATCTATGGACCTGCGGTTTTGTGTTATGTGAAAAAGAAAGGGCTGAAGATGAATGGTGGCTGAGTACTGAAAGCGGTTTTATCCCGGCATTTTATTTACCCAATGTTGGCGACAGGGTGCATGAAAATTTATACAATGCATGGAAGAATGGCGAAACTTATCATACTGAACAGGTAGAAGGCGAAGAATTGGAAAAGCACTATGAGTGGCTGATGAGTATTCCGGTAGCAAAAAAAATTTTTGATGATTTTACTGCGGCCGGGTTTGAAAAACCGATTTGGCAAAAATTGCATGGCGCTTATTTTTCCAAAGGATATTTGTGCATTATCACCCGGGAACCTTGCCCTGAAGAAGAGATCTTCAAACGTTTTGCCCAGGTATTTGATTTAACCTATACCCGTTTTCTTGATCTGCAAAAGGCCGAAGCGCAGGCAAGAGAAGCACAGATCGAACTTTCATTGGAACGGATCCGTGCACAGGCAATGGCAATGAATCAGTCTTCAGACTTGCTTGACATCGTAGTCACCATGCGGAATGAATTTATTTCGCTGGGTCACGAAGCTCATTATTTCTGGCATATGCGGTGGTTGCCTGACAAATATGAAAAGGCGATGACGTCTGGCGATGGAACCCGTATAGGGATGGTGATGGAACTGCCACGTCACATGCATGGGGATATTCCATTATTAGCTGATTGGGAAAAAAGTAATGAGCCCACTATAGTATATGCTATGGATGCAGATGCCGCAGTTGATTATGTAGATAAAATGATCAGGCTTGGTGATTTTAAGCAAGTGGACCCAAATGCTCCAGGTGCTGATGATATACGGCATATCGGTGGCCTGACTTTCGTAATGGCTAAAACTACTCACGGCGAAATCGGATTTAGTTTACCGGGAGTTGTACCGGATCCGCCCAAAGAAGATATTACCACATTGAAACGATTTACTGATGTGTTTGATCTTGCCTACCGGCGATTTGAGGACCTGCAAAAAGCCGAAGCCCAGGCATTGCAGGCAAAAAAAGATTTAATTGAAATAAAAGCGGCAAGGCAAAAAGCAGAAGAGGCGCTTGCAGACCTCCAGGCTACACAAAAACAGTTGATCCAATCTGAAAAAATGGCTTCTTTAGGAGAGCTCACCGCCGGTATTGCTCATGAAATACAGAACCCGTTGAACTTTGTAAACAATTTCAGTGAAGTTAGTAATGAGTTGCTGGATGAAATGATGGAAGCGGCAGGCAAAGGAGACTTTGAAGCAGTAAAAGAAATTTTGAATGATGTAAAACAGAACCTTGAAAAGATCAATCATCACGGTAAAAGGGCCGATGGAATTGTAAAAGGCATGCTGCAGCATAGCCGCAGCAGCAGTAGTCAGAAAGAACCAACAGATATCAATGCACTGGCTGATGAATATTTAAGATTAGCTTATCATGGATTGAGAGCCAAGGATAAATCTTTTAACGCAACGATGAAAACAGATTTTGATGAAAGCATGGAAAAAGTGAACGTCATTCCCCAGGATATGGGGAGAGTGATCCTGAATCTGATCAACAATGCCTTTTATGCGGTAGATGAGAAAAAGAAGTCAGGTGTTGAAGGGTATGAACCAACTGTTACTGTATCAACAAAAAGAACGAATGGGCAAATACAAATAGGGGTGAAGGATAATGCCAATGGTATTCCCCAAAAAGTTTTAGATAAAATTTTCCAACCCTTCTTTACAACAAAGCCCACCGGAAAAGGAACAGGTTTGGGCTTATCGTTGAGTTTTGATATCGTGAAAGTTCATGGCGGAGAANNNNCGGAGAAATAAAAGTGGAAACAAAAAACGGAGAAGGTACAACCTTTACTGTTCTTTTGCCGGTCTAAATGCAGTAGTACAGTTTAAGAAGGAAAAGGGTACCTAACTTGAATTGCCATTTTAAAATAATATCTTTGAAAGAGCCTGTATTTACAGGATACTAAAAACTATTGATGAAAAAAATCATTGCTTCTTTTGTTATACTTATTTCAGTAGCCACCCATGCGCAGGACAATGTTTTATCGGTTACTGCCAATACAACCGGGGCACCGGCCTCAGTCAGTTTTTCTGAGCTGCAAAACATTTTTTTAGGCAATCAACCCAAATGGAGCAATGGAGATAAAGTGCTAATTGCCCTGATGAAATTAACCACAGCGGAAGGAAAAGCAACTTGTGATAAACTTTATAGAATGAGCCCGGACCAGGTAACTAAACACTGGCTGGCTCTTTCCATAAGAGGTACGATCGATGCGCCGCTTTTTTTCAACACTGCAGAAGAATTACAACGTTTTGTATCTGCAAATCCCGGCGCAATTGGGATATCAGCTAACAGTGCAACTTTACCAAACAGCAAAACAGTATTGGTTGACGGAAAAAAGACATTTTGATTTTCATAAATTGATCACCAGGGCTTTCGCCAATATATCACCACCGTATGTTCATTGGCCTTAAAACCAAAATACTGCTTACAGTACTGGCTATTGTTTTATTGTTTACAGTTTTTTCACTCCTGTATTTTCCTTCACAACAGGGCCGCACATTACTTTCCAATTATTCAAATGAAGTGCATAACCAGGCAAGAACGATTGCCCTTGGTGCCAGCATTGCTTTAAGCGAACAGAATTTTAAAGGCATCAAGACCGCTATGGATTTTGTTAGGGAGAATGAAGAATTAAAATCAGTAACATTGATCCAGAAAGATACCATTTGGAACGAATCAAAAACTACGTATATAGTTCGTGATTCCGTACTGGTATCTTACCCCGATGATCAGGCGATCAATAAAGATCTTGCATCCAATGATACGCTGATCGTAAAAAGAGCACCCTTCAAAACAGAGATCATGGAAGGTGAGATCATGCTGGTGGTGCGGACAGCTTCCATTAAATTAAGACAAAAAAAGATATGGATAACAGCCATGCTGGTGAGTAGTGCCATCTTCTTTGTTGGGATGCTGATCGGTTTATGGTTGTCAAGAAATATATCTCACCCGGTGCAGGCCTTGCGTAAAGCTGCCAGGAAAGTAGGAGAAGGTGATCTGAATGCTGAAGTAAAAAGTGAATCAAAGGATGAGATCGGTGAACTGGCTATTGCATTTAACAGTATGGTGAAGGATATAAAAAAATTATCCGAGCTCACTTTAGCACAGGAAAAAGAAAAACAAGCTTTGCTGGCTTCGCAAAATGAAGACCTGGAAAAACAGGTAGAGCAAAGAACTCTTGAACTGCGGCAATCTTTGGAAGAACTAAGATCAGCACAGGCGCAGCTTATTCATTCAGAAAAAATGGCCTCACTTGGAGAACTTACTGCAGGGATAGCTCATGAGATACAGAATCCGTTGAATTTCGTTAATAATTTTTCAGATGTTAATAAAGAATTGGCTGATGAAGTAGAACAAGAGATCGATAAAGGAAATTATACAGAAGTAAAAGCAATTGCAAAAGATATAAAGGTCAATTCAGAAAAAATAAATCATCATGGAAAACGAGCTGATGCCATTGTAAAAGGAATGCTGCAACATTCAAGAAGTAGTAGCGGAGTAAAAGAACCAACTGACATCAATGCTTTATGTGATGAATATCTAAGATTGGCTTATCATGGCTTAAGAGCAAAGGACAAATCATTCAACGCAACAATGAAAACTGATTTTGATGAAAGCATCGGCAACATCAATATCGTTCCGCAGGATATTGGAAGAGTAATTTTGAATTTGATCAACAATGCATTTTATGCAGTTGATGAAAAGAAGAAACAGAATCAAAATGGATATGAGCCAACTGTTACAGTAAGTACAAAGAAAGAAAAGGATAAGATTGAGATAAAGGTTAAGGATAATGGCAACGGCATTCCGCAAAAAGTATTGGATAAAATATTTCAACCCTTTTTTACCACCAAGCCATCCGGTCAGGGAACGGGATTGGGATTATCTTTAGCTTATGACATTGTGAAGGCGCATGGTGGGGAACTGAAAGTGACAACAAAGGAAGGAGAAGGAAGTGAATTTGTGATCCTGCTTCCTGTTTCTAAAGCAAACAATTAATGCCTTTCGTAATGAGATCCTTCATTATTTTATTATTCTTTATTAGCTCACCTGCTTGTTTTTGTCAAACAATCACTGTTAAGCAAACAGGTAAACTTGTCAACCTGGCATCGCAATCACTTTATCTTGAAGATAGGTCGGGTAAGCTTACAATTGATGATGTAAGAAAACAGGAGACTTTTTTTAAAAAAATTGATAGATCATTTATAAACTTTGGTGTATCGGGTTCAGCATACTGGCTAAAAATTAGTATTCGAAATGAAACAACTGGAAAATTATTAATAGAGATCGGTAACCCCACATTACCGGATGTTTTGTTGTATGAATACGATTCAACCCGATTATTAGCCGAGCATCATTCAGGCAGCTGGTTACCTTTTACTAAACGACAAACTGCAGATGTAAATTACCAGTTTGAGCTTACAGCAGGCCCGGGTTCCTCCTCTGTAATTTTTCTGCGGGTGTTAGATCATAATGGCACACAATTCCAGCTTAAAGCCGGAACCGCTTCGGCATTTACCGAAAAAAGCATTAATCGAAATCTGCTAGAAGGGATGTTTTATGGATTTATGCTGGTGATGTTCTTATATAATTTATTTCTTTATTTTTCACTTAAAGATAATTCGTACCTGTTTTATGTTTTATACATTTTCTTTATGGCCGCCTGGAATGGAATCTTCCAGGGTTATGCAGCAAAATATATCTGGCCCTCTTCACCCTGGTTAAGTAATTATTCTGAAGCGGTGGCCTGTTTTGTAGGCATGGCCGGCTTGCTGTTTTCCATTCATTTTTTGCAAACCAAAAAGAATACACCCCGTTTGCATACCATACTACTGCTGATGTTTGTGCTTTATATTATCACCTTTATCATATTATTAAGCGGCAAATTTGTATTAGGTACGTATATCCTTGAATTTCTTTCACTGGTAAGCATCCTGCTTCTTTTTATTACGGCAATAATAATTTACAGGCAAGGGTATAGACCGGCAGGATATTTTCTTATGGCCTGGTCATTTCTTTTGGTAAGTATAATTATATATATACTAAAAGACTATAACATTTTTCCTTATAATTCATTTACCCGCCATTCTATGCAAATCGGTTCTGCGGCAGAAGCTTTATTGTTATCCATTGCGCTGGCCAATAGGATCAATATTTTAAAAAAAGAAAAAGAAGCTGCTAATAAGGAAACACTAGCTTCTTTAAAAGAAAATGAAAAGCTGATCACTGAACAAAATATTTTACTGGAGAAAAAAGTAGAGGAGCGAACAGCTGAATTGAAGAAAGCAAATCGTGACCTGATAACGTTAATTCAAGATCTGAAAGAAACACAAACCCAGTTAGTGCAAAGAGAAAAAATGGCTTCGCTTGGTGAATTGACTGCCGGAATAGCACACGAGATACAAAATCCTTTGAATTTTGTAAATAATTTTTCTGAAGTAACTAAAGAGTTACTGAGCGAAATGAGAACGGAGCTGGATAAAGGCGAAGCTGAAAATGCAAAGATGATAGCAAAAGATGTAATTGATAATCTTGAAAAAATCAATCATCATGGCAAAAGAGCTGATGCCATAGTAAAAGGCATGCTGCAACATTCAAGAACAAGCTCCGGGAAAAAAGAACCAACCGATATCAATACACTGGCAGATGAATATTTACGATTGGCCTATCATGGGCTTCGTGCAAAAGACAAAACATTTAATGCAAAATTTGAAATTGAAATGGATCATTCGATTGATAAAATAAATATCATAGCTCAGGATGTTGGCCGGGTAATACTCAATCTGATCAATAATGCTTTTTATGCAGTTACGGAAAAACAAAAGCAAAACAGGCCCGGCTATCAACCAACAGTAACAGTAAGTACAAAAAAAATTAAACAACAGGTTGAGATCAGGGTAAAAGATAATGGCAATGGTATCCCTCAAAAAATCATAGATAAAATATTTCAACCTTTCTTCAGCACAAAACCAGCAGGGCAGGGAACCGGTTTGGGTTTATCGTTAAGTTATGATATTGTAAAAGCACATGGCGGTGAAATAAAAGTGGAAACAAAAGAAGGAGAAGGAAGTGAGTTTATTATTTTACTTCCTGCATAAGCTATTTACTTATCATTTCTTCTGCACCTGTCCAGTTTTGCGGCACACCTTCACGTAAATATTTTTTAGAATTATCAAGAAAGAAGGACACAGTAAGGTCGTCGGGATCGTTGCTCAATATCTTTTGAAAAAGATTGATAGCGGTTTCAAACTGTTGTTCATGATAAGCATGCATGGCTTCTTTGAACAGTTCGAGTGTTTTTATTTTTCTATCATTATGAACTTCATTGAACCCATTGATACATTCAATAATATTAAGCAGCTTATGTTTTCCCTTTAACCTCACTCCGCCCAGGTGCCTGAAGAGAAACGCATGATCACCATTTAAATATTGAAAAGTATCTGCACTTAACAGCAAAGGCGATTTATAATATTTTGTAAGGCTTTCGATCCTTGCCGCTGTATTCACCGTATCAGAAATTGTAGCAGCATCAAGACGAAACTCATCGCCGGTGATACCCATAATGAGTGGCCCGGTATGCATGCCAATTCCTGCTTTAATTGCTGGCAAACCCTCTGCAGCTCTTTCAATATTCAATTCATGAACGGCTTTTTGCATATTCACCGCTGCATGCAAAGCCTCAGTCGGGCTATCGGGAAATATAGCCATGATAGAATCACCGAGATATTGATTGATAAAACCATTGTGTGTACGGATAACAGGCCCCAGTCTTGCATTGAAGGAAGAAACGAATTGAAAATTTTCTTCCGGCGTCATTTTTTCTGAAAGTGTTGTGAAGTCACGTATATCAGTAAAAAGAACAGTGACTATTTTTTCAACCTGGTCGCCCAGCTTTACATCACTCAATGTTTCTTTACCTAATGAACGGATGAATTCATTTGGTACAAATTTCTTTGTCACTTCATGTATACGGAGGATCGCTTCTTCTCTCTCTTTTACTTCACGAATATTTTTTTCATATAGCATGGCACTTTCAATGGCAGCAGATGATTGCAAAGCAAGTGTGACAAGCAGTTTTAAATTTGATGCTGAGAACTGATCGGCTTCTTTTCCTGCTAATATTATTGCACCCATGATCCGGTGCTTTACTTTCATGGCTGCATACGCTAATGACTTTGCTTCCTCGTTTACAATTCCTCTTGCTCTTAACAAGCTGGGGTCAGCCATTATTTCTGAATTACCACTTAGCCCGATTCTCAGCAACAGTGAGGTGTTCGCAATTAACTTTTCATTGTTGAACATCTGCTCGCCTTCTGTTGCGGGAACCATCAATGATTTATTTGTATCATCCCATAAAACAATAACGCCGCCATCTGCAGCAATAGAATGCATTGCCTGTTGTAAAGTGATCTTTACAATTGCTTCCGGTTCGATTGTTTGAGAAAGTTGCTCTGAAAAATTAAAAATAACATTGATCTCCTGATATAAATGCAATACTTCGGTGCCAAGTTTCTTCTTTTCTGATTCTTTTTGGGCTAGTTGCGAAAGTAAAGCAGCAATGATCATTGCATATTCATCACCCTTTACAAAACCAATTGTTTCATTATCTATTGTAACAGGAAAAGATGAATGAGGAGTACCGGATTGGTCACCTGATAAGATCTTTCCGTTCTCATCTTCGATCCACACAACTGCTTTGAGTGAATTAATAAGACCTGATACAACGGAAGTTGTTTCATTCTTCTTGCCAATTATACTTTTTAAACTAACTCTTGCCATGTTTTCCCGATGTAGTGTTGCCTGTTGTTTTTATACAATGCCTAAAACTTCTTTTGCTTTTGTAAGTAACACTTCGGGGTCAAAAGGTTTTGTCATGTATACATCTGCGCCAACTTCCTGTCCTCTCAACCGGTCAAGTTCCTGTCCTTTTGCCGTGAGCAGAACAATAAATGTATCTTTCAATTCAAGTTCCTTTTTTACCCGCCGGCATACTTCCATGCCATTCATCTTTGGCATCATCACATCCAGAAACACCAGCTTCGGATTTTCTTTTTGAATGATGTCAAGTGCAATCTCACCATTTTCTGCTGTTAAAAACTCCACACCTTCATCTTCCAGTTCTTCTAAAGTTTGTTCTATCAGCATGCGGATATGTGCTTCGTCATCTACAATTAATATCTTTTGTTCCATTTTTGAAAAATACTTTTTGTTTATAAAAAATTATTGGTAAACAAGGAATAAAACATTTTCCAGCCCTTTTTCAAATCGTATGGTTTGAACGATATCCTGTTTGCCTGAAAGAACGGAGTTGATAATTATAATATCAGGTTGATTCGCTATCGCTTTTTCTATCAATTCGTTTTCATTTGCCTCCATTACAGAATAGCCTTTTGTTTTCAACACTTCAGTAAGTGTGCTGACAGTGGCGCTGTCCTGGTCAACCACCATCACCTTCTTTTTTGATTTACCCTGCTCAAGTAAGCTGCCGATCTCACTAAAGAGTAAACCTGTATCAATAGGTTTAGTAAGATATCTATCCACACCAATTCTGAATCCTCTTGTTTTATCTTGTACAATGGATAGAACTATAATAGGAATATCCATTGTTTGCGGATCATTTTTTAAAACGGCTGCTACATCAAAGCCATTCATCTCAGGCATCATGATATCAAGAATAATGAGGTCTGGTCGCTGTTTTCTTACGGCCGCTAATGCTTCTTTACCATTACGGGCTTCTTCAATGCTATAGCCGGCATCACCTAATTCTTGCTGAAGCAATGAACGGATAGAATCATCATCATCTACAATAAGTATTTTGGATGCCTTGCCTGCAAGATGGTTGTATGACTGTGCTACCTGTTCTTTCAATTGTTTTACAAGATCATCCAAATGCATTGGACGGGCCATTCCATTGGTTTTGGTGACCGGTAATGCAAAAGAGAAAGTGCTTCCTTTTCCAACTTCACTCTCCAGCCAAATTCTACCCCCATGATGTTCTACTATTTCTTTACAAATTGGTAAACCGAGACCTGTTCCTTTTGGCTTATCAGTCAATGTATCACCACCCACCTGTTTAAATTGCTCGAACACTGCATCAAAATCTTCCGGGGCAATACCAATACCCGTATCGCTGATGCTTACAACGATCTCATCGTTTATTTTTGATACACTACAGGTAACGGAACCCTTTTCAGTGAACTTAACTGAATTAGAAATAAGATTAATGATGACTTGTATCAGTTTATCCCTGTCGCCGATAATGTCAGGAAGATCGGTATCAATATTTTTTATCAACTTCAACGCCTTTTGATCAAATAAAGAAGTGGTAGCGGCTATAGCTCTTTCGGCTACTTCAGGCATGGAAACATTTTCCTGGTTCCATTCCATTTTACCGGCTTCAATCTTTGCAAGATCTAATACATCATTGATCAGGTGTGTCAATCTTTCTCCTTCTGCAATAACTACATGAAGGTTTTCAGAGATCTGGCTGATTGTTTTATCTGTCTTTGGATCTTTTTTATCTACTATCGGAAATATTTTTTCTTCCAATCTCTTCCTGATAATTTTTGCAAAACCAAGCACCGAAGTAAGCGGTGTTCTTAATTCATGACTGACAGTAGAAAGAAAAGCACTTTTTGCTTCGTTTGCTTTTTCCGCAGCTTTCCCGGATTTTTCTGCTTCCATCTTCGCAAGCTTTACATCTTCAAAAAGTGTGGCATTATTTAATGCAACTCCCACTGAAGAAGCGATAGTTGATAAAAGACGAAGATCATTTTCATTGAAACGATTTTCAGTTTCTGTGCTTTGCACACTGAGTACACCAATGTTTTCATCACCAACAGGAATGGGAACACCGAGGTAAGATGCTGCCGGAACACCTATTTGTTGAATGCCCATTTGCAATCTTAGTTCCTGCAAATCTTTATTGATTAGCAATGGCTCGCCATTCAAAATAATTTTTGAAGTAAGACCTTCACCAAGTTTTATCGGAGCCATGTTATCACCATATTGATAGGGGAAGTTAATGATGTTGGTTTTTGGATTCAACAAAGCGAGATAAACTATATTGGCATTGAAAAGATCTTTCAATTGATCTCCTACCATTTTTATCAGGTCATTGGCATTAAGCTGTGAAGCCAATGCTTTGCTGATGCTGTTTACAGTGCTTAATTCCGCTGCTCTTTGTTTTGCTTCTGCTAATAACTTGTTTGATTCATCAAAAAGTCTTGCGTTTTCCAATGCCACACTCATACTGTTGGTAAGTGTTGTTAATAATCTGAGATCGGATTCAGTGAATGCATTTTCCTTTTCAACATTTTGAAGACTAACAGAGCCTCTGACTACATCACCAACTATCATTGGCACAAACAAAGCGGACTTTGGCGGCAAACCCTTACTTACACCGGGACTTCCATGTTTCTGTGCGGTTTCAATATAATTTTCATTGATAAGCAAAGGCTGCCGGGTGTCTATCATCAGTTTATTTGCCCACATAATCGGCCGTGGGTTGCTGTAGAATCGCTGGCCTTTTTCAATTACAAAATGCCAGTTTTCTAATTGTTCTCTATGATTAAATGTTCTTATCAAAACAGTTTGTGTATCGAAAAGTTCGCATATACGATTACCTACAAGATCATATATTGCCTGCATGTTCATTTCACGAACCAGGCCTTCCTGCACACTATTGATAACGGCGAGTTCAGCAGTACGTTGTTCTGTTTCTTTTAATAATCGGTTTGTTTCATCAAAAAGTCTTGCATTTTCCAATGCTACACTCATACTATTTGTAATGGTTGTAAGCAAACGAAGATCGGCATCGTTAAAGGCATTTTCTCTGTCTACATTTTGCAAACTGATAGAACCTTTTACAATATCACCAACGATCATTGGAACAAATAGTGCAGACTTTGGAGGCTGCCCTGTTGTTACCCCTGTTCCTCCATGTTGCTTTGCTGTCTCTACATAATTTTCCCTTATATCAATTGGTTTTTTTGATTCGATCATGCTTTTGTTTGCCCACATAAATGGCCTGGGCTCAACAAATAATCTATTACCTTTTTCAATGGCATATTTGAAATATTCCAAACCTGTTTCATGATCAAAAGTTCTTATCACCAATGTTTGCGTATCAGGAAAAAGATCACAAAGACGATCACCAACAAGATTATAAATACCCTGGATATCGAGTTCTTTTGCTAATCCTTCCTGCACACTATTGATTACTGCAAGTTCTGCAGTACGCTGTTCAGTTTCTTTTAATAAACGATTGCTTTCATCAAAGAGCCTTGCATTTTCTTCAGCTCTTTGCTTTAATTCATAGGTTCTTTGCTCAACAACTTTTTCTAATTCCTTATGCTTATCATGAAGTTGTTTGGTACGCCAGCGAACGATCAGATAAATTAATCCAATCGCACCGAGTACATATAAAACATAAGCCCACCATGTAGCATACCAGGGCGGAAGTACTGAAAAAGTGTATGCGGCTTCTTTACTTTCTACATCATAGATATTTTTTGCCTTAACCTTAAAAGTATAAGTGCCTGCAGGCAGATTACCAAATTCCCGGAAAGTTTGTTTGCCCCATTCACTCCATCCTTTATCACGACCTTCAAGATAAGTGGAGAATAATGTTTCATTTTCCTGTTTAAAGAAAGGGGCAGCATAGCTAAAGCGAACTGAATTCCATTTGTGCGAAAATGTGATCTTATCAGCTGATAAACCGAAGCCTGAATAAAAGACAGAATCTTCATTCAAATTAATTCCACGTATGACGGTATTGAAAGAACCGCCGGCAGTTTCATTCAGGTCGCCATCATAACGAATCAGTCCTTCACGGCCAGTAAACCAAACTACCTGCTTTCCGTTTTTATCTTCGGAAATTTCAATTTGCCAGACGGGATAGTTGCGACCTAATTCACGAAACGGGGCATCCACAAATTTGAAACTGCCATCTGCTGTTGGAATTCTTACAAAAACACCAGAACCAAAGGATGCCCATAGCCTGCCATGTTTATCCATTTTTGAATACGTCGTACCATCGGAAGTAAAATCAGTGTATTTTTTTACGAATGCTGATGTGTCCCGTATAAATCGGTTTTCTTTTTCAGAAAAGGTAAAAACAGAATCGGTATCTGATGTAAAATATTGTGTATCGCCATAATCGATTATCGTAACATATTTTCTTGGTAAGCCATGTTTGTGATCATATACGATCACTTCGGCCTCGGCCAAACTGAGTTTTCCATTTTGCTGTTTCCTGGGTTTTACTAGTTTTAATTCCCCGGAATTACCACCTTCTACCCAGAGATAGCCTTGTTTAGTTTCATTAAAACGTCCATTCGAACTCGCCAGATCTTCGCGAAGTGATTCTACCTGGTATGTGCCGGTAGAAGGAGTATATCTTATCAGGGCCAGACCGCTTCTTAAACCCGCATAAAAAAGAGTAGTGTCAATTTTCGACCGTAATAATAGTTGCAAATGGAAATCATAATTAATACCAGGAATAACAGGAATGGCTTTTCCTCCTGATAATTTTAATAAACCTTTTTCAGCACCACTGGCAAGAAAATCATTTCCGTTCCTGATAAAATATGTAACCTGCCCGCTGGTTCCGGGTACAATCTGAAAACGACTTGTTGTTTTATTCAATATGAAAATTCCGTTATTGGTACCTACATAAATTGTATCTCTGAAATTACCAACCACAAAAACAGTTTTAGCCGGAAGGCCAAATGATTCATTAAAATAAGTGAGTGAAGATCGCAGATCGAACTTTGCTATCCCATTGAATAACGGCATCCATAGATTGCCGCGGCTGTCTTCAAACAAATGATCAACAGAATTATCCTGGAGACCAACTGATTTATCAATGCGCTGAATAAGTTTTCCATTCCTGTCAATAATGACCATGCCATTGTTAAACATATTGATCGCAAAATGGCCGTTGCTTAATACAAGTCCACCATAAAGACTGGTATTTACTATATATGGATCGGCCTCTGTTTTAAAAGGAGTAAAATCAATACCATCATAAATAAAAAGTCCCTGCGTACGGGTGCCGATAAGCATTCTTTTATCATCATAAGGAAGCATGGCGTAGATGCGTTCATTGGCAAATTTTTCACCATTCGGCACCACATGAAAGCTGTCATTTTTCAAAACGGTTAAACCTCGTGCCCATATTCTGCAGTAATAGTTGCCCTGAACAACTGCGCCTACATGAAAGCCCTCTTTACTCTCCATCACTTTCATCGCCTGGCCATTCCAAATAAATATTTTGTTATTGGTTCGGTATAAAATCTTTCCATCATGCTCATGCACTTCCCATACTTCAGTGAATATCCTGTGCTTTTCGGGTAGCTTATCTTTTAGAGAAATAAATGCAAGTTTTCCTTTTTTACCAGGTTCCAGGTAACCTATATCACCGTTTGTGGATACATAAATTTTCCCGTCTTTTCCTTTTGTAAGACTTCTTGTTTCATCAGCTCCAGGAGGTCTCACCAGGTCCCATTGCTGACCATCATAAACCAATACACCGGCGGCGTTGGCAAAATACATTACACCTTTATCATCTTCTTCTGCCCACCAGTTTACACCACCGGCATTATAATCCTGGTAACGGTAATTGGTTATAAATGGTAATCCTTTTGGATTATCCTGTGCCGGCAAATTGATTGACAAGAAATGGCTGATGCATACTAAAAAAAAATAGTTGCAGATATAAAGCATGGAACCAGTATTGGTTTTTTGCATAACTGTAATTTAATTAAATGATCTTTCAAGGGAAGAAGGCATTCAGAACTTCGTAGGATAGAGGCGGTTGCTTAGTCTCTAAATGTAGACAAAATTCTCTGATAAAGGAATGGAAAATTATTACAGCAAACTGAGTTAGAACTTTATAGACCTAAGATCGAGCGCAATTTGGGATAGCCTGTTCTGCTTACAGGAACCTTAGCTCCCGAACGAAGAATTGCTACATGACTGTCTTTTTCATAAGGATCTATTCTCGTGATCTGCTGCAGGTTCACAATATAAGAACGATGTGATCGGACAAATTGCGCAGGATCGAGTACCTGTTCAAAATGATTCATTGTTTTATTTTTTAAAAAGTACCCTTCTTTGGTAAATACTTTTACAAAATCATCTGCTGCTTCCAGGTAATGAACATCCTGTATTGGGATGATCTTGATCTTGCTTCCATCCTTGATTACAATCCGTTGGCTTTGCGGAGCCGTTAATGAAACCTCGTCCAGTAATTCTTTTGTTTGCTTTTCCGAAGATTGCGTATACTGTTCTCTCCATTTCTTTATTGCTTTTTCAAAACGTTCCTGTGAAAATGGTTTTAATAAATAATCCACTGCATGGGCTTCAAAAGCTTTGATCGCATACTCATCAAATGCTGTGGCAAAGATCACTGAGGGTGGGTTGTCAATCAATTCCAGCATTTCAAATCCATTAATTTTTGGCATTTGAATATCTAAAATGATAAGATCAGGCTTGTATTGCTGGATAGCTTTTACGCCTTCAAAACCATTACTGCAAACCTGGGCTACAGTAAGATCCGGAAAGTTCTGCAGGTATTCAACAACAATACTTCTTGCCAGTGGTTCATCGTCTATTATTATCACTTTACTGCTCATGCTGCGGAATTTTAAGTGTGGTGGTAAACATGTTATCCTTTGCTTCCGTTGTTACAAGATCATTTCTTGCAAACAATAAGAATAATCTTCGTTGTACGGATTGTAATCCAAAACCCGTTCCTTTTGGCGCTGCTGTCTCAGGATCAAATGGGTTTTTTATGGTGATCAAAAGATAATTACCTTCATTAATTGCCTGTAAGCCGATCTCTATTTCATCTACTGTATCATATAATCCAAACTTGATGGCATTCTCCATTATAGGTTGTAAAAGCAGGGCAGGCAACTTCAAATCACTGCTATTCTCGTCAAATTCTATTGTAGTGGTAAGCCGGTGACCAAACCTTACTTTTTCAATATCAAGATAAAGTTGCAGGTATTGCAATTCTTCTTTTAATGTTACCCATTGATGTTCTTCTTTTTTTATAGTGCCCCGCAAAAAATCAGAAAGCTGCTGAACCATTTTTCTTGCTTCCTGTGGCCTTGTACCGATCAGGGCATTGATGCTATTTAAGCTATTAAAAAGAAAATGCGGTTGCAATTGCTGGCGAAGTTTAAAAAGTTCAGCTTCTTTGGCTAATTGTTCTGCCGCTTGTTTCCTTTCCTCCTGTTCAGTTTGTTCCTGCCAATTATACCATAATACACTTACCAGTACAAAACAACCTATTAAAAGAAAATTAAAACTGCTGCGGATCCATATTGAGCGGCTGAAAAAAACCTGGTATTCGCTATTGCTGATGAAAATATTTTTTAAAATAACTTTTGTAAGCAAAACGGCAATAAGAGTTATCAGCAAACACCAGCTTACAAGGTGAAAATATTTTTCTTTCTGCGGTAAATAATAATGAAGCATCATGATCAATAACAGGCAGCTGAGAATAAGCAAGCCCTGGTTTACCAGGGCATCAGTTACGGCAATGGTCCAGCCCAATCCAAACCAGTGTAATAAAAATATATGATCTGCAATAATAAGGAGCCAGCAAATGCTGAAGATGATCCTGAACCGGGTAACAGAGAGGGGTGATGATGCCATGATTACAGAAGTTGTAACAATTCATGTGAATTGCCTTGTAATATACCAAGTGCCTTCCGGTTCACTATATCTGTATAGATATCGCCATTATCTTTTTCTTCAATTCGGGAATACAATTCGGCGCCATCTATCATTTCTCCAACCTTATACAATTCACTTATATTAATGAATTGCCACTGCACAAGCTCCTCTTTCAAGTTATAAAAAGTATCCTCTTCTTTTTTCCCGATAAGCTGTGCTTTATTAAAAGCCTCTTCTTTGTTTGCGGCATGGATCAGCCGGAGCTGTTCATCAAATTGTGCCGTATGCTCGCCATCCCCGCAGATAATGCGATATACAATTTTAGCAAGATACCAGTTCATATAAATAGATTAAGATTAAGGTTAAGGTTTGGAAGAATGATCTAAAAGCTTTTAATATCTATGCCGCCGAATATTACAGTACCTCTGAGCACTAAAGTTTTTTCAGCATTTTCAGTGCCTGCCTGAACTCTTCTTTTATCTTCTATACCTCCAAAAATGGTTACTGCTTCTGATTTTACAGACCAGTGAGAAGGGACTAAAAGCTTGGAGCCCCCGAAAATAGTGGTGAGTTCAATAATTGCCGTTCCGTTAAAATCTGCCTGGGAAAGATCGAGCTCGGTTCCGCCGAAAATATTTACAATGTCACCGCCTTTAAAGTTTTTTGAAATAATTATTTTTTTGGCTCCGCCAAATATTGATGTACTGTCAACAAAATCATCTTTTGAATAATCAATATCTTCTGTAAAGAATGAATCGCTTGCTCCTTCTGTTCTTTTATGGGCATTCCATTTCCAACCACGCCGTGGTCTTAGAATAATAAAAAGGCCAAGAACTATTAATATAATGGGCCATATTTTTCCAAACGAAAATTCCGGATAAATATCTCTTACCAGGAAAATGCCACCAATAAGAAGCAATACTAACCAGGCACCTCCCCGAAAGTTATGACGAAGCCCGATAAACACACCAAAAGCGATCATTAACATTTGCCAGCTAAAGACCCAACCCGGAAAGTTGGGTATAGTTGACCGCATTAAAGCAACTATACCGATTACCAATATAAAAGCACCTGTCCATATTCCGCTATGCCTTGAATGTATAATACCGAATTGTCCCTGGTAACCCGGTTGGCAGCGTTGCTTCCATCTTTCTTCACGTCTTTTTTTTCTTTCTGCTCTTCGTTGTTCGCGGGGATCAAGCATTTCTGTCATAGTTGTAAATTTTATCAAATCTATGACGTGAATGATCAATGGCCAATGGTCAATGGGTGATAATAGCCAGGTTATCGGTAAACTACGGGAAATGGTCGGTGAAAAAGGGAAGGTGATTAATCTTAAAAATCATTCAGGATAATGAATTACTCCATTCAAGACTATACGTATTGTCTGAAATTTTGATACATGTAAATAAGAAGCTTGTAATAAAAGGCATCTCTATATGTTGTCCCTGGTCATCTATTTCCATGGTACCGCTTACATAGGTTTCCGTTGAAGAAGTTTCAAGTGAACCCTGATCGTTTCCGGTATCATTATACATGTCACTGTTATGACGCAATACTAATTTCTCAACTATATTTTCCAGGAAATCGGGTTGATCAATTATTGCTGTAATATGTAAAGTCTGTTTCATAACCAATGACTCCAGGGGATTCAATCATCTTTTATCAAAGCCACTCCACAGATCTCACGGATGCTTGTTCCTTTCTGTCTGTTAGTATGATGCCGCTGCCGTCAAAATGGTTATAAAAGGTTTGTGAAAAATTGGATTATTATGATAAAGAGCTTGTTAGGTTTTCAGGACAATGAATAACTCCATGTTATTCTGTAATTCTTCTCTTTTTCCTTTGTGCATACCACACCAAAGTTGGTTAGTACCGGAATGCTTATGTGTTTTACATTATTACCGGAGGGAGTTAAAAAACCAATGTTTATTGTTCCTTCCACCGGTGAATGTTCGCAACACCAGCTCATTTTCTCAAAATTGTCCCATATCATTTCATCTGTTAAATGCCGGCTGCCAAGGCATTTGTCTGCATGATGCATGTTATTAATATGGTATTCTATCATGCTTTCAGCAAGTCTTACATTCATCTCCACAGTAGTTATTGGTTTGTTTTCCATACATAAACCATTTTAACTTTCAGGATCATTTCCGCTTTATAATAATTCAAGTGCAGTGCCAAAAATTTTTTTTATGTGTATTTTTTTTGCCGGAATAAAAAAGAAGCTAAATCAGATTATTTGGTAACGACACATTTAATAAATGCGTAATTTTTTTCCCATTATTATTTGGCTTTAAGGAGAGGAGTTACTTGTATTTGGAGAGATTTATATAAATTCAAACCGATCTCCGTCAAACAATCCTTTGTCGCTTAGTTTCAAATGAGGAATAACAAGAAGAGCCATAAAGGAAAGTGTCATGAAAGGAGCCGAAAGAGTGGAGCCTAATTCTTCCTTTACCATATTATCAATTGCGGTATAAGCTTTTGCTACCTTGTAACCATCATCATTGCTCATTAAACCAGCAACAGGTAAAGCAAGTACCATGTCTTTATTATCACTCACAGCGCTTACACCGCCTTTATTTTCAATTACAAGGTTCACTGCTTTACAAATGCTTTCATCATCCACACCTACAGCAACGATATTATGTGAGTCATGTGCAACAGAAGATGCAATGCCTCCTTTCTTTAATCCAAAGTTTTTAATAAATGCTTTTGCAACCGGTGCATCTTTATAACGATTCACAACTACTATTTTTAATATATCATCTTCAGTATTACTTTCTAATAAACCATCTTTATCATCTGGTTCACAAAGTATTTTATTTGTAATAAGCTGTCCATCCAACGCTTCAATAACGGGAACTTTAAAATTGCCAGCGCCATCATTTACAAGCCAATTTGCTTCAAGTGCTTCTCGATCTGTCATCCACCTGGTTTCAAAATCTTCTACATTTTTATTATTACATGAAAAATTATTGATCACTTTCGACTTCGCACTTTCGATTTTCGACTTCCCATTTTCTGCAACCAATTCACCATTGATAAAAGTTTTTACTACTTCAAATTTTTCCAGGTCTTTTACCAAAATAAAATCAGCGGGATCTCCTTCCTTTAATAAACCAACATCCAACTTATAATGTAAAACCGGGTTCACACAAGCGGCACTTAATACATTATATATATTTATACCTTTTGCCACCGCTCTTGCACAAAGTTGATTGATATGCCCTTCCACCAAACTATCAGGATGTTTATCATCGCTGCAAAACATCATTTGATTTGGATAATCATCTAACAGACCGATCAATGCTTCAAAATTCTTTGCTGCGCTTCCTTCACGAATGATGACCCTCATTCCATTTTGCAACTTATCCAACGCTTCTTCTTTTGTAAAACATTCATGATCGGTTGTAATGCCTGCGGCGATATATTGTTTAGCCAAATCACCTCTTAATCCCGGTGCATGCCCATCTACCGGTTTTAATAAACGATGTGCAGTTGCAATTTTCTTCATCACTTCTTCATCTTCATTCAAAACGCCGGGGAAATTCATCATCTCACTCAGGTATTTTATTTCATCCCGCTGCAAAAGTTTTTCTACATCATTCGAATCAAGAGTTGCTCCCGCTGTTTCAAAAATTGTTGCCGGTACACAACTCGGTGCACCGAAATTGAATTTGAAGGGAACTGTTTTTCCATTTTCGATCATAAATTCTACACCTTCCATTCCGCATACATTGGCTATTTCATGGGGATCGCTTACGGTAGCAACTGTACCATGCACTACAGCCAGTTTGGCAAATTCTGATGGTACAAGCATGGAGCTTTCGATATGAACGTGAGCATCAATAAATCCAGGCAGGATATAATTTCTGACTTCTGACTTCTGAC